>ENA-ORDG01000003-ORDG01000003.1-marine-metagenome-genome-assembly--contig:-NODE-3-length-195704-cov-5.790279_pt1 | contig 195704 bp, 187 predicted proteins | sample MGYA00248629_ERZ508524 | MGnify/ENA primary metagenome ERZ508524 (study PRJEB26194, sample SAMN05421901) | marine metagenome | isolation source: East of Rio de Janeiro, Brazil, South Atlantic Ocean...
GTATACTTATTTGAACGGACATTGTGTTCCAGGGGGAGTTGGTTGATGTGTTTTGATATTTGAATATCCCATTCTGGTATCCATCAACGCTATACTCATTTAAGTAACCTACGACCGTCTGTCCCGCCGAACAAGGCCACGAATAATACCCTCCCGTCACACATACTGGAGTGCTTGAGTACTGATCCGAATTTGTAAGCTGCCCTCCGTTCATCCAGGCAATCTCATTTGAGCCATAACCAATTTCTAGAATAGCGACACGCAACTGCGTTCCGCCGTGATCACATGTGGTCACAGAAAGGCCAGCCGTTTCTTCCCATCCGCAGTCAGACGAACCAACAGCATAAACCCACATATCAGTCAATGGAGGAGCAGGCGCAAACGGTGTAACGGAATCGGTGCGGTTACTAATATTCGCTGGAACGTTTGATTGCCCATCCAGGATAGGCATTGCTGTGATAGCTTTGCGTGAATTAGCTTCTTCGTCCTGCGCCTAGACTACCGAAGAAACTCCAATACATGCCACAACCAAACGGATAGACGAAATTATTTTATTCATAAGATTAACTCCTTTTATTTATGTTAATCAACATGAAAATTAGCAGAGAATTATGAATGATCCAGTTTATCTTAGAAGGAAATACGGCTGAAAAATATCGTGACTCACGCAGCGTGACATTTAATGTGCAAGGCTCACTGTTCAGAGCTGTTTTTTTGGAAATTGTCATAGAGGTACAAATTTCCGAAAGTCACCTCGTAAAACATTCTAACAAACTCAGTATAGAAATTGTGAATGTATCCATGGGGTTTATCCTCTATCCAAACGTTCTATAATTAGATTTTAACCAAACTAGCGAGGTATTCCAGTGGCAAGAACATTAGAGCAGCTCCTGGAGCAGGAGAAGCCCGAGGTTGTGGTCGAAGCCAGACGCAAGGCATCAGATATTCTCGACACCTTGGACGAACAAGCGAAGTCAGCCGCAAAATTGGCCCGCGTAGATGCTTATATAGAGTCTCAACCAGAAGGTTATAATACTTTTATAGAAGAGTCCGGAGCTAATCTATCTCGAGGGCAGAAACAAAGAATCGCATTAGCTAGAGCCTTAGTCTTGAATCCTAAAATACTGCTATTGGATGAAGCAACAGCATCAGTAGATGTCATTACTGAAAAAGCTATTCGAAACATGATTGAAGAGTTGCAAGGGGTGATGACTGTGGTCATTATAGCTCATCAGTGGCGATTCATAGAGGCGTTTAAACTCTTAGTGCTGCTGATCAAGAAGGTGAATCAATGAGTGAACAACTGAACTGTCAAAGCCGCATGGATGCGGCGACAACTCTGTACTTGCCGCAAACAACTATCCCCGTCCTGCTAAACCAATGACGTAACTCCTATCTCTCCCGACTTGTTGGAACAAGTCGCACTCACAAGGTGCAATTAAACACTGAACAAAAATTCATGGATGAATGGTTACCGCCGAAGGACACGGCGCAAATAAAAAACGTACATACCATTATACACGGTATGTACGTTTGAAATAAAAGCCTCTGACCTTATATGTAAAGCCCTGTCACTCACTCACACGCGAATAGACACTGTTTTTACTATATACTCCGCAAGGGAGGCCTTTGTATTTTTTACTTCGTTATCTGCGTTTAGACAACAGTTGCACGTTCTACGATTTCAACCAATGTCCAAGATTTATTCTTAGACAGAGGACGACATTCGCGAACAATCACGGTATCGCCCTGTTTAACTTGGTTGTCTTCGTCATGCGCGTGTACTTTAGTTGTACGCGTGATGTACTTCCCGTATACCGGGTGTTTTACACGACGTTCAACAGCTACAGTGATGGTTTTATCCATCTTATCGCTGACAACTTTGCCTTGCAGAGTACGAACACGTTTTTCTTCAGCCATTACGCACCTGCCTTCTCATTTAAGATGGTTTTAACACGTGCGATATTACGACGCACTTGTTTCATCATGTGAGTCTGATTCAGCTGACCAGTTGCCGCCTGCATGCGCAGATTAAACTGCTCACGACGTAGGTTCAGCAATTCTTCTTGCAGCTGCTCAACGGTTTTTTCTTTCAGTTCACTTGCTTTCATCACATTACCGTCCGAGTCACAAAGGTTGTTTTGAAAGGCAGTTTACGTGCCGCTAAGCGGAACGCTTCACGTGCCAACTCTTCAGGAACACCGTCCATTTCATACAGAACGCGACCTGGTTGAATCTGAGCAACCCAGTATTCAACGTTACCTTTACCTTTACCCATACGAACTTCTAAAGGCTTTTTGGTAATAGGCTTGTCTGGGAATACACGGATCCAGATTTTACCTTGACGCTTAACGTGACGAGTCATTGCACGACGGCCTGCTTCGATTTGACGTGCAGTCATACGACCGCGGTCAGTTGCTTTTAAACCGTATGAACCGAAGCTGACTTTGTTACCAGACTGCGCCAGACCACGGTTGCGGCCTGTGTGAACCTTACGGAATTTTGTACGCTTAGGTTGTAACATATCGTCTCTCCTTACTTACGGTTTTTGCCGCGCTTAGGAGCTGGCTTTTCTTCTGTTGGCAGGCCACCTAAAACCTCGCCACGGAAAATCCAGACCTTCACACCGATGATACCGTAAGTGGTGTTCGCTTCTGAAGTCGAGTAATCAATATCCGCACGTAATGTGTGCAGAGGTACACGACCTTCACGATACCACTCAGTACGTGCGATTTCTGCGCCGCCTAAACGACCGCTAACTTCAACTTTGATACCTTTAGCACCTAAGCGAATAGCGTTCTGTACAGCACGCTTCATTGCACGACGGAACATAACACGACGCTCTAACTGACCAGCAATGTTATCAGCAACAAGCTGTGAATCCAGTTCAGGCTTACGTACTTCAGAAATATTGATTTGCGACGGTGCGCCAGTCAATTTCTGAACTTGTTTACGTAGCTTTTCTACGTCTTCGCCTTTTTTACCGATAACAACGCCTGGGCGTGCAGTGTGAATTGTCACACGAACACTTTTCGCAGGACGGTCGATAACGATACGAGATACTGATGCGTTACGCAGTTCTTTTGTCAGGAACTTACGTACCTGATGGTCACTGTGTAGGTTATCAGCAAACTCATTTGTATTCGCATACCAGGTTGCATTCCATGGTCTGGAGATACCTAGGCGAATACCATTAGGATGTACTTTCTGACCCATAATTTATCTCCTAGCTATCCGACACGACCACAGTAATGTGGCTGGTGCGCTTAAAGATACGATCGGCACGGCCTTTCGCACGTGGCTTGATGCGCTTCATTGTAGGACCTTCGTCTAAGAAGATCTTAGCAACTTTCAGCTCATCGATGTCCGCACCTTCGTTGTGCTCCGCGTTCGCGATTGCTGACTCTAAAACTTTCTTAATTAAGCCAGCAGCTGCTTTTGGGCTGTATGCCAGGATATCCAGTGCTTTTTCTACTGGAAGTCCACGGATTTGGTCTGCGACCAAACGGCCCTTTTGAGCAGAAACGCGGGCAAATTGGTGTTTAGCAATTGCTTCCATCACTCTCTACCTCTTACCGTTTCTTCGCTTTCTTATCAGCAGCATGGCCGCGATAAGTACGGGTTGGTGCGAATTCGCCCAGCTTATGACCGATCATTTCGTCTGAAACGAAAACCGGAACGTGTTGACGACCGTTGTGAACAGCGATAGTCAAACCGATCATATCAGGGATGATCATTGAACGACGGGACCAAGTTTTAATTGGCTTTTTATCCCCGGCTTCCAACGCTTTCTCCACCTTATTTAGCAGGTGAAGGTCTATAAATGGACCTTTTTTAAGAGAACGTGGCATGTTTAATCCTCAACTCTTATTTGTTGCGACGACGTACGATGAACTTATCAGTACGCTTGTTCTTACGGGTTTTGTAGCCCTTGGTCGGCGTGCCCCATGGACTTACTGGGTGACGACCACCAGAAGTACGGCCTTCACCACCACCATGTGGGTGATCAACTGGGTTCATCGCCACACCACGTACGGTAGGACGAATACCACGCCAGCGGTTTGCACCAGCTTTACCCAATTGACGCAGCATGTGTTCTGCGTTACCAACTTCACCAAGAGTAGCGCGGCCTTCAGCTTGAACGCGACGCATTTCACCAGAACGTAGGCGAATGGTTACGTAAGCACCATCGCGCGCCAAGATTTGGCAATATGCACCAGCTGAACGAGCCATCTGCGCACCTTTACCAGGTTGTAATTCAACAGCGTGCACAACACTACCCACTGGGATATTACGCATTGGCAAAGTGTTACCTGGTTTAATAGGCGCATCTGAACCAGATTGAATGCGGTCACCCACTTTCAAGTTCTTAGGCGCTAAAATGTAACGGCGTTCACCGTCTGCATACAGAACCAAAGCAATGTTTGCTGAACGGTTCGGATCGTATTCAATACGCTCCACTTTTGCAGGAATGCCGTCTTTATTACGTTTAAAGTCGATAATACGGTAATGGTGCTTGTGACCACCGCCGATATGACGAACCGTAATACGACCGTTATTGTTACGACCACCAGACTTGCTGTTCTTTTCCAGCAATGGTGCGTAAGGCTTGCCTTTGTACAGATCCTGACCAACGACTTTTATCTTGTGGCGTTGACCCGGAGACGTAGGCTTACTTTTAACTACAGCCATGTTTATTCCTCCTGTTACTCAGCGCCGCCAGCGAAGTCAATGTCAGCACCTTCTTTCAAGGCAACATACGCTTTTTTCCAGTCGTTACGCTTTCCGAAACGGAAACCGGTACGCTTGGTTTTACCTTTAACTTTGACGGTACGTACGTTTTTGACTTCAACTTCAAAAAGTTTTTCGACAGCTGCTTTGATTTCGGCTTTTGTCGCATCAACAGCAACTTTGAATACAACAGTGTTGTTGCCTTCAGCAGTCATTGTCGACTTTTCCGAAACGTGAGGTGCTACAATCACATTAAGCAAACGTTCTTCGCGCATCATGATAACACCTCCTCAAGCTGCTTGACGGCGTCTGCAGTCATCAATACTTTTTCGAAAGCAATCAGACTGACAGGGTCGATACCCTGAACGTCACGCACGTCGACTTTATGCAAGTTGCGAGACGCTAAGAATAGGTTCTCATCAACTTCTTTGGTCACGATTAAAACGTCATTCATATCCATTTCTTTAAGCTTCGCAGCCAGTTGCTTCGTTTTTGGCGCTTCAACACCAAACTTCTCAACAACGACCAAACGCTCTTGGCGAATGAGCTCTGAAAGGATGCTTTTAATCGCACCACGGTACATTTTCTTGTTAACTTTCTGGGTGTGATTTTGCGGTTTAGCCGCAAACGTTGCACCACCAGAACGCCAGATTGGACTACGGATAGTACCCGCACGAGCACGACCAGTCCCTTTTTGACGCCAAGGTTTCTTACCGCCACCTGCTACTTCAGAACGAGTCTTCTGAGCTTTAGTGCCCTGACGAGCACCTGCAGCGTATGCTACAACTACTTGATGGACAAGGGCTTCATTAAACTCACGTCCAAAGGTAGCTTCGGAAACCTCAAGACCGCCTTTTGCGTCTTTCAATGTTAATTCCATCACTATTCTCCTCAGACGTTATGCCTTGACCGCAGGTTTAACGATAACATCACCACCGGTTGCTCCCGGTACCGCACCTTTTATTAATAAAAGATTGCGCTCTGCATCAACTCGAACGAGTTCAAGTGATTGCGTAGTGACTTGTTCATTACCCATTTGGCCAGCCATTTTTTTGCCTTTGAATACTTTACCAGGCGACTGGTTTTGACCGATTGAACCCGGCGCACGGTGAGCCAATGAGTTACCGTGAGTAGCGTCCTGGGTACGGAAGTTCCAGCGCTTAACAGCACCAGCAAAACCTTTACCTTTTGAAGTACCAGTAACGTCTACTTTCTTAACTTCTGCCAAAACTTCAACAGTCAGTTCTGCGCCAACTGCGTAGTCTTCGCCTTCGCCATTTTCCAGGCGGAATTCCCAAAGACCACGACCTGCCTCAGTACCAGCTTTAGCGAAGTGACCCGCTAAAGGCTTGGTTACACGGCTTGCTTTCTTCTCGCCTGTGGTCACTTGAAGGGCACGATAACCGTCTGTTTCCTCAGATTTAATCTGAGTCACACGGTTCGCCAGCACTTCGATCACAGTAACAGGAACAGAAGCGCCGTCTTCCTGGAAGACACGCGTCATTCCTACTTTACGACCGACTAGACCTATAGCCATTGTTAAAACCTCTCGTGTGTAATCCTATTACTGCCCACTTAACCCAAGCTGATTTGTACATCAACACCAGCTGCCAAATCTAAACGCATAAGCGCGTCTACGGTTTTGTCAGTTGGGTCCATGATGTCAATCAGACGCTTGTGGGTGCGGATTTCGTACTGGTCACGCGCGTCTTTATTCACGTGTGGGGAAGTCAGCACGGTGAAGCGTTCTTTCCGTGTTGGCAGTGGGATAGGACCACGTACCTGAGCACCAGTGCGTTTTGCAGTTTCTACGATCTCTGCAGTCGACTGGTCGATCAGACGGTGATCGAACGCTTTCAAACGAATCCGAATTCTTTGATTAGCCATAAATAAATCAAAGCCTCAATAAAAAAGAGCATTTAAAAAAGAGCACAGAAAACCGCAACCTCCCTGGCACATACCGGGGGTGCGATATTCTACGTCAACCGTTCAGTCCCCAATCGGGACTGTTGTCGAACCCCAATAAATAAAAAGCTTTCGCTAAAAATTCATGGAGTGGCCGCGAATTATACGGATTCGCGGCCTTGTGTCAAGGCTTAAAAGCTCTTAATTAGTGTCCTTCAGCGTAATCTTCGACCGCTTTCCAAACACGCATTAAGTTTTCGCCGAGAATCATTTGTATTTCTTTCTCAGAGTAACCACGATCAAGCAGTCCCTGAACCAGGTTTGGGTAGTCTGAAACATCTTTTAATCCAACCGGGAGAGAGTCCCCTACTCCATCGTAATCAGAGCCCACCCCAATGTGTTCAACACCAATAAGCGCTTTTACATGGTCAATATGGTCCAGTACCGTTTCCAGTGTTGCGAACGGATACGGGTTATTTGCTTCAATGTCAGCGATGCGACGCTTCGCTTCTTCGCTATCGGCTCCATACTGCTCTTTCACGGCGCTAATACGTTTTTTCATCATGTCGCGGTAGCGGTTAGCCTGTTCCGCAAGAAATGACGAGCCAAAGTTAATTTGAATCACACCTTCATTTTCAGCCAAAGCTTTAAGCATGTCGTCGCTCATATTACGCTCAAAACCTGGCGTGTACTTACGTAACGATGAGTGAGAGGCAATGACAGGCACTTCACTAATTTCAACAGCCTGGTAAAACGCATCGTCTGAAATGTGAGAGACATCAACCATCACCCCCACTTTGTTCATCTCTTTGACGAGCTTCTTACCAAAAGGACTTAAACCATCCCATTGGCGGCGTATGTCGTACGATGAGTCTGAAATGTGGTTTGACAGCGAGTGAGCCAACGTAATGTAGCGAATACCACGCTCATAGAACATGTGTAGGTTATCCAAGTCACCTTCTATGGGGGTTCCGTTTTCCATGCCCAACGCTATCGACATTAAGCCTTTTTCCTTGTTCGCACGAATATCGTCAGTGCTATATGCCATCGCAAATTTATCAGGGGCACGCGCAACCAATGCTTCCATCCCATCGATTAGTTCATGTGCCAACTGAACACTGCCACCACTTTCTTCATAAGAGGCTGGTATATAAATGGACATAAATGGCGCATCGAGACCACCTTCAACCGCTCTTGGGTAGTCGAAATCACCGTCCTTGGTTGCAACAGATACGTCGTCCCATTTGTCACGGATGCGATACGGAACATCAATATGCGTATCCACGAGCAAATACTCATGCGCCAAATTGACTGCTTTTTCAGAAGCTTGATATTGGGTTTCTTGTTCGTTCGATGATGATTGGCTGGCCGTTGCACAACCGGTTACAGCAACCAAAATGGATGCGGCAAGTAATGACTTTAACATGCGTATTCCTCATTATTGTTTTTAGAGATACACGCAGATTAGCAAAAGTCTAACCTTGTCGCATCATTGATGCGCTCAATCCCATTGCAGCTCCGATAATTAACGTACCTATTACCGGAGCTGCTAACCAGCCAACCCACCAGGGCTCAAAGATAATCATGCGTCACCCTACTGAATTTGCTTGGCTTTATTGTCTTCCGGAAGCTCTTCTTTAGATGACTCAGCAACCACAGTTGCCTCTAAAGAAAATACTTCTGCCGCCCACTCTTGTAGTGACGCTACCGCCGAGTTTTTAATTAACTGCAAACTCTCTACTGTCATTTGAGTGACTTGCGTTTGTATCTCTTCCGACAAAGACATCTCCTGCTTGTCTGAAGCAAAAGCTGATGAACTGAACAACATAACACCACTGACTGCACCGATAATTAACGCTTTCATGAGGTTCTCCTTTGATTTAGTCATTGCGTTAGTTAAGTCGCTAAAACTAATTCAAAGGTTGTGCCAATTTTATAAGCTTTTGTTTTTAATTAGTTTATTTATATTTTGGCGCTTTAGAGATGAGAGGGGGAGTGGTGAGAATTACCACTTATTAGTGAGTTTCCAAATGAGGTTTAAGCTTTTATGTCATTAATTCGCTTATCGGTTTTTTGTGATCATTTTTAAAGTCCAGGGCGCCCTTTAAAAGAGACTCGCCGCTTTGTGCTTTGGGGCCTTTAATGCTCAAATACTGCCGCCAACGCTTGCCCCCGGGAAGCCCCTGAAAAAGCCCAAGCATATGCCTGACAACATGCCAAGCTCTACCGCCGCTGGCAATATGCTTGTTAACGTAAGGGATCATTGCTTCGACGACCTCCTCACGGGAAACTGAGTTCGCCACGCTACCGAGAGTTTCGTCAAAAGACGTTAATAGCCAAGGGTTCTGGTAAGCCGCTCTGCCAACCATCACGCCATGGACATTCCGTAAATGGTTAACAATGCTTTCCGTTGTTTTAATACCGCCATTTATTGCAACAGGAAAGCCTTTATAGCGCTCCTGGGCTTTATAAACCCGGTCATACTGCAGCTCTGGGATATCTCTGTTTTCTTTAGGGCTAAGTCCCTGAAGCCAGGCTTTTCGAGCATGCAGGGTCAGTTGGTCAACTCCAGCGTCCACAACAGAGTCAGTGAACGCATAAAGGAAGTCATCGCTGTCATGGTCGTCAATACCCAACCGAGTTTTGACGGTTACCGGAATATCGACTGCTTTTTTCATGGCTTTTACACAGTCTGCGACATCTGCAGGCTCTGCCATTAAACAAGCACCAAAGCTACCATTTTGAACACGGTCAGATGGACAGCCCACATTAATATTAACTTCATTGTAGCCACGCTCTTGAGCTAAAGCTGCGCATCGAGCCATGTCTTCAGGATTACAGCCGCCAAGTTGCAGAGCCACGGGATGTTCTTCTTCGTTATAAGCTAAGAAGTCCTGTTTACCGTGTATAATTGCGCCTGTTGTCACCATTTCAGTATAAAGCAGGGTTTCTTTCGTGAGTAAACGATGAAAGTAACGGCAATGACGATCGGTCCAATCCAGCATCGGAGCCACTGATAGTCTGTAATTGTAAGCTGTTGCCACTGCCGGTATTCCTTATTTACTACTGCCAAACTGAGCGCCCTATTCTATCGTAAACCACGGCTTATATCAGCACAGAAATTAGTAAGGATGAGTCGTGTCCCGACTTAAGGTAAAAGCCTTTCACTTAACCACAAAACTCACTACAATGGCGTTAACTTTTTTTAAATATCCAGGCTAATGACTCGTCAAGAAGCGCAACGACTAATTCGAAAAGCTGAAGTTCTTTGTCAAAAACGAGGAGCAAGGCTAACCACCGCCCGACGTGAGGTTTTCACTATTTTAGCCGAACAGTCCGGAGCTATTGGTGCCTATGACTTACTCGACCAACTTCGGGAAGTGATACCCAACGCCAAACCTCCAACCATTTACAGAGCGTTAGACTTTCTTCAGGAACAAGGTTTTGTTCACAAAATAACGTCGTCTAACAGCTTTGTTCTCTGTACGCATTTCGATCATCAACACCCAGTGCAAATGCTTATTTGTGACTCTTGCGGTGATGTTCAGGAAATTCAATCTGAAGGGGTCTACGACGAGCTAAAGCACCAGGCCGAAGCTCAAGGGTTTAAGGTTGAACAGCAAACAATAGAAGCACATGGCTTGTGCACTAAATGCCATTAAAATAAAAACTAAACAGGTCTTTACTATGAAGTTATATCAATATGCGCTAACGGCGACGGTTTTATTGGCGACTAGCCAAGCAAGCCATGCTCAGGCATTTGAAGATAAGTTTCGTCAGCTGAATGACGATAAATTTCGCAGTCCGAACGTTTATCGCACAGCTTCTGGTGCTCCGGGGCACGAGTATTGGCAGCAAGAAGCTGACTATCATATAAAAGTACAGTTGGATGATGAGAATCAGAGCATTACTGCTCAAAGTACCATCACCTACACCAATAACTCACCTGATACTTTACGCTATTTGTGGGTTCAGCTTGACCAAAACCGGTTCCGCAAAGACTCCATAGGCCCCCAGTCAGACAGCACCAGCAAGCCTGAGCGAATTAGCTTTTCCCGTATGGAAAGCATGATGACCCAGGAAAGTTTTCCAGCAGGGTACGAGCTGACAGAAATTAGCTATGACAACGGTGAGCCACTCTCTCATTATGTCAACGACACAATGCTGCGTTTGGACTTAGACGAGCCGTTAGAAAGTGGTGAAAGCGTCACTTTTAATATCAACTGGGCTTTTAACATCATCGAAGCCGACGTGCTCGGTGGTCGTGGTGGTTACGAGTATTTCGAAGACGATGGTAACTACCTGTATGAAATGGCACAGTGGTTCCCGCGCATGGCTGCTTATTACGATGTTGAGGGCTGGCAAAATAAACAGTTCGTTGGCAATGGTGAGTTTGCTTTAGAGTTTGGTGACTACCGCGTTGAAATCACAGTCCCTGCCGACCATGTTGTCGCATCAACCGGCGTTCTACAAAATCCGAATGAGGTGCTAACTTCGACCCAGCGTCAGCGTTTAGAGCTAGCCCGTAATTCAGATGAGCCTGTCAAAATAGTTACTCAAGAAGAAGCTTTAGAGAACGAAAAGGAAGGCACAGACGATACCAAAACCTGGATTTTCGAAGCAGACAAGGTGCGTGACTTCGCATGGGCTTCTTCTCGTAAGTTTATTTGGGATGCGCAAGGCTACAAGAAGAATGACACAGACGTAATGGCGATGTCATTTTATCCTGAAGAAGGCAACCCGCTTTGGGAGCGCTATTCGACAGCATCGATTATTCATACCATTGAACATTACAACGACTATAGCTTTGACTATCCATACCCGGTCGCTATTTCTGTAAATGGGCCAGTCGGTGGTATGGAGTACCCAATGATAACCTTCAACGGGCCTCGTCCTTACGTCGATGAAGAATCCGGAGAGAAATACTATTCAGCGCGTACTAAGTACGGGCTCATTTCAGTTATCATTCATGAAATTGGTCATATTTATTTCCCAATGATAGTGAATACCGACGAACGTCAGTGGACTTGGATGGACGAAGGTATTAATACTTACCTACAGTTCCTGGCTGAACAAAAGTGGGAAAAAGACTACCCGTCCTGGCGGGGTGAGCCGCGCAATATTACCCGTTATATGGCAAGCGCTAACCAAATGCCGATAATGACCAACTCAGAGTCGATTCTCCAATTCGGCAATAACGCCTACGGTAAGCCTGCAACTGCTCTCAATATTTTGCGTGAAACCATTGTCGGCCGCGAGTTGTTTGATTTCGCATTCCGTGAGTACGCTCACCGTTGGAAGTTCAAACGCCCAACCCCAGAGGATTTATTCAGAACATTAGAAGATGCATCCGGCGTTGATTTAGACTGGTTCTGGCGGGGCTGGTTCTACTCGACAGAACATGTCGATATTTCACTGGATAAAGTGCATTTACTGACAATTAACACGCAAGACCCTGAAGTGGAAAAAGCGTGGCAGCGGGAGCAAAAAGAACAAGAGCCAACTTCTTTGACGACTAAGCATAATGCCGATGTCAATTATAAAATTCATCAGCAGCCCCACTTGGCCGACTTCTATAACGAGAATGACGAGTTTACCGTCACGAATGCCGATAGAAACGAATACAACGAGCTGTTAAAAGGACTGAACGAAGAGCAAAAAGCAATGCTCGAAAATGGCAGTAACTTCTATGTGCTCGACTTTTCAAACAAAGGCGGCCTGGTTATGCCTATTTTGCTCGACTTGCACTATGAAGATGGCAGTAAAGAACATGTTCGTATTCCAGCGGAGATATGGCGCCGCTCTCCAGAGCAGGTTAGTAAGCTATTAATACGCGATAAAACCTTAACTCAGGTAGTCGTTGACCCGAACTGGGAAACTGCCGACGTCGATACGACCAATAACTACTGGCCGGCGCGTGCCGTTCCATCAAGAATTGAACTGTTCAAGCGCGATGACCGTAAAGACAGTTTAATGGAGCGTTATGATGAGAAGCTGAAGTCAGACGATGAAAGTTAAAATTTTAACCATAATACTCAGTGTTGTGCTGACGCTTCCCGCGTTGGCACATCGCTATTTTTTTGGACTAACCGAGATAAGCAGTAACCAAAACACCGGAGCCGTTGAGTTTGTTCATCAGTATACGTTACATGACGTTCAGCATGCGCTTAGCAAGTTAACAGGCGAGCGGTTTAGTCTAGATCAAGAAAACGCAGAGGCTGTGTTACAGCAATGGGTCACGGATAACTTCTCAGTCAAAAACACCAAAGGCGAAGAAGCGAGCCTGAAGTGGGTTGGTTTTGAAGCCGACTATCAGAAAATATGGGTCTACCAAGAGCTACCTAAGCAAAAAAATCTGTGCGGATGGGAAGTATCAAATACATTGTTATTCGACAGTTTTTCGGCTCAAGTAAACACTGTCAATGTTGTTGATAGTTACGGTAACCGCAGCCTGATATTAACGGATGAAAACAGAACTGATACCATTAACTGCCAGAAAGACAGTAAGGAATAAATAATGAATGCCGAGTTTGTAAACCCATTTCTTCAAGCGTTGCAAAATGTCTTGTCGATGATGGCTCAAATGGAATTGAAACCTGGGAAGGCTCAGTTAAAAAAAGATGAGTATGCCCGTGGCGATGTATCGGGGATTATCGGCATGGTCGGTCCTCAGGTTAAGGGATCTTTTTCGATTTCTTTTGAAGAGAACCTTGCTTGCGAAATCATGAATAAGATGCTTGGCGAACTGCCAGACAGCATTAATGAAGACGTTTGCGACATGGTAGGTGAAATTACCAATATGGTGACTGGAGGCGCTAAAAAAACTCTTGGGGAAAACGGTTATGACTTTGACATGGCCACACCAATAGTTGTCTCAGGAAAAGACCACACCATTTCACACAAGTCGGAAGGCTCCAAGCTTATAATGCCGTTCAACCACGTTGCCGGCAAAGCTTACATCGAAATTTGCTTCGACAAAATAAAGTAACGCAGAGCGACGACTAATATCGGTCGTCGTCTGCAGCACGGGCATAATTATCGAATCTGGATAAGTGCCCGTGGAATTTCAAATCGACCTTCCCAATGGGTCCGTTACGCTGCTTACCAATAATAATTTCGGCCATCCCTTTTTCAGCAGAATCAGGGTGATACACTTCATCTCGGTATATAAACATAATAACGTCCGCATCCTGCTCTATTGAGCCGGACTCACGCAAGTCCGAGTTAACCGGACGCTTATCTGAGCGTTGCTCTAGTGAGCGGTTTAGCTGTGACAATGCAACGACCGGTACCTCTAACTCTTTCGCTAAAGACTTTAATGATCTCGATATTTCCGCAATTTCAAGCGTTCGGTTTTCAGACATACCCGGGACAGTCATAAGCTGAAGGTAATCGACCATGATCATAGAAAGCCCTTTATGCTCCCTATGAACACGACGCGCACGAGACCTGACTTCCGTCGGCGTTAATCCCGATGAGTCATCAATATAGATATTATTTCTATCGTTAAGCATATTCATGACCGACGCTATTCTGGCCCAGTCATCATCTTCCAGTTTACCCGTTCTCACTTTGTTCTGATCAACGCGGCTTAACGACGCTAACATACGCATCATCAGCTGCTCTGCAGGCATCTCTAAGCTAAATACCAGTACTGGCTTATCGTCATTAAGTGCAATGTTCTCGGCCAAGTTCATGGCAAAGGTCGTTTTACCCATCGACGGGCGGGCAGCAACGATAACCAAGTCAGACGGCTGTAAACCTGCCGTCATTTGGTCCAAATCTGTAAAGCCAGTCGAAACACCGGTCACACCATTGTTGTTCTTGAGCTTACTGAGTTGCTCTATTTTTCCTACAGTACGCTCAAGAATCTGATTAATACCTTGTGGCCCTTCGCTTGAGCTTACTCGTTTTTCCGCAATTTTAAACACTTTAGATTCGGCGAGATCCAATAACTCGGCACTGCTTCTGCCCTGGGTGTCATAACCCGACTCGGCAATGTCATTAGCCGCCCCTATCATTTCGCGCAGAATTGCGCGCTCTCTGACAATATTGGCATAAGCAAGTATATTCGCAGCACTCGGAGTGTTCTTGGCGATTTCACCAAGATAGGCGAACCCCCCAATCTGCTCTAGCTCACCGGCTGTTTCTAAAGACTCAGAGACCGTTACAAGATCCATAGGCTGGCTGCGCTGCGCCAGCTCATTCATTGCTTTGAATATTAAGCGATGCGCGCGATGGTAGAAATCTTCCGAAATGACGCTGCCGGCAACACTGTCCCATGCGTCGTTATCAAGCATAAGGCCGCCTAAAACCGACTGCTCAGCCTCTATGGAATGAGGCGCAGAGCGCAGTGCTTCCACCGATGCATCACGTTTTCTTGCTGTTTCTGCCATCCGAAAAACCTAAGATAGGAAATAAAAAAGAGGGGAGTACTATACAAAATCCCCTCTTAATTAGAAAGCAAGTTTGCCGATGAAACTAGTCTTTGCTTAACGTTATTTCACCGCTGACTGTTGTGGCAGAGACATCCGCCGTTGCATCGCCGAGTTTAAATTCTAATGTTGATGATGGACCCCATTCAGCTTTTTCTACTTTCTCATCGGTTAAACGATTAGTGATTTTTCCACCAGCGTTTGATTTGATGGAGAAATTAGCATGTAAGTCACCCCGCCATTCAAAGTCTAAGTCGCCACTGACTGACTTGGCTTCGACTCGAGCAGACTCCGCCAGTCCTGAGGTCAACTGTGCATCGCCGCTCACGGTTGTCATTTTAGCGTGACTTAAAATACCAAGTGTTGCGTTAATGTCACCCGATACAGACTGCATGGTAATATCTGACAGGCTATCAGATTCGACAATGATATCGCCGCTAACGGCCTGATAGGAGCCTTCAGCAGACGTATTTTCTGTATCCGTTATGTCTCCGCTGACTGTCTCGAAACTGCCGTTACCACTCGCTCGTTTTGAATTAATATTGCCACTCACCGTTTTCAGATGTATTAACCCACTAATGTCACTAACACTGATATTTCCACTCACCAGACGCACATCGAAATCGTTGGTAAAACCAGCAGCCAATACATCCATAGATACACCTTTAACATCGATATCCATTGACTCTGGTGCATACACTTTTAAATCTGATCCGTCTGAATCAGACGAAGAGAAACTAAAGCCTTTATTTTGAGGGGTTTTAACCTCTACATATAGGGTGTTACCCCGTTTCTCAAAGATAAACTCTTCAGCTTCTTCATCAAGTGTTCCTACAACTCTTACACTGTCAGTTTCAGAGGTAATGAGCTCCAGCTTTCCTCGCATATTATCAATAGACAGTCTACTGGTTGGCGAAACCTCAAGCTCCTTGTCGACTCTGTCATGTGCCAGAGCTGATGAAGTTATCAAAAGCAAAGCACTGCTTAATAAAGTTATTAATGTTTTCATGTCATTCTCCCGGTTAAATTTCTTGCAGTTGTTGGTTCTGAGGCTGATATGACTGGCTCAGTAAAATTAACTTCCTGCTGAAAAGCTTTACATAAGGTATACCGAAGGCAAAAAAAAAGCTGCCCGAAGGCAGCTTTTTTTAATCGGTTAGTTGCCGAAATTACTCAGCAGCAACAACTTTCAAAGTTATGTTCGCAAATACATCTGCATGCAGGTGCAATTCAATGTCAAATTCACCAACTTCACGGATAGTTCCGTGAGGCATTAACACTTCGCTCTTCTTCACTTCAACGCCTGCTGCAGTTACTGCATCAGCGATGTCGCGAGTACCGATAGAGCCGAATAGTTTGCCTTCATCACCCGCTTTAGATTCGATAACAACCGCATCTAACGCATTAACTTTTTCAGCACGCGCTTCAGCTTCTGCTAAGTGCTCAGCTAATTTTGCTTCGTACTCAGCACGGCGCTGTTCGAACAGCTCGATGTTGCTTTTAGTTGCAGGTACTGCTTTTCCTTGTGGGAAAAGGAAGTTACGTGCATAACCAGATTTTACGCTTACTTGATCGCCAAGGCTTCCCAAGTTAGCAATTTTGTCTAATAAAATGATATTCATTTTCTCGCTACCTCTACTTTTGGTAATCGAACCGCGCTAGCTTACTGATGTGAATCAGTATAAGGCAGCAGTGACAAATAACGAGCACGCTTGATAGCGCGCGCTAACTGACGCTGATACTTAGCAGATGTTCCAGTAATACGGCTAGGAACGATTTTACCGGTTTCGGTAATGTAGTTCTTAAGCGTAGCGATGTCTTTGTAATCAATTTCTTTTACGCCGTCTGCTTTAAAGCGGCAGAACTTACGGCGACGGAAAAAACGAGCCATGATGGTCTCCTTAAATCAATTCTAGATGCTGAGCGTGAAGTACGAGACGCGGCGTACCGCTATTGTCTTCGTGTCTGTGCAGAAAGCCTTCTGCTAAGACTTCACAACCCACCGTCAATTTTTGTAACCAGTGTTGTAACCCTTCACCACTTAAAACGACTTGAATTCGCACATAAGACTGGCGACTCATACCCGCTTCGGGTTGCATCGACCGATGCTCAATAACTAACTGCAAATGTTCTATGCCTGATGGGCTAGTTTCCAGCTTTGCAGCTTTGCTTAAAGTTCCGGTTAAATGCAGTCGATTCATAGTGAATAGTCAGCTTGCTTTACGCAGCTTCACTGTCACCTTTGCGATCTTCCTTCGGCTTAGTCAGCGGCGAAGGTTCAGTAATCGCTTCTTTCTTACGCATGATCATGTTGCGTAATACTGCATCGTTAAAACGGAATGCAGTTTCAAGCTCTTCCACAACCTCTGCAGACGCTTCAACGTTCAAAAGAACATAGTGCGCTTTGTGCAGTTTGTTGATTGGGTAAGCCAATTGACGACGGCCCCAGTCTTCTAAACGATGGATTTGACCACCACCTTGCTTGATCGTTTCGCTATAGCGCTCGATCATGCCAGGTACTTGCTCGCTTTGGTCCGGGTGGACCATAAATACGATTTCGTAATGACGCATTACAGTTTCCTTTTGGTTCGTATAGCCTCGGTTCAGCTCAGCCGCACTGACATAGAAGCAAGGAACTCAACTAGTAGTTAATACAATGGCTGATTTAAGCCGCGCGATACTATCAAAAAAAAGCGCTGACCGCAACTTAGTCAGCGTCTTTATGAGCTTTTTCAATACGCGAACTTAGGAGGGAGACGAGGCGGTCCGCTAATTCATTTGCAACAGCTTTCTCACCGCGAACGATTAAATGATCAACCGCGCTGCCTTCTTTAAATACCGAGGCATCCAATTGAATACTGGTGTCGTCTTCTGTGACTTTCGTTTGAACTTGCCACTGCGACTCTTTCTCTTTAACAACATGCCATTCGTGCCTTACCTTTAAGCGGTTTTTAATGTCGATAACCAACTCTTCTGCAGCACGACTGTCTGCCTGTTCTACATTAAATGAGAACGACACAAAAGGTTTTGTTGAGCGCATCCACTCAGGACTATCCCAGTTTGGCGTCCAACTGATAAACAACACGGCAATCATTGCCAGAGCAATACCTACAGGTATCAGTTTTCGCTTAAGCTCCACTGCGCTGCCTCACCACTTCGAACAGACAAACACCACTAGCCACTGAAACATTTAAGCTGCTGACACTACCACTTAACGGTATTGAAACAAGCTCGTCACAGGTTTCGCGAGTCATGCGTCGCATGCCTTTTCCCTCGGCTCCCATCACTAAAGCTACGGGGCCTCTGTAATCAATATCATATAAAGACTGGGTGGCTTCGCCAGCGGTGCCGTAAACCCAAACACCTTTTTCCTGAAGGTCCCGCAGAGTTCTCGCCAAGTTAGTAACAACCACTAAAGGAACCTGCTCCGCAGCACCAGAGGCGACTTTTCTTACTGTTGGTGTAATTTGCGCTGATTTGTCCTTAGGCACAATCACCCCAGTAACACCTGCAGCATCAGCAGTTCTCAGGCACGCCCCTAAATTATGAGGATCTGTCACACCGTCCAGCACTAAAAATAGCGCCGGTGTTTCCGAGCTGTCCAGAAGCTGAGCCAGGTCATGCTCTGTTAATGTCGGTGGCGAATGCACAGTTGCAACAACACCTTGATGATTCCCACCTTCAGCGCGTTTTTCCAACGCTTGCTTCGGCACCCATTGCGGTCGAATGCCAGCGGTATAACACTCATTAACAATTTCTTTAACCGACTCGTCCTGACGTTCTTTCGACACGTAAAGCTCGACTAATCGGTCGGGGTGGTTTTTCAAAATTGCCTTAACGGCATGCAAACCAAAAACGGTAACTTTCTGACTCATTGTTTATTTCCGGTTTTTATTGCGAGAGCCCTTTTTACGCTGGCCTCCGCGCTTATTTTTTGAAGGCCGACTGCCCTTAGGTTTACCAGCCCCTTTCTTAGGCATATCACGTTTTTTACCGCTTGGGCTTGTCGCTTCCAGTAAGCTCAAGTCAATTTTTCGATCGTCCAGATTCACGTCTTTCACTTTGACTTTAACACTGTCCCCCAAACGGAACACGCTATGACTATTTTCCCCTATCAGCATGCCTTTTTGCTGATCGAAGTGATAATAATCGTTATCGAGGTTGCTTATGTGAACGAGGCCATCAATTTGATAGTCGCTCAACCTAATAAACAGGCCAAAGTTTGTGACTGAGGATATTACGCCTTCAAACTCCATGCCTATGTGATCAAGCATGAACTCACACTTCAGCCACTCATCGACTTGACGGGTCGCATCATCAGCACGACGCTCGGTCATGGAAGTATGAACGCCCAGTTCATCTAACTGTGTTTCTGAATACGACCAAGCTCCAACCAAACCTTTATCACTGCCATTTTGCTTGCGAACTATCGACTTAATGGCTCGATGCAGAATTAAATCAGGGTAACGGCGAATTGGCGATGTAAAGTGCGCGTATGATTTCAGTGCTAAACCGAAGTGCCCTTTGTTTTCCGGTTGATACACCGCTTGCTGCATTGAGCGCAGTAGCATGGTTTCTATCAACTCGTGATCCTGACGGTTTTTCACTTCTTCCAGCAGCTTCGCATAGTCTCTTGGGGTAGGTTCTTCTACGCCCCCTAAGTTGAGACCGAGTTCACCAAGAAATGCTCGAAAGCTGGTTAGACGCTCGTCGCTCGGTGTCTCGTGAACACGGAATAAGGCGCCCACTTCCTTGTCAGATTCAATCAATTGAGCCGCAGCAACGTTCGCCATAATCATGCACTCTTCAATAATTTTATGTGCAACATGGCGCTTAACAGGCTCAATACGCTCAATTTTACGTTGAGCGTTGAATATGAAGCGCGTTTCCTGGGTATCAAACTCAATAGCAGAACGACGCTTACGTGCAGCGCTTAACGCGTTATAGAGTTTTCTAAGTTCCTCTATGTTTTCAAGAACCGGTTCATACTGCTCTCGTAATGCTTTGTCGCCATCGAGAATGTCTTTCACTTTGTCATAAGTGAGTCGCGCATGGCTTTTCATAACAGCGGGGTAAAACTTCGACGTTTTTAACTTACCACGCGGCCCAAGCTCCATTTCAGCGACCATGCATAAACGATCAACGTCAGGGTTTAAAGAGCACAGGCCATTTGACAGCTTCTCCGGCAGCATCGGAATAACGTTATTCGGGAAGTAAACAGAATTGCCACGTTCTGTCGCAGATTTATCGAGTACCGTATCCGGACGAACATAATAAGAAACGTCAGCAATGGCGACCCACAAGCGCCAGCCTTTTTCTTCAGGTATACAGCAAACCGCGTCATCAAAGTCACGAGAGTCTGCACCATCGATAGTAATTAATGGCAATTCACGTAAATCGACACGCCCTTCATAGGCTTCTTTCGGCACTTCTTCACTGTACTTAGACAGTTCACTGTCTATTTCCTCGGGCCACTCATTCGGGATATCGTGCTCACGTATGGCAACTTCAATTTCCATACCCGGTGCCATATGTTCACCCAATACTTCGGTAACATGGCCAATAGGGCTGGTACGACGACTGGGACGTCGGGTGATTTCAACAACCACTAACTGTCCATGGCGAGCCCCATTTTTATCGGCATCTGGAATTAAAATATCCTGGCTAATGCGGTTATCGTCGGGAACAACTATGCCCAGGTCATGCTCAATAAAGTAACGACCAACGATATTGCGATCCCTCGGTTCCGTTACCCGAACAATGCGCCCTTCTGTTTTTCCTCGGTTGTCTTTACCACTTTTTTTAACTAAAACCCGGTCACCATGCAGGACTGAATACATTTGATGGTGCGGTATAAATAAATCCGGCCCGCCTTCATCAGGCTGACAAAAGCCAAAACCATCTTTGTGGCCAATAATACGGCCTTTAATTAAGTCCATGCGCTCGGGTATTCCGTAGGCATTGGCCTTACTGTATATCAGCTGCCCATCGCGCTCCATAGCACGCAAGCGTCGCTTTAAGCCAACCGCCTGACGTTCGTCATCGAGTTTGAAAACACGGATAAATTCCTCAAAAGGCACCGGCTTGCGGTTGTCTTTCACTAACTGAAGTAGCTGCTCGCGGCTTGGAATTTCAACTTCGTATTCGGGCACTGTTTTATTGTCTGACATAGAATCCTATTTACTGTTGTTCGGTTAAATGACCGATGCCCAACAGTATACGTGCTGTGGACAGGATTGTCAGTGTTTAGCAAAACTTTGATTGACTAGTGGAGCTCCCAATAATCATTGCTTAAAAGTTCAGCCCGACGAAAGCACCACGGTTACGTTTAGCCACAGCCTGCATAAAGGCAGCGAAGGTTTCTGCGTTGCCTTGCGGGCGGCTAAAGCCGATACCATGAATGCGCATAACCGGTTTACCATCGGCGCCCAGGTTCTGGCTGGTGATTTGTCGCACTATGGCATCGAGATCACTCGAGCGATAGTCGTCACCAAAAACGTACAGGCTGGTTCTGCCTTTCGTCTTTTTATATAGGTTAATTGCTTTCAGAATACCAAGCTCAGGCGCACTTTTACCGCCGGTGAAGTTTGGCATTTGCTGCATAGCCGTTTGCCTGAAGCTTTTGGTATCTGGCAACCAGTCACCAGCCTTACTGCTGAACATAAAGTCGCCATCAGCGGCCATAATTTGGAACCCTTTCATTTTAGGGTGGCTTTCAATAATGTCATTGACCACACTAATGACGCGATTCCAGCCGTTGCCTCCGGACATCGATCCTGAGTTATCAATCACAAACACCACATACTCCGCATCGGTAGGAATACCACCGACGTCATCGTCCGGCGTATCCGTGCTGTTAGGAGTGTTTAGCATTGCAGTGGCTTGCCGTATTTCGGCTCGTAACGAGGACGCTTTATTCTGCAGTTGCTGTAAAGTTTTCTGCGCCCGCGGAATAGAGCTCTCTAAATTCCTTTCCTGCTCGGTCACTGAAGCCGTTTTCTGTTCGGCGGCAGACAGCTCGTCTTGTTTGTCCGACAAAGCTCCTTTTAATTCTTCAACCGACTGCTGAGCCTGAAGCACTTCAGAAACTAAGGTACTGAGGTTTGCCGGCCCACGCTCGGTGTCTTCAGTACCGTTTTTCGCTAACAACACCAGCATAATCACCGCACCAAAAGCACAGGAAATAATGTCCAGAAAAGCCAGGTTAAACACCTCTATTGGCGCACGCTGAATTTTTCTCATTATGGCCACTCCGGAGCGGGTGATAAGAAGGTGCCGCCGCTAACCCGCGACCAGTTCCAGTAAAGCGGCGACGCGTAGGGGTCACCCTCTATCGGCAGCAGTATAATATTGTAGCGAACACCTTTAGGCGCTCGTTTTACCGTCTCTACCATTAATGCCTGACGGCAATCTGACGAGATGGATTTTTTTGTCGAAATAAAGTTACGGCACGTCAGCGGTAAACCATCGCCCAGAGTCGGCAGGCCGTCCGTGACAATATACACATCGGTAATATCCGGATTTGCCTCAAATAAGGTGCTGATGCCCAGCTGGAGGTTGGTGCCGCCCTCTGGCACAACCACGCGTAAGTCCTTCACAATAGAGTTCATAGAGCCGCTGACTGAGGCAGTGCTAACGTTCCGTTGCCCTAAACGGTTTGCCGTATTGGAAAAGGTCACCACACTCACTTTTGAGGTTTGCGGTAGACGTGCCAGCAACCACTGAGCAACCCGGCGGCTTCTTATCCACTTAGCGGTAGAAACTTTGTCGCCATCGCTTAAAGCCAGCTTGCTCAGCACGTCGATTAAGTTGTCGCCCATCATGGAGGCACTCTTATCCACCAGAATGCCTATTTGTTCGCCTTCCACCTTCATGCCGGTGATAAAGTTCTGCTCACCCGTACCCGAAAGCTCAACGTTGGCTGATTTCTCAACTTCTTTGGACAAAGCCGCTAACTGGTTTTCCAGGTCGGCAACAACAGCCAACTGAGTCGACAAGTCCTGCAAAGCTTTGGTTTGATCTTGTGTGGTGTCGTTTTTCGCTTCTATAGAGTCTTTCTGCTTAGCCGACTCCAGCGCAATTTTGTCATTGATTTCGTCAATGGATTTTTTCAGGCGCTGCTGCTCGTCCATTGACGCAGCCAATTCCTGTTCGAGCTTTTCCTTTTCTTCCGAGGGCTCGGGCGTAAAGGCTTTAAAGTCTACCAGAATGAAAATAAGGATAACGGCGCCCAGCCCGCATGCCATGACATCCAGAAAAGATAAATTAAAGCCGTCGCCAGCCTGGCGTGGTCGTCGCATCTGAGTCGCTCAATTAACTGTGTAAATGAGACAGCAAGTGCTTCTCGCAGGACTCTTGCGTGCGAATCACCATCTTGTCCTGACGGCTGTTCAGCAAGTGCATAAACAACATCAGAATCAAAGAAATAAACAGCGCCACCAACGTTGAGTTAAAAGCCACACCCAGCGATGCAGTCATACCGGCAATGTCACCATCCAGTGCTTTGTCAGCCTGCGCCAGCGCCGAGCCAATACCGCGCACCGTACCCACGAAGCCAATAGACGGAATAGCCCAGATAATGTAGCGGATCATGTTGTTGCCGCTTTCTAACTGAATGGCAATATTGTCTACCGACGATTCAATAGTGTCAGCGGCGTGCTGAACGTTTTTGGTGTTTTTAAAACGACGAATACAGTTAATCCAGGTGCTGTATGCGGGAGTTTCTTTATAAGCCGAGCTTTCTAAGTCATTTAATGCTGCATCAACGTCCAGCGCTTCAGACTTGTCGTAGCTTTCCAGTAAGTCGCGCGAATAAATTTCTTCTTCGTCAATTAACCGCCACAGCTTATACAGCATAAGGAATAAGCAGAACAACATGAGCGAAATACACACCTGCTGTTCAACATCTTTGAAGATGACCGAGAATGCGGTTAGAGCTTCGGTTCCTTTCTCTGCCATTGCCACTTCGGCCGCCGGGCGAATAAGTCCTGCATACAGCAAATGTACAAGGGTAAAAATAGCCAGTAGCACACCACCACTGACAAAAAAGTTAGGACTCATTGAAAGCGTATTATTTTTAGACATTATGCATTCCGGGCGTTAAATGTTGGTAGGGAAGTCTTGTGGTGCATCCAAAGACACAAAATAAGCCGTCGCGCTGCCGGCCAGAGCCAGCAGTATGACGCCCAAAATCACGCGTTTTTTCATGATGTTTCTCCTCATCACTCATGATACCGGGCTATTCTAAAGCCGATATCCTTTGCCGAAGCGCTTTCGCCGTCGCGAACGCTGGCACGAATATTCTTCATGCGTCCGGTTTTATAAGACGCACCTTTTACCACATTCCCATTACCGCGAGCCACACCTAAGTAATCGGTGTAAACCCGGTCAAAGTCGGGCGGATTTAAAGTGTAACTGTCGTGTACCCACTCTTTGACGTTGCCGTCTAAATCAAAAAAGCCGCCACGCTCTGCTTTAAAACTGCCTACCGGTGCTTTACCGGCAAAACCGTCATTGTAGCCGCGTAAAATGAAAGTTTGCTGACCTTTTGCGGACTCATCGGCAAAGTTGCCCTGCTTGTCACGCAAGTGATCCTGGCTGCCCCATACATAAATAGTGGAGTCAGCTCTGCGGTTAATTTTGGCTATATATTCCCATTCGGCTTCGGTCGGCAAGCGGTAACCACGCGAGCTCGCATCGGTTCCCGCCACCTTGCCGTTACGGACTTTATAAAAAGTCTGCAAGCCTTCCTGTTCACTCAGCCAGTTGGTAAATAACGCCGCTTCGTCCCAGGACACATTGGTAACCGGCATTTTAGTTTTGCTACCCGAGCCTTTAAACGCGGCGAACTGCGCCTCGGTAATTTCATGGCGCGATATCCATACGTCCCGAGAGAAATCCACTTTCACCTGATGCTCATTACGCCCACGGCCTGGCTCATTAACCGGCGAGCCCATAGTGAATTTTTTCGGAGACAGACGGTTCATTTCAATGCCCAAAGTACTGACAAACAACGGCTTGCCTTCTTTTCTTCTGGCATCAAATTCACGCAGCATTTCAGCTTTTACGTTCACCAACCGTTCGCTGCTTGGCTGAAACTCTTGCTTAACCGTACGGTACCCGTTTATTCGGAATTCAACTTGTGAAGGCAACGTCTGTAGCCTGGCACGAAAAGGCGTTACGCCCTGCTTCTGCCCGTTAATGTACACTTCACTTGGTTCGTTGGCGGTAAAAGCTACGTCACCCACTTCCGGGTCTAAGTTAAAGGTCAGCTGCTGGTTTTCCGCTGGCCCCAGCTTAATTTTCCGGCTTTGCTTAATATAGCCAGCCTTTTCGTAACGAATAACGTGCTCTTTATTGGCATCAACACTAATTGGATTTTTTGCCGGCGCTCCGTTGATCAGCAACGCACCGCCTTTCGGACTCACTGAGACATTGACTGTTGCCTGAACGGGCTGAAGACGGTAGTTACGCTTCGGTTCTTTGTTGCGAACGGTTAAAGACACGGTGTCCGTGACCGGATCATACCCCGGATAATTCACCACTACAGGGTAGTCGCCACCCACTTTAGCAACGGTTACCGGCGTTGACCCAACCTCTTTGCCGTCAAGGGTAACCGCAGCGCCAGCCGGGCTGGAGTTAATAGAAATAGTGCCACTAATAGGGGTTAGCCGAACTTGCTCTTCAACTTTACCGTCTATTAGCGCTTCAATAGCCACTGAGGTCGGCTCGTAAGCCGGATGAGAGACCGACACCATATAAGTTCCGGGAGCAAATTCACCCTCAAAGGTAGAAGCCGTTTCGCGCTGCTCACCATTAACTGACCAGACAATATTATCTGCGCCCGGCTCTGTTGTTATCATCACTTTTGCGGGTTTAGGCTCCAGCTCAACTTCAATAGTTGAAGGGCTGTTGTCGTTTACCTGCACTTCTTTGGTTTGGTACTTGTCGGCCGATACGGCTACAAGGCCACCAGAGCCTACCGCGTAATATTTGTTGTCGATGAAAAAGCCAACACCAGAATGAACAGCAAAGCGCTGAGTTTGAACGGCTTCTGCCGGTTTTACCGTGAAACTGTAACCTTTGGTTAAAAACAGCCAGCCAAAATAAATAACCAGCAGTGCAAGAATACCGACCGAGAAGCCAATAGCCATTAACCGTCGTTTACGTCGTCCTTTTTCAATAGCTTCGTCAAGTGAGTTCACGAAGTCTCTCCTGTTCTTTTATTATTTTTCGCTAAATTATGCTAAACGCGTTCGTTACATTGAACGTTAATAACAATAGGAGTGCCTGATTTCTCCACCACAACATCGACAATGGTTGAGCGGTATCCTTCGCGACTGCCTTCAAATTGATACTTACCCGGTTTTAACTGAATGGTTTTTTCTCTGACTTCACCCACAACCCCAACACCTAATACTTTTATATAGGTTCGGTTGTCGGAGCGAACCGTTACGTCTATGGGTTGATTTTCCTGCTCAATTAGCTGCTCAACCTGGCTTATTTTTTCACCCAGTTTAGCGCTCAGTTGCGTAAGCCCGCTGTAGCGCGAAACCGCATTCACAGCATTTTGACGAATGTTGTTATCGGCAAGACGATCCGGCCTATCAATATAAACATCCAGCGCGCTACTGGCTGCTAATATCTCACCTGCGCTTTGTTTAGCCTGCTGAACAACCTGGCTGTCCGGGTAATCAGCTATCCCCTTTTCCGCCAGTATCAGCACGGTTTGCCATTCGTCAGCCCCTGCAAATACCTGAATTCGCTTTTCCAGCGACTCCATACCCTGGCTTTTTAAATCAGCGTCAATTTGCGCCTGTAGGGTTGCCAGTTCCGGTCGATTGTTGTCTATCGCCGAAGCTTTGGCTAATGCTTCCTGGGCGCGATCAAAGTCCTTGCGATCAATCGCATTCACCGCCGTTGCCAAAGCACGAGCAAAACGTTGTTGTTTAATTTGCTGTTCCACTTTCGCTAAGGCTGCCTTTGCATCCTGCTGTTGCGGATCAAGCTTTATAATTTGTTGATAAGCAGCACGCTGCTTCTCTATGTTACCTTCTACACTGCCCACTCTGGCCTGTTCATACAAATCAGCGACTTCATGGTAGGTGTCTATACGTTTCTGCAATGCCAGCGCGTCGCTATAGTCGCCTTTTACCTTTAACGCCTGAGCGTTCAGCTGAGCAGCATCATCAATGTCGTCGGCAGCAAAAGCTTTTTCTGCGTCTGCATAAGGTTGTTTATAAGCCTTTTCAAACGCGCTTTGGTAGTTTGTAATACCCGTATTGAGTTGCTCGATAGTGGTTTGCGCCTGGCTGTAGTCACTGGCGCCATAGTCATCAAAAGCTTGTTCTATATCAGCCTGAAAACCCGCAACTTTGACAGGCTTCCACTTCGACAAATACGGGCTAGAAACAAGTTCGGAAACACGCTGGTTAGTCTCGTTCAAAACCGTTTGCAGCGCTTTTCTGTCTATTGCATTATGAGCTAAATTAGCCGGCGACTCAGCTTTCTCCTCGGCTACCGGTGTGTCGCCGCCAGAAACCGGGAAATAAGCGAGTAAGGTAACAACAACGCCAATCAGCAAACAGGCAAAAACGGAGGTAATTACGCCAGTTACAATAACTCTCTTCTTTTTAGCCCGGCTTTGCGCTATTTGCTCATCTACAGACGACATTGTTACCCTTCCCTGAGTGAATTAAAGCTGAGTTAATGGTGTTGATTCAAGGTCATAAATTTCTTTCAGCTTTTCGCGTAACTGAGCGTACTGCTCACCGGCGGTACCAGTTAACTCAATGTTTTGCTCATTCAGCTCAACAACTTGTGGGGTTACTTTAATGTCCAGGTTTTGACCCATTTCATCAAGCAACGCACGCTGTGTGCCTAACTCGCGGTTAGTCTTTATTGCTTCGCTTAAGCTGTATACCGCACCTAAACCTGCTGCCGCACTTGCTACCTGGCCAGCTGTAGAGCCGGAGTTTTTGCCCAGCAAAATTGCCGCTGTTGCTAAAATACCGGCGCCAACCTGAGCACGCGTTCGCTCTTCTTTTTTCCGGCGTATATCAATAGCAACCGGTAAGGTCTCTTCCTGATAAGCGCGATACGCGTCATGAGTGGTTGCGTAAAACGTGTCGTAGCTGTCCTGTAATGAGTCAACAAACTGCTGGTCTTTCGCTTTAATCACATTTACCCGTTGGTACATAGGGTCCGATTCAGCCGGTGCTCCGTTCAATGTAATAGTTGAACGGTTCGAGAAAAAGCTGCTGGATTCGCCCAGGTAGCCACCAAAGGCTTCAGGGCTGTACATAGAGGCATAACGCATATCTGAAACCGTCTGAATGGTTTTCTTCTCTTCTTCAGACTTTTTCATTAACAAGTCATAAACATAACCCGCAATACTTTTAAAAATTGGGCCGTAAGGGTTCTCGCCCTTTCTTAACGCGTCACGGTAAAAGCCTGCGCCTACCTGATACTCAAACTCTTCCTCGCCCCAAATTTGGTTACTGGCGTCCATAACACGAACACCAATTTCAACAGTCTCAGTGTCTGAGTAATTAATTTTGCCCAGTACATAAACATCGGCACTGACGTTAGCATTAGGAGTGACGTTCACAGCACCAAAGGCTTTTGTGTCAGAAAGCGCTTCGCGGGTATTTACGGCAAAGCGGTTCGCTTCTAAACGGCGTACCTGTGGCCAAATGTCTTCTTCAACTATGGCTTCATCATCAATATTGCCGGAACTATCTTTCGGCAAACCCGGGTCAAACACCGGAATAGCCACATTAAGGTAAATATCAGAGTTGTAACTGTAGCTACGCTCTTCTTTGCCCAGGGCTTTAGAGTCTGACGGACCATTCATGCTTGGGCCAACGCTGGTAACATTAGTTTGGGTTGACTGGCAGCCGGCTAATGTAAACATCGCTGAAAGCGTCATAACGACTGAAAATCGTTTTAGTTGAGCTAGTGTATTCATAGTTCTTCTTCCGTTAATTATTAACATCCATACTCGGCCATTAAGCCTTTAAAATGTTCTTTCTCAGCTTCTGTTGTTGCCGAAGCCATGCCTTCTTTCACAGCGTCGCACACGGCCGAACTGCCACTACCCGTGTTGCCACGCTGGTGATCTTTGGTGTCCACCGAACTTTCCGATGCCGTAGATGTAGATTGTTGTTGCTGTTCACTAGAGTTTGCGCCGCTATCACCCGAGCTGCCATCAGAGCCCGAGGCACCACCTGCAGCACCAGAACCGCCACCGCTGGCAGCTTCAGAAAGGCTACCGGAAGCCGACGCAGTGGCCTCTTCCATACATTCTGCCGAGTCATCTAAAGAGGCAAAAAGCGCAGCTTCTTCAAGCGCAATACGTTCCTGCAAAGTGAGTGTGCTAGGGTCTACATCGTCAAACTCTATGTAGGCGCAATCGGAGTAATTAATTTCTTGAGCGTTGGAAGCAGATAAAAAGGACCCACCGAGTACTATCGCAAGTATAAAGGTTATTACCAAATGAGTTGAAGAAAACTGTATAACGTGCACTATCACATCTCGTTTAAGTTTAGAGCAAGAAACTCAAGGTTCCGCACCCCTTAGTAAAGCTATATGAATTAAATGTAAAGAAAGCGTTAAGCAGGATCAATCAGTTTTTAAATTTTTTTTAAACAGGATCGCGAAATCGACTCTCAAATGGCTGAAAGCGAGTAAGGGTAATAAGAGGTTTATTATGGTGGCGCTGGACGGACTTGAACCGTCACTCCCGAAGGAACCTGATTTTGAATCAGGCGTGTCTACCAATTCCACCACAGCGCCATTTCTTGCGAGGTGAAGTTACCAAGGAAGGTAACGGGTCGGGATTATACCCGCGATACTTAGCTAATCAAGCGAAAATTATCGAAAAGTGGTTTTCACCGCACTGACTGATGATTCATTAACCATATTGCTTGTAATCGGGAGTTAATGTCAGCCGGTATCCTCCGTGTTAATATAACGCCATCGATAACAGAGAACTCTCTACAATGACATTAAACGCTCAAGAATTACACGCCAGTTTTCCAAGCGCTGGTTTCCTCCGTCGCTTAGCCGCCTGGGTATACGATTTTTTAGTGGCTGTCGCTATTATCATGCTCTCCTCAGCGCTGGCGTTAGGCTTTGCGGCAACCTTAACTGCTCTGAATTGGGTCGAGCTCAGTGAAGAAATGGATCATGCCGGATGGCTTGCCCAGGGGCCCTGGTACAGCATCTACTTAATCAGTGTATTAACTCTCTTCTTTGGCTGGTTCTGGAAGCGCTCGGGTCAAACCATTGGTATGAGAGCCTGGCGTCTAAAGTTACAAAATCGTGATGGCAGTCGCTTAACATTAAAGCAAACCATTATTCGACTCCTGACTTGCTGTGCGGGGCTTGGGAACCTATGGGTTTTAGTTGACTTTAAAAATCGCCGAGCCTGGCATGACTATGCAGCAGGTACTGAAGTTGTGACCTTATCGAAAGAAGCTAATCAGCTATTTTACTGGAACGAGCTTTAGGGCTCGCTCCAGTGCCTTTATTACCCTGCTTTCTTCTGCATAAAGTACACAGCAAGAGCCGCAAATACAATACTGGGTAGTAACGCGCCAAGGAAAGCGGGCACTTGATAAACTTGTGCTAACGGCCCGAATATCTCATTACTGACATGAAAGCCGAAACCGGTAATAACCCCCATCAAAATACGGGCTCCCATAGTTGTTGAGCGAAGCGGTCCAAAAATAAAGGACAATGCAACCAATAACATAACCGCAACCGTTACTGGGGCAAGCAGCTTACGCCATAAAGCAAGCTCATAGCGCTTGGCAGATTGCTGATTAAGCTCCAGGTAATTCAGGTAATCCAACAAACCAGAAACCGACAAAGATTCAGGCTTAATGGTTACGACGCCTAACTTATCCGGCGTTAACGTCGACTGCCACTGCACACTATTTTTTCGAGTTGAACTGACACGACTTGCGCTCAGTTCTGTAATAACAACATCCTGCATACGCCATGCGCCGTTAGTAAACAGCGCAGTTTGGGCGTAGGTTGCTTTTTGAAGTTCACGGTTGTCATCAAAGTCATAAATAATAACGTTATTAAGGCGCCCGGTGTCTTCCACTTCGCCAATATTGATAAAGTCAGAGCCGTCCTTTGCCCAAACACCCTGCTGAGCCGAAATTAAGCTACCACCAGAAATTTCCTGTGAGCGAATTGCACGACCTTTGGACTCCATAGGTGGGGCAACCCATTCACCAATCGCCATTACGGCAACCATCATAATAATGGCGACTTTCATAACGGCGGCGATAATATTCAGTCGTGAACGGCCGGCAGCAAGCATAACAACGAGCTCAGAGTTGCTCGCCAGCATACCGACACCAATCAAGCCGCCAAGTAGCGCCGCCATAGGGAAAAATAATTCCACGTCACGCGGTAAGCTGTAAAAAACAAATAACGCCGCATCCAGGGTATCGTAATTTCCCCGGCCAACGGCCTTTAACTGTTCAACAAAACGAATCAGCGAAGACAATCCGGTCAGTACCGCCAAACTCATTAATGAGGTTTTTAGTACCGTCAGGCCAATGTATTTATCCAGAATACTTAACATCGTTAACCCCGCTTATTCCGGACACTAAAACGTGACAAGAGCTTCAAGCCCAACGGTCGACCTTTACCGATTAAAATAAAGCCGAATATCAGCAAAATAAAATGGATCCACCAAAGGCCTACTACCGACGGTATCACGCCATCTCGCACTGCGGCCTTAGCGGCCATTAACACCAGAAAGTAGCCAAGGTAAATCAAGAAAGCCGGAGCCATGCGCGCAAATTTACCTTGTCTTGGATTTACGCGACTAAGCGGCACTGCAATTAACGTTAATAACGGCATAGCCAAAGGAATAGCAATACGCCATTGAAACTCTGCTACAGCCGCATTCCCCGGAGTTTCTAATAACTCCAGCGTAGAGTAATTTTCCAGTTTTCGTGCCTGACCGTCGGCTTCCTGCTCTTTTATTTGTAGGCGATAATTATCGAAGGTCATCGTCTGATAGCTACTTTGGTCACCGGCATAGCGGTTTCCCTCTCCCAGTTCCAGCCACTGAGAACCGCTGTCTTCGCTAATAACACGTCCAGTCTTCGCCATAACGACACTGCCCGCACGTAGCTCATTGCCTTCGTGACTATGTTGCGCAACAAAAACTTCTTGCAACTCGCCTTCTTCATTCACGTCTTGAACAAAGATAACCGCCTTTTGGTTACTGGCTTGCTGGAAGCGCCCCGGCATTAACGCCGTCAAGCCGCTATCCGAACGAGCTTTTTCTTCAACTTGCTGCTCTTGCTCAAGCGCCCAGGGCACCGCCCATAAAGTCAGCGCCCCAGTCACTAATGCCAATACCAACGACAAGACCAGAGTCACCCTAGTAACATACCACTCGCTGACACCACAGGCGTGCAAAATAGTCATTTCGTTGTCAGCGTAGATACGTCCATGGGCCAGCAAAATACCTAAAAATAAACTCAAAGGAAGAATTAAAGCCAGTAGTGCCGGTAAATTCAGCGACAACAATTGAAAAATAACACTGCCGGGAATATCTCCCTCAGAGGCATCGGACAACACACGTACAAATTTCTGACTGACAAAAATAGCCATCAGAATAAAGAGCACAGCAAGCTGCGACTTTAGTGTTTCACTGATTAAATACCGAAATATGCGCACTAATGTTCACTCATGTAACTTAGGTTTTTACTGGAATAGCTGCGATTTTTAAGTAAACTTGTTATTTTAACAACAAAATGTCTTAAGAGCTAAACTATAGCAGGCATTAAAGCCACCTGAAACAGGAGCACTGTCATGGAGTTCAGCGTCAAAAGTGGTAATCCGGAAAAACAACGTTCTGCGTGTATTGTCGTAGGTGTCTTTGAACCCCGCCGATTATCTGGTGTGGCTGAACAGCTGGACAAAGTCAGTGATGGCTATTTAAGCAATTTATTGCGCCGTGGTGATTTAGAAGGTAAGTCTGGACAAGTTCTTTTATTGCATCATGTTCCAAACATTTTAGCTGAACGGGTATTACTGGTTGGTTGCGGTAAAGAGCGTGAACTTGACGAGCGACAGTACCGCCAAATTATTGCGCGTACTATTAACACGTTAAATGAAACCGGCTCGATGGAAGCGGTATGCTTTCTAAGCGAGCTACACGTAAAAGGTCGTGATACCTACTGGAAAGTTAGACAAGCAGTTGAGGCTGCCCGGGCAACGCTATATAACTTTAACGAGCTCAAAAGTAAGAAAGAAGAGCCCCGCCGCCCGCTTCGCAAGTTAATCTTCAACGTTCCGAGCCGCAAAGAACTTACTTTGGGTGAACAAGCGGTTCAACATGGGCTAGCAGTATCAGCGGGCATGGATGTATGCCGAAATGTGGCAAATATGCCACCGAACATTTGTACACCTCGTTACCTGGCCGAGCAGGCCGAAAAAATGGCAGAGGGCTACGATAACCTGAGCGTCACGACGGTTGAAGAAGCCGAGATGGAAAAGCTCGGTATGAATGCTTATTTAGCCGTTGGTCGAGGTTCTGAGCATGAGTCAGTGCTGACTCTAATGCATTATAAAGGTGCGCCTGATGACCAAGCGCCCATTGTTCTTGTTGGTAAAGGCCTGACATTCGATTCCGGTGGTATTTCAATTAAGCCGTCCGCCAACATGGACGAAATGAAATACGATATGGGCGGTGCAGCCGGCGTACTGGGTGCTATGCAAGCGTTGGCCGAACTACAACTGCCTGTAAATGTTATTGGTGCAGTCGCTGGTTGTGAAAACATGCCGGACGGCAAGGCCTATCGCCCCGGCGACATTCTCACAACCATGAGCGGACAAACCGTAGAAGTCCTCAATACTGACGCGGAAGGCCGCCTGGTACTGTGCGATACACTAACTTACGTTGAACGTTTTGAGCCAGACTCTGTTATCGACTTGGCAACACTGACAGGCGCCTGCGTTATCGCTCTGGGCAGTCACGCTTCTGCGGTGCTCAGTCAGCACAACCCACTGGCACACGAAGTGTTAAACGCAGCCCAGCAAAGCGGCGATAAAGCCTGGCGTATGCCGTTATGGGACGAGTACCAATCGATGTTGGACAGTCCTTTTGCGGACATGGCGAACATAGGCGGCCGCGAAGCGGGCACTATCACTGCGGCTTGCTTCCTGTCGCGCTTCACCAAAAAGTACAACTGGGCTCACATGGATATCGCCGGCACAGCTTGGCAAGGTGGTAAAGAAAAAGGTTCAACGGGACGCCCGGTGCCTTTATTGACTCAGTTCTTAATTAACCGTTGCTCGAGCGAGGCTACCGAATAATATGCCCTCAGCTACGTTTTTTCTGATGCCGGAAGCATCAGAGGATGAGCAAAATGCGTTAATTTGCGATAAGATCGCTGAACTGTACAGAAAACATAAGCGATTGCGTGTCTGGGCTCAAAGTCAAGCCCAGGCAGAAGCTCTGGATGAACTGCTATGGCAGCGTCCTGCTGATGCTTTCATTCCGCACAACTTAGTCGGCGAAGGCGCCTCTACCGGTGCTCCGGTTGAAATTGGTTGGCCACAAACGGAGCCAGGCTCAAGTAGACCGGGTTATGCGCTATTCAATTTAGCCAATGAAGTACCCGTACAGGCGCAACAAAGTCAGCAACTGTACGACATTGTGCCAGTGTCAGATGACGGCAAAGCAGTTGCCAGAGAACGTTACAAACATTACCGGGCTCGCGGTTGCCAAATGCACACCGTACCCCTGATATCCGAACAGAAGTAAGGTCATTATGGATAAAACATATTCCCCTGCAGATATAGAGCAAAACCTTTACCAACAATGGGAAGAAAAAGGGTACTTCAAGCCTAGCGGCCAAGGTGACTCTTACTCCATTATGATCCCGCCGCCCAATGTGACCGGCAGTCTGCATATGGGCCATGCGTTTCAACACACCATCATGGATACGCTTATTCGTTATCAGCGTATGGATGGTAAAAATACCTTGTGGCAGGTCGGCTCAGACCATGCGGGCATTGCTACACAAATGGTGGTGGAGCGCCAACTGGCGGCCCAAAATCAAACACGGCAAGAGCTAGGTCGAGAAGCCTTCATTGATAAAATTTGGGAATGGAAACATCAGTCCGGCGGTACTATTACTCAGCAAATGCGTCGTTTAGGCGATTCTGTAGACTGGGATCGCGAGCGTTTTACCATGGACGAAGGCCTGTCCGACGCCGTTCGCGAAGTGTTTGTGAAGCTACATGAAGAAAACTTAATTTATCGCGGCAAACGACTGGTCAACTGGGATCCGGCATTACAAACCGCCATTTCAGACCTGGAAGTCGAAAACAAAGAACAACAGGGCTCTATTTGGTACTTACGCTACCCACTTGCTGACGGTGAGAAAACCGAAGACGGCAAAGACCATTTAGTCGTCGCTACTACCCGACCGGAAACCATGCTGGGTGATGTTTGCGTTGCTGTTCACCCGGACGATGAGCGCTTTGGACATTTAGTCGGCAAGCACATTAATCTGCCTATCGTAAACCGTCGTATTCCTATCGTCGCCGACCATCATGTTGATAGCGAATTTGGTACCGGCTGCGTAAAAGTTACGCCAGCTCACGACTTTAACGATTACGAAATTGGCAAGCGCCACCAAACCGGCATGATATCAATTTTCGATGACACTGCTCACGTTATGGAAAAGGCTGGGTTATACACCAGCACTGGCGAAGCACTTAGTGAACTTGACGGATTTGACGGAACATTACCGAGCCAATACGCAGGCAAAGAGCGTTTTGAAGCCCGCAAACAACTGATTGCTGAATTTGACGAGCTGGGGTTATTGGAGAAAATTGAAAAACATACCAACAAAGTCCCTTATGGTGACCGTGGCGGTGTGCCTATTGAGCCTCATCTGACTGACCAATGGTATGTTCGTGTTGAGCCGTTGGCGAAACAGGCGACCGAAGCGGTAGAAGACGGCCGCATCGAGTTCGTCCCCAAGCAATATGAGAATATGTACTTCAGCTGGATGCGCGACATTCAGGACTGGTGTATATCCCGTCAGCTCTGGTGGGGACACCGTATTCCTGCGTGGTACGACGACAAAGGTAATGTTTACGTTGGTCGCACCGAAGACGAAGTCCGTGAAGAATATAACTTAGGTGACACTGTCCTTCAGCAGGACGAGGATGTTTTAGACACCTGGTTCTCGTCAGCACTTTGGACATTTTCTACGCTGGGCTGGCCGAAGAACACTGATGACTTAAAAACCTTCCACCCTACCGATGTGTTGGTGACTGGTTTTGACATTATTTTCTTCTGGGTTGCCCGCATGATAATGATGACCATGCACTTCATGAAAGACGATGAAGGTAAACCTCAAGTGCCTTTCAAAAAGGTGTATGTCACGGGTCTTATTCGCGACGAGGAAGGCCAGAAAATGTCTAAGTCCAAGGGGAATGTGTTGGATCCTCTGGACATGATTGACGGCATAAGCGCTGACGAATTAGTCGCCAAGCGTACCGCTAATATGATGCAGCCGAAAATGCGCGAGAAAATTGAAAAGCGTACTCGCGCAGAATTCCCGGAAGGCATTACAGCCCATGGTACCGACGCACTGCGCTTTACGCTAACGGCGTTGGCTTCAACCGGCCGTGATATCAACTGGGACATGAAACGCCTGGAAGGCTATCGTAACTTCTGTAACAAGCTATGGAATGCCAGCCGCTTCGTGCTTATGAACACAGAAGAACACGACTGCGGTCAAAGCGGCGGTGAAATGACGTTATCACTGGCTGACGAATGGATTATCGCGCGCTTTAACAGTACGGTGAAAGAGTTCCGTCAGGCGCTGGAGAGCTACCGTTTTGACCAGGCCGCAGCCATTGCTTATGAGTTTACCTGGAACCAGTTCTGCGACTGGTACTTAGAGCTCACCAAGCCGGTTCTGCAGAACGGTACAGAAGTTCAGCAGCGCGGTACCCGCCATACTTTGGTCAGCATTTTGGAGCAGCTTCTGCGCTTGCTTCATCCAATTATGCCATACATCACTGAAACCATTTGGCAGAGGGTCAAGCCGCTAGCGAGCGTTGAAGGCGATACTATTATGCTGCAACCGTTCCCGCAGGTACAAAGCTCGGTTAATGAGCAAGCCATGCTGGATATGGAATGGTTAAAGCGTGTTATTCTGGCTATCCGTAATATTCGTGGTGAAATGGACTTATCTCCAAATAAACCATTGCCGTTATTGTTGTCGAACGCCGACGCTATGGCGAAGGGACGTATAGAGAATAACGAAAGCTTCCTGAGTAGTCTGGCCAAGCTTGAATCTATTGAGTTTATTGATAGCGATAATGACGCACCTGCAAGCATGACGGCCCTGGTCGATAGCTTGAAGTTGCACATTCCAATGGCCGGTTTAATTGACAAGGACGCTGAGCTACAGCGCTTGCAGAAGGCTATTGAAAAGGCTGAGAAAGAATGGCAGCGCCTCAATGGTAAACTCAGCAACGAAAACTTTGTGAGTAAAGCGCCTGAAGCGGTTATAGCAAAAGAACGTGAAAAGCTTGCTGAAGCTGAGGCAACGCTAAGCCAGCTGAAAGAGCAGCAGGAAAAAATTAGCGCACTTTAATCAATGATGACGGAGAGGATTATTCCTCTCCGTCATCATAATCTTCGTCGAGTTCATCGTCATCCAGCATGGTACCCCAGCCGTCATACTCAACGTCACACTCGTCAGCAACATCCGCAATTTCTCTTACCTGACGCGCTAACACATTATTATCGAGTTCAGCATCCGTCGCAGCGATGAACGCAAACCAGCGCTTACCCTGCTCGTCTTCAAATTCGTCAGCGTCATCAACATGGTAACCCAGCTTCACCAGCTCCACCGCAGCTTTCTCTAATTTAGTAAAGTCTGTAGAAGCAAGGTGGTGTTCAATCTCATAAAGAACGTCAGGCTCAGCACCGTCACTGATGAGTGCGTTAATCGTTTGTTCGTTTTGCTCAAGTAGCTCATTCAGAGACTGGCTCATTCGCTTTCCTTCTTCACTTGTTCGTTTAACTGATTAATTTTGCTGTCCATAATGTCATGGCAGTGGCGGCTTAAGTCGCGCAAGTTCTCTTTCTGGTAGTTTGCGATGCGAATAGGCTCAAGAAAGGCGACTTTTAATACACCATTGTTCCAACGGTTCATTTTAATTTTACCATGCAGCTCTGACACGCAAACAGGAACAATATCGACTTGAGCACGAAACGCTGTATGGAAAGCACCATTTTTAAACGGCAATAGTCCTCTGCCATAGCTTCGTGTGCCTTCCGGAAACATCCATACCGAGATATCTCGCTGATTTATCGCGTTCGCTGTTTGAGCAATTGTACCGTGTGCTTTACCCGCGTTTTTACGGTCAATCAAAATATTACCGGCCAACCAGTACAACCAGCCAAAAAACGGTATCCAACGCAGACTTTTCTTACCCAAAGTGACCGTATTTTTTGGCAGCATCGCCGCAATCGTGAAGATTTCCCAGCTGTTCTGGTGGTTACAGACAAAAACATAGGGGCCACCGTGTTCAATATCGGGGTGCCGAGTTACTTCAATTTTCAACCCAAGCACTCGGGTCGCCCAACCAAAGATATGGGCGAACCGATAGGTATTGTTTCGGTGAAAAGGCCGAATAATACAAAACAGACAGCCAATGACACCAAAAACAACGATAAATCCACCTAAAAACAACCACCTCAGTACCGCTAACATAACAAACCCTCAGCCTTACTCATCTTCAACGACAATATCGTCGACTCGTTGAAGGCCTCTGGGCAGTTTGTTACCCCGGCGCCCTCGCTCGCCCAGATAGTGTTCAAGATCGGCCGGCTTCAAGGTCAGTTTGCGCTTTCCTGCCATTAGCGTTACTGCTTTATCCGGTGCGGCTGTCGCCAGGGCCACCACGTACTCTTCCCGCGACTGTGCTCTTAACGCAGGAATATTAATAATTTTATTCCCTTTGCCTTTGCTCAGTTGCGGTAAGTCTGCCACCGGGAAAACCAACATACGTCCCTCATTGGATACAGCAATAACGCGATCATTTTCAATGCTGTTAACCTGAGTTGGCGGTAATATTTTAGCACCGGTCGGCAAGGTAATAATCGCCTTGCCGTTTTTATTACGGCTGACTAAATCATTAAACTGGCAAATAAAACCATAACCGGCATCCGACGCCAGCAATACACAGCTGTCGTCTTTCCCCATTAATACATGTTCAACCGTTTCGCCTGACACCAGACTAAAGCGTCCGGTTAACGGTTCTCCCTGGCTTCTGGCCGACGGCAACAAGTGCGCTTCACACGAGAAGCTGCGTCCAGAGCTGTCAATAAACACAACTGGCTGGTTACTCTTGCCTTCTGCTGAGCCAAGGAAACTGTCCCCCGACTTGTAGCTGAGCTTCTCACCGTCAATGTCATGACCTTTCGCGCTACGCACCCAGCCTTTTTTCGACAACACAACAGTAACAGCTTCTGCAGGCGTCAAATCACGCTCACTCAATGCTTTTGCTTCGTTACGCTCAACCAACGGCGAGCGGCGTTCGTCACCATAAGTGTCGGCATCGGCAAGCAGTTCCTTGCGAATCAACGTTTTCAGGCGACGGTCTGAGCCCAGAATTTTTTCAAGTTGCTCACGTTCCTTGCTCAGCTCGTCTTGTTCGCCTTTCAGTTTCTGCTCTTCCAGCTTCGCTAAGTGGCGTAATTTCAACTCAAGAATGGCTTCTGCCTGCTTGTCTGACAGCTCGAAGCGCGACATTAAGACTTCTTTAGGCTTATCTTCTGTGCGAATAATCTCGATGACTTCATCAAGGTTAAGATACGCAATAAGCAAGCCTTCGAGAATATGAAGACGCGCCAGTACTTTGTCTAAACGGTATTGCAAACGGCGAGTAACCGTCTGCTGACGAAATTCTAGCCACTCTTTTAGCAGCCCCAGTAACGGCTTAACTTGAGGACGACCATCCAGCCCCAGAATATTCAGGTTAACGCGATACTGTTTTTCTAAGTCAGTTGTCGCGAATAAGTGGTTCATCAACTGCTCGGTATCAACGCGATTTGAGCGAGGCACAATAACCAATCGAGTTGGATTCTCGTGGTCGGACTCATCGCGCAAGTCAGATACCAACGGTAATTTTTTCGCCTGCATTTGTTGAGCAATTTGCTCTAACACTTTTGCGCCCGAGGCTTGGTGGGGTAACGCAGTAACAACGATTTCGCCATCGTCAACTTCATAAGAAGCACGCATTTTTATACTGCCGCGACCTGTTTCATACATTTTCTTAATGTCGTCGGCAGGCGTAATGACTTCTGCGTCGGTCGGATAGTCCGGCCCCTTTAACACGTCCATAATGTCTTCGAGCGTGCTGCTTGGCTTTTCCAGTAGCATTGCACAAGCATTAGCTACTTCGCGGGCATTGTGCGGTGGGATATCCGTGGCCATACCTACCGCAATACCCGTCACACCGTTCAACAGGATATGAGGCAACCTTGCAGGCAGCACTTTAGGCTCCTTCATGGTGCCATCAAAGTTGGGTATCCAGTCAGCAGTGCCCTGCCCTAATTCACTCAGCAGAACTTCACTAAACTTAGACAGTCGTGCTTCGGTATAACGCATGGCTGCAAACGACTTAGGGTCATCGGGAGAGCCCCAGTTACCCTGACCATCCACCAACGGATGTCGATACGAGAATGGCTGCGCCATGAGCACCATAGCTTCATAACACGCGCTGTCACCATGAGGGTGAAACTTACCCAGCACATCACCCACTGTACGAGCGGATTTTTTATACTTCGCTAAAGCTGATAAGCCCAGCTCCGACATTGCATAAACAATACGTCGCTGAACCGGCTTCAAACCATCACCAATATGTGGCAATGCCCGGTCCATAATGACGTACATGGAATAATTTAAGTAGGCCTCTTCAGTAAAGCGGCTGAGGGGGCGTGTTTCGGTAATCTCCGTCGACATTCTCACTTCTCCTTACTAAGCAGCCTACAGTTCAGCCAAATCGGCCATGTTGCCTTTACTCTCCAGCCAGGTACGGCGATCGCTCGCGCGCTTCTTGGCCAGCAACATATCCATTAGCTCTTCCATCATTTCTGCATCATCTATAGTCAGCTGCACCAATCGACGTGTATTCGGGTCCATAGTCGTTTCACGAAGCGTCAGCGGGTTCATTTCACCCAAGCCTTTGAAACGCTGAACGTTAATTTTGCCTTTTTTCTTCTCAGCTTCAATACGGTCTAAGATGCCCTGTTTTTCGTCTTCATCGAGGGCATAAAACACCTCTTTGCCCACATCGATTCGATAAAGCGGCGGCATGGCAACAAAAATATGACCATTTTCAACCAACGGTCGGAAGTGCTTCACAAAGAGTGCACACAACAGGGTAGCTATATGAAGCCCATCGGAGTCGGCATCGGCCAGAATACAAATTTTTCCGTAACGCAGCTTGTCGAGGTCAACCGTATTCGGGTCAACCCCCACAGCAACGGATATATCGTGAATTTCCTGTGAGCCCAGAATTTGTTCCGGATCGACTTCCCAGGTGTTAAGAATCTTCCCGCGCAGCGGCATAACAGCCTGAAACTCCCGGTCACGGGCTTGTTTCGCTGAGCCACCTGCCGAGTCACCCTCGACCAAAAACAGTTCGCTGCTTGATGGGTCCTGGCTAGAGCAGTCGGTTAACTTACCCGGAAGCGCAGGCCCCTGAGTAACTTTCTTACGAACAACTTTTTTGCTTGCTCGTAAACGACGCTGAGCGTTGCTAATACACACATCGGCCAATAACTCGGCTTGCTCGGTGTGCTCATTCAGCCACAAACTGAATGCATCTTTTACCACCCCGGAAACAAAACTGGCAGACTGTCTCGATGACAGTCGTTCTTTAGTTTGACCGGCAAACTGGGGATCCTGCATCTTAGTCGATAAAATATAAGAGCAGCGTTCCCACACGTCATCAGGTGTCAGCTTAACTCCTCGTGGCAGCAAGTTACGGAACTCACAAAACTCACGCATAGCTTCTAACAGACCTTGCCGCAAGCCGTTAACATGCGTACCACCTAATGGCGTTGGAATAAGGTTCACGTAACTTTCAGATACGCCTTCACCACCTTCCGGCAACCAAGTTACTGCCCATTCAACGCCTTCGGTTTGCGAGCTAAAGGAGCCATTAAATGGGTCTTCCGGCAAGGTCGGGACCTCTCTCACCGCTTCAATGAGATAGTCGGTCAGGCCGTCCTCGTAAAACCAAGTTTCCTCGGTGTCATCCACTTTATTTTTGAACGTGATACTTAACCCCGGACAAAGCACGGCTTTCGCACGGAGTATGTGTTTTAACTTGGTTACAGAGAATTTCGAAGAGTCAAAATACTGGGCGTCGGGCCAAAAATGCACTTTGGTTCCGGTGTTGCGTTTTCCAACGGTACCGGTAACTTCTAACTCGGAGACTTTATCGCCGTTCTCGAAGGCCATCTCATAGACCTGGCCGTCGCGCTTAATGGTGAGCTCAACACGCTTCGAAAGAGCATTAACAACAGAGATACCAACGCCGTGCAAACCACCGGAGAACTGATAGTTTTTATTGGAAAACTTACCACCAGCGTGCAGTTTGCTCATAATAAGCTCAACCCCCGGAACACCTTCTTCCGGGTGAATATCCACTGGCATACCACGACCGTCATCCGTAACTTCTAAGGATTGATCGGCGTGTAAAATAACCACTAAGTTTTTAGCGTGGCCGGCAAGCGCCTCATCCACACTGTTATCGATAACTTCCTGACCTAAGTGATTGGGTCGCGTGGTGTCGGTATACATACCGGGACGGCGCTGAACCGGCTCTAAGCCATTCAACACCTCAATAGAATCGGATTTGTAGTCTGTCATGAGTCCCTGTTTTTTTGTTGTAGCTCGCTCCGCAAAGTTGACTGACAATTTACCGCTAACCGTCGTCTATTTGAAGTAGTAAGGCATAAATTTCTGCACTGACTCGCTAAGCTCGGGTTGAATGCGACCTTGCTTACGACAAAGTTGTAACCAGTCCGACAAAAACTGATTCGCCTGGTACTTTTCATCGCGATGACGCATTTCTTTATTAGGTTGACGATAATGAACTTCTAACTTCGTAATACCCTGTGTTTTTAATACTTCTGCCATACGCACATCATGGTATAAGCGTACCGTCATTTTAGCGCGTAAGTAATCCGCCCAGCTGGGCTTTAATTGCTCAATGGATATATCCGTCGTATAGCGCGAACTGTCGGCACGTTTTACCACAAACACCAATCCTTCACCGGCTTGAATAATGACTTCGCTTTTAGCGGAGTCACTGTCACCCGGTACAAAAGGCAATAGAGCTGCATAATTCAGCTCATTCAGCCGGTGTAACTCAGCTACGTCAACAACATACCGCTGCTGCATACGGCTCCTTACAAGCTTAGCTTATTTTTGAATAGGCTATTACGGTGTAATAACAACCATTGTAACCCAATAACGCTTGCCGCATTATTAATTTCCTCGCGCTCCAGCATGCCGATGACTTCCTGTCTTGGCAGCACGTGCACTTTAATGTCCTCATCCTCTTCTTCGAGTCCACCAAAACCAGCGGCTAAGCTACTGTCTACTTCGGCAATATAAATCGTCAGCTTTTCATCGGTACCGCCCGGGCTGGAGTAATAGCTGGTTGCATAAATCAACTGCTTAGCTTCCAGACCAGCCTCTTCTTTTAACTCTCTGGTTGCGACTTCTTCCGCACTCTCGTCTGCGTCAAACATGCCAGCGACAAACTCAAACAACCAAGGCCCGTTTGGATCATCTAACGCACCAACCCGAAACTGCTCCAGAACGACTAACTCATCGCGAACAGGGTCGTACGGTATCACTACTACTGCGTGCCCGCGCTCCATTAATTCACGCTCAATTGGCTGACTCCAACCGCCTTGAAACAAACGGTGCTTGAGTTTGTATTTATAAACCGACAAAAAACCTTCATAAAGCGGCTGTTTTTTATCGAGTTCAACATCTTTTCGAGTCAGTCTTGAGGTCATCGCATCTCCTTACCTGTTCGACGTTTTATTCTACGAAGTCGCATCAATTTTATGATCTACTATACAGCAAACATTCTGTTACACTTGAGCAGATTCTGAAACCATGTTTTGCTTAAATTATCAGCGTGAATCAATTACACTGGTAATCATTCAATACTGTATGTAAACTAACGCGCAATCATTTTAAGACTATTGCATGTCAAGTAACGGGACACTGACTACCATGAAAAAGCACCTCTTGTCAGCGGCTGTAGGAATTGCATTAACTACAGTCTCTTTTACGTCAAATGCGGAAGATTTAGCTCAAATTTATCGTTTAGCGGTTGATAACGACCCGACCTTGTTAAGAGCTGCGGCTGAACGTAATGCAGTCCAGAAAGGCGTCGACATTGCCAAGTCAGGGTTCTTGCCTCAGGTTACTGGTCAAGCTGGTTATAGTGAGTCTACGAGTGACTCGCCACAGTTTATTAACAATCAAATCCAGAAATTTGAAATAGATAGTAGTGGTTGGCAAGCAGGCGTTACTTTAAACCAAAGTATCTTTGACTGGAGCGTCTGGAAAAACGCTGACATTGCTGAAAAGCAAGCCTATCAAGCCGAGATTTCATACAGTAATGCTCAGCAGGAATTAATGCTGCGTGTTGTAAACGCTTACTTCCAGGCACTTCAGGCAAAAGACGACCTGTCATTTGCTGAAGCCGAGAAAAAAGCCATTAAACGTCAGCTTGAGCAAACCAAACAACGTTTCTCTGTTGGTTTAACCGCCATTACTGACGTGCACGAAGCACAAGCACAATATGACAGCGCCGTCGCCCGTGAAATTCAGGCTCGTAATGCCGTAGAAATTGCTTACGAAAGCATTCGTGAAATCACTGGGCAATACCCACAGACGCTGGCCGCATTAGACACCGAAACCTTTTCGCCCAGTGACCCTGCACCGGAAGATGTCATGAAATGGGTAAAGAAAGCGGAAAATAGTAATCTAAGCTTATTAGAGAGCATGGTGCAGGTTGAGATTGCTGAACAGCAAATTAAGCTTCAGCAAGCGGGTCACTACCCGACTGTGTCATTATCAGCGAACTATTCAGCCAATGATACCGATAGAACAATACAAGGTGAGCCATCCCCAGATACGGGCCGTCTTGATAGCCGTTCAATTGGTCTAAACGTCAGCGTACCTATTTTCTCAGGCTTCCGCACCTCAGCTGAAGTTTCTCAAGCGCGTGACAACTACGTTGCAACTAGCCAGCAAATGGTTCAGACACGTCGCCAAATCGAGCGTGAAGTGCGTAACGCTTACTACGAAGTATCTGCGTCAATTGCCAGTATTAGCGCATTCCAGCAGTCTGTCGTTTCAGCAGAAAGTGCCTTAAAGGCAACCGAAGCCGGTTTTGAGGTAGGTACCCGGACTATTGTCGACGTCCTAAACAGTACTCAAAACCTTTACAACGCTAAACGTAACTTATCAGAAGCTCGCTATGGCTATATTCGTCAAATGCTGCGTTTAGAACAGGCCGCAGGTCAGCTTCAGGAAAACGACCTATTGGCAATTAACAGCAGTCTGTCAGAGGACGTTGAAGGAACTGCAGCGGACTAACTCCGCTGACCACAGGCACCACGTCCCGTTAGTGGTGCCTGCCTCCCTTAATTCTATGTTACTATCCGCAACAATCTAATAAGCAACAACGGTTCCTGTTGTGATCGAACAACCGACATTTAAATTCTATTTTTTACACCCTAAGTTCTGGCTTACCTGGCTCGGCGTTCTCATTCTTTATACCGTGTCTTGGCTTCCCTATAGTATGCAGCTAGCCATGGGGCGTGGGCTTGGCTTGTTGTTTAAAAAGGTCATGCCCCGCCGTGTCAATATAGCGCGCACCAACTTAAAGCTGTGCTTTCCCGAATACAGCGACGACAGCATTGAAGAACTGGTCACCGAGAACATGAAAAACACCGGCATTGCCTACTTTGAAGTCGGCATGGCGTGGTGGTGGCCGGACTGGCGTATTCGTCGCAAACTGCATATTCACGGTGAGGAAAACTTACGTAAAGCGCAGGAAGACGGCAGCGGCGTATTATTACTGTTGTTTCACTTCCTAAGTCTGGAAGTGCATGCGCGCTTGCATGGCTTCGTTGAGCCGGCAGTTGGCTTATACCGGCCGCATAACAATGCGGTAATGGAGTTTCTGCAAACCCGTGGACGAGCCCGCTCAAACAAGTACATGATTCAGCGGAAAGACGTTAAGGGTATGCTAAAGGCTCTGTCTAAAGGTGATATTGCCGGTTACTTACCTGACCAGGATTACGGCCGCCGTCGTACTGAGTTCGTTAAGTTCTTTGAAGTGCCGGACGCTTCCACAACCACCGGCACTATGTTGTTTGCCAAAGCGCCAAATTGCAAAGTGCTGGTCTCTCGCTGTGTTCGCCGCAAAGACGGTACCGGCTACGACTTATACTACGAACCGGCACTTAAAGCGTTCCCAACCGGGGACGATAAAGTCGACGCCAGATACGTCAACACCTTGGTCGAAGATGCAGTGAAAAAAGCGCCCGAGCAATATCTCTGGGTACACCGCCGTTTCAAAACAAGGCCAGAGCCTGATATGCCTAGCTATTATCAGTAGATCCAGAGTCCGCCTCGCCAAGCAGTTTGTTCCAGCAATGAATAACCGCTTGGCGTTCAGCGTCCAAATTGTGCTTCTCTAACAGCTGTTCCCCCTGAAGCGCCAGTGCGTGGCTTTCACAGCGAAATATCTGAAATGCATTCACTAGGTTCTGAGCATCAACCTCATCCAGAAGGTGCTCTTGCTGAGCTTCTATTAACAGCCGAATGTTATCGCTATAGCGGCATAAACTTGGGTGCGTATGAGCGTATTTGAGCACCAAATATTGGGTAATAAATTCAATATCGGCAATGCCACCATCATCTTGTTTTAAGTCAAAAGCGTTCGTTCGGCTTACCGACAAATGATGTTTCATTTTTTGCCGCATGGAGACAATCTCTTTTTTCAGCTGCGCGTCTTCGCGTGGCTGCATCAAGGCAGCTCGACGTACATCCGCTAAAGTATCTCTTATTCCCCTGCTACCGTACACAGGACGCGCCCGTACTAACGCCTGCAGCTCCCAGGTCCATGCATCGTCATGCAGATACTTAGCATAAGAGTTTACTCGCGTGACCAACAGTCCGGATTGACCCGACGGACGCAGGCGTAAGTCAACATCGTATAACACTCCAGCGACGGTTCGGGTCGTAAACAAGTGCAACACTCGCTGCGCCAAGCGCAAATAAAACTGCTGAACCTCAATCGGTTTATTGCCGTCAGTTAAGCCTTCGTAGTTAGAATCTGTAACAAACACCAAATCGAGATCAGAGCCATACCCCAGCTCTTCGCCACCAAGCTTGCCGTAAGCCATAACTCCAAAGCCGGTATTATCAACGCTGGTTCCTTCAGGTTTACCATGCTTCTGAGTCAACTGATGCCAAGCCAGCCCTATCACCTCGTTAATAATCGCTTCTGCCAGCGCGCTTAAGTGATCACTGACATTCATGAGTTCAAGCACGTTACTAATATCAGCCGCTGCAATTTTTAACTGCAAAGCCTGTTTTGCCTGTCTTAGCGCATCCATTTGCGTTTCCAGATCCTGCTCAGGAATACGAACTAAGTACTCACGAAGCAACGCATCATAGTTCTTCGACTCCGGCAACGTATAAAGTTGCTGCGGATCGATGAGCTCATCGAGTAACAAAGGGTGTTGTGCCAGCTGATTGGAAATCCAGGGGCTGGCCATACATAACTTACAAAGCTGCGCCCGTGCCCCAGGGTTTTCTGCCAGCAGCTCTATGTAGGCAGTGCGACTCATTATGGCCTTAATAATAGACAGCAGCCGCTCAAGCAGGCGCTCAGGATGTTGGTGCTGCACAGCGTGACGAAGCATCATCGGCATTAGCCTTGCCATCGCCGCTCGCCCTCTGGGGCCTGAACTTCGGCGACGACTTTCCTGCCTGAAATTATGAATCAAGCGCCATAAGCTCTCTGGCTCATCAATCCCTTCCGCTTCCAGGATCTCAATCGCCGCATCATCGTCCAGCATATCCTGCCACAGCACTTGCAACGACTGCTCTTCTTCGTCTTCTTCTGACTGCTCACCAACGACTTGTTGAAACTCCTCGTGAATGCTCGCCATGCAATCGTCAACACGCTGTTGAACGGACGCCCAGTCATCTTCGCCCAGCATACAACGTAAACGCTCCTGCCCAAGCTCATCGTCTGGTAGTTGCTGAGTTTGTGCATCATCGATTTGCTGCAAACGGTGCTCTATAGTGCGTAAAAACTCATAGTTCTTAATTAGCTTGTCCGCTCGTTCTTTCTCTATGAGCTCTAGCTCAACCAAACCATTAATTGCCTTATACAGCGAGCGTGTTTGTAAACTTTTTTCCTGACCGCCGCGAATAAGCTGGTGCGCCTGAACAATAAATTCTACCTCGCGGATACCTCCGGCGCCTAGCTTGATATTATTCTTGACCCCTCGTCGCCGCGTCTCCTGGGTAATAAGCAACTTCATTTTGCGCAGCGCTTCTATGGCACCAAAGTCTATGTAACGGCGGTAAACAAAAGGTCGTATCAAATCATAGAACGTTTTCTCGTCCGCGGCACTTGCGCCAATAAGGCGGGCTTTTACCATTGCGTAGCGCTCCCAGTCGCGCCCTTGCTCCTGATAATAATGCTCTAGCGCGTTAATACTGGTAACCAGCGGGCCAGACTGACCGAAAGGCCGTAAACGCATATCGACCCGAAAGACCTGACCATCGGCGGTTGTTTCATCGAGCAAGGCAATAAACAGCTGCGCTAATCGCTTGTAAAACACGCTGTGCTCTAAATTACGACCGGGTCCCTCGGTTTCTCCCTGCTCAGGGTACGCAAAGATAAGATCAATATCTGAAGAAAAGTTAAGCTCACGCCCGCCAAGTTTTCCCATACCAATAACCAGCATAGGCATGGCCTCCCCATTGCTGTCCCGGGGCGTACCGTGCTTGGCTACTAATCGTTTAAAGGCCCAGCTCAGGCTTTGCTCAATAGCGGCATCGGCAAAAATACTGAAATGTTTTAACGCTTCAGTAAGAGATAATTGACCAAGAATATCGGCAGCGGCCAGTTTCGCCATGACACAATGACGGTACTCCCGCAGTTTATATTTGGCACGACGATCGTCTTCGCATTCGCCGAGTAGTTTTTTGAGCTTACTTTCATATACCCCGCAATCATCTATAGAAATAGCACCGTCATTGGCAAAAATGTCAGCCAGCAATTGGTTGGGATAACGCTCAGCAACACGCGCAATAAAAGGGCTTACCGCAAAAAGTGCGCGCAAAGCCTGCTGCTGGGGCTCAGTAAGCGAAACTTCACTAGCTTCTTCGAAGCGCTCCCAGGCAGACTCACTGTGTGTTTCTAAATAGGAGTTAAGCTTAAGCATTAGGCAAACCAGTACGGATCACGCTTTAACGCTGCCTTTCTTGAGTATTCCAATGCCTTCAACAAAGACTCTCGTTGCATTTTTTGCCACTCCAGTAAACGGTCCAAGTCATCGTCATTACGCTCTTTAATGCGCTCGTGCAAAATATGCAGGGCGGTAATCTCTCGAATACCGCGCGCTAAATCCTGCCAGGGTAAACGGAATTTCTCGCGTATGTCATCATCGAACAGTTCACCAAAACAAGTTCCCATCAGCAGACTGTTTTGCAATGGCTTCAATAACTTTAAGTAGCCTTCTTCATTCAGTTTCTCATGCTCAGAAAAAGCCGTTTGCACGAGTTGCCAGTCGCTTTTAAGTAATTGACTGCACCAAGGCGATACTGGCTGCGATAACTCTTCTGTCATTTCCTGTTCAATTAAAAATTGTGACAGTTTCAGGACTGGTGTTTGATAACGCGCAGACGCCACCACCTCTGCAACTTCATTTAACCGAATCACATCTTCCTGGCTGTTCTGTAAGCTTTCATAGAGCTTTTCATAACGCTTTAAGGCTCTATGGTAGGCTCCATCTTCTGCCGTTAGCTCATCAAGCCCTTCAAAGTTTTTCAGCCACTGTAACTGCTCAGTGATTTTAGCTAAATTGTTCAATAATTGACGCTCGCCAACACCCAGTTCAATCAATTGTTCCAGAGCAACTCGCACTAATTGAATACCATCAGCAAGTCCTTGAACCGCGCGAACACTCGGATTAAAAAGCAAACAGGACTCATTGTGCTGCCAATGCCTTAACCCGTATTCAACAGCACGATACAAGGCCTGACCAATGGTAAAGTCACCTTCCAACGGCACATAATGCATTTGAGTAAAAGGCTCCAGCAAACTCTTACCAGCCAGCATATAGCCCCGCGCAGCTTTACTTAAAGAGCCGACTTTCGCCTCCACTTTACTCACCAGCTGATGTGCTAAATGATACGCATCATCTATCGAGCCACCCTGTAACTCCAGCTCAATTTCAGAAATAGTTTCTGAATTTTCGCCGGCTTGAATTTGTCCCTCATCCAGCACCATTTCAATCACGCCATCACCGCTAGGCAGGCGCCAGCGGGTGCGCGTAAAGTCAGTCACAAAAATAGTTTCTAAGTCACGCTGAATGTCGTAAACCGGAAAGTCGTCAGGCCAAATCTCACTATCAAACAATGTTAAATCGGGCTTTTCGCTCTCAACATTTACATTGTACTCCGGCCGTTGATGCATACCGCCCATAACCCGACCGGCTAACTTAATCGTTTGTTCTTTTTGATCTTTATGGCTGCGTATGCGTAATCCCATATCAAACTGACGCAAACGCAAATCGGATGTGTCGAAATAACTGTTTCTGAGTTCAAACTGTGTTTTTTGCGTGGTTCCTGAACGGGCATCAGCCAGTGATTGACACACTTTTAAAGCTTGATCTCGTTTTTCAGGAGCAATCAGTAATTTTAACTCAAGTTCTTGTGACATTGACGCATTCCGAAGCGGGTGAAAGTTAAAGTAAAGGTACTGGCTTGGCGGCTTAGGGTCAACAAACATAGGCATTTTGTTGGCTTGACAGTATCCCGAAAAAATAGCAACGTGACGACAGGCCTTTTTTAGGGTCTTTACCCGCGCAAAAATAAGCTTATACTTGCGCCGATTCCCGACGTTGGGGAAGCACGCCGAGCTTCGGCCTGGCTATACAGGAGATGCTATGTTCAAAGCGAGTGAGGTGCTATCCAAACAGCATCAGGCAGAAGACTTAAAGTCTCTGCAACAAGCGATAACCGACAACTATATTGTCGATGAAGATCAATATATGCGCGAGTTATTGCCGCTTGTTCCTGCCGATGAAGAGACGGTTAGCGCAGTAACCGAACGCGCAGCTAAGTTAGTTGAGCAAGTTCGAGAGCAAGCCGACAACGGTGTTGTCGATGCTTTCCTGCAAGAGTACAGCTTAGACACTAAAGAGGGCATTATCCTCATGTGTCTCGCCGAGGCCTTGCTTAGAATACCCGATGGCTACACTGCCGATGCACTTATCCAGGATAAACTGTCCGGCGGTGACTGGCAGAAACACATGGGGCAAAGTGCGTCCTGGCTGGTGAATTCCGGTACCTGGGCACTAGCGCTAACCAATAGCGTGACTAACCCTACCGGTAAAGCGATGGAAACCCCCAGAGGTGCTTTCAGACGCTTGGTTCGCAAAATGGGTAAACCCGTTATTCGCAAGGCGACTTATGCCGCCATGCAGATTATGGGTAAGCAATTTGTCTTAGGGCGCACTATTGAAGAAGCGCTTAAAGAGAGTCGCGATAACCGCGATAAAGGTTATACCCATGCCTACGACATGTTAGGTGAAGCGGCACTGACTGCGAAAGACGCAACTTATTATAAGCAGCAGTACGTCAACTCCATTAAGACTATTACCAAAGAGAAATTCAATAACCCGGACGCTCCTCGACCGACTATTTCAATTAAACTGTCGGCATTGCATCCGCGTTATGAAGCTTCTAACCATGAGCGTGTGCTAACCGAATTAGCAACTACTCTGACGGAGCTAGTCAAGCTGGCCAAGGAAGCGGACGTCGGCGTTACTATTGATGCCGAAGAAGCAGACCGTCATGAGTTATCGTTAGAGCTGTTTGAGAAAGTCTATCGCAGTGGTGTCTGTAAAGGCTGGCCACGTTTTGGTCTGGTCGTTCAAGCCTACTCGAAACGTGCTTTACCAACCTTGTGCTGGATTACTGCACTGGCTAAGGAGTGCGGTGATGAAATTCCGGTACGCCTGGTAAAAGGTGCTTACTGGGATAACGAAATTAAGTGGACTCAGGAAAATGGTCTGCCCGGGTACCCAGTCTTTACCCGCAAATCGCACAGTGATATTTCCTATCTCGCCTGCGCTCGCTATTTAGTCAGCGATGATACCGACGGTGCAATTTATCCGCAGTTTGCGACGCATAATGCTCAGACCATTATGAGCATCCAGCACATGAACGAAACTCACAAACGCCGTATTGAATATCAGCGTTTGCACGGTATGGGTGACAGTCTGTACGACACGCTTATGGAACAAAACCCGGGCATGGTCGTACGCATCTATGCGCCAGTGGGTCCGCACAGAGACTTACTACCGTACCTGGTTCGCCGACTCTTAGAAAACGGCGCCAACTCGTCTTTCGTTCATAAGCTATTAGACGCCGACACGCCGGTTAATGACCTGGTTGAGCATCCGATGAAAACAGCATCGGGTTACGAGAAGTATGCTAATAGCAAGATTCCACTTCCTCCTCAAATTTATGGGGATCGCACAAATTCATTAGGATTGAATATGAATATTCACTCACAAGCAGATGACTTTATTGCAGCGGTTCAGCAATATCGTGACAAACAATGGCAAGGCGGTCCTATTGTCGATGGCAAGACCGTTGAAACCGATCACCACGTCAGCATTACCAGCCCACAGGAAACCGCAAAACAGGTCGGTAGTATTTACTGGGGCGATAAGAAACTCGCAGAGCAAGCGCTTGAAAGTGCTAACAAAGCTTACAAGCAATGGCGTGACGTTCCGACTGAAGAGCGAGCGAAATGCCTTGAGAAGTTTGCTGACTTAATGGAAGCCAACCGCAACGAGCTAATTGCATTGTGTTCTGTTGAAGCCGGTAAAGGCTTGCAGGACGGTATTGATGAGGTTCGGGAAGCAGTCGACTTCTGTCGTTACTACGCTAACCAAGCGCGTGAGTTGATGGGCTCGCCTATTCAGCTACCGGGGCCAACTGGCGAAGACAATGAACTGTTTGTGGAAGGTCGTGGCACCTTCATCTGTATTAGTCCATGGAACTTCCCGCTGGCCATTTTCGTTGGTCAGGTCGCCGCAGCATTGGTGACCGGTAACTCAGTTATCGCCAAACCGGCCGAGCAAACTGGTCTTATCGCTTACCGCGCAGTGCAACTTGCACTAGAAGCGGGTATTCCGGGTAATGTCTTGCATTACATGCCGGGTAGCGGTGCGGAAGTTGGTAGTTACCTGACATCACAAGAAGATATTGGCGGTGTCTGTTTTACTGGCTCTACTTACACAGCACAAGCTATTAACCGTGCGCTTGCGGCTCGCACAGGACCTATCGTGCCATTGGTTGCCGAAACAGGTGGCCAAAATGCCATGATGGTTGACTCAACAGCGCTGCCTGAGCAGGTTGTGACAGACGTTGTTGCCAGTGCATTCCAAAGTGCCGGTCAGCGCTGCTCTGCACTTCGTGTCTTGTTCGTTCAGGAAGACGTGGCTGACCGTGTTATCGACCTGCTGCGTGGTGCCATGGAAGAGTTGCAAGTCGGTGACCCGTTACTGCATGAAACCGATGTTGGCCCAGTGATTGACGGCATTGCCAAGACGAACCTTGAGCAGCATATTACCGACATTCAGCAAGCCGGTCGTTTGATTGCCCGTGCGCCAATGCCGGACTACACAATGGGTGGTACTTTTGTTGCGCCAACGGCTATCGAAATTGACAGCATCAGTCAGCTGGTAAAAGAAAACTTTGGCCCAATTCTGCATGTTATTCGTTATTCAACCGACAACATTGAGGAAGTTATTGAGAGCATCAATAACACCGGCTTTGGTTTAACTTTCGGTATTCACAGCCGTAACGAAACCTTTGCCTACGAGGTTGCCAGCAAAATTGATGTGGGTAACGTGTACATTAACCGTAACCAAATTGGTGCTATTGTTGGTGTGCAACCATTTGGTGGTCGCGGCATGTCAGGTACAGGGCCGAAAGCCGGTGGTCCTCACTACCTTACTCGTTTTATTACCGAGAAAACACGCAGTGATAACATCACAGCAGTTGGCGGTAATGCCACACTGCTATCACTGGATGACTAATTAAGTAACCTGTTATTGGGTATCAATAAAAACGCCGCTAACGTTAACCTTTGCGGCGTTTTTCAATTGGTTAGCAGGTAAGTTTAGCGCTTATCAACAAGCTCGACGTCGGTTCCGTTGACGCTTCCCTGTAAGTCCTCATCAAACACCACATAAACTTCGTGAAGGTGGTTCGACTCGTCTCTAAACTGCAGAGCTGCTATATCATCTTCGTAACGAAGCAGCTTTGGTGGATTACTTAAATTGTGTGTTCTCGGTGGCAAAATTAAACGCCGTTCTTCGAGCTGCTTACCGTCCCAACTTGCAGCGAGCTGTTTGGGCCGGAACTTAATCACTATCCCAGCCATGAGTGCCATGGTCAGTAAGACGCCAACCGCAATAACCCATATCGGCACTACACCACCAATATAAATTGCCATCCACAACGCCAAAAAAAAGCCGCCCCAGGCTTGGGGGCGGCGGCTATCACGATAAAACTGAAGTGTTTCAGAATTGTTCGTCGTCATGTAAGTATAAACTCTCGCTGCCGTCTTTAATTGCACCCAATAACGCGTGAGTACGAGGCATAATGCGGGAAAAGTAAAAACGCGCTGTCTTAACTTTTGACGCCAGGTAAGGCTTCTCAGCTTGTTTTTGCTCAGCCGCAACGGCCATTCGTAACCACATGTAACCGTACGAAATATATCCCACCAAGTGCAAATATTCTACCGCGACACTGTTCACCAGGTTTTCATCGGTAGCCGCTTTTTGCAGTAACTCTTCGCTGATACTGGTTAAGTCCTGCAGTGATTTCTGCATAGTTTCAGCTTCTTTAGACCAGTTACTGTTGCCTGCAATCCCTTGTAGGAATGTTGCTATTTCTTCCATAAAAGGCTTCAGCAGTTCGCCGCGCGAGCCCCCTACTTTACGGCCCAGCAAGTCGAGTGCCTGAATGCCGTTAGTACCTTCATAAATTTGTGCAATACGGGTATCGCGAACCAACTGCTCTTGCCCCCATTCGCGCACATAGCCGTGACCACCAAATACCTGCTGACCGTGAATAGTCGACTCAAGACCCGTATCGGTTAAAAACGCTTTAGCAACAGGCGTCAGTAATGCCACCATAGCATCGGCTTTTTCACGAACCGCATCATCTTGAGAGTATTTAGAGCGGTCTAGCTGCTGACCGACCCAAGTCGAAAATGCACGACCACCTTCGGTCAACGCTTTCATGGTCAGCAGCATGCGACGCACGTCACCATGCACTAAAATGGAATCTGCCTCAGCGCTGTCATTTCGAGTCGCTTTGGCGCCGCGTCCCTGAATGCGATCTTTCGCGTACTCCAAAGCATTTTGATAAGAGCGCTCTGCTGCACCCAGTCCCTGAATACCAACGCCCAGACGTTCGTAGTTCATCATTGTGAACATAGCGGGCAAACCACGATGCGGCTCGCCAACCAACCAGCCTTTAGCGCCGTCAAAGTTCATCACACAGGTTGCTGAACCATGAATGCCCATTTTGTGCTCAATAGAGCCACAACTTACGGCATTACGCTCTGTTAAATTACCTTCGGCATCGGATAAAAATTTCGGAACCACAAACAGCGAAATACCTTTAGTACCCGCCGGTGCGTCAGGCAGTTTTGCCAGCACTAAGTGAACAATGTTGTCCGCTAAGTCATGCTCACCACCTGTGATGAAGATCTTCGTGCCGCTAATTTCAAAACTGCCATCCTCTGATGGAATAGCTTTGCTTTTGATAATGCCGAGATCGGTTCCGGCGTGAGGTTCGGTCAGACACATAGTACCTGTCCACTCACCTGAAACCATACGTGGTAAGTAATGATTTTTGAGTTCGTCACTGCCGTGGGAGTCAATGGCCATAATGGCCCCGGAAGTAAGACCCGGGTATAGTGAAAAAGCGATATCTGCACTGCACAGCATTTCTTCGTACTGCGCCGATAACGACTTAGGCAGCCCCATACCGCCAAATTCAGGATTAGCAGTAACACCAACCCAGCCACCTTCGGCTAACTGACGGAAGTTTTCTTTATAGCCTTTAGGCGTTGTGACTGCACCGTCTTCAAACTTTACGCCTTCTTCGTCAGCTTCTCGCGCCAGCGGAGCCACTAAGTTTTCAGCAACCTTAGCGCCTTCATCAAGAATCGCACCTGCGGTTTCAACATCCATCATTTCAGCCAGTTCAGGAGCTAGTTCCCAATCCGCTGCGACATTAAAAACGTCATGCAGGACAAAGTCCATATCATCACGTGGAGCTCTGTAATCCGCCATATCTTTTACCTCTTGTCTGAACCAAACAGGGAATTTAAACCCTTAATTTAAACGCCTGTTTAAACTGTATCGCACAAGAGTATGAATCCCATTGCGGGATGTCAATAATTTCTATCGTTTCCAGTCTTCTAATGCAGGGTGCGAAAAGGCTTTAGAGTCAAGTGCAAGTACTACCTGATGCGGCTCAATACGAATGACATTTAAGCTTTTGTAGCTGTCACCTTCGTACAAACGCTGCCCATTCAGCTCAATCCAACGGTCGCTTGAACTGCTCCGGTACATGTGACTGTCATAGCTAAACTCTGGCACTTGTCGTTGGAATGCGGTCGACAAGTCAGACAAAGAAGGTACCACACTCACTTTACTTTCTGTCCCTCCTCCGGTTTGCTCAACGGCGTCCTGAAAGCGATTCAAAAGCTCAGGGGAGATACTTGATAAATCCAGGGCTTCTCGTTGGCTTTCCGTTGGCTGCTGTGCCTGAGCCTGAGGTTCGACTTTATTACTCGTACTTGCTTGGGACGGTTCCGGCTCTGTCGGTGTCGCTTCCCAGCTCACCTCAGGAGGAGAAACGGCCTCTCCCCATGAGAAGTCGGAGGCCGTCACTTTAGCATCTGCGCCCGGCGCACCAGACCATAATACGGCTGCATACCCCGTTACACCGCCCAAAATAAGTGCCAACGGCCAAATCAGCCACAAGCGACTGGTTCGTTCTCTGTCTTGCGCAATAAGAGAGCTGTCTAATACGCTTTTGTTTTTCAATAAGGGAGACTGCTGCTGTTTTAGTGCTTTTAGTAATGACGACATGATTATTCGCCTCCCTTCAATCTAGGACCGAAGTTGGAAGCTCTCGATGCTAACCACGCTAACGTTGCAGCATCAAGCGTTCCGGTAACTTTTAACCCGTTGCTAAGTTGCAGCTCTCGAAACTGGCTGGACGAGTCTGCATCGTGCAGCTTTTCCCGTAAATGACGTTTTAACTGCGCTCTAATCCACTCTTGCTTATCTTCCGTGGTTTCAGCAGGAACTTGTTGGTAGAGCAGTAGAAACTCACCGGTCCAGCCGCCAGTCGTGGTCGGCGTTTCGGTTGTCATTAATAATGGAGAAGAGTCCTTGCGATACAACAAGGCCGGATAATTAATACTTTTCAGCTGCTGCAAAGTTTGGTTCATGCGGGCACAGGCTAAGTCATACTGTTCAACCCATTGGCAAAATGGCTCTGACTCTGGTGGATCGGGCAGTCCCCAAACACTGGCGAGCTGTTGCGCCGACGCATAATCATTCGTAATTTTCACAGGTTTTGGTGAAGGTGAGCTGTACCAAAACGTCGCAACTGCCGCCACCGCGAAAAGTAACAAACTCCCTGCGACAGAAAGTGCCTTTGTCTTGTTCGGCTTTCCCCTTTTCGATGGACCGTCCAGTTCAATAGCCGCCTGGTTCAAATGAGCAGGCTTTACCTCTGGTGACGAATCGGTATAGGCAGCCAGCAGAGCCCTGTCGCAGTATAGGTTTAAAAGCCTCGGAATACCTTGTGTCAGCTGATGTGCTTTTTTTGCCGCAGCCGCTGTAAACAGTGGCCGGTTCGCCCCTGCCACTTGCAATCGATAGGCAATATAACGCTGTGTATCTTGTTCAGTAAGAGGCAATAAGTGATAGCGCGCCGTAATTCGCTGAGCTAACTGTCTTAACTCCTGACGACGCAGCAAATCCTGGAGCTCAGGTTGCCCAATGAGAATAACGCGTAATAGCTTTTTATTGTGTGTTTCCAGGTTGGTCAGCAGGCGCAACTGCTCTAACACCTGCGGTCTTAAGTGCTGCGCTTCATCAATGAGCACCACACATTGCTGTCCGTCTTCATTCGCTTTTAGCAAAAACTGGCTGAGTTTATCCGTCAAAACTTTTCGTGTTGCCGAGCGCTTTTGATAGCGAATACCAAACTCATCGCACAGGCTCGCCAGCAGCTCATCTTCATTCAGCATGGGGTTCAGAATAAAGGCCGTTTCGGTCGACTCAGGTAACTGCTCAATAAGCGCCCGTGACACTGTTGTTTTGCCCGTGCCGACTTCGCCGGTTAATAAGATAAAACCGCCACTGCCCTGCAAGCCTTGAGTCAGATGAGCTAACGCCTCCTGATGCCGTTCACTCAGGTAAAGGTAATTAGGGTCTGGCGCTATGGAGAAGGGCTCTGCCTGCAAACCAAAATAGTTTTGATACATAAGCGTTGTGCGCAATTTATTATTATTTAACCAACAGTGTAACGACTTGCTTGCACATCCACCAGTGATTAGCGATGATCACTTTCACTAAGTATGGCGTTTAACCGGGGAGTCATGAGTGCAAACCTATTTAGTCGGCGGCGCAGTTCGCGATAAGTTACTGGGGTTAGCCGTTAAAGAGCGCGATTGGGTGGTTGTTGGCGCTACGCCACAACAAATGCTCGACCAGGGCTTCCAGCAAGTGGGAAAAGACTTCCCGGTATTTTTGCACCCACTAACCCGAGAAGAATATGCACTCGCCCGCACTGAGCGTAAAAATGGCAAAGGCTACAAAGGCTTTGATGTATTCGCCTCACCAGATGTCACTTTAGAAGATGACTTGGTGCGCCGCGACCTTACCATTAATGCCATAGCCGAAGATGAGCATGGCCGGCTGATAGACCCCTACGGGGGCCAGCGTGACATTGAACAGAAAAAGTTACGCCACGTGTCACCGGCGTTCGAGGAAGACCCGTTAAGAGTACTTCGCGTTGCCCGCTTTGCCGCCCGGTTTAAGCACTTAGGTTTTACCATTGCCGATGAAACGCATGAATTACTGGTCAAAATAGCTCACTCAGGCGAGCTTGAAGCTTTGACGGCTGAGCGCGTTTGGCTGGAATGGGAAAAGTCATTGGGCACAGGTAACCCGGACGTATTTCTGAGTACCCTGGCTGATATTGGCGGTTTAAAAAATCAGGTTCTTAAGCAGTTCAAAGCGAAGAGCAGCAATCTAAACCGCTTACACAAGGCGGCTCAATTCAGCGTATCTCACACCGAGCTTACCAAGCCGCTTATTTTTGCGAGTTTGTTTATTGACGAGTCGCCTGTCGAAAATATACCCGGCTTTTGCAAAGTATTGGCAATACCCAATGAGTATCGTGATGCCGCTGTACTTGCTGAGCGAAATAGTGACTTCATTCTTTCAACAAAGCTACCGAGCGCCGAGCAATTTGCTGAGGCATTGCAGTCGATAGACTACTGGCGCCGCCCGGAAAAACTGCAACAGCTACTATTGCTGCGTCAGTTAGAGCATGAAGCCACTGAATTTTCAGAACGTATTGTTAAGCAAAATCAGCAACTGACACAGGCCGCGATAAAGGCTTCGGAAGTGAGCCCTCAGGCACTAATAAGTGAAGGCTTCACCGGCAAACAACTTGGGCTTGCGATAAAAGAAAAGCGACTGGAAACGCTTACGCACCAGCTTAAGCAAACTCTTTAAGCCAGTCCGTATTTTCCAGCGGAGTTAAATTTTGTTGTTCAGGCTGTTGGCAATATTGGTGCCACATTGCGCCGTAAGTTTTCTTCAAAATCGGGTGTTGTCTGTTTTCGGCTATTTCCGCCAAAGGCCAAAGCACAAACGCATTTTCAGTTATTTCGTGGCGTGGCAGCTGTGGTGCTTTTTCGCGCACCATATCGTCGTAAAGCAACACGTCGATGTCTAGCGAGCGGGGGCTGTACTTCGCACTGTCGGGCTTGCGTCCGTTTTCTTGCTCAATGCGCTTACAATGCGCTAACACCGTTTCAACCGGCTGAAAAGTAGTGACTTCCACGACAAGATTGTAAAAGTCGCTTCCCTTAAAGCCCACCGCCTCGCTCAGAAAAATACGTGACCGTTGCTGGTAGTTAAAGCTGTCCGCCAACGCTCTCAAACCGGATAAAATATGATGTTCTTTATCAATATTTGAGCCAAGTCCTAAAAAGACAACTGCCACACTGACCCCTTAGCCGAAAGGACTGTCGAAAACACTGCGACGAACAGTCACTGCAACATTAGCAGCATTGGGGACGGCACCGGGCTTCGACACCTTCACCTCGACATTCTGCACGCCAAACTCATTGAGAATTAAGCTAGCAACGCCTTCGGCTACGGTTTCAATTAACTGACGTGGCTTTTCGGCAACCCATTGAGTCACTTTTTCACTGACTAAGGCGTAATCAAGAGCGTCGTTCAAGTCATCGGACTTCGCGGCGGTTTGGTTATCCCAACTCATTTGAATATCTAAAGTGAGTGTTTGCTTCTTCTCTTTCTCCCAGTCGTACACGCCTATAATTGTGTCGACGCTGAGGCCTTCAATGCTAACCACATCGATATCCGCTTGTTCCATTTTCACTCACCCCATAGTAATTGCGGCAAAAACCGCTTATTCTATAAACCTGAATTTTAAACCGCAGTCTACCCTAACAAAAGAGGGATTCGTACCCTATGACAGCGTTAACCATACTGATGATTCTGACAGCCTACCTCTTAGGCTCTATCAGTAGCGCTGTGCTTATCTGTAAATTATGGGGCCTGCCTGATCCTCGAAAGGAGGGGTCTGGTAATCCGGGGGCGACTAATGTCTATCGGGTTGGCGGTAAAATCCCTGCCTTGCTCACACTCTGGTTTGATGTATTAAAAGGCATGGTGCCGGTGTGGGGCTCGTACTTTTTAGGTATAGAGCCCTTTTTCTTAGGGCTAATAGCGGTGGCTGCCTGTCTGGGTCACATTTTCCCGCTGTACTTTCATTTTCGCGGTGGCAAAGCTGTCGCTACGGCATTAGGCGCCATGTTCCCGGTCGCCTGGGAAATGGCGTTACTGCTGATTGCAACCTGGCTTGTGGTCTTCAAAATAAGCAAAGTGTCATCACTTGCGGCGCTTATCACTGTCTGTCTGGCGCCTTTTTATGCGTATTGGATAAAACCGCAGTACACCGTGCCGGTTATTATGATTTCGCTGTTAATTTTGTGGCGACACCAGTCAAACATCGTCCGCCTGACATCCGGTCAGGAAAAAGGCTTTAAACGCCGTCAGTAGCCGCCGTTGGTTTGGCCACCTGCATCGGCTCTAAGTCGGTCATTGGCCAGCGCGGATGTGTTTTAACGCTCAATGCTTCGCGCTCTCCCGCCTGCAAACGCAAAGCGCCGGCAAGGGCAATCATGGCACCATTGTCAGTGCAAAATTCAGTGCGAGGATAAAACACGCGCCCGTTCACTTTTTTCATTAACGCCTCGAGCTCGGCCCTTAGATGTTTGTTAGCACTTACTCCACCAGCTATGACCAGTCGCTTATAGCCCGTTTGCTTTAACGCACGACGGCATTTAATAAGTAAGGTATCAACAACCGCATCCTCAAACGCCCGGGCGATATCCGCCAGTGTTTGCTCGCTGTTGTCATTCGCCGCTAATGTATTTGCCGCAAAGGTTTTTAAGCCACTGAATGAAAAGTTCAAACCAGGACGGTCTGTCATGGGTCTAGGGAACGTGAAGCGATCACTCACACCTTTTTCGGCAAGTGCTGCGAGCCTGGGGCCGCCCGGGTAGTCGAGCCCCATTAATTTAGCGGTTTTATCGAAAGCCTCACCGGCAGCATCATCGACAGACTCACCCAGCAATTCATAGTCACCAATACCTTTGACCTGAACCAGCTGAGTGTGCCCGCCCGACACTAATAAAGCGACAAAAGGAAATTCGGGTTGATCATCTTCCAGCATAGGCGCCAGCAAATGGCCTTCCATGTGGTGTACACCAACAGCCGGAAGCCCCCATCCAAATGCCAGGCTTCGGCCTATGCAGGAGCCGACTAACAAAGCACCGACCAGGCCGGGACCTTTAGTATAAGCCACGCCATCCAAGTCTTTCGGTGTTAACCCTGCTTCTTGCAGTGCGGCTTTCACCAACGGCAACGTTTTACGTACGTGATCTCGCGACGCCAACTCAGGCACCACACCACCGTAGTCAGCATGCAGCTTTACTTGCGAGTATAACTGATGAGCCAGCAGCCCTTTTTCAGTGTCATACACCGCAATACCTGTTTCATCACAAGACGTTTCAATACCTAATACCCGCATACTGCCCACCGATGATGCTTTTTACCGACAATTCTCGGTATTTTACCTGATTTTTGCGGCTATGACTCGCCAGAGTCAAAAAGTTATGCCACTTTATGAGCACAAGAACAACAACAAGGCTTTTCTAATGAGACAACTTTCCCATTTCCTGTCAACTTTTGTCTTAATTCTGGCTTTAGCTGCCTGCCAAAGTGCTCCGCAGGAAGCAAAGAGATTTACCTGGCATGATGCATCAGTCAGCGAGTTGCAAGAAGCGATGGCCGGCGGTGAGCTAACGGCTGAGCAATTGACTCGCTATTATTTAGAACGCATTGACGCCCATAATACTAATGGCATTGAGTTAAGAGCTGTTAACACAGTAAATGACAACGCTTTGTCCATTGCCAGACAGCTCGATGAGGAACGCCAGTCCGGTAATGTTAGAGGCCCTCTTCATGGCATTCCTGTGTTGTTAAAAGACAATATTGATACCGCCGATGGTATGCCGAATACCGCAGGCTCTCTCCTCTTCAAAGACAACTTTCCGAAAGATGATGCATTTTTAGTCAAACAACTTCGTGACGCTGGTGCCATTATTCTTGGTAAGGCAAATTTAAGTGAGTGGGCAAACTTTCGTTCAACTCGCTCCAGCTCAGGTTGGAGTGGCGTTGGCGGTCAAGCGGTTAACCCCTATGACGTCACACGCTCAACCTGTGGTTCCAGTGCAGGTTCGGCCACAGCTGTAGCAGCAGATTTTACAGCGCTGTCGGTAGGCACAGAAACCGATGGTTCATTGGTTTGCCCGGCGGCCGTTAACGGTATTGTCACCATTAAGCCGACGCTTGGGCTTATCAGTCGCGACGGCATTATTCCTATCGCTCACAGCCAGGACACAGCAGGCCCTATGGCTCGCACAGTGAAGGGGGCAGCATTAATGTTAGATGTTATGGCCGCTTATGACGCGGAAGATCCAGCGGGCTATAACGCAAGTGCCGATTTTTCACAGCATTTAAATGACAACGGATTGGAAGGCAAACGCATTGGCGTGGTCCGAAACTTGATGGGATATAACGAACTGCTTGATGAGCAGTTCGAACAGCAGCTCGACATTCTGAAAGCCCAGGGCGCCGAACTGGTGGATGTTGAAATGCCAACCTATGGCGATTACGGCAACGACGAATTTACGGTTCTCTTGTACGAATTCAAACACGACATGGCCGCCTATTTGAAAGACTCAAAACTCCCATACGATAACTTGTCGGATATGATTGCTGCCAATGAGAGCCTAAACGAAGAGGAATTAGCTTTATTCGGGCAGGAGCTGTTTGAAATGGCCAACGCTCAGGACGACCAGGAAGCCTACGAGAAAGCCCTTGAAAACAGTAAACGATTAGCAGGCAAAGAAGGCATTGACGCAATGCTACAAGAGCATGATTTGGACTTGCTCGTTGCACCAACAACAGGCCCAGCCTGGAAAATTGATCACGTTAACGGTGACAACTATTCAGGATCTGCCAGCTCGCCTGCCGCTGTCGCCGGATATCCTCACATAACGGTGCCAATGGGGTACATTCAAATTGGTGAGGAGCCGGCTTTACCGGTCGGTATAAGCTTCTTTGGAACCGCTCGTTCAGAAGGTATGCTTATTGAAGCAGCATTTGACTACGAACAAGCAACCCAGCATCGAAAAGCCCCTAATTTGACTGCAGTTCACTAAGGGTTAAGCGACGACTATCGAGCGGCCGGCCATCAACGTCACGGAGCGTTAAAACAAGTTCCGGCTGCTCTTTCCAGATCACTTCAATTTGACCATAGCGGCTTTCTTCATACGCTTGTCCGTCTCTGTATACGGACGAATAGGGAGTATCGCTCCCTAAGTTAATGCTGCCGGCAGTGACCTGCCAAAGCGGGTAAGACAAGTAATCATCAGCATTAGAAAATTCGCCAAACAAGCGGTCGCCGACACCCAGTATGAGTCCCGAAGGCTGTAACTCTTGCAGAACAGATTTCAATCGGTCCTGCTCTTTAGGAAACATTGACCAGCTATCGTAACCGTTGGCCGGTGCAAGTACTGGCGTCGCACTGAGTAAAATTCTTACTTCAGCGGGCTTTTGCAGTTGCTCTTTCAGCCATTGCCATTGATTGTCGCCAAGCAGGTCGCCCGCTCGATTCGGCTGATAAGGTCCCAGGTCAGCATTAAAGCGGCGCGTTTGTCGCTCCATCCAGCCGACTTGCTCTAACTCGTCACGGTTCCAGCGACCATCGAGCACAATGACCTGCACCCGTTGCGGCTCATTGCCAAAAATAACGCTTTTCGCAATACCATGTTCCTGAAACAGTCGTTCAGAGGTTGCCGGCTCCCGCCAAAAGGTCAAAAAGTGATTTCGTACAGCGTAGCGCTGAGGGTTGGTTTTACCGGCATGCCCATCAATGCTGTAGTCGGTTTTATTCCAAACAGACATCACTGCTGAACCACGCCGCAGCACTCGAGGCCCGCGGAAGCGGTTAAAGACTTCATAAGCGTCAAGCAAGTCATCCATGTCATCCGCTTCAACATCTAATGTATTACCCAAAAACACAAAAACTTCCGGTTGCGCATGGTTAACTGCATCCCAAACCTCTTGTCGACTGCTGTGGTCCATGCAACAGCCAAAAGCCACACGAGTGCTCTGCTGAGCTTGGCTGGCTGCGGCTAAGAACAACAGAGAAGCGCCCAGTATTAGCTGGGTAATCATCGGTTGAGTGTTCAACAGCCGGCAAGAACGCATTAGAAGTCCTCTTTATTCGCAGCGCATCGACGCGCCTCCTCTGCATCTATATCGCCACGAGATACTAATTTCTTAAGCGTTTGATCCAGTGTTTGCATTCCCTTTTCGGCACCGGTTTGAATGGCTGAGTACATTTGCGCCACTTTGTCTTCGCGAATCAGGTTTTTAATTGCCGGTGTCGATACCATGATTTCGTGCGCGGCAATACGCCCACCGCCAATGCGCTTCAACAAGGTTTGTGAAATAACCGCCCGCAAAGACTCCGACAACATTGAGCGAATCATCGGTTTGTCGTCGCCCGGGAACACATCAATAATGCGGTCTATGGTTTTCGGCGCTGACGTTGTATGTAAGGTACCTAACACCAAATGCCCAGTTTCAGCGGCAGTCATCGCCAACCGAATGGTTTCCAGGTCACGCATTTCACCCACCAGAATCACATCCGGGTCTTCCCGCAAAGCCGAGCGCAACGCTGCACTAAAACTTCGGGTGTCGCGATGCACTTCACGCTGACTCACCAGACTTTTCTGGTTGTCATGGACAAACTCAATAGGGTCTTCAATGGTTAAAATATGCTGCGAACGGGTTTGATTAATATGATTCACCATCGCTGCTAAAGTCGTAGACTTACCAGAGCCCGTTGGTCCGGTCACTAATACTAAGCCTCGGGGCGCATCAATAATGTCCTTAAAGCTCGCAGGTGCCCCGAGCTCATCTAGTGTCGTGACATTATTGGGAATCATCCGAAACGCAGCAGCAATGCCCTTTCGTTGAGTAAAGACGTTAGCTCGAAAACGCGCAACGCCCTCTATTTCAAAGGAGAAGTCACATTCAAAGCGCGAATTAAACTCGTCCCGCTGCGATTCGGTCATTATCGCGAACAAGTCGCTTTTTAATTCTTCAGCTGAGTGCATGGGTTGATTTAAGGCCCGAATGTCCCCATCAACTCTTATCATAGGCGGACTTCCTGACGACAAATGTAAGTCGGAAGCGTTTTGTTTCACACTAAAGGCGAGTAATTCGCTAACATTCATATCCTGTCCCTGAATCAATGAGATGACGATTGCTATGACTATTAAGGTATCAGAAAAAATACAAAATAACCTTGTTAACCTCCGTCAGCAATTAAAGATATTAGGAGAGGAGTCTAGTGACAAACAACCTGTTGAGTTGCTGGCTGTCAGCAAGAAGCATTCCATTGATGCTATTAAAGCAGCGGCAGAAGCAGACCAAGTACACTTTGGTGAAAACTACGTTCAAGAAGGCGTCGAAAAAATTCAGCAGCTAAAAGCCGAAGGCTTTAACCAGTTACAGTGGCACTTCATTGGTCCGTTGCAGTCCAATAAGACGAAAGACGTTGCTGAACATTTCGACTGGGTACAAAGCATTGAGCGAGAAAAAATAGCCCGACGCCTGAACGAGCAGCGCCCCTCAGATAAACCGCCGTTAAACGTATTACTGCAAGTAAATATTGATGACGATGATAACAAATCGGGGTTATCGGCAGATGATGTCGAGAACCTGGCACGCTTTGTCAGTAACTGCGAAAACTTGAAGCTCAGAGGGCTAATGACCATTTTAAAAGCCGGAACCTCGGAGCAGGAGCGTAGAGATAGCTTTTCGAAAATGCGCCAGCTATACCAGCAACAGCAAGCGGTGTACGGCGAGCAAATTGACACACTCTCGATGGGAATGAGCGGCGATATGCGACAAGCCGTGCTCGAGGGTGCTAATATGGTACGTATTGGAACAGCAATTTTTGGACAACGGGAGTCATAATGAAAGACATTCGCAACATTGCGTTTATTGGTGCCGGTAATATGACACAAAGTATTGTCGGTGGTATGTGCAAAAGCGGTTACCCTGCAGACAAAGTCTGGGTCAGTAACCCAAGTGACGCAAAGCTTGAGAAAATGAAATCGGAGCTGGGCGTTAATACCAGCAATGACAACCTGGAAGTGGTCGAAAAAGCGGACGCTATCGTGCTTGCCGTGAAACCTCAGCTGATGTCTGAAGTGTGCACACACTTACGTGAAAACGTCAGCAATTTGAGTGATAAACTTATTATTACTATTGCGGCAGGTATCCGTATTCCGAAGTATCGCGAGTATCTGGGTGAGAGCATTCGCATTATTCGCGTCATGCCAAATACGCCATCGTTAGTTGGTCAGGGTATGTCAGGCTTAGTCACTGACGACTCAGTCGATCAGGCAGACAAAGACTTTGTCACTGAAGCGTTCAACGGTGTTGGTGAAACCCTGTGGGTTGCCGACGAAGACCAGTTAGATATTTTGGGTGCGGTCGCCGGTAGTGGTCCAGCGTACTTTTTCGAATTTATGGACAGCTTGGCAAAAGCAGCTACGGCACTTGGCTTTGATGCCGCCAAAGCTCGCGAGATGGTACAACAAACCTGTTTAGGTGCCGCGCAAATGGCGAAAGAAAGCGACTTGTCGCTGGAAGACTTACGTAAACAAGTCACCAGCAAAGGTGGTTCTACAGCGAAAGGTGTAGAAGCGTACCAAGAGTCCGACTTGCACGGTATTTCAGATAAAGCGGTCAAAGCCGCCGTTAACCGTAATCAAGAAATGGCGAAACTCTTCTAGGAGCCAGTATGAATAATGCGCTTACGTTTTTAGTCGCTACACTCATTGATCTTTACCTGATCATTGTTTTGCTGCGACTTTGGATGCAGCTGACCAAAGCGGATTTTTATAATCCGGTCAGTCAGTTCGTTTATAAGGCGACACAACCTATTGTTGGTCCGCTTAGAAGCTTTATGCCCAGTGTCGGTTCACTCGACACGGCAAGCCTGCTTCTGGCATTGGTGTTAGGCATTCTCAAGATTGCAGCTTTGGTGTGGCTGAACGGCCTCGCTGCAGGCGCCTTGGTTATTGTCATTCAAGGCGTACTGGCAACCATTAGCAGCTTCTTGTCGATGTTGTTCTGGGTGCTGATTATTCGGGCGATCCTAAGCTGGTTCTCACAAGGGTATAACCCGGTTGAAGCCATGCTGCATCAAATCACTGAGCCAGTTTTAGCGCCTATTCGCAAAGTTATACCGCCACTGGGCGGTCTCGACTTGTCGGTGCTTGTCGCCATTATTGCGTTGCAATTTTTGCGAATTTTAATTGGCGTATAAGCTCAGTTAATAAAATATAAGGTGGGAGTGAAAGTTATGTTGAAAAGTACCCTGTTTGCGTTAAGTGTTGCCTTTGTTGCCGTTTTTTCGAGCGCAACATACGCAGAGCAAAAACAGACTTTAGGCAACTGGGACGTTCACTACAGTGCTTTTACTTCCACATTTTTAGCGCCTAAAGTTGCAGCTACCTACGGTATTACCCGAAGTGCTTCTAAAGGTGTGCTGAACATATCCGTGCTTGATAAAAATACACAAGCGCCGCAAGAGCTGGAAGTTACGGGCCAGGTTGTGAATCCCCTTGGTCAGATTCAGTCATTGGAGTTTCAAAAAATTACTGAGGCAGAAGCGGTGTACTACATTACTCAGTTTGACTACACCAACGCCGAAACCTTGCGTTTCACCATTAATATTGGCGACGAGCAAACCTTAAAATTTAATCAGGAGTTTTGGTTGAACGACTGACTTTTGGCTTAGTTACTCACAGGTTTAACACCAATGGACTGGATATCTCCGGTTTCGCTAACGTTTCGTACCGTTAACACAACATCGCCCAACCTGACCTTGTCACCAATAACGACCCGCCGGTGGAATTTCTGCGAGAAGTAGTCCGCAATAGTGGTACTCAGCAAGCCCTCGTCCAAATCGCCCAGCGGGTAGAAGCTGCCGACATCAGCCAGGGTTAAGTCTCCTTTAAGAGTAAAGTCACCGAAGAATTCTTTTTCGTTCACTTTCAGCCCTTTACCGCCTGACGCAAGAATTCGACTGACTTCATCAATATCTTTTACAGTAGCGGCGACAAGCAAGCCATCCCCCTCCTGCACCATCGGTTGGGTTTCCGGCTGTAACCACTCTCCTTCCCGTATAATTCCAACAAAGGTCGCTGGAGCCGTTAGTTTAAGGTCTTTCCATGTTCGGTCGCAGGCCGGTGATGTTTTATCAATATGATATAGCCATACTTCGAGCGACTCAGAGCTTGGCACCGACGATAAAGGCATACGCTGCTGCGGCTGTGCCTTTAAAGGCACTTCAAGCCCAAGCCAGCGAGCTACCGGCGCAATACTCCATCCTTGAATAATGAGTGAAATCATCACCACCACAAAGGCAATATCAAAATAAAGTTCTTGGTTAGGCACGCCACTCAACCAAGGAAACAACGCCAGAATAATAGGTACTGCGCCTCTTAGGCCGACCCAACTTATAAATACCTGTTCCCGCCACGGGAAACTGAACGGTAACAAACTTACAATAACCGCCAGCGGGCGGGCGATAAAGATAAGTGCCACCGCAATACCTATCGCGATAGGTGCGTTCGCCACCAGGTAAGACGGTACAACCAGTAGACCCAGAATAAGGAACATGGCCATTTGACTTAACCAAGCTAAACCATCCTGAACCTGCAGGATATGAACAAGCTGTGGTAAGCGCCCATTACCAATGACAAATCCCATTAGGTAAACCGCTAAAAAACCACTCGCGTGCAGCTTAGCGGTTAATGCATAGATAGTGATTGCGCAGGCAACAGCAAGCAGCGGGAAAAAACTAAAACTCAAAGGAAGCTTTCGAGCGGCGACAATAAACAGGCGTCCCCCTAACCAGCCAATTGCCAAGCCTCCGATAAGCTGCCAGATTATATCTAACGCCATCCAATGCCACTCGGTCATGGTTCCGCTGGCAACCGCAGCCGTCATCGTTAAAGTGAGAATGACTGCCATGGGATCGTTGCTGCCTGATTCTATTTCAAGCGTCGATGCCACCCGCTCTTTTATTTGCAAACCGCGAGACTGGAAAATACCAAAGACTGCTGCGGCGTCAGTAGAGCTTAAAATTGCGCCCATCAGTAAAGCTGCTGGCCAGGGCAAATTAAATAAATACACCGCAGACGTAGCCACAATAGTACAGGTTAACGCCACACCTATCGTTGCCAGGCTAATTGCCGGCCAGAGCGCCACCCGGAAACGTTCTGGTTGAGTTCGCATACCACCATCAAAAAGAATAATAACCAATGCCGCCGAGCCAATAAAAAAGGCGATATCCGGATTATTGAACTCAATTCCCAGAATACCTTGCTCACCCGCCAGCATTCCTACCAACAGAAACGTCAGCAACACCGGAGCGCCTAAACGATTCGATGCAACGGCTGCCAGAATGCTAACAACTAACAGCAAGCCACATAGCAGAATTAGGGTATTCGCAGAGTCCAAATAACAGCTCCTTCTTATCGTTTTTCTGGTTTTATCATAACAGCTTTGTGCATTTTTTTGTGAAGATTTCAAATTCCGCCAAAAACCGATATCCTGTGCGCCGAACAGGCATGAGGTATCAATTATGGCAACGGCAAAAGAAATCGTACTAGCGACAGGAAACCCAGGTAAGGTCAGAGAGCTGCAGGCAATACTGGCTGGCAATGCGAACACCTCAGACTGGCAAGTACTACCACAGTCGAACTGGTCTTTCGAAGAGGCCGAAGAAACAGGCACTACTTTTGTCGAGAACGCTATAATTAAAGCGCGCCACGCGTGTGAAAAAACCGGATTGCCTGCTATTGCCGATGACTCAGGTCTGGCAGTTGATGCCTTGAACGGAGCCCCGGGCGTTTACTCTGCAAGATACGCCGGTGCAGACGCATCGGACAATGATAATATCGAAAAGTTATTACAAGCACTGTCGGACGTAGCCGCTGAAAAGCGCCAGGCGCAATTCCATTGCGTTTTGGTTTATATGAAAAGCGCTCAAGACCCGACACCACTGATTTGCCACGGCATGTGGCACGGCTCTATCTTAACCTCACCGCAAGGCACAAATGGGTTCGGTTACGACCCCGTATTTTGGGTTGAGCAACACAAGTGTTCAGCGGCAGAGCTTGAACCGTCTGTAAAACAACAGCTCAGTCATCGCGGTCAGGCTTTACAACAACTAATGAGTCAGCTGAGTTAATGTCAGCACCTGAACTTCAGCTCCCACCGCTATCGCTCTACGTTCATATCCCGTGGTGCATACAAAAGTGCCCGTATTGTGATTTCAATTCGCATAAGCTGTCGGGAGAAATTCCCGAGCGAGAGTACGTTGCCCGACTACTAGATGACTTGCGAGCCGATTTAGATTGGGTACAAGGGAGAGACATTACGTCGATATTTATTGGTGGCGGCACGCCCAGTGTACTGAGTGCGGCCACGATGCAGTCATTAATGGATGGCATTCGACAGCTACTTGTTTTAACCGATGACTGCGAAGTTACCATGGAAGCAAACCCTGGCACCTTTGAAACAGAAAAGTTTGCTGACTTTGTTAAAGCAGGCATCACTCGTTTATCTATTGGTGTGCAAAGCTTACAATCAGAGCAGTTGTCCCGGTTAGGCCGCATACACGATCCGGAACAAGCCCGCGAGGCTGCTGCACACGCGTCACAACTGCCGCTAAAAAGCTTTAATTTAGACTTAATGCATGGACTGCCTAATCAATCTTTAGATGCCGCCATGGATGATTTAAAACAAGTCATTGCGCTGAATCCGCCGCACATCTCCTGGTATCAACTCACCATCGAGCCCAATACTCTCTTTGCAAGCTCTCCTCCCGAGCTCCCCGATGAAGAAACTCTCTGGGATATTTATCAAAAAGGGCATGAGCTTCTGGAGGCAGCGGGTTATAGGCAGTACGAAGTGAGCGCTTACTCTAAACCCGGCCACCAGAGTCGCCATAACCGCAATTACTGGCAGTTTGGTGACTACTTGGGCATTGGCTGCGGTGCTCACAGTAAAGTGACGCTTGCACAGGAACAACGCATCATTCGCTGTGAGAAAATTAAGCATCCAAAAGGCTACCTGGATTTAACCAAGCCGCTGCGTTATAAGCTCAATGAAGTAGCTAAAGACGACTTAACCTTTGAGTTTTTTATGAATCAGTTTCGCTTGTTGGAGCCTGTTTCTAAGCAGCGCTTTGAAAACACAACAGGATTGCCGTCGTCGCAGGCGTCACAGCAACTCAACAAAGCAATAAGGCTGGAGCTGCTGACCGAAAACGATGAAACCTGGGAGCTCACTCCCAAAGGCCACCGTTTTCTGAATTCAGTATTAGATACGCTTCTCGATTAATTAAGAACTTTAAATTGAAGGTCCCACACGCCATGCCCTTTTCCTTCACCACGGCGCTCAAACTTCGTCTTCGGGCGGCTATACGGTCTTGGAATGTAACCACCCGACTCGGATAAGTTAGCCAGAGCGCTGCTGCCGTTTAGTACTTCAAGCATATGCTCTGCATAGTTTTCCCAGTCGGTTGCTAAATGAATAATGCCGCCAGCTTCTAGTTTTTTAATAAGCAGTTCAACAAATTCAGGTTGGATAATTCTGCGTTTGTGATGACGCTTTTTGTGCCAGGGATCAGGGAAAAATACTTGCACACAATTAAGGCTGCTATCGGGTACGCACTGCTTAAGCACTTCTACGGCGTCTTCATGAAACACGCGCAAATTCTTTAAATCAGCTTCCTCAGCCGCCATTAAACATGCGCCAACTCCGGGCTCATGTACTTCAATGCCAATAAAGTTGCGCTCAGGGTCATTCTCCGCCATTTCCACTAATGAATGCCCCATACCAAAGCCAATTTCTAAGGTAACAGGGGCTTTACGGTTAAAGACCTGCTCAAAGTTCAGCATTCCGTCGGTCAGTGATAGTCCCATTTTTGGCCATTGACGCTCTATCGCACCTGCCTGGCCTTTTGTTAAACGCCCTTCTCGCTTAACAAAGCTACGCACCGTCCTTACATATTTACCTGCCGCAGCAGCTTCTTCCGCACTTTTAAAATGACTCATTAGTCCCTAAACCATTGATAACAGCTAAACACCAAAAAAACAGGCCTGAATAATCAGGCCTGTTTATATCTCGTGCGATATTATCGCTGTTTCAACGTATCAATACAACGTACTATTCACGCTCTTTTGGTACGCGGTTAACCACTTTTAGAATCGCTTCTATACGGCGGTTAGCCTGGCGATCTGCCGCACTGTTTTCACGTACTTTTGGTTGAGACTCACCATGACCTTTTGAGTCTACACGGCTACTCTCAATGCCATAACGGTTAACCAATGCGTCAGCAACTGATTTAGCACGCTTCTCAGATAACCACTGGTTGTAGTCCGCTTCACCTGTGCTATCAGTGTGACCATGAATAGTGATATCCAACTGAGGATGCTCTTTCATGAACTCAGCCATTTCTTCAATGTCATCAAACGCATTGTCACGAATTTTCGAAGAGTTCAGGTCAAACTCTACTAGTAACTCTTCTGTGATGGTTTCATTTTCATACTGAATGCAGCCATCTTTATCAACTGAGTAGTCTTTTGGCGTATTCGCGCATTTATCATTCGCATCAATAACGCCATCACCGTCCGAGTCTACAGGTTTAGGCTCTGGCTTCGGTTCTGGTGTTGGTGCTGCTTTTTGCGGCTCTGGTCTTGGACGCGGTTCAGGGCTTGCGTCACGACCACCAAAGAACCACTGTAAGCCAATGTTGGCAAACATCTCTGTGTAGTCTTCTTCCCAGCCGCGCTGGACACCACCTTCAATACGCCATGCTAAGTTGTCGTTAATGAAGCTGCGATGACCCACTGTGGCACGAGCAGCAACATCAGTAACATCACCAATCTCAGTATTGTTCACACCCAAGCCGGCATAAATATTGTTGTTGAAGTGGTAAAGAGCATCAACACCATAACTATCGCCGTATGCATCCCCACCACCGACTAAATCGGCTTCCATGTAATCGTAATAAATGCGGGCTTCCCAAGCTTCAGTCATCATGTAACCGGCTTCAATGCCTGACGTAAAGGTTTTAAAGCCGTCATCAACGAAGAATAACTGGTTATTGTCGACCGCAACGCGATCTTCGTCTGCAGAAAAGACACCCAAGCGTGCGCCTAAATAGAAGTCATCTTTGTCTGCTTCTGTTTGTTGCGCGAGTACCGGGGCTGTAAGGCCCGCAGCAATTAAAGATAAGGTAATTAAGTTTACTGCTTTCATTGCAAATCTCCTTTTCGATGCAATAACAAATCAGCTCTAAATATGAGAGACTGTTTATGATGTAAAGATTAGTACATTCCGTTGATAAGTCATTTTTATTTGCAGAGATTTACAGTTGACTCAGTCATTTAGTAGCAAAATCCTTGAGTGGTATCACAAATTTGGTCGAAAACACTTGCCGTGGCAACAAAGCAAGACCCCTTATAAGGTGTGGGTCTCCGAAATTATGCTGCAGCAAACACAAGTCACGACCGTAATCCCTTACTTTCAACGGTTTATGAATAGCTTTCCTGACATTCATACGTTGGCAAAGGCACAACAAGATCACGTCTTAAGCTTATGGACCGGGCTTGGCTATTACGCCAGAGCCCGAAATTTACACAAAACAGCGCAAATGATTAGTCAGGATTTCAACGGCAATTTTCCAAGTACCGTCGACGCTCTGGAGGAACTGCCCGGAATAGGCCGCTCGACGGCAGGTGCTATTCTGTCTTTGGGTCACGGCTTATACGCACCGATTCTCGACGGCAACGTCAAGCGAGTTTTAGCCAGGCACTTTGCGGTTGATGGTTGGCCCGGTAAAACAGCCGTGCAAAAACGTCTTTGGGAATTAAGTGATGAATTAACCCCCAGGGAAGAATGCGGCAACTATAACCAAGCGATGATGGATATTGGCGCCACCGTTTGTACGCGGACTAAGCCTGAGTGTCACCGATGCCCTATTGCTGCCACTTGCACAGCATTTGCCAGCAATACTATTGAACTTTACCCTGGCAAAAAGCCGAAAAGAGCCAAGCCCATAAAGTCGACACAACTACTGATTATTAAGTGTGACAATGAGGTGTTACTGCAAAAGAACCCCCAACAGGGTATTTGGGGTGGACTTTGGGGCTTCCCTCAAGCACAGGCTGATACGGAAATAAAGAGCATTCTGGACACATTCGGCATTGCTGCTGAATCGACTCAGTCATTGGCTGAGTTTCGTCACACTTTCAGTCACTTTCATTTAGACTGTTTTCCGGTCGTCATTAGAGCATCTAAGAAACCAGACTCTCTCAGCGAGTCTAATAATACCATGTGGGTTAACCTGGATTCAGAGCAACAGTTGGGCTTTGCCGCTCCAACCGTTAAACTACTTAAAGAACTGAACAAATAAGTGAGCGAATTATGAGCCGTACTGTATTTTGCGAATATTTACAAAAAGAAGCTGAAGGTCTCGACTTTCAGCTGTATCCCGGCGAGCTGGGTGAGCGTATTTTCAATCATATATCAAAGGAAGCCTGGGCTGAATGGCAGAAGAAGCAGACCATGCTGATTAATGAAAAACGCTTAAATATGATGGATCCTAATGACCGTGAGTTTTTAGAAAAGCAAATGACTGACTTCCTGTTCGAGCGTAAGGATGTTCATATTGAAGGCTACACACCGCCAGAAAGCTAACATCTAATCGCTTTAACTATGCCAGAGCCCCTTGTTTACAGGGGCTTTTTTTATTTTTCTTGTCAATTTCTATGATTCTCTAATATATTGACAATAGTTATAACTTATGGGCGTTACTGGAGCTCATTCGGGCAATCTGTTAGACTACTAACGAATTCAACAAAAGGGAGTCTTTATGAAAGCGCCATCCTGGCGAAGAGCCGTACTGAAAGTGGGGAGTGCGCTCATCGCGCCAGATGAAACTGGGGTTAGTACCAAATACTTATTACCCATAGCTCGTTTCATTAACGAGTGTCACGAACGCGGACAAGAAGTCGTTTTAGTTTCTTCGGGCAGTGTTGCTGCCGGCCGCAAGCATATTCATTTCGAACATAAAAAAGTACCTGTCGCTGTTCGTAAAGCAATGTCGGCAGTTGGCCAAAATGAAATGATGGGATACTGGTCGCGCTTTTTTGATTTCCCCTGCGCTCAGCTACTCATGACGCACAGCGACTTACGCGACAGAGCTCGTTATGTCAGCATCAAAAACACACTCAACAGATTGTTAGAACACAACATTTTGCCTGTTGTGAATGAAAACGATGCGCTTGCCACTGACGAAATGAAAGTTGGCGACAACGACAACCTGTCTGCAATGGTCGCAACACTTGTCGACGCTGATGCGCTCTTTATTTGCTCAGACATTGATGGGTTGTTCGACGCTGATCCAAACCTCAACCCTGACGCTAAGAAAATACCAGTGGTTGAGCAAATAGATGAAAGTATCTATTCATTAGCTGGCGGTTCAGTGAGTGACGTAGGTACCGGTGGTATGCGCACGAAGATTGAAGCTGCTGAGAAAGCAACGTCGCATGGTATCGACACATATATTGTGAATGGCCGCAAAGGCGAAACGTTCGAATCTTTGCTGCAAGGCGAAATTCCGGGAACACTTTTCCGCCGCCAGTCTGATCCAATTAGCAATAAAAAACATTGGTTAAGACATACCCTGGTTGCACAGGGCGAGATATTGATTGATGACGGCGCAGAGAAAGCGCTGGTCGAGAACGGTGCATCGTTATTAAGTTCGGGCATTGTTGACGTACAAGGTGATTTTGATCGCGGTGATGCTGTGCTGGTGCGTAGTGCCAATGACACAGACGCTATAGCTAAGGGCATCTGCCAATACAGCTCGCACGAGCTTATGCACATTAAAGGGCAGCAAACAGAAGATATCGCCGAACAATTTGGCTATAGCCCAATTACAGAAGTGATTCATCGCGACGATTTAATGATTTTGGAGGATTCATGAGCCAGCAATTAGCTAAAGAAATTTCACAACGCGCTGCCAAAGCGGCACGTGCCGTAGCAACGCTATCAGAAGCAGACAAAAACAAGGTTCTGCAAAAAATGGCTGACGCTATTCGCGCACACCAGGACAAGATTATTGAAGTGAATAAGAAAGACTTGGTAGCGGGCAAAGAAAAAGGCCTAAGCGATGCCATGATGGATCGTCTGGAATTAACACCAGAACGTGTCGAAGGTATGGCGTCTGCTATTGAAGAAATTATCAACCTGAAAGATCCAGTCGGTGACAGCTATATACTGGAAGAGCGTCCTAACGGTCTTAAGATTGAAAAGATGCGTATTCCACTTGGCGTTATTGCCATGATTTACGAAGCGCGTCCTAATGTAACCGCAGACGCGGGTGCACTGTGCTTTAAGTCTGGTAATGCTGTCATTCTGCGTTGTGGTCGCGAAGCCATTGAAAGCAGTAAAGCCATTGCCGAAGCATTACACGAAGCTTTAGAGCAAAGTGGTTTGCCAAAAGATGTTATTACCGTGGTGCCAACACCCGATCGCGAATTAATGACCGAGCTGTTGCAGCAAAAAGACTACATTGATCTGGTCATTCCTCGCGGTGGTGAAGGTCTTATCCACTACGTGAGTGACACCAGTAAAATTCCAGTCATTCAGCATTACAAAGGTGTTTGCCACTTGTATGTCGATAAGGACGCTGATCTTGACAAGGCACTGGCTATTTTGCTGAACGGTAAGACACAGCGTACTGGTGTGTGTAACGCACTTGAAGGCTTATTGGTACACCAAGACGTTGCCGATAAGTTCCTACCGATGGCTGCTAAAGCACTAGGCGAAAAAGATGTGACTATTCACGCAGACAAGCGTTCAGTTGGTTACTTCGATGGTGCCGATGAAATTGCGGATGACCAGTTCGGTGAAGAGTATCTGGCACTGGAAATTGCCGTACGCACCGTTGATGATTTCGACGGAGCATTAGAGCACATTCAGCAGTTTGGCAGTGGTCACACTGAAGTTATCGTTACTGAGAACGATGACACAGCGAAGCGTTTCATCCGTGAAGTTGACTCAGCAGTCACCATGGCGAATGCATCATCACGCTTCTCTGACGGTGGCCAGCTTGGTTTAGGTGCTGAAATAGGCATTTCTACCAGTAAGCTTCACGCTTACGGTCCAATGGGCTTACAAGCGCTGACTACTGAAAAATTCGTGGTAACCGGTAACGGTCAAATTCGCGAATAATAGCGACAGACTTTCTTTAATAACAAAAGCCCCGGCGCCAGAACGTCGGGGCTTTTTTATCGCTGCTTATAAAAAGCCAGTTTTAACGACGGTATCCCGTCAACAACTCAGGCCAGTCCCGAGACTCTTTCCAATAAAAGGTATCGTTCTTCTCTTTTTCTTTTCTCAGAGAGCGCAATAAACGCTGAATGTTAGCTTCTTTCCAATCGCCCTCTTCACGGAAGTCACATTTATCAAAGTCGACTATCCAGGCTTTATCGTGGTCATCCAGCATCAGGTTATGGCAGTTTAAATCTGAGTGATAGACCCCTGCGTCATGCAGCTCTTTAATGACCGCTCCCAGCTTTTGCCAAAGTTCAGCCGATAACTGCTTTTCACGCAATAAACGAAAAACATCAACCGCACCGGGAATCACTTCCACAAGAATATCGGCTTTGTAGCTAAATACCCCTGTTTTCTCCATGCGGGCAGCAACAGGTCTTGGAACCGGTAACCCTTTTTCACGAAGCTTGAGTAGCAAATCGAATTCATAAATTGCCCTGCTTTTCTCAGCGGGCTCTCTTAAAAATCGGTCTTTATTAATCTTTCCAACTAAACCACCGCGGTAATAGTGACGCAGCAACAAGCCTAGGTCTCCCTGCTGAATAAACCAAACCGTTGCCCGGCCAGTTGAATTACCCGCAATGGCTTTCTGCTGTTGCCAGTACTGTGCTGTGAAGTGCTTATCTTCAATTGCTTCAATAATGTCGCTGTCGTAGCGAATAAGCCCGCGGGGACTCTGCTCTGTTTTTATCATACCGCTTCCTGTCAGAGTATATTCCAGTGCTCTCGCTAACACGCGTTGCGTTGCACCCTGATGCGTCTTTAAGACACCTTTAGCAGCATCATGTTGTTGTTTCATGACAGCTGGCTGCTGCAGCTTATTGATTGTTTTGACAATATCGTCAACGCTTTCTACCCAGTTTACCGCGCTGGCTTTTGCCAGCTCCCCATAAACCTGTGGGAAATTAAAAACATGTTTACCAGACATAACATTGGAGCCAGCGGCAATAACTTCAAGGGGGTTATGTCCTCCTCGTTCAATTAAACTGCCGCCAATAAAACTCACAGGTGCTAACTGCCCCCAGAGCATCATTTCGCCCATGCTGTCCGCTAAAAACACATCGCAGTCATTCGGTATCGTTTCACACTGGCTGCGCCTCGCCAGTGTCATTGAGCTTTCTTCGACCAGTTTTGCAACCGCCTCAAACTGTTCAGGATGTCTGGGCGCGATAATGAGACAGGCTTCCGGCTCTTCATTAAGAATGGTTTTATGGGCCGCAAGTAACTGCTCGTGCTCGCCGGGATGAGTACTGCTGCCCAGCCAAACCAAGCGCCCTTCAGAATTCTCTTTCCATGAATCCGCTTTTAATTTGTCAGTCTGACTAAGCTCAATATCGTATTTGAGGTTTCCATCCACAAATAAACGCTCTTTCGGCACTCCCAATACATTCATTCGACGCGCCGTTTCTCTATTTTGTACCGAAACTAAGGCTAGCTGTTGCCAAACTGACTTCATTAAACGATGGAAGCGGCGATACCCTGCGGCAGAGCGTGCTGAAAGCCGAGCATTAAGCAAACACACCGGCGTGTTTTTCATGGCCAATCGGTTGAGCATTTGGGGCCACAGCTCGGTTTCCATAATCCAAACAGCTTTCGGTTTTAGCTTAGTCGCAAAACGTTTTGCAGCACCTGGCGTATCTAATGGCCAATACCGGCAAGTCACGGCATTACTAAAGTGCTTCTCTATAAGTGCTCGTGCCGTCGGCGTCATGCAGGTTATAACCACCTTTTCCCCGGGAAACTGGACAATAAACTGCTCAATTAAGCGCTTCGCTGCAAGCGTTTCGCCAACCGACACGCTGTGAATGATCGTACATCCCTGCAAGTTACTACTGACCGTATCCAGCGCCAGCCGCTCTGCCCAGTGTGAGCGATAACGGAGGTCTTTTCGGCCGCGCAACCATAGCCAGACAAAAACGGCTGGAGTCACCAGCCGTAATATTAATCCGTAAAACCAAAGCATCATGCGAGTTAGCGCCAGTATTCAGCAATCCACTTGGTGGGTAACACCTTGCGGTACCATTTGCCACTGCGACCTTCTAACGCATCGTCAGGGTGCGGTTTACCGTGGAAAATAATGACTTTTGCTTCTTCCGGAATACGAGGCTCCTGGAAGAAACTTAACGGGAATGGACGCAAGCAATGTCTCTTAAAGCTTCGGCACCATTTTTCCGGCCAGTATTTCAACTTATTCTGGCGGTCAACAAAGTGCGTAATGTATTCCTGCTCATTACGAACATCAGCGGTAGCAGCGTCAGGATCTTTCTTTAAGTGCTCAAGCGCATCATCGTGTGCACCAATATTAAAACGGAATACCGATGTATTACCTGTTGCATCGGATTTATCCCATTCCTTAATGACCATGAAGTCGCCTTCCGGCTCGAAAAACTCGTCCAGGCTGCCGACAACAATAATATCCAGGTCTAAAAACAGTGTTGGCCCCTCTAAGTCATAAAGAGGGTTTGCAAAGCAGGTTAACTTCAACCAGCCATGCGCTTTTGTCCAAGGTACTTGTTTGTCGAAGTCTTCAAAGCCAATTTTCGGAATTGCTTTAACTTCAATATCATCATTAATGCCATCGAAATCATCCGTAAAGCACACAAAACGAAACGGTCGGCTCAAATGGCGGCTCACCATTGAATGCAGTGTATTCACATAATCGGGGCCGTATTTTTTACCCCACTTTATGCAAATAACATTAACGGGCTTTTGCTGAGACTGACTCTCTGCACTTTCAACCTGGCTCATAAAAACTCCTGACTCTTAAACTAACGCGCATAATGCCATATTTTATCGAATTTCGGTACGCCAATCTGAATTAACTCAAGCAACGTATTAAGCCTTAGTTAACTCTGGTTATGGACTCGTAATGAAGGCGAAGACAATAAGGCTGATATTAGGTGACCAATTAAATGCTCGCCACCGTTGGTTTAAAACAAAAAACTCAGAAACGCTTTACGTAATGATGGAGCTGGGGCAGGAAGCCGATTACGTGTTGCATCACCGGCAAAAGGTATTGGCGTTTTTTAAAGCCATGCGTAACTTTTCTAACGCATTAGAATCAGCGGGCCATCGCATCTTTTATCTCAGACTGGACGATGCCCGCAATCAACAAAGCCTCACGAAGAACCTGCTTTGGTTGCTTGAAGAAACTGGCGCAAAACATATTGAGTGCCAGCAACCTGACGAATACCGACTCGACCATCAACTAAAGAGCTGGGCAGGCGCCAACAATATCGACATTAAGTGGTTTGATACTGAGCACTTCCTTACTGGCCGAAACGCTTTAAAAGACTACTTTCCAGATACCGACAATTATCTGATGGAAACCTTCTACCGCAAGGTGCGTAGTGAACACGATATTTTAATGGAGGATGGGAAACCAATCGGCGGGCGCTGGAACTTCGATAAAGAAAACCAAAGAAAACTGCCAAAAAGCCAAAGCGTTACCGAACCTCTTGTATTTGCTAATGACGTTTCGGATATCGACAACATGCTCTCGAAGCAGAATATCAAAACAATGGGAAACGTTAATCCAAAGCAACTTATTTGGCCGGTAAACAGAAAGCAAGCGCAACAATTATTATCGTACTTCTGTGAGTTTGGCTTACCGAATTTCGGCCGTTACCAGGACACAATGACAACTGACAATATAACGCCCGGGGCACATTGGAGTCTCTTCCACTCCCGTTTGTCCTTCGCGTTGAACACCAAAATGCTGCATCCATTAGAAGTGGTTCACTCAGCCGTTGAGCATTGGTCCAACAACAAAGACACGATAAGCCTAGCGCAAATTGAAGGCTTTGTCCGTCAAGTTATCGGCTGGAGAGAGTTTGTCAGAGCCATTTACTGGAAGTTTATGCCCGACTACAAGAACACCAATGTGTTAAACCATACTCGAGCGCTTCCGAACTATTACTGGAATGCGGAAACAAAAATGTCGTGTATGCATCACTCTATCCAGCAGTCATTCGATTACGCTTACGCTCATCACATACAGAGACTCATGGTAACCGGTAACTTCGCACTGCTGGCAGGTGTCTCGCCAGACGCTCTCGACGACTGGTACCTAGGCATTTATATTGACGCTATTGAATGGGTGGAGCTGCCCAACACACGGGGCATGAGCCAATACGCTGACAATGGGCTCATTGCGACTAAGCCCTACATCTCAAGTGCAAACTATATGAAGAAAATGGGTCACTATTGTAGCCAATGCCATTACGATCCGAACAAAAAAACCGGTGACAAAGCCTGCCCGTTTAATAGTCTATACTGGCATTTTATTGACCGTCATAAAGAACATTTTGAAAATAACCCGAGAATGGGCATGATGTATCAGGTGTGGCGTAAAAAGTCAGAAGAAGAGAAAAGTGAACTCCTGTCACAAGCCGAAAACTACCTTCAAACAGTTAATGAGTTATAACAAGGACGCACAATGAACAAATGGTTACCTGCATTTTTACTGACCTTATTACTGACTGCCTGTAAGTCTCAGCCTACACCGGTGGCTGATGTTGTTGATCAATTCGACGCTGACCGCTATTTAGGAAAGTGGTACGAAATTGCGCGAATGCCACACAGCTTTGAAGAGGGTCTGCAAGGCGTTACCGCTGAATACCGTTTAAATGGTGACGGCACATTAGAAGTGACCAATCGTGGCTTTCATGTTGGAAATCAGGAATGGCAAACCGCCATAGGCAAAGCAGAGCCAGTTGAAAATATGAAGGCAGCCTATCAAGTGACGTTTTTCTGGCCGTTTTACGGTGGTTATTACGTTAGCTGGTTAGATGATAACTACCAACAGGCAATTGTCACCAGCGATTCGCATGAGTATTTCTGGTTTTTGTCGCGGACACCGAATGTGTCTAAGCCGGACTTAGATTATGCGCTCGCAAAAGCGAATGAATGGGGATACGACATCGACCAGATGATCATTGTCGATCATCCGGCCGGTGTGAATCATTCTAATTAGTTAAAACGACGTGCTGCGCCCTTTCCTGCCTGACGGCGTTTAGGACCACGGGCGTCACGATCACGCGGTGGACGTGGCGCTCGTTTCACTTGCTCATCACTTAGCTCAAGGCCCATTGGCTGCTGACGAACACGCGCTTTTTTCAGTACGTGCATAACATCTTTCGGCATACCTTTTGGCAACTGAACCAGCGAGTGGTTATCGAACAACTGAATTTGACCGATGTATTTGCTGTCCATAGAGGCTTCGTTTGCAATCGCGCCAACGATGTCTCCGGGACGAGCACCATGCTCTTTACCCACTTGAATTTTATAGGTATCAAAGTCGATATCGGCTGCACGTCCGCCACGTTCAGCGCGAGGCTTACGTTTGTCACCACGCTCATTGCGTCCTGGGCGATCATTACGCATTTCACGCACTGGACGATCTTCTTTCAGGAACAATGGACGTTGTTTGTGCTGTTCAGTTAATAATGCCAAAGCAATATCTTCCGCTGACAACTCACCATTTTCCAGCCACTGCCCCAATAATTTCTTCAGTTTATCACTGTCAGCATGGGCGCTGTCAGCTTGCATTGATGCCTGAAGCTTTTCCAGTAATTGCTGTTGGCGATGCTGGCTCAGCTGGTTCGCATTTGGAACTTCGAAGAACTCTACTGGTGCGTTGGTTAAACGCTCGTAGTGACGCAATAAATGACGCTCTTTTGCACGGAAGAATAAGATAGCTTCACCTGAACGTCCCGCGCGACCTGTACGACCAATACGGTGAACATAAGACTCAGTGTCACTCGGTAAATCGTAGTTAATAACGTGGGTAATTTCAGGTACATCCAAACCACGTGCTACAACGTCTGTAGCAACCAGAATTTCGATATGACCACTGCGCAACTGACTGACCGTTTGCTCACGTTGAGCCTGGTTTAAGTCGCCGCTTAAAGGTGACGCTTTGAATCCTGAACGCTGTAATAACTCAGCGACATCCATAGTGTCCTGACGCGTACGCACGAAAATCAAAGCTCGCTGATACGGAGTCACTTCTAATAATCGAGTCAGAGCGGTCATTTTCGTCATGCCCTGAACTTTCCAGGCTTTCTGCTTAATGGTCGCTTTTTCACGAGCAACCGCTTCAATCTGAATGTTCAACGGGTTCGTTAAGAACGTTTTTGCCAGTTTGCGAATAGCATTTGGCATAGTTGCTGAAAACAACGCTCGCTGTGCGTTTTCAGGTACGCCTTTCAAAATAGTTTCGATGTCTTCAATGAAGCCCATGTTGAGCATTTCGTCGGCTTCATCTAATACCGCAACCTTCAAACCATCCAGTTGCAATACGTTTTTATTCAGTAAGTCGATAAGACGACCCGGCGTACCAACAACAATTGAGGTACCTTGTTTTAGCGCTTTTACCTGCGGGCCGAAAGCTGCACCGCCATAAACAGTAGCAACACCGACGCCACGCATCTGCTTAGAAAAGCCTTCTAAGGCTTCAGCAACCTGAATAGCCAGCTCACGCGTTGGTGTAACCACCAAAACTTGAGTCTGTTTCAGAGAAGGGTCTATTTTGGCCAGCGCGGGTAAACCAAATGCGGCTGTTTTACCGGTACCTGTCTGTGCTTCGCCCAGAACGTCGTTGCCTTCCAATAACGCAGGAATAGATTGCTGCTGGATAGGTGTTGGGGTTTCGAAACCCATAGCGTTCAGTTGTTCAAGCACAGCAGAAGGTAAAGCCATGTCGCTGAACGACAGGCTCGATTGAGTCTTTGACATAAATTGTGTCTCACTATATTCCCGTTTGCCTCATGGCAAACAAAACAAATATGGGGTTATGGCCCGGCAACAGGAATCAGTGGTCAGTCTCTAAACTGTCTGGACTGGAATCAGGCGCTGCAACCCCGCGAATCAAGGGTGACCGCTGCCTCATCAGTAATGCGGTGTTCCTTGAAGGAGCTGCGGATTATACGCATTTACTCAATAAAAGCAATGCAACTGGGTACTTTTTCGACAAAAAGCAAAATATAGACTGAAATCATTGAAAAAGTTGAACCATTTGTGCATTTATTGCCTACATTAATAGAGATAAATTTATTCAGTTGGAGGCTATATGTCAGCACATTCCATGTCATCACTTACCAAAAGCGATTGTTTCATCGAGGGTCACTGGGTACCGACAGAAAAACGTTTCAATGTTACTAACCCGGCAACCGGCGAGGTGTTGGCCGAAGTAGCCGATGCCGATGACGAACTTACACAGCGCGCTATTAACGTCGCCGAGACCGCCCTGGCGAAATGGCGCAAGAAAACCGCCCGCGAACGCGCCGTTCTTTTGCGCAAGTGGTATCAGTCTATGATGGACAACAAGCAGGCACTGGGCGAATTGATGAGTGCCGAGCAAGGTAAACCGATTCCTGAAGCGGTTGGCGAAGTCGAATATGGCGCCAGCTTTGTTGACTGGTTTGCCGGCGAAGCCGAACGCATAAACGGCGATATTCTGCCGCTAACTGACAGTAGTAAGCGCGTATTGGTAACAAAAGAGCCTGTCGGTGTCTGTGCAGCAATTACACCGTGGAACTTCCCGAATGCGATGATCACTCGCAAAATTGCACCAGCACTAGCTGCAGGTTGTACTATTGTTGTTAAGCCGCCGCAATTAACACCACTTTCAAGCCTGGCTTTAGCGCAGCTCGCCAGCGAAGTTGGTATACCGGACGGTGTTATTAATATCATTCCAACCAGCGATGCAAAAACTGTAGGTAAGCGTTTGGCAACTTCACCACAGGTTCGTAAGCTGTCATTCACCGGCTCTACCGGTGTTGGCAAAATTCTTATGCAGCAATGCTCGGAGCACGTATCAAAAGTATCATTAGAGCTTGGTGGTAACGCACCGTTTCTGGTGTTTGACGATGCCGACATTGAGCAAGCAGCCGAGCAACTTATTGCCTGTAAATTCCGCAACGGCGGACAAACCTGCGTTTCGGCAAACCGCGTATTAGTTCAGGAAAGTGTTGCCGAGAAATTCACTCAGGCTATTGTCAGCAAAGTCAAAGCCCTTAAAGTCGGCCCCGGCACTGAGGAAGGCGTCGACTTAGGCCCGCTTATTGATCAGGACGCCGTCGACAAAGTTCAGCGTCTGGTACTGTCTGCGAAGTCAGACGGCGCAACGATTGAGGCCGGCGGCTCAGTCATGACCGAACTGGGCGACTTATTCTACGCGCCAACGGTGGTTTCGGGTGTTACTGACGATATGGACATTACCAAAGAAGAGATTTTTGGCCCTGTAATTGCCATTAATACCTTTGAAACCGAAGAAGAAGGTATTAAGAAAGCCAATGACACGCCATTTGGGCTGGCGTCGTACTTTGCCGCGAAAGACACCTCTCGCATTTTCCGAGTGAGTGAAGCACTTGAATACGGCATGGTAGGCGTGAATACCGGCGGTATTTCGCATGCTTACAACCCATTTGGCGGCATTAAAGAGTCCGGTATTGGACGGGAAGGATCAAAATACGGTATTGATGAATACTTAGAATTGAAAACCGTAACCCTCGGCGGACTTGAATGAACCCACAACTTAAAACGTTAGAGCAACTTCAACACACCTTTGACAGCGGGCTTACACGTCCGCTGTCTTGGCGTCAGCAGCAGTTAAAACAGCTCTCCCGTTTTTTAGAAGACCACGAAAAGGACTTACTGGAGGCACTGCAGCAAGATTTAGGAAAGTGCCCCAGCGAGTCTCAACTCACGGAAATTCAGTTTTTAAAAACAGACATAAAGCATAGCCTCAAAGCACTTCCTGGCTGGGTGAAACCGCGCAAAGTCAGTAACCCAATGCTTGCCTGGCCTGCCAAGAGCATGATAGTGCCAGAGCCCTTAGGGGCCGTATTAGTCTTAGGAGCCTGGAATTACCCGGTGCAACTGACATTAGCGCCCGTTATTGCCGCTATTGCCGCGGGTAACTGTGCGCTGATTAAGCCATCAGAGCATGCTGAGGCAACCGCAAAAGTTTTTGAGAAACACCTGGTAAATTACCTGGACAGCGCAGCGTTTAAAGTCATTACTGGCGGCGTTGAAGTCTCTCAACAGCTGACCGAATTACCGTTTGATCATATTTTTTACACGGGCGGCCCACAAGCGGCTAAAGCCATTATGGCAGCGGCGGCTAAAAACCTGACACCTGTGACACTCGAACTTGGTGGAAAGAGTCCCGCCGTTGTGTTGAGCGACGCAGATATTACCGTAACTGCTCGCCGTGTTGTCTGGGGCAAATACCTCAATGCTGGGCAAACCTGTATCGCGCCAGACTACTTGCTGGTCGAAGAGTCAATAAAAGACCGTTTAATTGACGCATTGCGCGAGCAAATTGCGCAATTTTACGGAGATGATCCACAGCAATCGAATGACTATGGCCGTATTATTCACGAGCAGCACTGGCAACGACTGACACAGATGCTGGACAGTGAAAACGTCGTTATTGGTGGAGATTTTGACAAGCGTGAGCGTTATATCGCACCAACAGTTATCGATGGAGTATCTGGTGACAGTTCGCTAATGCAGGAAGAAATATTTGGTCCGCTATTGCCGGTGATGAGCATGAAGTCAGCTTCTGAAGCTATTGAGTTTATTAACACCAAGCCTAAACCTTTGGCGCTTTATGTGTTTTCAAAAGATAAGCGAATGCTGAAACAGTTTACTCAACGAGTGTCCGCTGGCAATGTTTGCTACAACGACACCCTGATGTTTATGCTCAACGACAGACTGCCGTTTGGTGGTGTTGGGCAAAGTGGTATGGGTCGTTATCACGGAAAATGGGGCTTTGATACTTTTAGTCATTTAAAACCCGTCATGACCCGCAGCTTCAGCTTCGACGTGGCATTGCGTTACCCTCCTTACAGCAAATTAAAAGACAAAGTCTTATCCTGGTTTGCCGGTTAACCTTGAAATTGGCGTTTAGCGTCAGCATATCCTGCGTTAAGACACGAATAAACTGACACAGGAGAACGGGCGCAAATGTCACAGTCCAACATTATTGATGTCACCCTGCAGAACTTTCAGCAGGTGCTCTTAGAAGGCTCAAAAGAGAAGCTGGTTGTTATCGACTTTTGGGCTGACTGGTGCGAGCCATGCAAGCAGCTCATGCCAGTGTTGGAAAAGTTGGCGGGCGAATACAACGACCAGGTTATTCTGGCTAAAATAAACTGTGACGATCAACAAGAGTTGGCCATGCAGTTTGGTATCCGTAGCCTTCCGACTGTGGCTTTCTTCAAGAACGGTGAGCCGGTCGATAGCTTTGGTGGTGTTAAAACCGAAGGCGAAATTCGGGAAATTTTAAGCAAACACCTACCCAGCCCGTCAGATAACCTGATTCAACAGGCACAAGTAGCCATGGGTGAAGGCGATGCAAACAAAGCCTATACCTTGGCTAAGCAAGCCTATGACCTCGACAATACCGATATGGCAGCCGTTAAGTTGCTCGCTGAAGCGGCGGTCGACGCCGGTCGATTAGACCAGGCGAAAGAGCTTGTCGCTGCAATTCCTATGGTTGAGCAAGACAGTGACTATCAGCGCATTAAAGGCAAGCTAGAATTAGCGGAAGACGCTGCCGACTCTCCGGAACTTCGCGCTTTGCAGGATCAAGCCGAGCAAAACCCAGATGACTTATCGCTGAAATTACAATTAGCCTTAAAGTTTCATGAAGCGAACCGCGATGAGGAAGCTCTGCAACTGGTGTTTACCGTGTTAACGAAAGACGTCAATTTTGAAGGTGCGAAAAAATACGCACTGGACATTATTAATTCGTTACCCGATGGTGATCCGCTCGCAGCGACCTATCGTAGAAAACTCTACAGCATGATGTATTAGGCTGTTCACTAGCAACGATCTTGGCCGGCTCCCTCAGCCGGCCCTTTTTTTGGTACTAACTGACTAACCCCATGCAGCAAATTTATCAGAGCCAGGTTAACTCCGGAAAACTGAACGAAGACTCATTTCAACGCGAAGCGGTCACCGCATTGCAGCAGCGTCTTGATGCTATTCGGAAGAACAGCCAGGCGCCCATAAAAAGCTTGTACTTCTACGGCCCTGTCGGTCGCGGAAAAACCATGCTAATGGATATGTTTTCCGAACAGCTACGCTCACTTTCAACAGCCAATTCATCGTTTATAAGGCTGCACTACCACCACTTTATGGCCAGAGTTCATGATGCACTTAATGGTTTGCAGGGCGAGGAAAACCCAATGCAACAAGTTGCAAAAGAGTGGGCCAACGAATATTCGATTATCTGCCTGGACGAATTTTTTGTAGAAGACATTGGCGACGCCATGATTCTGGCTCGCCTTTGGGAAAGCTTGTTTGCTGAAGGCGTGACATTAATTACAACGTCTAACGCGCCTCCTGCCGAACTGTATAAAGACGGCTTGGCTCGACACCGCTTTGAACCGACTATTGAGCTTTTAAACAGTCAGTGCGAACTCATTGACTTAGGTTTTGGCACTGATTACCGGCGAATTAACCATACTGACATGCCGCTTTATCTTATTGAGGGACAACCTGAAGAATTAAAAACTCTGGCCGAGACGCGCTTTGGCACGGTAAAGCCAGCCGAAAGCGTTTCAATAATGAACCGAAGTATCCCTTGCTTGTGGGGCAATAAAAAAATAATTGGCTTTGACTTCATGAGCTTATGCTCTGGCCCCAGAAGCCAGCGCGACTACATGGAACTGGCCGATAAATATTCCGCCATAGCCGTTCAAAATGTGCCTGCCTTTACCTACGTTCCCGACAAAGAGCTGGTGCATGGCGTCGAAGAAACCTACCAGCGGGAACACAACGCAAAATTTATCAGCAAATTCGATAATGAAGCTCGTCGTTTTATCGCACTCGTTGACGAATGCTACGACCGGGGCTGTGTATTGCTTATAACCGCAGAAGTCAGTGTTGAACAACTGTATCAGGCACGACAGCTTGCCTTCCCATTCAGACGCTGTGTGTCGCGTCTTTTCGAAATGCAGCATTGGTAGGGGAAACACGCCGGTAAAAAGACGCCAATCTGTTCCAGAGAGTAGAATTCCCTGTATTTACCAGCGTGTTAAAACAGAGTTAGAAAAAGGTTACATGAGTTTTAACATTTTCCAATATCGCATTTGTAATGGATGTTAATAATTTTTTTGGTGTTCAGGTCGGACTTGCCAATATTCACGACGTATTCACTCACCCGCTGCTTGCCGTTAACGTTACCCCTTGCTAGGATTGCTGGAATTTAATAAATGATGCTTAACAAGCACCTCAAGATAATAACGATAATAAGAAGGTCAGAATGAGCGAACAACGCGATCAATTCAGCTCTAAAATTGGATTTATACTAGCCGCGGCAGGCTCTGCTGTAGGTATTGGCAACTTAGTCGGCTTCCCTGTCGCTGCGACAAAAAACGGTGGCGGCGCATTTCTTATTATTTATGCTTTGTTCGTTGCCTTTATTTGTGTCCCGGTCATGCTCGCTGAAATGGGCCTTGGCCGCAGAGCTCAAAAAAGCCCACTAGGGTCCTATCAGGCATTATCACCAGACAATAAAGGCTGGCATATCGCGGGGCTACTGGCCGTTATTACGCCCTTTATGATTGCCGTATTCTATATGGTCATTACCGTATGGATATTCGGCTATTTATGGCACTCAGTAACCGGCAACCTGGCGATGTTAGCCGACCCGGAATACTTCGGGCAGTTTGTGAATGATTACGGTTTTGTGGGCTTCCTGGTGGCAGTTACCGTCATTATTAACGTGATTCTGGTAGGAGGCGTTCGCAAAGGCATCGAAAAAGCCGCCAAGTTCCTGATGCCAGCTCTTTTTATTATGCTGGTATTGCTGGTCATTTTCGTTTTATCACTCGACAACGCAGCATTGGGTGTTGAGTTTTACTTGGTCCCTGACTTCTCAAAAATTGACGGCTCCGTTATCAATGGTGCACTGGCACAAGCTTTCTTCTCATTATCTCTGGGTATGGGTATTCTGATTACCTACGGCTCTTATTTCAGCCGCCGCGACGACATTGTCACTTCAGGGAAACTGGTCGCTCTAACTGATACTGCAGTCGCATTTACCGCTGGTTTAATGACTTTGCCTGCTATTTTTGCAATAAACCCGAACACCAACCCGGACACGCTGAGCGACTCTTCAGTCAGTATGATTTTCTCCTTCTTCCCACAAATTTTTGTGGCATTAGAAGGCGTTGTCGGGTATTTCGGTGCTAGCTTAGCCGCGACTGTCTTCTTTTTGCTGACGTTTATTGCAGCTATTACGTCACTGGTATCGATACTGGAAGTACCAACGGCAGCCATTATTGAAAAAGCAAAGTTCAGCCGGAAAAAGACTCTGCTGGTTATGGGTTTTGCCGTTACCGTACTTACACTAATAGCAGCCACCTCATTTGGTTTTATACCAGCATTTACTGAGTTCACATCCTACGCCGGGCAAACAAAGTCGGTGTTTGACGTTATTTACGACGTATTTTATGACACCATATTGCCATTAAATGGTCTGCTTATCTGCTTGTTTGTGACTCTACACTGGCGCAGAAAAGGGTTAGAAGACGAGCTGTCAGAAGGCAACCCGAATTATAGAAATACACTACTAGCCAAATATGTGCGTATTTCTATCAGCACCTTTATTCCGTTAATTCTGGCGGTGGTTTTCATTAATACAGTACTGACAAAATTTGTCGGGTTTTCACTATTTTAATGGCAGAGTGTTGTAAGTAATGGAACGTGGCAGTTTTCGACAGCTAAAACTGCTGCAAACAGCGAGTCAGTGGCAGCAAGCCTGCCAGACTCGCTCTTCCCAAAGTCTTATTCTCTCCCCAGAGGACCCAAGCGCTGATGCGCACCTCAACCGTTACAGAGACTACCTGGGCCATGAATTTGAACGCGTCCTGCTCGATTGCCAGTCGGGCTTAAATGCGGATGCGATTTGTGCGCTGTGCGGCACTATTGTTGGTGGCGGAGAGTTAGTCATTCTTTTGCCCAGTGACAATTCAGCTATGGTCGAACGGCTTCTGAACTTTGCGAGTCAGTATTTTAGTAATAATGCGCTGCCTGCGAACGCTTCTGATAGCTTCAAGCAAACCCAAACAGAACATCAGGCACTGGTAGAAGTGCTGACCGGCGAGTTTATCAAGGGAGCATCCCCGCACACGCACATCCTCGTTGCTGAGCGAGGTCGCGGAAAAAGCACTCTGCTCGGCAAAGCATTAGCCGCAGTGAGTGCAACCAGCCCTGAGACTGAAGTCATTGTTACTGCACCGAGAAAGGCCAATGCACAGGTTTTGCTAAAGCAAGCGCCAACCGCCACCTTTAAAGCCTGGGATAAGCTATTGGAACAACCCGGGGACGCGACTAAGCGATTGATTATAGATGAAGCGGCGGGCATTCCTTTATGGGCTACCGAAAAGCTCTGTCAAAAGTTCACACCGTGGTTATTAGCAACCACAGTGGCGGGCTACGAAGGCTGTGGCCGGGGCTTTGCCATACACTTTCAGCAATGGGCAGAAAAGCACTTGCCTAAAGTTAAGAACCATCGTTTATCAGTACCAATGCGGTGGCCTGAAGATGACCCTTTAGAGCATTGGTTAACTGACACGTTTCTAATGGATGAAACCGCCACTGCGTTAACACCGGAGCTGGCTGACGGTCAGTTTCTTGAGCATGCTTCGCAACTGCAGGAAAACACCTTACGTCAATGCTTCCAGCTGCTCTTAAATGCTCATTACCAAAGCAGCCCTAATGACCTTAATTTACTACTGAGTGACCCGTTGCATCGGCTGGCTTACACTCGCCAGAACGGCGAAGTAGTTGCTGTTGCCTGGCTTATTGAAGAAGGCCCTGTTCCAAAAGAGCTGCACACACCTATTTTACAGGGTAAACGACGCCCTAAAGGAAACCTGCTGCCGCAAGCCATTGGCTATTTTTTACAGCAGCCCTGGGCTCTAAGCGCATGCTGGCTGAGAGTTGCTCGTATCGCTGTGTCTGCCGGCCTCCGTCATCAGGGATATGCCTCTGAGTTGCTCGGCTTTATTCAGCAACACCCTAGTTACAAACATATTAATAAAACAGGCACCAGCTTTGCCTGGGAGCCAGGAGTTGCGAAGTTTTGGGAAGCTAATGGTTTTGTGCCATGGCGCACCAGCCACCGGCTCGACAGTGTATCGGCACGCCCCGCCGCTATTTATGTCAGAGCCGACAGTATGGGTGATGACCCAAGCTCAAACACCTCTCTTACTGACGATATTAGTCGGTGGGCAAAGGCTGAACAGAATTGGCTTATAAACGCTCACTCTGAGATACCAGAAAACCTTATCACTAACCCTCTCCCCCATTTGTTGGTGAAGGCTTACGTGAACGAGCGCATTCCATTTGACGCAGCCCACTTTGCCTTGGCTGTTTACTACCAAAATAAACACCCGGCCGACGAACTGACTCAATATTTGAGCCGGCCATCATGCTCTCTGAAACAGCTAGCCCAGCTCTATGGTTGCGCCTCGAAACAACAAGCGAACGTAAAACTACGTAAAGATACCGCACGGCTTGTCTAATGTGACTTGTTGTTTTCACCACAACTTTCTATGATCAAGTCAGTCTTAACAAAGGGGAAGGCAATGACTCGTTATTCATCAATTCGTGTTTTACTGGCTACGCTCTCTGGCGCTCTTATTCTAAGCGCATGCAGCTCTCAGCCAAAGCCTCAAAAGCAGTCGCCTTATGGGTTCCCGCAAACCAAAACGGTTGACCAGACAGACAACTATCACGGCACCACTGTTGCTGACCCATACCGCTGGCTGGAGAACCTCCGCTCGAAAGAGGTTTCCCAGTGGGTCAATAGTCAAAACGAGTTTTCAACACCTTATTTGCAGAAACTTCCCGCCTACAATGACCTGAAGCAACGGTTAACCGAGCTTTGGAACTACAAAAAAATAGGCACGCCATTTCAATACGCTAACCGATACTTTTACTTTGCTAACGACGGTCTGCAAAGCCAGGACATTCTCTACACAATGACGGACTTAGAGAGCGCCCCGGAAGTATTAATTGACCCGAATAAACTCAGCGAAGACGGCACGTTATCACTAGCCAGAATACAAGTGTCCCCTAACGCAAAGTATATCGCTTACGCGGTTTCAGAAAAGGGTAGCGACTGGACTGAAATTCACATTAAAAATATTGAGTCTGGCAAGACTTTGTCCGACAAAATAAGTGGCGTTAAATTCTCCAATATCGCTTGGTTGCCAAACGAAAACGGCTTCTATTACAGCCGCTATCCTCAAAATGCTAATGGAAAATACGACGACTCAAAGCCCGTTAGTGTTTACTTTCACAGCTTGGGCCGCTCTCAAAGTGATGACGAATTGATCTTCGCGTTACAGAATCAACCTAGCTGGAACCCTTATCCTGAAGTGACTCACGATGGTCGCTATTTATTAATCAATGTGTCTTCCGGGTATGATGCTAACGCTGTTTTCAGCCGCCCATTAGCCGAGGACAGCGAACCTTTCACCGGACTGTTAACCAAATGGGATGGCCAGTATGATTACGTGACCAGTCATGACAGTAAGCTATATTTCCGGACTACCGCCCAGGCCCCAAGGGGTCGGGTTATAGCTATTGATATGAACAGCAAGGGTGATGACAACTGGTCTGAAATAATTCCTGAAAGCACACATACATTGACCTCAATCTCCGCGGTCAACGGCCAACTCTTTGCTCACTATTTGCAAAACGCGCATTCCCGTGTCGGAATTTTTGACCTCAAAGGTCAAGTGTTGCAGGAGCTTGCTCTGCCCGGCATCGGCACCGTCTCAGGCTTTAACGGGTCGCCGTCAGCTAAAGACACCTTTTTCAGTTTTTCAGGTTTTACCGAACCTGGAAAAATTTACCGATACCAAGTAGAGCAACAGCGCACAACTTTGTGGCAGGAAGTCGAATTTCCGGCCGAACTTGAGTCATACGAAACGCATCAAGTAGTTTACGAGAGCAAAGACGGTACAGAAATCCCTATGTTTCTGGTGCATTCTCAAGACGTGGAACTGGACGGACTCAACCCCACGCTACTGTATGGTTATGGTGGTTTTAATATTTCTTTAACGCCCGAGTTTAAAGCCGACCGTATTGCCTGGTTGGAAATGGGCGGTGTGTTGGCAATACCTAACTTGCGGGGCGGTGGCGAATTTGGCGAAACATGGCATCAGGCTGGCACAAAAGCTAACAAGCAAAGGGTATTTGATGACTTTATCGCCGCCGCAGAGTGGCTAATTAAGAACAACTATACCAACAAAGACCAGCTCGCTATCCATGGCCGCAGTAATGGAGGGTTATTGGTAGGCGCTACTCTGACACAACGACCAGAGTTATTCGCCGCAGCCGTACCAGCTGTTGGCGTATTGGACATGCTGCGTTATCACTTGCCCAATGCAAACGCACGCGGCTGGAGCAGTGAGTTTGGTCTGAGTGAAAATGCCGATGAGTTCACTGCTTTATATGAGTACTCTCCGGTTCATAACACGAAACAAGGCACTTGCTACCCGGCGACCCTTGTCACCACCGCGAATAACGACAACCGAGTCGCTCCATGGCACAGCTATAAGTTTGCGGCGGCACTTCAGGAGGACCAAGGGTGCAATAATCCAATACTTCTCAATGTTGAAACTCGTGCAGGTCATGGTGCAGGCACACCTACGTGGATGAAAATTGAATCAGCCGCTGAGAAGTGGGCTTTTTTAAACGAACAACTTGGCATCAATAAAGAACAGAGAAGCTCTGCTTCTCAATGATGATTTTCAAAAAATGTGCTATCTTTCGCGGCAATCTTATTCGTAAAATAAGTCCGTTAACGATTTCTGTGAAGGATAGCATTCATGTCTAAAGTTCTTATTATTGGCGCTGGCGGTGTTGCTGGTGTTGTTGTTCAAAAATGTGCGAAATTACCGGAAGTTTTTTCTGAAATACACTTAGCCAGCCGCACCTTGTCAAAGTGTCAGGCACTTCAGGAAAAAGCCGGTAAAGATCGCGTTGTTGGCGTGTATCAAGTTGATGCTGATGACGCAGCAGAAGTCGCCGAGCTTATTCGCGGCATTAACCCGTCGCTGGTTATTAATGTTGCCCTGCCTTACCAGGACTTGCCAATTATGGATGCGTGCTTAGAAACAGGCGTTCACTACTTAGATACCGCCAACTACGAGCCTAAAGACGAAGCAAAATTCGAATACTCGTGGCAGTGGGCGTATCAGGACAAATTTAAAGAAAAAGGCTTAATGGCGCTTTTAGGTGCTGGCTTTGATCCGGGCGTAACCAACGTATTTACCGCTTACGCCGCCAAGCATTACTTCGACGAAGTGCATTACTTAGACATTGTTGACTGCAACGGTGGTGATCACGGTCAGGCCTTTGCAACTAACTTTAACCCGGAAATTAACATCCGCGAAATTACTCAACGCGGCAAATACTGGGAAAACGGTGAGTGGCACGAAACAGACCCTATCAGTGTTCGTAAAGACTTAGACTACCCAAATGTTGGCGTACGCCCTTCGTACTTGCTGTTCCACGAAGAATTAGAGTCTCTGGTTAAGCACTTCCCAACCATTAAGCGTGCGCGCTTCTGGATGACCTTCGGTGACCAATACCTGACGCATTTGCGTGTTTTAGAAAACGTAGGCATGACCTCTATTGAACCTGTTGAGTTTGAAGGCAAGAAAATTGTGCCTCTGGAGTTTCTGAAAGCGGTATTGCCAAACCCTGGTTCATTAGCGGAAGGTTACACCGGCAAAACCTGTATCGGTACCTACGTTACCGGCATGAAAGACGGTAAAGAAAAGACCATCTTCATCTACAACAACTGTGACCACGCTGAAACCAATAAAGAAGTTGGCGCACAGGCTGTATCCTACACAACGGGCGTGCCTGCCATGATAGCAGCTTCATTAATGCTGCAAGGCGAGTGGATGAAACCCGGCGTATGGAACATGGAGCAGTTTGACCCGGATGAGTTCATGAACCGTCTGAATCAATACGGTTTACCATGGCACGTTCAAGAATGCGACAAGCCGTTTGAGAAGTAAGTGAGTCGCTGATGAGCCATTATTTATCGCCGGATATTCCGTCGCCATGCTACGTGCTGGATGAGAAGCTGCTACGCCGCAACCTCGAACTTATGCAATACGTTCAGGAAAAAAGCGGCGCGGATATTATTCTTGCACTGAAAGGCTACTCAATGTGGTCCGCGTTTCCGCTGATTAAGCAATATTTGAAAGGCTGTACAGCCAGCTCGGTATGGGAAGCCAAACTGGCCGCCTATGAGTTTGGTCGTGAAGTGCACGCTTATGCGCCGGCATACAAACAAGGCGATATTGATGAGCTCCTGCCATTAGTAAACCACTTGTCCTTTAATAGCGTGACTCAATGGCAGCGCTACCATGAACAAGTAGCTGAAGCTGGCGTTTCTATTGGCTTACGTATAAACCCGGAGCACCAGGAGGCAGACACTGAGCTGTACGATCCCAGTGCACCGGGATCACGCTTAGGAATTAGAGCCAGCGAGCTTAGCCAGCATGATTTAACGGGGGTTGAGGGCTTACACGTTCACAACTTGTGCGAGTGTGACTCTTTCGCTTTAGAACGTACGCTGGAAGCTGTAGAAAGCCGCTTCGGCGAACAGTTAAAACAGGTTAAATGGCTTAATTTAGGTGGTGGTCATTTAATGACTCGCGAAGGGTACGATGTCGAACACCTCATAAGCCAACTTAAACGCCTACGTGAGACCTATGACCTTCAGGTAATTCTGGAGCCGGGCTCTGCGGTTGCCTGGCAAACCGGTCCGTTAGTTTGCGAAGTGGTGGATATTGTTGACAACAATGGTCCTATCGCCTTGCTTGATATCTCAGCAACGGCTCATATGCCTGACGTATTAGAGATGCCTTATCGGCCAGCAATTACTGATGCCGGGCTGCCGGGAGAAAAAGCCTTCAGTTATCGCTTAGGGGGTAATAGTTGCCTGGCCGGTGATGTCATTGGTGAATACAGCTTTGATCAAGCATTGGCCGTTGGTGACCGACTCATATTTGAAGACATGATGCATTACACCATGGTGAAAACGACATTTTTCAATGGTGTACAGCACCCGGCTATCGGAATACTGCGTGAAGACGGGCGTTTTGACTGCATACGAGAGTTCAGTTACGAAGACTTTCGCAGTCGACTTTCATAGTCCTTAAAAAAACGTTAAAGCGGCCACTATTCCAGTGGCCGTTTTGCTTTTTCTACCAAGGAAGGTGGCATACGGTCTGACAGTTGCGCGAGTTGCTGCTGAATTTCCCGATGCTTACCAGAATCACCTGTTACTGAATTGTGCAGCCAATGGTAGGCATTTTCGTAGTCATAAGGGCTGCCATGATCACTCAGTAAAATACTGGCAAAACGCTGCTGAGCACGAAGGTTTCCTAAAGAGGCTGCCTCACGCAAGTATAAAATAGCGCGTTCAATATCCTGTTGTACGAGTCTTCCTTCATGATAGTAACGCCCCAGTTGCTCCAACGCCTCGACTAACCCCTGCTCTGCCGCTTTTTCCATATACAGCAAACCAATTTTAGGGTCCCTGTCATAGCAAATACCCCATGCTTTCATATCGCCATAAAGAAATTGGTACGTCGGACGGCGTTCAAGCTCTGCCTGAGCCTCAATATCCTGGGCTAACTGACAACGGTCAACATCGCGAACCTGAGTAATGTGTTCATTTGTGGCAAACATTTCCACCAGCTCAGCATCAGAATATAGCTGAACCGCTTCTATGTCCTGAGACTTTGCAGGTAAGGCAAATAAGACACCGCTTAGTACGGCCGCGATTATCGCTGCTTTATGCCACGTCATGTTCTACTCCAGTACGCTTAATCAGTCACTACTGTTGGTTATCGGCACAAAGTCTCAAACCCTTAAAGGTTAAGTCATCAATGCGACAGATATTACCACTCAAATGGGAGGCCAGTTGTTCGCTGTCGCCGCCGGTGACAACAACAGTAAACGCCTCATCGTTAAATAACGAGGGAGAGAGTTTGGCCGCCTCGTAAACAACTCCAATTAAGCTAGCCTCAATGCCATGCAGCATGCCTTCGCGGGTACTGACCCCGGGCTCTAGTCTTGCCTGAGCACTCTGCTCGATGGGCACGTTACCTAACTGCGCAGTGCCCTGTCCAAGCGCATTCAACATTAACTGCCGACCGGGTACTATCCAGCCACCCAAGTGTTGTCCGTCGCGGGTTAGCCAGTCCACAGTCAATGCCGTACCGGCATCAATAATAAGCGCATGCCCGGTAATCGCTTTATGACAGCCTAACAAAGCCAACCAACGGTCAGCGCCTAAAGCTTCAGGCTTCTCCCGGTACGCGTTCACCACCCCTAACTGAGTCGCGCGAGTACGTTGCCAGCGCACGTTAATTCCAAGTTCGGCCAGCGACTGATTCAATGTATCAACCACCTGCACAGACGCCACGCTCACCCCTAGAGCTTCTTTGGTGTCTTCGAGTTGTTCAGTATTAATAACACCCAGCAAAATATCCTTTAACGAGCGACTTAAATCATTCAACCAATGTTGATGCTCAATAGCCCCCAGCCACTGAATAGAGTCAGTATGCTTGTCCCACCAAGCGAACTTACACCGTGTGTTACCAGCGTCAATGAGTAGCATCTAATGTCCCTACTGTTGTAATCGTAAACTAATTTCACCGCCGAAGTAGCGCTTCACGCCGGTCTCGTCCTGCACCAGCAAGGCACCGTTTTCATCGATACCACGGCAGGTTCCGACACATTCGCGCTGCCCCATAATGAGACGTACCGGCTTATCGAGAAATTGGTCATAAGCACGCCAGCGTTCCTGGAATACACTGAGCCCTGCCGAATCATATTCCGACAAGCACGCCAGAACCGAATCTCTAACCCTTGCCGCTATCAGGTTACGGGACATGATAGTGGGTATTTCACTGCTTATATCAGTCCATGCCTGGTCAATATTTTGCGCCACACGTTCCGGCATTTTCAGATTAATCCCAATGCCAATAATGCTGTGCGCAGATCCGTCCGCCAGTGTTTCTAAGTCGACTAAAATACCAGACACTTTTTTGCCTTTTATATAGACATCATTCGGCCACTTTAGGCCAACGCCCTCAATTCCCAGGGATTCAAAACACTCGGCTAAGGCTACACCAACGGCCAGACTCAAGCCCATAGCACCGTGTATGCCCTCTGCCAGGGGCCAGTAAACACTGAAATATAAGTTACTTCCAAATGGCGATATCCAGCGCTTGCCGCGCCTTCCCCTGCCTGCTGTCTGAGCTTCTGCAAATACCGAGTACCCGGCCGCTAACTTTTGTTCCTGCGCCAGCAGTTTGAGCTCATCATTACTTGAGTCGACAACCGAATAAACCGCAAAATCAGGTTCGTTAGTGAAGTGCTCAGTGGCTTGTTTTATCTTTTCTTTGTCCAGCAGCTCTAGCTGCTGAGACAATTTGTACCCCTTACCGCTGATAGAGAATAACTCAAGGCCCAGTTCTTCAAGCTTATGAATATGCTGATTCACCGCGGCTCGGGAAATATTCAACTGCTCACCCAACGACTGACCGGAGTGAAACTCGCCATCCGATAACTGCTGAATAAGCTGATCAAGTCGTTGTGACTGCTTCATGGCGTACGTCCCTTCTTATTTGAAGCATTTATAAGTTAATGAGCCCCTGAGCACCCACGAGACGAACTTCCGGCTCAAGCTCCACGCCCGTTACATCATAAACACGGTCTTGTATCTCTTGTGCTAACGCCAATAGCTCAGCGCCCTGCGCCTGACCTTTATTAACCAGCACCAAAGCTTGCTTAGGGTTAACCCCAACATTGCCCACCGATAACGACTTTAAGCCCAGGTTGTCGATAAGCCACCCCGCTGCCAGCTTCACTGAGCTGTCAGAAACAGGATACGACACCACTCCCGGTAACTTTGATTCCAGCACTTTTAAATGCTCTATAGACACCACAGGATTCTTAAAGAAGCTTCCGGCATTCGGCGTCACCGTCGGGTCTGGTAACTTCTGGCGGCGAGTCTCAATGACTTTGTCGAAAATTGCCTGCGCAGTTACAGGCTCCGGAAGTTCATTTAATGGCGCGTAATGCGTCACTGGATGCCACTTTTTCGGCATTAGAAAACTGACTTCCGTGATAAACCAACGCCCCGGTGTTTGTTTGAAAACACTGTCACGATAACCAAATTCACAGTCCGAAGGCGTAAAATAAGCCCAATGGCGTTTTTCTACATCCCAGGCTGTCACCAGTTCAATAAACTGCGACACTTCCACGCCGTAAGCGCCAATATTCTGCACGGGTGCAGCACCGACAGACCCTGGTATCAAAGCCAGGTTTTCCAGCCCGTTAATATCCATTGAGCGCAACTGCGACACCAGTTCATGCCAGTTTTCCCCGCCAGCAACTGTTACCCTTGTGTATTCGGGCAACTCGTCAACCTGAACACCTTTCAGGGCGTTATGGATAACCGTCCCATGGAAGTCTTCAATAAACGCCGTATTACTGCCTTCGCCCAATAGATACCACGGCTCTTGCGGCTCTAGTGTCATAAGATTATCGGCGCTGGTCACCTCAACAAAGTCGCGACACTGTGACGGCAAACGAAATGTGTGTAAGTTCGATAAATCCCTCAAGCGAGGCCTCACGTTAATGCCAATTACTTTCGCATGCTAATATATTTCAAAAAGGCTTTTAACGCAGCCGGTTTTACGGGTTTTGGTAAAAACTGCAGGCCTAATTTTCGTGCGGATTGTTTCACCGCGTCATCACTCATGGCTGTCACTAACGCGGTGGGCACTTTACGCTGCCACTGTTCCCACAAAGTTTCAGCCAACGACAGGCCGTCCCCGTCGCCTAACTGATAATCAACCAGTATGCCGTGCGGCGGCTCATCAGGGGTGCTCTTAGCGTAATCAACCGCCTTAGCAAAACTATTGAAGGTTACCGCTTCGCAGTCCCATTTATTCAGCAATGCACTCACCGCATTCAGGTTTTCATTGTCGTCGTCCACGACCAATAAGCGTAATGACGCATTGGGTCCCTCATCGAGTTTACGTTTGGGTTTATCAATGACTTGAGCTGCATTGCCCAAAGGCACTCTAACCGAAAACCGCGAGCCTTTGCCTTCAACAGAGGTCACTTCCACGTCACAGCCCAGTTGCTCACCCATGCGCTGAGCTACACTTAAGCCTAATCCGACGCCTTCAACGTTCTGATTCTGAATACGGTAGAACGCATCAAAAACCTTATTTTGCTGTTGCGCTGCTATGCCGGGACCGGTATCCCAAACCGATATTTCCAGCTCGCCCGATTTTTTACGAACACCCAGTAAAACGCTGCCTTTGGGAGTGTACTTAATCGCATTAGAAAGGAAGTTTTGCACAATACGACGCAAGTACGTTGGGTCTGTTAACACCGGACGGTCAACATAAAAGGCTCTGAAATCCAAATGTTTTTGATCGGCCAGCACCGCATACTCTTCCACCAAAGGCTTCAAAACTGAGCTTAGTTGCACATGCCGGAATTTAGGCTGCAACGCCCCCTGATCCATTTTAGCAATGGAAAGCAGCGTCGAAAGCAAATGTTCGGTTGAGCCAAGCGCCGTATCGAGCTTGCCCAATAACTGCTGGTTTTTGTCAGACAGTTCTTTTTCATGTATCGCCGACAAATACAGGCGTGCAGCATTCAATGGCTGCAATATGTCATGGCTGGCAAGCGCCAGAAAACGTGTTTTTGAGGCATTTGCGGCCTCGGCTTCCGCTTTGGCTTTTTTAAGCTCTTCTTCGACCTCACGACGGCGATCAATTTCTGCCGTTAACTCTTGGTTTATCTCGCGAATTTCCTGTGTACGAACATCAACCCGCTGTTCAAGATCGATATTAGCGTCTTCCAACGCCTGCTGTGTTTCAACGTGTTCAGTAATATCCGTAAAACTGGTGACAAAGCCGCCAGTGGGTAATGGGTTCCCGACCATTTCGATGACACGACCGTCGGCTCGTCGGCGAATGAACCGATGCGCTGACCCCATTTGCATGTACCGCAAACGCTTATTAACAAGCTCATCGACGTCGCCCGGACCACACTCGCCCCGTTCCGCATTGTAGCGAATGAGAGTGGCAATTGGCTGCCCCGGTTTCACCATGCCTTCCGGATACTCAAACAAATCTAAATAGCGTTTATTCCAGGCAACCAAACGAAGCTCGGCATCGACTACGCTAATGCCCTGCGCTAAATTTTCAAGTGAGCTGAACAGTATCGATTGCTGAGTTTGAAGGGCTTGCGTGGTGTCGTCAAAAAAGTGCACTACCTCTTCTAAGTTAAGCTGTTTGTCCCGCAGTGCCGCATCAACCAATGAACGCGCCGTCGCTGACCCAAGAACACCGGCAATGGCTCGCTCTACAAAACTAATAAAGGACTTGTCTGCCAGCTCTTCCGGCAATAACTCTTTATCTTCTGGCTGCTGAAAGTACTGCATGAGCTGTTGTGCACGTTGGCCACCTAAGAAGGTTTTCAGCAACAGCATCATATCTGCGTTGGTTGCGTTATAGTCTTTATGCAGGTGTTGCTGTTCCGGCAGTTGCGCTTTCGGCTTAACAAAAGCAGTTGCCTGAATGCGGTCCACCAGTCTGGGTCGGGCCAACAACGAAAATGCGATAAAACCAAATGCGTTCAGCGCCAGCGATACAACAGTGCCTCGGGTTATAATTTCAACGTCGGTGAGCTCGGGGTAAGAATACAGCGGAATTAGCACCGCTAGCACCCAACCAATAGACCCCGCACCAAGCCCCGCATAAACACCGCGAGCGTGCCCTTTTCGCCAATACAAAGCCCCCAGTAATGCCGGTAATAGCTGCAATACCAGCGAGAACGCCAGCAAGCCGATACTCACCAGGTTGGTTTGTGCCGCCCAGAAGTAGTAACAAAAGAACGACAGCACCATAGTAACGGCAATAGCGACTCGCCGAATGAGCAGTAGTGCCCGGTCATATTCCCGTTTACGCTGCTTTAACGGCAGCTTAGAGTCTCGTTGCAACAATATCGGCATGATAACGTCGTTGGTTATCATGGTACTTAACGTAACCGACGCAATAATCACCATGGCGGTAGCCGCAGAAATACCTCCGATAAAGATAATGAGCGACAACCACAGTTGGTCTTTAAGCAAAGGTAACTGCAATGAGAACGTTGAGCCGTCGCCGTTATTACCTAAGAAGAAACTGCCCGCAATGGCAATAGGAATAATAGCCGCAGCGGTCAGGCTAAGATAAAGAGGAAACCCCCAACGGGCAGTTTTTAAATGCCGAGTGTCGACGTTATCGACCACCGCCACATGAAACTGTCGGGGCAGACATAAAATCGCTCCCGCAGCCATTAGCGTTTGAACAATAAACTCAAACTCACCAAACTTGGCAAAAGACCACTGCGGAGCTGATACAGAAGTAAAGTTACTCAGTAACGACGGTGAAGGGTTCTCAGCAATAAGCGTCCAGGCAAACACTGCGGCAGCCATTAACGCCACCAGTTTTATCATCGACTCAACCGCAATAGCTAAAATCATGCCACTGCGATACTCAGTAACTTCCACGTGGCGTGTACCAAAGAGCATGGCAAATATGGCCATTAAAGCTGCTGCACCCAGCTCTTTAATTGAAAATTCAGACATGACACCGGTGCTCTCTGTCAGCACCGAAAAGCTCACACCCACCGCTTTTAGTTGCAAAGCGATATAAGGAATAATAGCTGTGGCAGCGATGGCTGTAACCGCAACGGCCAAACGCCTGCGTTTACCGAAACGAGATGAGATAAAATCGGCAATCGAGGTGATATTTTGCTGTTTACTGACTGAAACCAGCTTCTCTAAAACTCGAATGCCGAAGATAAAGAGTAAAATGGGCCCCAGTAGAATAGGGAAAAACGCCCAACCTTCGGTGGCGGCGTTACCCACAGCACCATAGTAAGTCCACGAAGTGCAATAAATAGCCAATGACATGGAGTAAACCATTGGCTTGTGGCTGATTTTATTCGCCCAGGATCCTAAACGATCACCCCAGGTCGCAATGGCGAACAGAAAAATGACATACGCCAGTGAGGCGAATACCAGCAACCAGGTCATAACTGTAGACGTTCAGCGACCAGTACGGCTTGAGTACGGCTGTAAACTCCGAGTTTACGGAATATGGCCGTGATGTGGGCTTTAACCGTCGCTTCAGTAATACTTAACTGATAAGCGATTTGTTTATTCAGAAGGCCTTCATGTAAAAAATGAAGTACGCGGTATTGCTGCGGTGTCAATTCAGACACTTTACGCGCCAACTCCTGGTCTTCGTCAGATATGACATCCAGGCGCTCGCGGGACTCTTTAGGCACCCAGGTTTCGCCTTGCAAAATGGTGTCTATCGCTTCTGCTATTTCCGCTGACGGCAATGACTTAGGAATAAACCCCAGCGCCCCAAAACCAATACATTTAGCAACAATTGACGCATCTTCACTGCCGGAAATGATAGCAACAGGCAATAACGGATAGTCTTCACGGACTCGAATAAGGCCATATAAATCACCGCTGCCGGGCATGTGCAAATCGAGCAGCAATAAGTCGACGTCGTCGTCTTTGTTTAACGCCGCGAGTGTCGAGTCCAGGTCTTCGGCTTCGCGTAAGGTAAGCTCAGAAAAGTGATTCGCGAGAGCGCCTTGCAGCGCCTCGCGAAACAGAGGGTGGTCATCTGCGATTAAAAATTTCGCCATGAGATTCCAAATTAAGTGACATTATTTATTCATTCGATTCTCTATCAATGAATCTACCACACTTGGATCAGCAAGCGTAGAGGTGTCACCGAGATTCTCATATTCGTTAGCGGCAATCTTACGCAAAATACGACGCATGATCTTACCTGAACGTGTTTTCGGCAAACCCGTCGTCCAGTGAATCAGGTCAGGGGTTGCAATTGGGCTTAATTCAGAACGAACCCAGTTACGTACTTCTTTGGTTAATTCATCGGTTACTTCCACACCTTCAACCGGTGTGATGTATACGTAAATACCCTGACCTTTTAAGTCATGCGGATAACCAACAACAGCCGCTTCGGCCACTGACTTATGCGCAACCAACGCGCTTTCAATTTCAGCCGTACCTAGACGGTGTCCCGATACATTCAGAACGTCATCCATGCGACCAGTTATCCAGTAGTAACCATCGGCGTCACGACGCGCGCCATCACCACTGAAGTAACGGTTCTTGAAAGTCGAAAAGTAGGTTTGCTCGAAACGCTCATGGTCGCCCCAAAGAGTACGCATTTGACCAGGCCATGAGTCATTAATAACCAAACCTCCTTCGGCTTCGCCTTCCTGGATATTCCCTTCTCCATCAACCAGTGCAGGTTGAATACCAAAGAATGGACGTGTTGCTGAGCCGGGTTTTAAATCGGTAGCACCCGGCAGTGGTGCAATTAAAATACCGCCGTTCTCGGTTTGCCACCAGGTATCCATAATTGGACATTTACCGTTACCAATAGCGCGGTGGTACCACTCCCAGGCTTCTGGGTTAATTGGTTCACCAACACTACCCAGAATACGCAAACTTTCACGGGTCGACGTCTTCGCTGCTTCGTCACCTTTCGCCATTAAGGCACGAATTGCCGTTGGCGCGGTGTAAAGGATATTGACCTTGTGTTTATCAACAATTTCGCCAATACGGCCAACCCCGGGATACGTTGGCACACCTTCAAACATCAGTGTGGTTGCACCGTTTGCCAGCGGCCCGTAAACAATGTACGAGTGACCAGTAATCCAGCCGACATCGGCTGCACACCAGTAAACATCGTCATCGTGATAGTCGAAGACATACTCATGCGTCATTGACGCATACACCATGTAACCACCGGTAGTATGCACAACCCCTTTCGGTTTTCCGGTCGAGCCGGACGTGTAAAGAATGAACAGCGGGTCTTCGGCGTTCATCACTTCTGCCTGGCATTCATCGCTGACATCGCCAATCAACTCATGCCACCAAACGTCACGACCTTCTGTCCATTCAACGTCACCTTCGGTAACACGACATACAATGCTGTGCTCTAATGAAGGACAAACGCCATCAGACAAGGCTTTATCCACATTGGCTTTCAAACCAATAGTGCTGCCGCCACGACGACCTTCGTCGGCGGTAATTATAGCCTTTGCCTGACAGTCGTTAATGCGGTCCGCAATAGCATTTGGTGAGAAACCGCCAAAGATAACGGTATGAACCGCGCCAATCCGGGCACAGGCCAACATCGCATAAGCCGCTTCCGGAACCATTGGCATGTAAATAGCGACCCGGTCACCTTTACCAATACCTAATTTTTTCAAGCCATTAGCAAAGCGAGATACCTCTTTATGTAACTCGCGGTAGGTGATGTGTTTGTCTACACTAGGGTCGTCGCCTTCCCAGATAATCGCTGTTTTATCGGCCTTATCAGCAAGGTGACGGTCGACACAGTTGTAACAGGCGTTTAGAGTGCCGTCTTCGTACCACTTAACACTGACTTTACCCGGTTCGAAACTGGTATTTTTAACTTTGGTGTAAGGTGTGAACCAAGTAATTCGCTGTCCGTGTTCACTCCAAAAACCTTCAGGATCGTCTACTGACTGTTGGTAAAGTTTCTTATAACCGTCATTATCGATTTTGGCTTTAGCTTTGATATGTTCAGGAACTGAATACAGTTGCGACATTACCTCTTCCTCCTTATTCGCAAGATGGTATCTGTTGTACGTTTTAAAGGGCTTAAACACTATTAGACCATAGTCTAGATTGATAAAAATTGACCAGTTAACGAGAATTAACAGCGTTTATCTTTGGCATAACAATAAAATGCACGATCAAAACGAACACTTGGCTTACAGGGGAGAACACCATGGCTAAAGCAAGTATCGCAAAGAAATTCACCGTATCAGCAGCAAGCGCTGCCGTACTCGGTGTTATGAGCTTAGGAGCTCAGGCAAACGAAACTGACATCGATTTTGGTGGTTTTGTTAAACTGGACATGATGGTATCGGACTACACCGATGGTCAGGCACCTTCAAGCGGCAGTATCGCTCGGCAACAGTATATTCCAAGCCTCACCCCTGTGGGTGGTGAAGGCGACGACATGGTCACCGATTTTCACGCACGTCAGTCGCGTTTTTTCCTTACCACCGACACTGAGTTAGATAATGGTGAAACGCTGACCGGCCATATCCAAATGGATTTTATGTTGACCCCTGACGGTGACCAACGTATTTCAAACTCTTATAGTCCGCGTCTACGTCACGCATTTTTAAAATATGGGAAATGGACTTTTGGTCAAACCTGGTCTAACTTTCAGGACCTAAACATTCTGGCTGAATCCGTCGACTTTATCGGCATCACCGATGGCATTATCTTCAACCGCCAGGCACAAATTCGTTACACCTCCGGTGGCTTTAGCGCCTCAATTGAAAACCCTGAAACCACAGTGACACCTGCTGGTGGGGGACGTATTGTTTCCAGTGATGGATTTATGCCAGATGTTACTTTTAAATATACCGGCAAGTCTGACAACCTGACCTGGCAGGCGTCTGCATTATTGCGTCAGCTCACTTATGACGTCACACAAACTGGTGACGATGAAACAACTTTCGGTTACGGTTTGAGCTTTGGTGCTAAATACACCTTTGGTATGGACGACATTCGTGCGTCTATTACAACCGGTTCGGGCTTAGGTCGCTATTTAGGTCTCAACACATGGAACGGCGCTTATATCGATGGTAACGGTGAGCTGGAAGCCATTGACTCAACCGGTATTTCTTTTGCTTACCGCCATTTCTGGACTGAGAAAGTTCGTTCAAACATCGTATATTCGCGTGGCTGGGCAGACAATGATGAAGAGCTGCTTGCACTCGCTGGTGACATGACTGAATACACACAGCGCCTCGCGTTTAACGTGATGTATTCACCAGCTTCCAACCTAACCTTTGGTGCGGAAATTTCACAAGCTAACCGTGAAACAGAAGCTAATGTAGACGGCGACTTAAACCGCCTACAGCTGATGGCAATGTATAAGTTTTAAACGATATTCCCAACCAAAAACGCCGGTAGCCACAAAAGGTTACCGGCGTTTTTTCTGTCTGGGCATTGTCTGCCCAAACAAGCTTTATTTCACAATATCAATTAACCGCTTACCAATGTCTGTGTTATCCATATACCCACGGAAATCTTCAGAGTAAGGTCCTTTAGCAAAAACCGGGACGTCTACTGCGGTGTGGCCACTGCCCGTCCAACCCGTACCGGTAATATCACCGGTAATATACACCAAAGCATCGTGTAGTGCGTCTTCACGCTCTTCACCTTTCTGCTCAGATGCAAGCGCCAGCTCGTCGATATAGTCCTGAGTCAGCTCGAAGTTCACTTTGTCAGCAACATACTCGGGCCATTTCTCCGTGTCCATGTCCAGAAGTTCACTGCGCATTGTCGCAATAGAGCTTTCAATAGCCATGACTCTGTCTGAATACCATGCGTACTCACCGTCACGCCCCAGAGTTAAACCGCCAGTAGAATGGTCAGCAGTCATCACCAGTAACGTATTGGGGTTATCTTGCATGAAGTCAGCAACAACCGTTAACGCTTTATTTAACGAGTCCATTTCATGCACCGCGCAAGCAATGTCATTGGCATGACCACACCAGTCAATTTGGCTGCCTTCAATCATAAGCGCGAACGGCTTGTCGTCACCTGACAATAAACGCAGCGCAGTGCTGGTCATTTGTGCCAGCGAGTCTTTGCCTTCATCAATTGCATGCGGCAGACCTTTTGGTGCAAACAACCCCATAACCGGGGCTTGCTCAACTTGATCTAACATTTGCATGTCCTGAATAACCTTCAAGCCATGCTGCTCTAGCAGTTCGGCCCAGTTCTTGTCGTCACGAATAAAATACTGCTGACCACCGCCAAGCAAGACATCATAAGACGCTTCATCTTTTATATACTGCTGCGCCATAAGGTCAGCTATTTCGTTGTACTCGTAGCGAGACGGATGATGCGAGAAAAATGAAGCCGGCGTTGCATGGTTAATTTGCGAGGTCGATACGGAGCCTGTCATATAACCGCTATTTTTAGCGTACTCCATGACCGTTTTTAACGACGTTTTATCGTTATCCATGCCAATAGCGCCGTTATACGACTTTTCCCCCGCCGACAAAGCGGTAGCGCCAGCTGCTGAATCCGTCACCCAGGTATCGTCTTCCGGATAAGTGGTTGCGGCCCCGGTGAGGTAGTGGTCGAACTGTGTTTCAGCAATGTCTTTGGTGTCTAAATCAGACATGGCATAGCGGTAAGCACTGATAAATTCAAAGCCCATACCATCACCAATGACATAAATAATATTGGGCTTCTGCTCTTCAGCCACCGCGCCCGGTGCACTCAGCGCAACCCCGATGGCTGCGGCTGCTAAGGTTTTTTTCATACGACAACTCCGTTTAATTCTGTAACGCTCTTTGTATAGCCTGATTATATCAAGCCCTAAATGTCAGTGATATGACAACAAACCGCAATTTAATCGCGTCTCGCCGTGAATGAGCCGTCGGCCAGTCGAACATCGACCGGTTCGCCACTAGCAACGTCATCCGCACGACGCACAACCTCGCCACTATCTTTACGAACAATGGCGTAACCTCGCTCCAGCGTATTCAGCGGGCTGACCAGGTTCAATGACTGCATCAATTGCCCTTGCCGAGACTTTTTGTCTCTCAGTAAACGCGCCATGACTTGCGGCAAACGCTGCTGAAGAATTGTCAATTGCTGTTGGTATTGTGCCAGTCGTTTTTCCGGATGCACGGATTGCAAGCGCCTGACTAAATGCGTGTGCTGCTGACGCTGACGCATAAGTTGCTGAGTCAGCGCCCGACTCGCACGCGCCTGTAACTCGTCAGCCAGTTGCGACTGTTGTTGCAGCAGTCGTTGTGGATGCTGCTGTTGCAGGCGTGTTTGCAAAAATTGCCATTGTTGTTTGAGGCGTTGTATATGCCTTAACTGAGCCTGTTGCAGCCGCTGCATTAACGCCTGAGCACGCTGCAGTTGCTGTTGCTGGTCTCGCGTGACCAACTCTGCTGCAGCCGATGGTGTGGGTGCTCGCATATCGGCAACAAAGTCGGCAATGGTGAAATCGATTTCGTGACCGACCGCACTAATCACCGGCATCGGAGCGGTAGTCAGCAGCCGGGCAAAACCTTCATCGTTAAAACACCACAAGTCTTCCAGTGAGCCACCGCCGCGCGACACTAGCAGCACATCCACTTCATTACGCTCAAACGCCGTTTGCGCCATAGATTGAAGTTGAGCTACTGCGGCTTCTCCCTGAACGGACGTCGGATAGATAATCACTTCAACGCTGGGGTCCCGCCGTTTCATAACCGCTAATATGTCTTTTATTGCCGCCCCGGTTGGTGAGGTCAGCACACCCACTTTGCGAATGTGCTCCGGTAATGGTCGTTTGCGATCGGCCGCGAATAGTCCTTCAGCACCGAGTTTTGCTTTCAATTGCTCGTAGCGCTGTTGTAATAAGCCCTGTCCGGCGTCTTCCAGGTGCTCGACAATTAGCTGATAGTCACCGCGCGGCTCATACAAGGTCACTTTGGCTTTCACCAGGACTTGTGAACCGTTTTGCGGGCGCATAGCCGCTCGCTGATTGGCGCCTCGGAACATGGCGCAACGTACTTGTGAGCGTTCATCTTTCAGCGTGAAATACCAATGCCCAGAGCCCGGCGCGGCAAAATTAGAAATTTCACCCACCAGGCTTATTTGGCGAAAACCCTGCTCAAGTAACTGGCGGATTTCACCATTCAGCTGACTGACCGAGTAAACCATCGACATATTCGACCTCCATTCAATGCGCTGATACTACCACAGAATTCAAAACAATAATTTCGCATTTGGACGTCTAAATGTCTTGACGGCTTTATATCCATTTATTATTGTCGCTGTATTGTCGTTTCAAATTGACGGAGGCCGCTATGGTTCTTCCTATTGCTCGTTCATTTCATACGCAAACGCCTTATGGCCGCTTAAAAGGGTATCGGTATGGCTTTCCCGATGCCCCGGCTATTGTTGTACAGGGCGGTATCAGCGCAACCGGAAAGCTTTGGACACCGTCCGGCGATGGTTGGTGGCAATCGCTGCATCGGCTCTTCGCAGACACTGACGATTACCAATTTATTAGCTTTGACTACTTCGGCGGGTTAGGCGGCTCTGATTGTCCCGACACTCCGCTGTCCGTACGAGAACACAGCAATGCTATTCATCACGCATTGCAAGCGGTATTGCCGGACGAGTCTCTGCACGGCTGGATTGGCGGCTCATTCGGAGGTGTTTTAGGCCTCCAGTACGCACTGGATAACCCAGAGTCGCTTGAGCGGCTAAGCGTTATTGGAGCGGCTCATAAACCATCGGTGCACTCGTCTTTATTGCGTTATTTCCAACAAGCGCTCATACAACGCTGCAACGATTCACAATTGGGTATTGTATTAGCCAGAGCACTGGCCATGCTCAGCTACCGCAGTGCGGAAGAGTTTGAATCGCGCTTTAGTAGCAGCGATGACGCTTTCGAGTACCTACTTTATAAAGGTGAACGACTGCTTAAAGAAAACGGTAACAGCTCACGCAGCCTGTTCACTCATCTCACACCCGTGTTGAACGAATACAGCATTAATCCTGAGCCTATCGAAACGCCAGTGCATTTAGTTGACTTCACCAGTGACGCCATTGCGCCACCAAGCCTAGTCACGGAGCTTGAAACCCTGCTACCCAACTGTACGTCACATGTGTCCGTTCAAAGCGAATACGGGCACGACGGATTTATAAAGAACGTGCCCCAATACGGCACGTCACTGAAACACTTTTTATTTGAAACGCATTTGGAGACCATATGAAAGACGAAACCTTATCCATTCATCATGGCTACGACACCGACCCAACCACCAAGTCAGTAGCTACGCCGATTTATCAAACGGCATCGTACGAGTTTGACAGCGCTCAGCACGGAGCTGATCTCTTCGACTTAGCGGTTGAAGGCAATATCTATTCACGCATTATGAACCCCACCAACGACGTGCTGGAAAAACGGGTTGCTGCCCTTGAAGGGGGTGTTGCCGGCCTCGCAGTCGCTTCAGGTATGGCGGCCATTGAATACACCCTAATTACTTTGGCAAGCCAGGGCCACAATATCGTTACCACCCCACAGCTTTATGGAGGCACCTATACACTGTTTCGCCATATGCTGCCGTCGCTCGGTATCGAGGTTCGCTTTGCCGAATCAGACAATGCGAAAGACATTGAAGCACTTATTGATGAGCGCACCAAAGCGGTTTACTGCGAAAGCATTGGTAACCCCGCAGGAAACATTGCCGACTTAGAAGCACTGGCGGGAGTTGCCCACACTCATGGCGTACCGCTCGTCGTTGATAATACCGTCGCTACGCCTATTCTTTGTAAGCCCATTGAGCATGGCGCTGACATCGTCGTTCATTCATTGACGAAATACATTGGTGGGCATGGTAACTCCATCGGCGGGCTTATTGTCGACTCTGGCAAATTTGACTGGCTGTCACAAAAGGCGCGTTTTCCACAATTTAGTAATCCCGAACCGGCTTATCACGGTGTAGTTTATACCGAGGCATTCGGCCCCGCCGCTTTTATCGCAAGAGTCAGAACCGTGGCTCTGCGTAATACGGGCGCCTGTTTGTCGCCCTTTAATGCTTTTTTATTGTTGCAGGGGCTGGAAACTCTGACTTTGCGTATTGAGCGACACTGCGAAAACGCAAAGGCTGTCGCCGACTATCTACTACAACATCCGAATGTTGAATGGGTGAATTACGCAGGTTTGGCTCAGCACCCACACTATGAACTTGCTGCCAAATATGTGACTGGCGGGTTACCTGCATCATTGCTTACCTTTGGCATAAAAGGCGGTTACGAGGCAGGAGTTAAATTTTACGACAAGCTTGGCTTGTTTAAACGATTAGTGAATATCGGCGATGCAAAGTCGCTTGCCTGCCACCCTGCCTCTACCACTCACCGTCAGCTGTCGGAACAAGAACAAGTCGCAGTTGGAGTTAAACCAGAAGCCATCCGCTTGTGTGTCGGCATAGAGCACATTAGCGATATTATTGCTGACTTAGAGCAGGCATTAAGCATTTAATATACCGAAAAAAGAAAAGCCACCGGGCGGTGGCTTTCTCATTTCTAACAGACGCATGAATTTTATGCGTCGTCCTTTTTCAAATGAACGTCCATTTGAGGAAAGGGAATACCAATACCCTCCTCGTCTAAACGGTCTTTAATGCGCTCTAATAAGTCCCAGCGCGTTGGCCAGTAGTCTTCATTTTTGGTCCACGGACGCACATTAAAGTCGACAGAAGAAGCGCCAAGCTCCGTCACCGTCACCACAGGCTCAGGATCTTTCAAAACCCGTTCGTCACTGGTAATAACATCCATAAGTACTTGCTTCGTTTTTTGCAAGTTCGCGCTATAACTCACACCAATGACCAAATCGATGCGACGCAGTTCTTCACGGTTGTAGTTGGTAATTGGGCCACCGATAATTTCCGAATTCGGCACAAAGATAATTTTACGGTCCGGCGTTTTCAAAACCGTCTGGAAGATATTGATTTGTTCAACCGTGCCGGAAACCCCGCCAGCGTCAACGTACTCGCCCGCACGGAACGGACGGAACATAATAAGTAATACGCCCGATGCAATGTTCGACAGTGACCCTTGCAGTGCAAGGCCAATGGCCAAACCTGCCGCACCTAAAATAGCAATAAAGGACGTAGTTTCGACCCCGACATGCGACAGCGCCATCATAATGGCGGCAATGAAGATAACGGTTTTTACAATAGCGCTGACGAAGCTAATAACTGCGCCGTCCACTTCGCGTTTTTGCATGCCTTTGGACATGACCCGGGTAACGCCATTCGCCACTATTTTACCAATAATCAAAATGGCAATCGCAATAATAAACTTAATCGAAAACTCGATAAGCATATCCTGATTGTCGTTTATCCACTGAACGATGCTGTCCATAATATTTCCTTATTTAGCAATAACTAAACTATGATTTTCCCAAAATAGCGCTTATTACGCCTATTCGCAAACGCATTTACAGGCGGAACGAGTAGCGCCCCTGCGCGTCTGGCTGACCCATGTATTGAATAAGCTTTGCCAGGCCTTCTGGCGTTCGCGGTGTTGGTTTTACGGTACCTGACGCTTTAATGTCCTGACTATTGATACTCGCATCAACTTCCAGACTTAAATCGTTGTCGCCTTTCATGATTAATGCGACGGAATTATCGTCATGACACCCCAGCTCGACCGGAAAGCTCCCTAGTGACTGCCATTGTCCATTGACCAGCACCTGAATATTGTCGCCGCTGGCACTACCTTCTAAGTTATCGCACCAACGCACAGGCCCCGGCGCTGTCACCACGTACTCACTCACATCCAGTTCCCAGCGACCTTTCGTTTGCAATGGCAGCTTGGTTTGAGCGATATCCAATAATGCGCCTAAGCTACCGCTGGCCTTTATATTTTGCGCACCAATACGGGTCGAGCTAGCTAATAAACGTCCCTGCAACGAAAATGGATTATTCTGTTTTGGCACTTTGACATCAACAACCAGATCGCCGAGGAAAATCGATGACACTTGCCAGTCCCAGCTAAGATCATTAATGACATTACCATCGACCACGACTTGTCCGGCAGCTCCTTGCCATAAGGTTCCAGACACTTGCGTCAATTGAATGTTATTCGGCAATGGCATCCAATAAATAACGCGTGCCGGCAACAATACCAACAAGGTTATTAAATAAGCCAAAACAAGCCAGGGCAGCCAGCGCTTTAATTTCATGAGACGTCTTTCACCAATAGTTTTCGTAATCGGACACTACCTGGTTGTTCAAGCCGGGCAATATCAGCACCGGTTAGCTGTAAACCAAAGTCACTTTCCAGCGCATTCATAAACTGAAGCAGTTGATTAAATGGCACTGTGTCCACCGTGACCAGATACTCTTCACCTTGCGGCTGAATACGCGCCAACTCAATGTCATACTGCGCCGCAGCCTGGTTAATACGCTGGCTGAGGGAGCCCTTCACGGTTGAGCTTTTAGCACTTCTACCTTCCATGCTTTTATATCGCGCTATCGCCTGTTGTACCCATTGATACTGGTCTTGCTGAGATTTCAAACGGTTCTCCGCCTGAATCACTGACTGAGAACTTGGCAACCAAATAATGAAATATAAAAAAGCAATGGCCAATACAATGGCTAATGCGCTTAGCAGGCGCTGCTCACGGCTATTAAACTGCTGCCAACGGTTATAAGCAAGCTGACGATAAGGCTCAAAAATTGCTTTAAGTTTATCCATAACGTTACCCCTGAAGCTCTATAGTCAGTGCGCCGGAAACCTGGCTTCCGCGGTTACTCATCGACCCAGCCTCTATGGCTACACCGTTATTTTGAGCCGCCCGCTGAAAAGCTTCCAATTGTGAAAAGCTCTCAGCTGTTGCCTGCAGTCGCAATTCATTATTTTGAAAACGCAGCAATTCTAGCTTCACCGCCGGTTCGGCCTGAAATGCTGGTTGCAAGCTATCCAGGGCTGCTATAACCGAGCTTTCAGTATTTCCGGCACCGCCCAGTCGTTCAATTTTCTGCTGCAACTGTGCTCTTAAATTGACAATACGGCTTTCGCCAGGAAATGCCTCACGATAAAGCTGCTCTGCCTTTACCTGCAAAGACGCTCGCTGCTGCTCAAGTTGCCAGTATTTTATGCCATTCAGAGTAATAGCCAACACAAATAATACACTGGCAGCAATAGCCAAAGGTTTCCATGGCAAACTTGACGACTGTCGCTGCTTTCTCGCACGAAAAGCTCCTTGCCTGAGGTTGATTTCAGCATTGCTTTGTAAAGCCGCGACAGCAATTGTCATGGGCACTTCAATATCGGCAGACTCTAATACGCTAGGCGGCTGAGGCCAGTCTATAGCACCATAGTGAATGATTTTTTCAGGCGGCTCATATTCGCTGCTTAATATGGGGGCAAGTTCAGAAAATGCGGCTCGCTCCACCGCAAAGCCTTGCCAGACCGAGGTTCTTACCAGAACGCTATGACCCAATTCAATAGCGTGCCATTCATTCTCGTGAGCCGGCAGTAGGAAAATATCAGGCAACCAACGGTTAGACTCAATTCCTGACTCTGACAGAACACCCAACCACTGTTGCATATGTGCTTTTTCTACAACGGCCACCGGTATTGTCGAGGCTTTGGTTTCCGGCCAGGCAAAATGCAGCGTTTCTATGTCTGCCGCAAGTTCTTCTTCCAACGCATACGGAATAACTTTATCCAAATGCTTTTTACTCCCCGTCGGAAGGGTAACCTGAGTTAAAAAGACATCTTGACCCGGAACAGCAATAACCACATCACTGCGTGACGCTTTATCCGCCAACTGTGACAGCTCTTCGGTTGACTCCAGCTCGCCGCTGGCAATAAGCTCCTGTTGCTGGTTATGCCACAACAACCAGGGAATGCTTTCTGTTGTTCCAAAAGCAGGCAGTCGTATTATTAGCGTTTCCTGCATGTTTTATTCTCCCATCGCACGGTACAAGGTGGCTACTTCGCCGTTGTTAACGTGCAGTACTGAACGGGCTTTCATTTCAACATCGCCCCATTGTATATATGCGGTTAGCTGAAAGTATTCACTTTCAACATCAAGTTCTGACAGTTCGCCGTTAAGCTCTGATTTCACATTGGCAATAGCTTCAACTTCATCGACCTCTTCATTCGACTCATAGCCTGCTTCCGGCCTGTTCGACAAAAAGGATTGCGCATCTTGTAACGACATTTTACCTTCTGTCACTGCTGTCAGTAATGCAGCTTGCTCATCTTTAAGCGTATTCACGTTAATCATTAATGCCGTTTCATTCGGTATTACGCAGACATAAGGACGCAGTTTGCGAACGATTTCCCGACTGTATCCCCTAATCATGCGCAGCTCGCTAACGTCCAGTAGTAAGCTGTTTGCCGCTAAGTATGGCTTAGGCAGTCCCTGATAATCAGGATCTTCAGCACCATTTGAACCCGACAGCTGAGTGTCACCGTCTATCCAGTCAACCAGGCTATCGGTTAACCCCTGCGCCTGATATTCATCGAGTTCAATACCTTGCAATAGCGCTTTATACTGGCGCTTACGTCGTTCCAGCGTGCCAGGGTCTTCCTCATCCGTCACCAGACTGTTCAAATTAAAACAACTGGATAAGTCTCTCACACGAGCCGCTATCTGCCCACCTTCAACCGGGAACGGACCGGTCCGGCTGGCCCAGCTTTGTTGGTTATTCGCGACACCATCATTTTCGTTTAACTCGCGCTTTAACGCTTCTTTTAAAACATCCTCAGCGCTTAGCCACATCCAGTAACTTTGTTCAGCTTGCTGCAAGTTGCCCATGCGGGTTATTTGCATTTGCAGTTTACTACCGAGGTTCACTGCTATCACCGAAACCAGAGCAATAACCAGCATGACCGTTATGAGCGCGGCGCCTTTTTGACGAGAGCTTTTAGTCTGCATTCGACCCTCCCGAACTTTGCGCCTCCGCTTGACCTGCACCAGCAACCAAAAATATACGCTTAATTTCGCCATATTGCTCGGTCTGCAAAGTCACCTCAATGGCTTTCGGTAAACCGCCTTCGCTGCGCCACTCTGCGTTCCAGCCCTTATCCAATCCACGATTACCATCGCTTTGACCTGCTGCTCTATAAAAGCGAAACGACAAGTCTGTCACACCGCTCAACAACGTCTGCACAGTTGGTACGTTACTCCTATCATTCACAAACGAATAACTAACCCGTTGTAACTGGCCATCCATAACTCGATAAATAACCGGCTGTAACTCGGCTCGCGGCAGAACATCACCCGGGTTATCAAAGCCGCTGCGCACAAAAGCTAAAACGCCGCGCTCTGAATCAAAGTAGCCAACATCATTACTTAGATACTGGTGTGTTACTTCAGTGTCATTGGGGCGCGTCGGCTTAGCGACTAACTGACGAATGTCTTGTTGCATTAACAGCTGGCTAAACTGCAGCTGCTCCAGCGACTCACGCCGCTCGCTCGACTGCTGCTCGGTACTGACCATTTGGCTTAGCACCTGATAACTGGCTATACCAATTACCGCAAAAATGGCCATAGTCACCAACACTTCAACTAAGGTGAACCCCGAATGTCGGTTGCCGTTAACGTGCATTCCTGTCACCTCTAGCGGCTGAGTCAGGCTTTCTCAAGTAGCGCGTTAACCGATAATGCTCCCGCCCACCTTCCGTTTTTGACACTATCACTGTGACAGCGACGACATTAGGAGTTACTGTTTCAACCACCTGTTGCTGCCAATGCCAGGTGGTGCCGGCTTGCTCAGCCGTGCCTTTTTTATTGTCTTTTACCGGCCATTCCTGGGCCAGGGACACTTCTGCTATCCGGTTTGACGCCACATACTGTGCAAAGGTTTTACTTTGTAAGTCGCTTAAACTGGTCAGGTGACTACTGGCTGCTTGTAATGCGGCCAAAGCCGCTAACCCAAAAATCGATAGCGCGACCATGACTTCAATAAGTGTAAAACCTTTTACCCTCATTGCTCAGGCGCCTCATTTAAAACAATCAATTGCCAACTGTTTTCAGTTTTCACCCAACGCTCCGCGGCAATATCATTCGCATTTTCAATTTTTAAGGTAAAAGCTGTCATCTCGCCACTTGGCAAAATAAGTACATCCGGACGCTTTATTTCAGACTCGTCATCCTGTTCTGAATCATCCCCGCGGCCAAAAACACCGTCGTTAAGTTCTTCATTTTGAGCCAGCTCAGCCATGTCCTGATTTAATAACTGCCAGCTTAATGGCCACTCAGTTTGCTGAGGTTTAAGCCCTCGAGTGTTAAAAGGTTGCCAGCTTTCGTCCTGCCAAACCAGAAACTCATAACCATTGTCGTTAAACGCAAGCGCGAGAGGTTGCTGCCGCACCATCGCATACTCACGTGCATATTGAAGTTGCTGCTGTAGCGTTATTGCTGAGTCTTGAGCAGAGTTTTGCTGACGGTTACTGCCCGGTAACGTCAACATAACTGAGCTGGCAATAAGGCCAAGAATGGCCATTACCAGCATCAGTTCAATCAGAGTGAATCCTTGTTGCTGGCGCCTATTGGTCACGGTTGTTGTTGCCAATCATCCAACTACCGAAGTCATCTTCAGTACCCGGTTGACCGTCTGGGCCTGCTGAAAAAATATCAATATCGTCGTACTGTCCCGGGTTCAACAACAGGTAGTCGTTGCCGTAAGGGTCTTGCGGTAAACGACGAATATAGCCACCGCTGCGATAGCTTCGCGGTTGCGGATCAATATTCGGTTCATTCACGAGCGCTTCTAAACCTTGCTCGGTGGTTGGAAACATACCGTTATCAAGGTGATACTGAGCTAATGCATTCTCTAATGCCACAATGTCAGCAATCACTTTTTGCTCGTTCGCTTTTTCCTGGTTGCCCAACACATTAGGTAACACCATGGTTGCCAAAATACCAATAATGGCAATAACCACCATAACTTCAACGAGTGAAAAACCAGATTGATTACGTCTCATAATTAAAGTCCTACACTATTATTTAACTGCAATATGGGCTGAATTATCGACAAAACGATAAAAAAGACGATGCCCGCCATGGTGACAATCAGCACAGGTTCGAAGACCTTAAGGCTGACTGTAACTAAGTTCTCAAATTCTTTATCCTGGTTGTCGGCACAGCGTTTTAGCATCTGTTCAAGCTCGCCCGACTTCTCTCCGGCCGCTATCATATGCAGCATCATGGGCGGAAATAGCCCGGTTTCCTGCAATGCTGCCCTTAACGACGAACCTTCTCTTACTCTGTCAGCGGCTTCATCGACCGCCTCTCTTATCGCTAAATTACCAATAACCGATGAGGTAATGCGCAGGCCATCGAGTAATGGCACCGCCGATGACGTTAAAATACTCAGCGTTCTTGCAAAGCGCGCTGTACTAACCCCTCGTATGACTTTCCCCAACATAGGAAGTTTCAGCAAGCGGTAATGATACTTTAACCGGTTTGTGTCTTTTCGAAGCCACTGTCCAAATAACAACAATAAAACAGCCAACCCAACAACCAGCCACAGTCCCCAATTCTGCAAAAACTCACTAATGGCTATCATTGCCAACGTGGTGGGAGGTAGCTCTTGTCCCATAGTGGCAAAGTTTTCGACAATTTGAGGCACTATTGAAACCAAGAGAAATACGACAATACCGATAGCCACCAGAGTCAGCATAAGCGGATAAATAAGCGCCTGTGTTAACTGGCTCTTCATGTGCTGCCGCTGTTCCGTGTAATCGGCCAACTCCTCGAGAACCTGGTCCAGATGCCCAGACTTCTCACCCGCAGCCACCATTGCCGTATACAGCGAGTCAAACACCCCAGGGAATTCCGCCATTGCCTCAGCCAGACCATAACCTTCAACGACTTTGCTTCGTACTGACATAACCAGCTTTTTCATGCGTGGCTTTTCAGTTTGATCAGCAACGGCCAGTAACGCTTGCTCAATAGGCAAAGCAGAGCCTACTAAGGTCGAAAGCTGACGAGTAATAAGGGCAAGGTCCTGCGCTTTGACTTTTCGAAATGTGAAGCCCCAGCGATTCTGCGCACTCTGCTTCTTCTCTTTTTCCGCCGCAGCAGAAATAGCAACAGGCATAAGGCCTTGTTCACGAAGCATCTGCCGAACCTGACGTTCAGTATCGGCCTCAAGCACGCCTTTTTTCTTACGTCCATTATTGGCTATTGCCTGATACTCAAATGCTGCCACGTATTACTCCTCGCGAGTGACTCGCAAGACTTCCTCTAGTGTAGTTTTCCCTTCCAGCACCTTTTGCAGACCGTCTTGTCGTATGCTTGGAGTTGACTGGCGTATGTACTTTTCAATCGCCTGTTCACCGTGGCCGTTATGCACAAGTTCGCGCACATGATCATCGACCTGGAGAAGTTCGTGAATCCCCGTTCGCCCTCTATAACCGGTATGGTTACATCCCTCACAGCTGCCTGCGCGGTAAATAGTATGTTCCGAGCTCTCACTCAGCCCTAGTATCTGGCGCTCTTCCGCATCGGGCGTATGAGGCTGACGACAGCTACTACATAAAGTCCGAACTAAGCGCTGAGACAACACCGCCAATAAACTGGAGGACAGCAGGAATGGTTCAACCCCCATATCCTCAAGACGTGTGATAGCACCCGCAGCTGTATTCGTGTGTAACGTCGACAAAACCAAGTGCCCCGTCAATGATGCCTGCACAGCAATTTGGGCGGTCTCTACGTCTCGTATTTCCCCGACCATAACAACGTCAGGATCTTGCCGCAGAATCGCTCGCAAACCACGCGCGAAGGTCATATCAACACGCTGATTCACCTGCGTTTGTCCAATACCGTCGATGGCATATTCGATAGGATCTTCCACCGTTAGAATATTACGGTCTTTCGAATTAATTTCGCTCAGCCCGGCATACAAGGTCGTACTTTTACCGGAGCCGGTTGGGCCAGTCACAAGAATAATGCCATGAGGCTTATGAATCAGTTGCTGGAATATATTGCGGTTATCTTGCGTCATTCCCAGCTGCATTAGGTTCAAACGTGCATTATTTTTATCAAGCAAGCGCAGAACAACACGTTCGCCATGGTTCGACGGCATAGTCGACACCCTTACGTCGACAGCTCTACCTGCGATAAGCAATGAAATACGACCGTCTTGCGGTATACGTTTTTCAGCAATATCCAGCTGCGCCATGACTTTAATTCGGGAAACTAAAAGAGAAGACAGCTTACGGTTTGGCTTTAAGACTTCACGCAATACGCCATCAATACGGAAGCGAATCAGTAATGACTTTTCGAACGTCTCTATGTGAATATCCGATGCCCCCTCTTTTATCGCCTCACTTAACATGGCGTTAATGAGTTTGATAATAGGTGCGTCGTCTTCACTTTCTAATAGATCTTCGGTTTGCGGTAACTCGTCCGCCAGTGAGAACAAGTCAGACTCATTCCCAATGTCTTCCATTAGCTGTTTCGCTTCCGACGAGTCACGTTGATAAGCTTGTGTTAAAAGCGTTTCAAAGTCATTTGCCGGGTGTTCTTGCAAGGTGAAAGGCTGACCCAGCTTACGTCGCACTTCTCTGAGCGCTTGTGCAGAGACGCCAGTTCGGCAGTGCACAACCATAGGTTCGCCCGACTCAACCACCACACCAAAGCGTTTGGCAAAGCTAAAAGGTAACCGTGTTGTCGCAATAGCACTCGCGTCAGTCATTCTCTTTCTCTGGCTGTTTATTATCCAGGTACTCTTCGAAGCCGGGCGGCAAGGTTAACTCACTGTCCCATTCATTCATTACTGGAGACTCTTCTAGCGGCATCAAGGAAATACCGCGCGAACGCTCGTCCAGTTGCAGTGCACGCATATAGTTGTATTTTGCCGAGCTGATTTCTCGCATGCGCTTGCCATTGCGAACTATCGTTGGACGAATAAATACCATTAAGTTGCGCTTTTGCTTGGACGTTGAGGTAGAGCTAAACAGTCTTCCTAACACAGGAATATCGCCCAGCAGCGGTATCTTAGACACCGACTCCTGTACGTCTTCGTCAATAAGGCCGCCCAGAACAATGGTTTCGCCATCGTCCGCCATGACGGTTGTTTTCATTTCACGCTTATTAATAATAACGTCCACTGAGGTTGCGCCACTTAAACTTGAGACTTCCTGCTCAATAGTCATTTGCACGGCGTCGCCTTCATTAATTTGTGGCGTCACTTTCAGTTTTATGCCCACTTCAGTTCGGTCTACGGTCTGGAAAGGGTTATCGTTGTTATCACCGGTGGTTGACCCCGTAATGGTTGGCACTTCCTGACCGACCAAAAAGCTCGCTTCCTCGTTATCAACCGTAACAATGCTGGGTGTCGCTAAGATGTTTGAGTTAGTATCCTGAGTCACTGCCTGAACTACCGCGGCCCAGTCATTCTTTATGGTACCGAACATCATGCCATTGACTGAACCGAGTAAATTAGCCAGCAGCGATATGTCACCGGGCTCGTCCGGCTCAGTTGTTGTTACCTCAACGCCACCGTCGGTAATACGCGTTGTTGTTGTGCCTGGCTGTTCCCTAGCCTGATAAGCACCGGCAGCCAAGCTACCGATAGGCACTTGGCTACCATCATTATATTGCACCATACCGCCGTCTTCGCTTATCCACTGGACACCAAAGTCGACGTTATCGCCTTCCATAATTTCGACAATAATGGCCTCAACCTGCACCTGGGCACGACGAATATCCAGGTCGTGAATTACTTTCTCTAAAGAAGCCATCATGTCCTGCTGAGCCGTTATAACAACTGAGTTAGTCGGCTCATGCGGGCTAATACTGACAGATTCATTGTTGCTGCGTCGACGTGTTGTGTTGGTATTAGAGGTTTGCTGTTCGCTTTCTGCCTGTATTGAACGACTGACATCATTTAAAACTTCAACCACTTCGGGCGCTTTTGCGTATTTCAAATAAAATACACGCGTATTACCTTCCGACTTTAAGTCTTGGTCAAGTTGCTTAATAAGCTTAACAACTCGAGCTCTGGCTCGCGGTTCACCACTGACAATAACCGAGTTACTGCGCTCGTCGGCAACGATTTTAGGAATCAGCAGAGGTGGTGTTCCGTCGTTATTGCTTTTTTCATACAGTGATTGCGCAATACGCACAATTTCACTGGCCGACGCATACTCGAGGTGAATCATATCAACGTCTTGGTCACCTGCCCTGTCGACCCGCTCGATAATCTCTACCAAGCGCTGCACAGTTTCTGAGCGACCTGTCATCATAATAACGTTTGAAGGGTCGTAGCTAACCACCATGCCACCACCACTTTGATCGTTAAGCTGGCGCAATAAAGGCGCTAATTCACGTACAGAAACATTTTCAACGGGAACAACGCGAGTGACCATTGCATCACCAGAGCCTCGGCTGTCGGCGTCCATAACGGGTAATGATGATGTCTTAGCGTCGCGGTCTCGAATAACTTTAAGTACGCCAGATTCCATCTCTACCACAGCAAAGCCGTAAACTTCTAAGACGTTAAGGAAGAACTGATAGTACTGCTCTTCATTCATCACGTCATAGCTACGTACATCGATTTTGCCACGCACATTTGGGTCAATAATAATGGTTTTGCCCAAGTTGCGGCCTACCACCTGAATAAATTCGTTGATGTCGGTATTTTTAAAGCTGGCTGCATATTCTTCCGCCGTTAATGGCGTACTCATTACGCTTACTGCCAACCCCAGGGCTCCGAGCCAATTTCTTAAGCCTCTTTTTGCCACTGACATATTACTTTTCCTGTTGTTCCGGTAGCTCAAACGACAGCTCCATCCGTTCACCATCGCGCTCTATTTCGATTGATACTTGTTTTTGGTTAGCCAGCTCCTCACTGGCTAACATGGCTTGTTCCATATCGGTTAAGTCGTAGCCATTGATAGCGACCGCCAAGTCGCCATTTTGAAACCCTGCTTGCTGAAAAAGTTCGGGATTTTTTGCCGCCTTTAGTCGATAACCAACAAGCGACCCTCCTTCCATAGCCGGAGAAATGCTCACATACTCCATAATGGACGACGGATCGCCCGCTATGTTACGCAGCTCAGTTTCGACAAATTCCGTTCGGCTGTTCTCGGCTGGCTCATCTGTATTATTTTGTTCTGCCGTAGCCTCATCTACCGTCAGCGATAATGCCGGACGGTCTTCACCGACATCTTCCATCACCAGGGTTTCGAGTCGGCCGTTGTTGTCGAGAATAACGCGATCAGCGTATATTTCTTCAACCGTCACCCGAGAACTGCCAATGCTTTCGCCAATAATATAGGTGCGCTGTTGGCTACCCTGCTGAATAATAGCGGCAGAACGCTCTGGGTTGGAGCTTGCAGATACCCCGATAAGACGCACATTCAGTGTCGTTTTCGGCGCATTGCGCGAGTTTCTCGGCCCCTGCTTTTCTGACTGACCAAACAGGTGAAGCGCCTCGATACGGCTTATGTCGACGGAATTAGCAGACGAAGACGTTGAGTTAAACTTAGGAACAGTCGGCTGTGTGCTCTCCGGTTCATCGGGCGACAGCAATGACCAGGTAAAATCAGCAAGCAGCACCGCAACACAAAACCACAGGAATGCCGTAAGCGCGAGCATAAGTCCGCGCCAATGGGCTGAATTCGTAAAATACTGTTGAAGTCTGGCAGTCACTTTATTCTTATTCTTGTTACACTGACAAAAGAGATTCATGCATTCTAGCGCAGCCAACATGAGTCAACAATCGCTTAACACAAACTTTATAACGAAATGATTGCGGTTTTATGACAAAGAAGCAAAAGAGTACAACATCTGACACCGGTGTTCGCCTGGATAAATGGCTCTGGGCGGCACGTTTTTATAAAACCCGGGCACTTGCCAGAGAAATGGTTCAGTCGGGTAAAGTACACTACGACGGCCAACGCAGTAAACCCTCTAAAGTCGTTCAGGTCGGTGCCATTATTAAGTTACGTCAGGGGTTCGATAGTAAGGAAGTCGAAGTACTGGAGTTAAGTGAGCAGCGGCGCGGCGCGCCCGAAGCGCAGCTTTTGTATCGAGAGACAGAAGAAAGTCTGGCAAAACGCGAAGAAAACGCTGAAGCAAGAAAGCTTAATGCATTGTATAATCCACACCCTGACGGACGTCCGGATAAAAAGCAGCGACGTCAGCTAATTCGCTTTAAAAAGGAGTGACCATGGAGTACCCAACGGATCAATTATCACGGTATACATTTAACGACCATGACGTGCGTGGTGAGCTTGTCCAGCTAACCAGTAGCTATCAAACGTTAATCCGTGGTCATGACTACCCTGCTCCTGTTCAGGAAGTGTTAGGACATATGATGGCCGCTGTTTCATTGCTGACTGCGACATTGAAATTTGAAGGACATATCGCCGTTCAGTTACAAGGCGACGGCCCTCTGAACTTTGTTGCTGTCAACGGTAACCACAAGCAAGAGCTTCGCGGCATAGCTCGTTTACGAGCTGAGTTAAGCGATACAGATTTGCGTTCGATGATCGGTAAAGGTCAATTAATTATCACATTAACGCCTGAAAGCGGGGAACGGTATCAGGGTGTTGTCAGTGGAGACGCCGACTCCATTGCTGAAATGCTTGAAAACTACTTTGAGCAGTCAGAGCAATTACACACCAAAGTCTGGCTTCATGCTGACGGTGAACACGCAGCGGGTATGTTGTTGCAGAGACTACCGTCTTCCGGGCAAGACCTTACAGGCTTCGAACACTTGGCAACACTCACTGACACTATTACCGCCAAAGAGCTTTACACCGTACCAGCAGAGGAGCTACTGCATCGTTTATATCATGAGGAAACCGTACACCTGTATCCGGCTCAGCCGGTCAGTTTTGTCTGCGGTTGCTCTCGCGACAAGACGCTGAATGCATTAGCGTCAGTTAAACCTGAAGAGTTGAAAGAGATACTGGATAGAGACGGCGAAATCGTCATGACTTGTGACTATTGCCTGACAGAGTATGTTTTTAAACCTTCTGACTTTAACTAAGCTTATTACCTGACGCAAAAAAGCCCGATATTTATCGATATCGGGCTTTTTATTTTCTGTTTACTTCTTCTTTTTCAAAAACTTCATTAGACGCTTTCGCTTGCGCTGCTGCGACAGTGTTAATTGGTTTTTCTTGCCGGCAAATGGGTTTTTCGGCTCTTTGAATTCAATTTTTATTGGTGTGCCCATAATACCTAATGCTTTTCTAAAGTAGTTCATTAGGTAGCGTTTATAAGAGCCTGGTAAGTCAGTCACCTGGTTGCCGTGAATAACAATTCTTGGTGGATTATAGCCACCAGCGTGCGCGTATTTTAGCTTCACTCGACGCCCACCCACTAATGGGGGCTGATGCTCTTCTTGTGCCATTTCCATTATTTTTGTCAGCTTAGAGGTACCTATACGCTGAGTTGCGCTCGTATAAGCTTCTTCCACCGACTCAAATAAATGGCCAACACCCGTTCCGTGTAGAGCAGAAATGAAATGCAAGCGCGCAAAATCAACAAAACCTAAGCGACGATCAAGCTCACGTTTTATTTCTTCTTTATGGTCAGTTTCTAAGCCGTCCCACTTATTCACTGCAATAACGATAGAGCGACCCGCATTAAGCGCGAACCCAATTAGGTTCAAGTCTTGGTCGGTAATGGTCTCGCGTGCATCAATGACAATAAGCACCACGTTAGCATCTTCAATTGCCTGTAGGGTTTTAACCACAGAGAACTTCTCAATGGCTTCTCCAATACGACCCCGCCGACGAACGCCTGCAGTATCAATTAAGATGTACTCGCGATCATCACGCTGCATCGGAATATAGACTGAGTCTCGGGTAGTGCCTGGCATATCGTAAACGACAACCCGCTCCTCACCCAGAATTCGGTTAGTCAGCGTTGATTTACCCACGTTAGGTCGACCTACAATCGCCAACTTAAGTGGCAAGGCCTCATAATCGATTTCATCGTGTTCGAGATCTTCAGAGTCCTCTTTCGTCGATGCAATAACATCGGGGTAATCATCGGCCAACGGCTTAAAGCAGGTTGTTAGCAATTGCTCAACACCACGCCCATGAGCAGCGGCTATACCGTATAGCTCACCCAGGGAAAGAGAATAGAAGTCTGCCATTGCGGAAGTGGCATCAATGCCATCAATTTTATTACAGACTAAATAAACTTTTTTGTCTTGTTTGCGCAGATGAGTCGCTATGGCTTGATCACCAACTGTGACACCGTCACGTGCATCCACCATAAACAAAACGACATCGGCCTCTTCGACAGCCAGCAGTGATTGCTTCGCCATCTCTTCATCGATACCCTCTTCATCGCCATGGATACCGCCGGTATCAACAACTATGAATTGATAGCCGTCGTAGTTTGCTTGTCCGTATTTTCTGTCTCGGGTTAACCCGGGAAAGTCCGCTACCAACGCATCGCGAGTGCGTGTTAACCGATTAAACAAGGTGGATTTCCCAACATTTGGGCGCCCCACGAGCGCAACAACTGGTAGCATTATCTATTAATTTCCTGAGTTTATATCGAGGGCGATTATCTCGCCATCGCGTGTTTGTACATAAGCAACGTTGTCACTTACCACAGGCGCTGCATAAACGCCATCACCACCAACATGGTAACGCCCATTTATCTCACCTGAGTCGTCATTCAACCAATGTAAGTAACCTTCGAAGTCGCCGACCAGTATATGGCCACGGTGTCTTGCCGGAGCTGACAATTCACGACCAAACAAGCGTGTATTACTCCAACGCTCAATACCACCGTTTTGGTCAAGTGCGTAAATATGGCTATTTACGTCCGTTAAAAAGATTCGACCTGCTGTTACCAACATGTTTTCGAACGACTTATAATCGCGCTTCCAGCGGACTTCGCCACTCATTAACTCAAGCGCGACCAATTCGCCGTTATAAGCAACCATATACAGAGTGGTTCCTTGTGAAGCTGGCGCAGCGTCAACGTCGGCTAAACGCTCAAGCTCTGTACCACCACTGGCTTCACCAATCGTTTGAGTCCAGGCTTGCTGACCACTTTCAGAAATAAGCACCATGCCATTACCGTTACTGTCGCCAACAATGACACCACCACTAATAATTGCCGGGGCTGAAGCACCTCGAACCGACAACATTGGTGTTTGGTACTCATACTCCCACTGCTGTTCGCCCGTTGAAGCATCAAGGCTAATGACTTTACCGCCACCCGTGTGAACAACGACTCGACCTTCACCGACGGCCGGGTCAGACATTACTTCGTTACCCACTTCGGTATGCCAAACCAGCTCACCGGTTTCCGCATCTAACGCAATGACATCACCATTTTCGGTGCCCAGAAAAACAGTGTCGTACTGCGCAACTAAGCCACCTGAAATTCTTGCGGGAAATGGGCTGGCGAACAGGCCGTCAAACCAACCTTCATCACGAGCTTCATCAAAGGTGATGAGGTTGCGTAAGTCAATTTGCCAAACTTTATCGCCATTGGTCTTGTCCATTGCACGAACAATACCTGCGCGGTCAGCGGCATACACATTGCCGTATTCAACAACAGGGTTTAACCGAGAGAAATATTCACCAATACCGCTGCCGACTGACTCGCTCCAAAGTACCTTTGGAGTGACTTCGGCATTAATCGGCTGCAAGGTCGCAAACTTTGGTTCTTCGTCTGAGCTAGAACAACCAACAGCAATGAGCGCTGCTGATAATAACGCGACACTTTTTACCAGAGATTTAATAGACTGCATTATGATTTAGCCAAACTGTTGATTTTCATTTGCAGCGCAGGAGTCAGAGACTCATCCGCTTCTAAAGCGCGCTGATAGGCTGCACGAGCGTCTTCGTTCTGACCTTTATCGGCCAATATGTCACCTTCAATTTCAGCTGCGTACCCTTGGTAAGCCTCGGGGTAGGAGCCACGAACCAATTCAAGTGCGGTATCCGCCTGGTCTTGAGCAACTAGAACACGCGCCAAGCGAATGCTCGCCAAGGCTTTAATATTCTTGTCTTCAGCGTTATCTACCACCAGCTGCAATGACGTTACTGCCGTTGCTAGATCGTCTTTACTGACGGCTTCTTTCGCCAACTGCAGAGCCACTAAATGCGCATAAGTATTGTCGGAGTTTTCAGATACAAAATTCTGAGCTTCGACTAACGCATTCTCGCTACCTTCAGACAACGCTGTGGTTAATTGTTCATACTTTGCTGAAGCGAGTTGCTGCTGTTCCATGGTGTGCTGATCGTAAAAACGCCAGCCATAAAACAAACCAAAACCAATGACCGCACCGGCAACAATACCCTTGCCATGCTCTTTCCAAAATTCTTTAATTCGTTCGACTTGTTGTTCTTCTGTATCCACCAGACTACCCTCTTGTCAGTGGCTGCAAACGTTCTATAACCGCTTGCCAGCTCAAGGTTTCTTGCTGCTCATCAGTACGCAACGGTTTAACCGTTACTTGCTGTTGAGCGATTTCATCCGCACCAATAATCAAAGCGACTTCAGCACCCGATTTATCCGCTTTCTTCATTTGTTTTTTCATTGCGCCACCGCCGCAATGCGTCACCAGCCTCAAGTCCGGTAACTCGTTTCTCAGCTGTTCGGCAATACGTGGTGCATTAAGTTCCGCTTCTTCGCCTAAAGGCATTAAGTAAGCATCTACGGTGCGGCGTGGTGTGAGCTTATTTTGCTCCTGAAGCAATAGCACCAGACGCTCCATACCCATAGCAAAACCAACTGCAGGCGTTGCCTTACCGCCTAGCTGTTCAACCAGCCCGTCGTAACGGCCACCTGCACATACCGTACCCTGAGCGCCCAACGCTGTTGTCACCCATTCAAATACAGTTCGGTTGTAATAATCAAGCCCACGCACCAAACGCTCGTTTAAAGTGTACTTCACGCCCGCATTCTCTAACCGCATTGTCAGCTGTTTGAAGTGCTCCCGAGACTCGTCATCCCAGTAGTCAGACAACTTAGGTGCATTCTCAAGAAGCTTTTGTGTATTTGCGTCTTTACTATCAAGTATGCGTAATGGGTTTGTTTCCAGGCGACGCTGGCTGTCTTCATCCAACTCGCTTGCATAGTCACTTAAATAACTCCTCAACGCATCGCGATAATTCGCGCGTGCCTCGTTAGAGCCTAATGAGTTAAGTTGCAACTCTACCTGGTCAGCTATACCAAAAGCTTGCCACAAGCGTGCCGACAGCAAAATAACCTCGGCGTCGGCGTCAGCACTGTCAATGCCAAAAGTTTCGATACCAAACTGATGAAACTGACGATAACGACCTTTTTGTGGGCGTTCGTAGCGGAACATCGGTCCCATATACCAAAGGCGCTGTATTTGGTTATACAACAAACCATGCTGATTACCAGCACGGACGCAACTTGCCGTACCTTCCGGTCGCAACGTCACGCTCTCGCCGTTTCTGTCATCAAAGGTATACATTTCTTTTTCGACGATATCCGTTACTTCGCCGATAGAACGTTTGAAAAGCTGAGTGCTTTCCAGCACAGGCATACGGATTTCGCTATAGCCATAGCTGGCTGCGACATTGCGGATAATTGACTCAACTTGCTGCCAGGCTGGACTTTGATCGGGCAGCAAATCGTTCATGCCACGAATTGCTTGTATTGTATTCGCCACGGAACCTTCTCGTTTTGGTTATCGCTACAAAAATAAGCGGCTATTATAAGGATTTTCGGGGTGCGGGTAAAATTAACCGTTAATTTCTTTTACGTCGATTTTATTAGCTTCTGCCGCTTTCACTTGTGCTCTAATTTGCGCTTCCAGCTCATCAACCAAATTCGAGTTGTCTAACCGCTGCTTTTGACGTTGACCGTCGATATACAGGCCGCTTTTATTCTTGGCGCCAGCTAAACCCACTTTAGAAACTAAAGCCTCACCTGGGCCATTCACAACGCAACCAATAACCGACACGTCCATTGGGGTCGTAATATCTTCGAGACGCTGCTCTAACTGATTCACGGTATCAATAACATCGAATTCCTGACGCGAGCAGCTAGGGCAAGCAATAAAGTTAATTCCGCGCGAACGAATGCGCAGAGACTTAAGAATGTCAAAGCCCACTTTAATTTCTTCGACCGGGTCTGCAGCAAGTGAGACTCTTAATGTGTCACCAATACCCTCGGCTAATAGCATGCCTAAACCAACGGCAGACTTAACGGAGCCACTACGTTTGCCGCCCGCTTCAGTGATGCCCAAATGCAATGGCTGATCAATTTTCTTCGCCAGCAGTCGGTATGACTCTACGGCTAAGAAAACATCAGATGCTTTGACACTCACTTTAAAATCGTGAAAGTCGAGTCTGTCGAGAATATCGACGTGTCTCATCGCCGACTCAACTAAAGCCTCCGCGGTTGGCTCACCATACTTTTCCTGTATGTCTTTTTCTAACGAGCCACCATTAACACCAATTCGGATAGGAATATTTTTTTCTCGAGCCGCATCAACTACCGCACGAATGCGATCTTCTTTGCCAATATTACCTGGATTAATTCGTAGACAATCGGCACCGTACTCCGCAACTTTCAGCGCTATACGGTAATCAAAGTGAATATCCGTAACCAGCGGCACGGAACTACGCTGTTTTATTTCTCTGAATGCTTCAGCAGCGTCCATGGTTGGTACAGAAACCCGAACAATATCAGCGCCGGCGCTCGCTAAAGCTTCTATTTGCGCAACCGTCGCATCGACATCGGTTGTTTCCGTGTTCGTCATAGATTGCACGGCAATCGGCGCGCCATCACCAATAGGTACATTACCTACGTATAAACGGCGTGAAGGACGGCGCTTAATTGGACTTTCGTGCATCATATTACTTACTTAACCTCTACAACTATTCAGGTTCTATTATTTTAGTCGTTACTCTGACATTGGCACAGTAAATCGTGCAACTCGTTCACGACGAAATTGGCTCATATCAATTTCATTACCGTCAAAGGTAATGACTGCCGCTTCTGGTTTGCACATTGTAATCGAAAACGGAGGCTCACCCGGAACCGCCATTGTATAACCAGCGGCTTTTACACCAACAGCCTGAGTTTCACCCTCTGCATCATCGACTTTCACCCAACATTCCTGGCTGAATTCGAAGACTAAACGACTGACAGCAGCGTCCTCGGCAACCGCTTCTTGAGCAGGCGCTTCTTCCGCTGTCGGAGCGGCGTCAGTTACTTCGCTTGCTGGCTCTGTACTCTCTTCCGAAGCGTCTTCTGTCTGCGCAACTGAAGACTCTACCGTTGTTTCAGAAGCACTTTGCTCAGAGTTTTGTTCATTGTTTTCTTCTGCACTACTCTGTTCAGGACTCTGCTCAGAATTGCTCGGCTCAGAATTGCTCGGCTCAGAGTTTGACTCGTTTATCGAGATATTTGTATCCGCTGACGATACGTCTGACTCTAGCACCGCCTCTTCAGTATTTGGCTCTATTTCTGGTTGTCTTGGCTCGGAGTCTATTTCAACTGCACTAACGTCAGCTTCATTATTACTTTGTGTTGCACTTTCAACGGTTGATGACTGTGCTGGCTCATCTGAACTCATACCTGAGTCCTGCCACCACCAAATCACTAAACCTACGACAATAATAATGACAGCGTAGGTAATCAGCATTAAACGGTTATCGCTTTCTTGATGCTTCTTGCGACGCGAAAAGCTCTGCATTTGTGTGCTTTGGACTTCCTGGTAACCTTTTGCTTTATAAGCAGCAAAAAGCTTCTCTTCATCAACGTCCAAAAGCTTAGCGTATGCACGCAAATAACCTTTTATGAAGGTAGGAGTAGAAAACGTTTCGTAATCATCCGCTTCCAAAAGCTCGATGATCTGTTTTCGCAAGCGCAGCTCATCAGCAACTTCTCGCTGACTCAGCCCTTTAGCCTCGCGCGCTTTTCTTAGAGTTTCACCTGGTCCCTGAACTGGCTGTTGTTTTGCTTCTTGTGCCGCGTCAGAGTCCGTTGAATTATTCTCTTTATTTGGTTCGTTTTCAGCAGTCATGATTGTTAGGGTGTTCCCTGTTAAGGCTGACTTGCGTAGTGGCCTTTGTTCTTTTCACACCGAGCCCTGTTTTGTTGGCTCTTTGTATGAAAGGGATACTGAGCATCAAGTAGTACTTTATCGAAATACTCGAGCGCTTCTTCCCATTCTCCAGCCATACACAATGCAACCGCATAGTTGTTATACAATGCACCGCTCATAGGTTGCCATGATAATGCCTGTTGGTAAAGTGACAAAGCAGAATCTGTCTCATTTGCCGCTAAATGCCACTGCGCCAGCGCAAATAAGGCATTTAACGAACGGGGATTACGTTTCATTGCTGCTTGCAAGTGCGGCTTCGCGAGCTCGAGTCTACCCTTGTTAAGGTAAGCTACACCAAGCTGTAACCGTACGTCTTTACTTACAGGCAATGGGTCATTGGAACTGGCGGTACAACCCATCAACGCCAGTGCTATCAATAGCAAAGCGGCTCGCATTATCACACTCCTTGTGGTTGCGATTCAGTGTTTTTACGAAGTCTTTACGGCAATAGCGTCGCCGCCGCGCTGCATTTGCTGACGCTTAAGAATACGTTTAGTGCGGTCTATGACATCACCAACTAGCTGACCGCAGGCGGCGTCAATGTCGTCACCACGCGTTTTACGAACCATAACGGTAAAGCCGTATTCCATAAGCACTTTAGCAAAGCGGTCAATACGCGAATTGCTTGAACGCCCGTAATCTGACCCCGGGAACGGATTAAATGGAATTAAGTTTATTTTACTCGGGGTATCTTTTAGTGTTTTTGCCAGCTCATGTGCTTGATCTGTTGAGTCATTCACATGGTCCAGCATGACGTATTCAACCGTGACTTTATGTTGAGCTTTAGACTGTTCAACATAGCGTCGGCTGGACGCCAGAAATTCTTCAATATCGTATTTTTTATTGATGGGTACTATTTCATTACGCAGCTCGTCGTTTGGTGCGTGCAGAGAAATAGCCAACATCACATCAATGCGTTCGCGCAGTTTTTCAAGCGCAGGAACCACACCCGATGTACTTAACGTCACACGGCGCTTTGACAGGCCAAAACCAAAGTCATCCAGCATTAACTCCATTGCCGGAACAACATTGTTTAAGTTCAGCAGAGGTTCACCCATGCCCATCATGACAACGTTAGTAACAGGTTTAATACCCGTTTTACCGTAAGCACCCAGTAACTGGTTTACTCGCCATACCTGGCCAATAATTTCCGCGACCGTTAGGTTACGGTTAAAACCTTGTGCGCCGGTAGAGCAGAAAGTGCACTCAAGAGCACAGCCTACCTGAGAGGACACACAAAGGGTTGCGCGATCGCGCTCCGGAATCCAGACCGTTTCTACGTCCTGGCCGTCAAACAGCGTCATTGCAAACTTGATAGTTCCGTCTGACGACTGCTGTTGTTCGCGAATTTCCGGAGCACGTATTTCTGCAACTTGCTTGAGCTTTTCACGCAATTTCTTGTTGAGGTTCGACATTTCGTCGAAGTCATCAACACAAAAATGATACAGCCACTTCATGACCTGATCGGCACGAAATGGCTTCTCTCCCATCTCGCGGAAGAACTCTCTCATTCCTTCGCGATTTAGGTCGAGTAAATTCACTTTTTTATCAATTGCGTTGGTCATAAAGCTCCGTTCTTAGCGTGTACGTGGGCAGATTTCTTCGTCGCTGAAGAAGTATGCGATTTCGCGCGCAGCTGTTTCAGTTGCGTCTGAACCGTGTACCGCATTCTCGTCGATAGTTTCAGCATAGTCGGCACGCAGAGTTCCTGCCAGTGCTTCAGCTGGGTTTGTTGCGCCCATGATTTCACGGTTTTTCAATACTGCATTTTCGCCTTCAAGTACTTGAACAACGATAGGGCCAGATGTCATGAACTCAACCAAAGCGCCAAAGAAAGGGCGTTCTTTATGTTCAGCATAGAAGCCTTCTGCTTGTTCTTTGCTTAAGTGCATCATTTTTGATGCAACAATGCGAAGACCAGCAGACTCAAAACGGTTGTAGATAGCGCCGATAAGGTTTTTAGCAACCGCATCAGGCTTAATGATTGATAAAGTGCGCTCTAAAGCCATGTGTATTCACTCCAATAAAGATAGGAAAAATTAGTCGCGCGGATTATACGTGAGAATGCGTTTGAGATCGAATCCATAATGATTGTTTTTTCGTTCATTCTGATTTAGCATGACAAAACAAATTAGCCATATAGACGTCTATTTAGCTTTCAAATAGACAAAGAGGAGTAAATCATGGCAGCGAACAAAACTGAGCAAGCAACTCTCGGCGGCGGGTGTTTCTGGTGCGTGGAATCCGCCTTCTTGCAAGTAAAAGGGATTGAGTCAGTGAAATCCGGCTACACCGGCGGTCACACCGAAAACCCAACCTATGAACAGGTTTGTACCGGTGACACAGGTCATGCCGAAGTCGCGCAACTCACCTATGATCCTGAGCAAATCTCTTACCGCCAAATCTTAGAAATCTTTTTTACGCTGCACGATCCTACGCAGGTGAACCGTCAAGGTAACGACGTTGGCACTCAATACCGTACGTCAATTTTTTACCACGACGAAGCACAAAAGCAGGAAGCCGAAAGTATTATTGCGGAATTAGAAAACGATGGTGCCTTCGCTGACCCAATAGTCACCGAGGTGACCGAGCTGGATACCTTTTACCCAGCCGAGGACTATCACGAAAACTACTATGCAAGAAATCCGGAAAATCCGTATTGCCAGGCGGTTATTTCACCGAAACTGGCAAAATTCCGGAAAACGTTTTCAGGATTATTAAAAGACTAACGCTGCGCCAGGGTTTTATAGGTCGTCAAAATATGCTCAACCGCATGCTCAATATCAGCTGCGGTTGTGCTACGACCAAAACTAAAACGCAGTGAAGCATGAGCCAGCTCATCGCTGACACCAATAGCCCGCAGAACATACGAAGGCTCAACACTGGCCGATGTGCACGCCGAGCCTGAGGATACAGCCAAGTCTTTAAGCGACATGAGCAGCAACTCGCCTTCAACCTTAGCGAATTGTAAGTTCACAATCTGAGGTACTCGTTGCGTATCGCTGCCATTAAGCTTAATGCCCTGTTCCGTTAGTAACGGCGACAAAAACTGCTGACGCATACTCTCAAAACGCTCAATGTCGCGGCTCAGGTTTTCAGCCGCAAGCTCTGCCGCCACACCCATACCTACAATTTGGTGCGTTGCCAGAGTACCTGATCGCATTCCCCGCTCATGACCACCACCGTGCATTTGTGCGGCAATACGAACACGCGGCTGGCGACGTACATACAACGCGCCAATGCCTTTTGGACCATACATTTTATGCGCAGAAATCGACATTAAATCGACCGGTACGCTGGACATATCAATAGGTAACTTACCGGCGGCTTGTGCTGCATCAACATGGAACAAGGTACCGTTATCACGACAAATGGAGCCAATAGCGTTTATATCCTGAATCACACCAATCTCGTTATTGACCCACATAACACTGGCCAGAATAGTGTCTTCACGCAGCGCTGAACGCAGCTCATCCAAGTCGATAAGACCGTCTTTTTTAACGTCTAAATAAGTGACTTCGAAGCCTTCTTTTTCAAGCTGTGCACAAGGGTCGAGCACGGCTTTGTGCTCAGTTTTCACCGAAACAATGTGCTTACCTTTGTCGGCATGAAAATGCGCAACACCTTTCAAAGCCAGGTTATCCGACTCGGTTGCGCCTGAGGTAAAAACAATTTCGCGGGCATCGGCATGAATTAAGTCGGCGACTTGATGCCGTGCAATATCGACAAGCTCTTCCGCTTGCCAGCCATATTTATGAGAACGCGACGCCGGGTTTCCAAACACCCCGTCCATGGTTAAGCAAGTTGCCATTTTTTCTGCCGCTTCAGGAGCTACTGGCGTAGTGGCGGCATAATCCATGTAGATGGGTTGTTTAGGCACGAAGGTCCTCCTGGTAAGTGCCGTTACAGTTGGCAGTTAACTTTTATGTCTTCGTCCGATGCATGGCGCAAATGCTGGCGTTGCATAACGTCGCCTACATCAGAATTTTTCATTAGTTCAGCAAGGGTAATTCCGTCTAAAAAATCGGAAATACGGTCACTCAAACCTTCCCATAATGAATGCGTCAAACAGCGCTCGCCGCCCTGGCAATTCGCCTTGCCCTGACATCGCGTTGCATCAATTGATTCATCGACTGCATGAATAACTGAACCCACCGATATATCAGCTGGCTCACGTCCCAGCCGGTAACCACCGCCAGGACCCCGAACACTGTCAACCAAACCGTGCTTACGCAAACGTGCAAACAATTGCTCTAAATACGACAAGGAAATGCCCTGACGTTCTGAAATATCCGCCAGTGGAATGGGGCCTTTTGCTGCAAATAAAGCCACATCAAGCATTGCGGTTACCGCGTATCGGCCTTTTGATGTCAGACGCATAGCAATTTCCTCGGGAAGTGTTAATCGTAAGTTGAAATTCTACATTCCCGACTATTTTAGTCAAGTATTGTCAATGGATTTATCCACAGAGGCTAACATTCCACGCAAAATATTGATCTCGCTCTCTTCCGGTCGCGCCCTATTATAAAGGCGTCGCAATTTGGTCATAACCTGTCCCGGATGCTTCGGATTAATAAAGCCGGTGTTCGTCAGTGTCGCTTCTAAATGTTCATAAAAACGCTCTAAGTCATCAACACGCGGATACTCCGGAATGTCGGCTTCCACTTTTTCACCCGCTTCCAGCCACTGCATACGCACTTCGTAACACACTGACTGAACGGCCATTGCCAAGTTTAGAGAGCCATATTCCGGGTTTGTTGGAATATGTAAATGAAAGTGACTTTGTTGCAGCTCTTCGTTTGTTAGGCCACTACTTTCACGACCAAATACCAACGCAACTTTATGCTGAGTGGACTCTTGCAACACTTTCGCAGCCGACTCACGAGGGTCGAGTAACGGCCAATCTAGCGTTCGGTTCCGTGCACTTGTCGCAACCACGAGTCCACAGTCTGAAATTGCATCGTGCAAGTTATCAACAATAGTCGCGTTAGCCAGAATATCCGTTGCACCGGCAGCGAGTGCCGATGCATGGCTGTCCGGTTCCTGCACAGGATCAACCAAGGCTAAGTCGGAGAGCCCCATAGTTTTCATAGCACGGGCGACTGACCCGATATTCCCGGTATGAGAGGTGTTCACCAACACAATGCGTATATTGTCGAGCATGAGTATTTCCTTTGCTTTGCGCGTTAACTTCTCGGCTTATTCTGCGAGGCTGTCGAAAAGTTTGGCATGATACCCCAACACTGGTATGATCCGCGACCGAAAATTGTTCTTTTACAGCACAGGTAATTGGTATGCATCCGATGTTAAATATTGCGGTGCGCGCAGCGCGTGCGGCCGGCAAAATTTTAGTTAAAAATTTCGATCAGGGACACCCCGTAGAAGCTGAGTCAAAAGGCTTAAACGACTGGGTAACTGACATGGATAAAGCCGCTGAACAGGCTATTATCAACACAATTAAAAAGTCTTACCCCGATCACGGCATTATTGCAGAGGAAAGCGGTACTCAGGCTGGTAAAGAAAACGACTTCCAGTGGGTAATTGACCCGCTAGACGGCACGACCAATTACATGCGCGGTATTCCCCACTTTTGTATTTCTATTGCATTGCTTCACAAAGGCTCTGTTCAGCAGGCCGTTGTGTATGACCCTATGCGTGAAGAACTTTTTACAGCCTCTCGCGGTGCGGGCGCTCAGTTGAATGGTCGCCGTTTGCGCATTTCACCTAAAGTTGAATTGAAAGGTGCCATTTTATCAACGGGCTTCCCGTTCAAAATGAAGAGCCGATTACCTGAGTACCTGGAAATGTTCAACAAGCTGTTCGAGCACTGTGCAGATGTGCGCAGAGCCGGTGCAGCAGCACTCGACTTAGCCTACGTTGCAGCCGGACGCCACGATGCATTCTGGGAAATGGGCTTAAAACCCTGGGATATACTCGCCGGCGAATTACTGGTTCGCGAAGCCGGAGGCATTGTCAGTGACTTCCAGGGCGGCCATAACTATGTACAGTCAGGCAACATTGCCGCGGGTGCACCAAAAGCCCTCAAGCAAATGCTCGCACAAATTCGCTAAAGCAAAAACGCCGCTTGAAATGAATCAAGCGGCGTTTCTTTTTAGAGTTCGATTTCTTCTAAGTCGAGGTCTAACGAGTAGTCCATTTCGGCAAGCTCTTCCCGCAGCCGATACTTTTCTTTTAGTTGTTCTATTTCACGCCATTTACGTTTCGCAGCGCGACCCTTGCCAGACTTGTCATTTACCTTTTGCAGTTCTTCTGAATGATCCATGGTAAGACCTCCTGCTTTTTATACGACTTTATTCTTATGTTTTTTGCGATGGTGTTAGCGCACTTGTTAACAAAAACACCACAACTCATAAGTACCACACACTTTGATATTTTAAAAGTCTTTTGTTGCAGTTTTGTTAATTAAAAATGGCAAAACTGTGAAGAATTAGGTGATCAACTCAACTTGGGGATAATGCGTTTTGAAAAATTCGCGGACAGAACCTAGCTGCTGAATGGGGAATAGATGGTCACTCGAGACTTGATAATTAAAAGGGAACTGTAAAATAGCGTATTCTTCGTCGTACTCGCTCACCGCTACGCGTTTCAGTTTTTTATTGGGGACTTGTTCCAACCCAACACGTAACTTGTCACCATTAACATCCAACAACGCCATGATATTTTTAACTTTGTTCTGCTCTCGATCTCCGGGGCTAATGAGCGACGCAGAGGCAACGATTACGGCTACGAACAAAACTGCAAATCCCTGGCCGATAAAGTGCAAGACCATAAAGTAACTAAGGTAAATGGTTAATAACCAAAGCCAGGCAGGAATGCCTTTGATTTTCCGGGTCAGCCTCGCCCTAAGGGGTTGTTCTTTATACATCCTTCAGCTCGTCATTTGCTTAAGTTCTATTAATTGTTGGACGACTTTCTCAACATTTGACGGTGCCCGTTTGGGCTGATAGTTCAAAATATACTCAACCAGCCCTTTACGTTCAAGAACGGGCACGCTGGGTGGTGAAGACAATTTAACTCGTGCGCTGCGGTGCGAGAAAAACACAACGCCGTCTATCCAGGTTGATGCTCGGTTTTTCTTCAAGTGCTCAGCTAAAACATGAACCTGTTTTTTTAGCTGTTTTATTGGATTGCGAACTTTAGCGGTATAACGGCCACCTTTGCGCCCTACTTTATGAGCTATCCAATTAGGAGACTGCTCATCTCCCGTTACTTTAGAGTTGTTGTTTTTCACTTCTACTACAAACACCCCGTTAGGGCCCACCACAATTAAGTCTAGCTCCGTAAAGCCCCGTTTTGCTCGCGAGTTGGGCACATCAACCTGGTTAAACAGAACATAGCTATCGGGGAGTTTTTCTAACAGCTTCAGTGTTTTTAATTCGCCCTTGGCACCTGAACGCTTCGTGGATGCTGCACCTACAATACTGAACAGATAAATTAACCCAACAATCCACCAGAAATTTGGCAGGTTATACATTAAAAAGCCCGCAATAGGCGCGCCAATAATAGCGACCCATACGCGGGCTTTATTCACCTCTTTCGAAAGACGATTCTTGGTTATGTACTGCGTGTCGGCCATGACAATTTGACTGCTTTTCCTTGTTACTGATGGCCCTATTAAACCACCAAAGGAGTCAGTCGTCAGCTTTAATCCATTACTGCTTTTGCCTTATCGCCTCAATCAGTTCGTCTTTACTCATTTCACTGCGGTTATCAATATCAAGCTGCTGCGCCCGGTTATAAAGCTCATCTTTGGTTCGCTCTTCCAGCCGGGTGTTGGGGTTACCAGTACCCTGAGTGGTGGTGTTATCGGTAACCCCTTCCTCTCGCCGCTGCTTGTTCACAGTACGACTGGCTATTTCTTCGGCTTCGCCTTCACTCTTACCGTCATCCATCTGCGACTGCTTGATATGCTGATACATTCGCTCGTCTTTATCGCGCCAAACGTCCGGCATAACAACCTCCTTAATCAATTGAGCACTGCGCACAGCGCTCTTTACCTGTTAGTAGTTTGGAAATACGGTTGCGGTTACGTGCGAAAAATAAATAGGCTTTATCCGCAAACCAGCGGATAACCGGCCAGCGCAGAGGGGCAATCATCCAGCCTTTACCTACTAACGACCAAGCCGCGTGGGTAACATCTAAGCCATAGATCATTTCACCGGAGCTGACTTGCCCGTGTAAATACTGGTTAGCCTTAGCAACGTTAACTTGAGGGTACCGCTGGTTAAAGTCCGGCTCATTAATATTTTCGAACGTTATTTGTCGTTTCTCATCAAGCTTTCTTAAATGTCTCATTTCCTTAACGCACAATGGGCATCCACCATCGAAAAAAATAATGAGTTCCGAGCTCTGTTGAGGCATTGCGACCACCACTTTATTGAGTTTCACTTTCTTATACGTAAATTAGTTCGAGTCAGATTTGTTGGTTAACCCTTTAACCCGCAACTATCACCAGGAAAGTCGCCGGCCTGAACCTACGCTTTACTTACCTTGTAGTACGTCATCACCGCGCAGCCAACTTTAAGTAGGAGTGTTAACATCTTCACCAAACGCTAGCGCAGGGTCGCTGTACTTCATAGAAGATAGGAGGCAAGGATGCCAGCATTTTCAAAGATTCATATTGTTTATTTAACCGTTCTGTATTTCACCGCTCTTTTGCCACATTCAGCGTTCGCGCTACAAGTTTCCACACAAACTCAGCTGGCAAAAGTGTATGAAGAAAACACGAGCATTCCTATTAGCGACTACTTGGTCAGTGAAAAGTACGACGGTATACGAGCCATTTGGACGGGTTCCGAACTACTGACCCGGCAAGGCAACCCAATATCAGCTCCTGAGTGGTTTACTGCATCACTACCTGACGTCTGGCTTGATGGTGAGCTATGGACAAAGCGTCAGAACTTTGAGGCGCTAAGCTCTATTGTGCGTACCCAAACACCAAAGGATAACCGTTGGCGGCAAGTGAAATATATGGTGTTTGATATGCCTGATGCACGGCTACCTTTTGAGGAGCGATACAAAAACTATTCAAACTTAATTGCGCAAATAAATGCTGAGCATATTAAGCCGGTTAAGCAGCAACGGTTTCATTCCAATCATGAGTTAAGTGAACATCTGCAAGCTATGGTTGATGATGGCGCAGAAGGCCTGATGCTGCACTTAGCAACGGCGCATCATCAGTCTGGCAGGAGCGACGCTTTATTGAAGTTAAAACCCTATTTCGACAATGAGGCCGAGGTTATCGCCCATTTACCGGGCAAAGGAAAATATACCGGTATGCTCGGCGCTTTACGCGTGCGAAATCAACAAGGCATTGAATTTTCTATTGGCACTGGATTCACCGACGCCGAACGCGCTAACCCGCCACCTGTCGGCAGTATTATTACCTACAAGTACCACGGCTACACCAATAATGGAGTGCCGCGCTTTGCCAGTTTTTTGAGAATTAGGGAAAACGTAGAAGATGAATAGAACCCAGTACAGAGCGCATATGCCGAAAATAGAAATAAATTACAAATTGACACCGTTGCGCAACACGCTACACTGATATCTCATGATCAAAACATTTAGACACAAAGGACTGAAGCTCTACTTTGAAACTGGAAGTACTCGCGGAATTCAAGCAAATCATGCTGCGAGGTTACGTATGCAGTTAGCGGCATTAAATACTGCTATGAAAGTTTCAGATCTCGATATCCCGGGATACAGGCTTCATCCGTTAAAAGGTGTTCGAAAAAATATTTGGTCGATAGCGGTGAGTGGCAATTGGCGTTTAACCTTCGAGTTTCGTGATGGTCACGTATACCTGCTTAACTACGAGGATTATCACTAATGTCTATTATGCATAACCCTGTCCATCCTGGTGAATTTATTCTAGTAACCTATATGCAGCCTTTTGGCTTGAGCTGTCGGTATTTAGCGACAAAACTTAATGTTTCCCCTTCCACTTTAAACAGAGTTTTGAAGTGCCAAAGTGGCATAAGCCCTGAAATGGCGTTACGTTTATCGAAAGCTTTGGGCAGAAGCCCGGAGAGTTGGCTAGCGATGCAGGATGCATACGACTTATGGCATGCTGGAAAAAACTTAAGTTTAGATAAGGTTCAGAAGCTTGATCTTACAGTTGCATAGCAAAATCGTTTTCCAAAAGGCCTTAAGCGAGACAAACGCGTAACCGGTGAATACTTATCGCTTGTTAGCAGATCTTAGTCGAGTTTCGAAATGAATTCGCGAACCTCGTCAGACCTTAATGGCCTTACTAGGCGAGCCACTTCATTGCCATTGTGCAGGAGTATCAAAGTCGGCCAAAGCTTTACCTTGAACGCACGTCCCAGTGGTTTGCCCTTTTCGTCATATATTTTAATATGACGCAGTCCTGAACGCTCAGTTACTGCTTCTTTTATCGGGGAACTTGCAGCCTGACAGTGTCCACACCAGGGCGCACCAAACTCAAGTACAACATCACCGGATAACTCGCCAACTTGTTCAAAGGTAAATACTTCTTCTGCGTAATCGGAGTTAGAGCCAATATCATCGGGTTTCATCACATTTACCCCTCACTAAAATTTATAGTAATGCCCAATCCTGAAAGTAATGGACCGCTTTGGAACGAGCGGAAAGACGCTATCGTTCACCGCTTGGTTACGTGCGATGCACAACGAGTGGCTTGTGATATGCGAAGTACCGCTCACGGTCTCTCGACCTATTATTGAACAATGCGCTCTCAACAATTTGTGAGGCCTCTATTTCACTCTTCAGGATTTTGCACAAAGTATCCCACTCTTGTGTCTGCGGCTCGAATGATTCCCACGAAATTATGAAGTCAAAGTTTTCCCCATGTCTCAACACTCTGGCCGGAACTCCTCCCGCTCTCATGTTTCCCATAAACATGCCATACCGCAGAAAAGGATGGACTGCACGGTGGTTATGAGCTTTCTTGCTGTACGTAATTGCATCATGGGTTGTAACGCCACCGATTTTTGTCTCTATGACAACTCTGGGCTTCCAAACTTCATCATCCACCCATTCATACAGAAGAATGTCAGTTTCGAAGTTGACCTCTTGGCATTCGGCTATTGCGTTTCTATACTGACGAACTTCGTTTGCATAGCAAAGTTTTTGACCAACATCAGCTGCATATTTATCAGACAATGTTTTGACATACGCATGAATTCTCTCTGTTACTGATCTCGCCCAATCTACTTCTCGCATGAGACTCCCACTGCCTTGGCTGGTTATGTGCTTTTTCTATCTGCAGGGTGATTGACTCCGTCATATGCAGGCACACCATCAATCTTTAAAGGATTTACGCCCTCTAAGCAGGCGACATTGAATCCGTACTGCGAAGGATTAGACCTCCTTTGATGGTGGGTGTAAATTCCGCAGTTGCTACAGAAATAATGTTTCGCCGTTTTCGTATTGAATTGGTAGAGCTTTAGCGTATCTCCTCCTTTTACTATCCGGATACCGGAAAGTGGAACTGACGCCACTATCGCTCCCCGGCGTCGGCAGAGCGAGCAGTCGCATCTACGAACATCAACTAGTCCGTCCGGGAGGTCCAGCTCGATTTCGACTGACCCGCAATGGCAAGTAGCTTGGTGCTTGGCCTTAATGGGGACACCGTCGACTTCACTTAAATTTATCGCCATTCGTTAATCCTTGGGATGCACATAACATTTATATACTGCGCATGCTCAATTACGCTCTAACCCGTGCGCAATATCTAACTTTAATTATTTATTATGTATCTGACATTAAACGAGTTAATTAGCCGATACAACAATAAACTAAGCTATAGTACTGATAAAAGTAAGCGTTAGGTTAAACTAGAACTAAAAGCAAAATCGTTTTTCAAAAAACGCTAAGCGAGGCATACAATGAACTCAACCAAAATTAATTACATTGAACTACCAGCGCGGAGCCTTGAAGCAACCAAGCGCTTTTTTCAGCAGGCCTTTGGCTGGGAGTTTGTTGACTATGGTCCGGAATACGCGGCGATTCAAAATGCGGGACTCGATGGCGGGTTTTACCAATCTGATTTGGTTGCTCAAACATCCACTGGCAGCGCTCTGGTAGTCTTGTATAGCAAAGATCTTGAGCAAAGCCTGAAAAGCGTTGAAGACGCCGGCGGTAAAGTCATTAAGCCGATATTTGATTTTCCCGGTGGTCGACGCTTTCAATTTACTTGCCCTAGCGGGAATGAGTATGCAGTGTGGTCGGAGTAAAGACAACGCTGGTCGTTGAGGTTAAGTCCAGTCATACCTAAATGGGGTCTAAATACGGCTCACGAAAAGTCTTTCAACTTGAGGTGCCTGTCTATTGATTCCACAAGCGCTTTTGGCACCTCATGTTCAGTGGCTAACTCCCGCCACTGAGACACCGCGTTTATTACATCATCAATAATGGCATCTATTTCTTTGCGCTCTACCTTTGGTAACTGAACGTCCGCAAGCGAGTAAAAATCGGCGCGGGTATGGCCGCTGCGCTTGCCATTTAACGACATCCAGTGCTGCTCTACCCAGGGGTTTCCAGGCTTAAAGCTAAAGGCAACATCGTAAGCCGGGCTCAACCGCCATTGCTTGTCTTCCAGCATAAAACCAAAGTTCTTGGAGTGATCATCGTGGTTGGTTGCTACGTGGTTAAAGACCATACGGCGAAACAAGTCTATGGCGTCCGCCCGTGGCAACCTTAGCTGGCGGGCAACCTGAAACAGCTCTTCATAAGAAAACGCGCCAATGTCGTGATAGTTCACGTGCTTAATAGCGGTAAGCGTTTGAATGTGCTTTTTCTCATTGCCTATTCTGTCAAAGCGCTTGGTCACAAAATGGCGCCGGTTGCCTTCATCCAGCAGGTGGCATGGCATCATATGAATACCAGCTTGCGTGGCCATTAAGTAATACACATACTCCATGGCACCGTAACCCAGCGGGTCACCAAAGGTTTGCTGAGAAGGGTCGCGCTCTTTTACGCCGTCAAACTTCAGCAGATAATGCTCAAAGCCTTCGGGCACAAGCCCCTGCCCTGAGCGAACCTGGCTGAAATCCTTATTAAACGCCAATACCGCTTTTGGTCTTGCGCCACCGGCGCTGGTGCCAACCGCTAACAAGGCCTGCATCATTTCTTTGTCTGCCGCGTCATCAAAGTGCGTGCGCTGACGAAAGCCCTTTCTTGCATCAAGCACTTCCTGCGCTAACCTCATTAAGCTCTCAAGCTCAATGTCTTTGTTTTTGGCGTTGGTTTGACTCTTACGCGCGGGATGATACTCAAGAGCCCCCATACCCCGCTCGCCGGTATACTGAAGCCGCTCAAGCGGGCTCAGGGGCTCTGTGCGATCGGGCTGTTGCGCAACCCATTGGTTCAGTACAGCATTACCGAAGTCGTCGGGTAAAGAGTCCGCCAGCATGCCCGGCAGGCCTCTGAAGGTATCCCAATTTAACCCCGGAAAGGAGTAAATTCGTCCCTTCTCGGCAGGCATGGTTAAAGGCGCAAGCGGAATGTCTTTTTCGACAAATTCAGATAAGTACTCGAACCGCGCAGCCGTGTCGCCTTTGTTATAACTTAAGGCACCAACAGGCTCACCTTTGTAGCGAACTTCAATGGTATTAATCACCAGTCCAGCTCCTCATTGTCAGCAGTTTTCACACGCGTTTTACCGCTGGCCCGTTTCTTCTGTTTGGTGCTACTTTTGAGTAGTTGCACAGGAGAAACGCCCTCGTCCGGGAACGCAGCCAGTAAATTGTCGATATGACCCAAAGCCTGAAGAATTGCGACATAAGTCGGCAAGGTGCTTTTACCACCCTCGGCAGATTTAACGGCATTCAGTGAGACATTAGCTAAGGTAGCTAAGTCCTCCTGAGTTAAATCCTGGTTCAGCCGATACTGCCTGACTCGCTGACCAATGATTGCTGAAACACGATCAGAATCCATATAAAGAACCTTAAATAGCCTTTAAACTTATAATTATAGTGTAGCAGACTATTTAAGGTACGCAATTATATTTATATAAAAATCTTTATATGGACTATAAAGTGATTTAATTATTTTAAAAGCCTTTTTAAGGGCTATAAAATATTATTTAAAGAGGGTTGTTAATAACACTTGATTTGAGTATGAATCGATAGTCCGCTTCGTGCCAACAGCGGAAGTTCGGGCAAGGTGCGCTGAGTTTTCATATGCCGGCTTCAATCTTTAAGTACCTTTCTTTACCTAAGGTAATGTAATACAGCGGCAGAAATAGAGACTTGAAAAAGTTAGAGGAAAATGAGTTCTTTACTACGATTTTTCCAGAGCGAATATCACTAAAATCAAAGTCAGGACTCGAACACCAGTCAACTACAGCTTTCAGCGTCTTACTACCTTCAGGCAAAGTTATTGTTTGTGTTGCACCACGCTTTATAACAGCCGCCTCTTTCCCATCTACCAGCAAGTGATAGTCTCGAAAAATATCAGCAAATTGTTTTGGTCTTACTACTTCTATTTCCATCACAACCTCGTGTGCAAATATTGGCTAGTAAAGCTTGATACTAATCGACACATTTAACTAAAGCAACGCAGTGAGTTGTAAATCGACGGGTGAATCGAACTTCCGCTATTCGCTCATTGCTGACTTTTGGTGTTGTGCTAGGCACTGAAGTTAACACCTAAATCAACGGGCTGAGTAATTGTTGGCTAAAATTGCGATGGAAGCGGAACATAGCCAACTGGACTTCCTACTTAAAATGGCTCCGATTTTTCGGGGAGATTACAGGCTAACACACTTACCAGTATGCCAATGACGGTGCTGTCGATACAGTTGTCCAGTCCCTGCCAGTCAGCTATAAATTTGCTCAGTTGCTCAAGCTCTATCAGAAGCAATTTAATCATCGCAACGCTACCGTAATAGCCGCCGCCAAAATCCAGCCATTTGTCCAAAAAGGCGTTACCGGTTTTGTACTCTTCTTCTTTGGCTTTAGAGCGCTTTTTAAGGCACTGGTATTCACCAGATCATCGTCTTCGGCAATATCTTTCTTGAAAGCAAAATAATTCAAACCATAACCCACCACTAACATGCACAAACTCATGGTAATGGTTTCTCAAAGTAATTCCATCAAACTCATTTCCGTCAAAGACACTAGCTATGAATCTAGTGCCAGAAGGACTTAATGGCAAAGACCAAAGGGTTGAATGGGAAAAGGGCGGAAGCCTCTTGCTGCAACGGGCCGACAGCTGAGCGCTGATACGTCCCGTGTAAAAAGAGAGAAGATCGATGATTAGATATCGGGGTTTTCCATTAAAAAAGCGGTCATATGTTTAACGATATTCCAGGCACTTTTTCTGGCGGGCTTTAAATCGCCGTAATTGGTTGTGACGGCTATAGAGATTTGTAACTCCGGAATAATAACTAACAGCGCAAACCAAAAGCGGTTAGAGCCGTTGTGATATAATACTTTGTGCTCATTCGCCCAGGAATCATCCAACGCCAAAATCCAACCATAGGCATAGTCTTCCATACCGGGTTCGTGGAGTCGTTGATAGGTTTGGGCACTCAACAGCTCGCTTTTACCCTGCCTGCCCAAAAGATGTTCATTCGCATAGGTAGATAAGTCTTTGAGCGACATGTGAATCATACCAGCAGGTCCCATGATAGGAGAGTTATCAGTGTCGGTGGTTACCGCTTTCGGGCCGCTAAACCAGGTGATTTTATGACCTCGTGGTTGTTCCATTGTTTCGTTTACATCGACAGGTGGACCGAAGCCACCGCTCGACAACTCCAGCGGTTGAAACACCTCTTCACGAATGAGATCTTCCCAGGTTTTCCCGGTTTTGGTGGTAGCCAATACAGCAGCAATTGTATAGCCAACATTGGAATATTCGAAATCAGTGCCCGGCTTATAATCGGGCTTTCTCTCTAGTATTTTTAGGACTTCTTCTTTGCGTAGCGCGTCGCGCTCTGTCCCTTCTTTTGGGTACAGCGACTGGATCCGCCAGGGAAAATCAGCTTCAGCTCCACCAGTGTGAGTGAGCAGCTGCGACAAAGTGGCGTCTCGCCATTGAGGTCTTACCCTGCTGTCAGTGAGGATGTCACCAACGGTGGTATCCCATCGCAACACGCCTCTCTCCACCAGTCGGGCTATCATGGTAGCAGTCATTGATTTAGTGACGGAGCCAATATGCCATTTGTCATCGATTGATACAGGTACACCGCTTTGGGTTTCTCTTTCACCGTATACCGCCGTCGCCAGATGTACTCGATTTTTGGAAATTGCCGCTCCCAGAGAGACTAAGCCACTGTCTGCATGTTCTTCAGACACGATAGCTTGCAGTTCCTTTGCAATTTTAGTATCTGTTGTCTGTGCAAATGTTACTGAAAAAGTCATACTCAATGTAACGGCAACCATTAGCTTCATTTGCCACTGAAACTCTACACGATATTTTTTCAAAACTCTCACTTACTCGCTGTGGATTAAAAACCAAATAATTCAAGGCCTGATGAATAGCCAGCACCTGACGAATAATAAACTTACGTATTCGATCTGAAATTTTCAAGGATCTTGTTATCACACCATTTTATTTGCTGTTTTTTTTAGACGTCGAGGTTAAGCATACACACGGCGAGATCGCGAACGTAAATTGAACAGTTGAGTCTGTTTTCTTTCTTGTTTCTGGACCTGTCCATATCATTGTGATCTTATACTCTCTTTTAGGAGCCCGTTTTATGAGTATTGATGTTTTCGCTGAACATTCTTCCAATGTCACCGATCCCCGGCAGTCTGCCAAAGTGATCTATCCTTTATACGATGTTTTATTCTTATCCAATTGGGGTGTTATCACCGGATATGAAGGCTGGGACAACATTGAGGATTTTGGGCATGCCAGACTTAACTGGTTGTAGAGGTTAGGTTTATTCAGCCAGACGTAATTTTTAAAGAGCAGTTGCAACAAACTATGAGCGAGTGTTGCAGTTAATAGTTGAATTCGGGAATTGTTAAAAGCAGGGGTTGCGATTGAAAAGATTGATTTCATCAAAATCGAAAGTCAGCAAAGAGCGAGAAGCGGTCATTATTAGTTCGAGAAATTTTACATCGTATTGATATACTAATGTCATGAAGTAGGCTGATTTTGTGGTTATACGATGAAAACGATAGGTAAGTTGGCTAAAGAACTTGATTTAGGCGTAGAAACTATACGGTTTTATGAGCGAGAAGGCCTAATAAAGCAGCCCCAAAAACCTCAAAATGGTTATCGGGTGTATGACGACTCAATCACCAAGCAATTACAATTCATTTGTAAGGCTAAAGCACTTGGCTTTACTCTAAAGGAAGTAGCGTCTTTGATGTCAATGGATGGCGATTGTGCCAAAGTTGAATCTCTAGGTTTGCAGAAACTGAGCTTAATTCAAAGTAAGATAGCTGACCTTCAACGCTTAGAAGTCGTCATAAAAGAAATGACTAATTCATGCCGCAACAATAACGACCAATCTCACTGCCCAATAATCGATTCGCTAAAATAGCATTGACTCCGTACCTATCTACGGAGTTTACACTCAAGTCATTCAAATAATGTTAGACGTTAAAAATGATTAATAAGATTTTAGATAAAGTTGGCTCAGGTGGTGTTTGGCTTGCAGCCCTCAGTTGTACGGGGTGTTTCCCTGCTCTCGGTTCATTAGCATCAGCATTGGGATTAGGCTTTCTCTCTCACTTTGAGGGGATTGCTGTAAATACCTTGTTACCTATATTTGCAACTTTGGCGTTGTTGGTAAATTTGTATAACTGGTATAAAAACCAAAATCATACGAGAGGTACTCTTGGAGTTATTGGGCCTATAGCTGTTTTGTTAACCCTCTATCCACTATGGCAATATGACTGGAGCACTTATTTGTTCTATGTGGGTATTTGTTTGATGATTGTAATGTCCGTATTGGACATTGTTAAACCTTTGAAGGAGCAAACATGCGAGGTATAGAGTTAAATTCTACCATTACTTGCCCTGAGTGCGGTTTCAGTAAAACCGAAGAAATGTCAACCAACGCTTGCCAGTGGTATTATGAATGTGAATCTTGCAAAGTTCTCCTAAAGCCTTTGAAGGGCGATTGTTGTGTATACTGCTCTTATGGAACAGTGAAATGCCCACCAATTCAAGAAGGCCAAAGTTGTTGTAAGAGCTAAGTGAATGTCTCTTAATGGCACAGGGCTGCCGTAGCAGCCCCCCTAACAGTCAAACCTCAATTGACTCGGAAATATCAAGTGCGTCATCGACTTCAATTCCAAGGTAACGCACCGTGCTTTCCAACTTCTTGTGGCCTAATAAAAGTTGGATAACTCTGAGATTCTTAGTTTTCTTATAGATAAGATATGGCTTGGTTCTTCGCATTGAATGAGTACTATACAGCGAACGGTCTAAGCCTAGCTTCTCGATCCAACCGTGAAATTTCCGATTGTACTGGCGGGTTGAGATATGTTCTGCGCCAGTGACTCTCGACCTAAATAAATAATCTGATTCTGATAGCTTCGCTTGCTTGATCCATGCGGATAGCGAGTCTCTAGTTCCTTGAGTTATCTCGAACTGTACTGGGCAGCCCGTCTTCTGCTGCACAACGTGAGTTCTGGTAAGCAGCGAACGACCACACGAAACATCCGATACTTTCAGTTTTACTAAATCACAACCTCTAAGCTTGCTATCTAACCCTAGATTGAAAAGAGCCAAATCTCTTACCTTCCCCTCAAGTTCAAGGCGTATGCGAATGCCCCAGATATGGGATATCTGGAGTGGCTTTTTCTGTCCTATAATTCGATTTTTATTCCACGGATATGCTTGTTGAACTGCCATGAGTAATCTCCAGTTAGTACGGAGACTTAAGTATGGCCTTTAAAAAGAGTAAAAAGCCCGCTAAAAAGCGGGCTCCATAGTCATTTCAGTGAGGCATCTCACCTGACGTGGAACGTCAGGCTACCTCTCTACCGATACTCTTCAATGCTCGGACATGAACACATCAGGTTACGGTCACCGAAAACGTCGTCTACGCGGTTTACGGTTGGCCAGAACTTATCGTAACCCACTGCTTCAACCGGATAAGTTGCCGTTTTTCTATCGTATGGGCGGTCCCATTCTGCGTCGGTAATGTCGGCCAATGTATGCGGTGCATTCACCAGTGGATTGTTGTCTTTTGGCCATTCACCGGCTGCTACTTTCTCGGCTTCGGCTTTAATACTCACCAAAGCTTCAATAAAGCGGTCCAGCTCGGCTTTAGACTCAGACTCGGTTGGCTCAACCATAATGGTACCCGCTACCGGGAAGCTCATGGTTGGTGAGTGGAATCCGTAGTCCTGCAGGCGCTTAGCCACATCAATTTCCGCAATGCCGGCGGCGTCTTTCATTGGACGCAAGTCGATAATGCACTCGTGAGCGACACGGTTGTTGCGGCCACGATACAGAATTTTGAAGTGCTTACTCAGCTTCTCAGCAACGTAGTTGGCGTTCAAAATAGCGGTTTCTGACGCTTCACGTAAGCCTCGTCCGCCCATCATGGCAATGTACATCCATGAAATGGTCAGAATGCTGGCACTACCAAACTGAGCAGCAGATACCGCGCCGTTGCCTGCTTTAGGGCCTTCGATATTAATCACCGAGTGGTTTGGCAAAAACTCAGCTAAGTGCTGCTTCACACCAATAGGACCCATACCAGGGCCGCCGCCACCGTGCGGAATACAGAAAGTTTTGTGCAGGTTCAGGTGTGATACGTCCGAGCCAATGTAACCCGGTGAGGTCACGCCAACCTGTGCGTTCATGTTGGCACCGTCCATGTAAACCTGCCCACCGTAGCTGTGAACCAGGTCACAAATATCTTTAATGCCTTCTTCGTACACACCGTGCGTTGACGGGTAAGTCACCATAATGCACGACAGGTTATCGCCCGCTTCTTCTGCTTTGTCTTTTAAGTCGTCCATGTCCACATTGCCGTTCTTGTCGCAGTCGACAACAACAACTTTCATGTTGATCATTTGCGCTGACGCCGGGTTAGTACCGTGCGCAGAGCTTGGAATTAAGCAGATATTGCGGTGCCCTTCGTTGCGACTCTCATGGTACTTTTGAATAGCTAGTAAGCCTGCATATTCACCTTGCGCACCCGAGTTCGGTTGCATAGACATGGCGTCATAACCGGTAATATCCAATAGCCACTCAGACAAGGTGCCGACCAATTCCTGGTAACCTTGTGCCTGTTCTACCGGGCAGAACGGATGCAACTGACCAAACTCAGGCCAGGTGACCGGAATCATTTCAGCGGTCGCATTCAATTTCATAGTGCACGAGCCCAATGAAATCATGGAATGGTTCAGGGCTAAGTCTTTGTTTTCCAGTTTTTTAATGTAACGCAGCATCTCTGTTTCTGAGTGATACTCGTTGAATACCGGATGCTGTAAGTAGTCTGACTGACGTACCAAGGCCGCAGGAATCGACTCGACATCTCCGCCGGCAACACGGCTGTCCAATACGTCAATGTCCAGACCATGATTCTCACCAAACAACACGTTAAACAGCGTTTCAACATCGTCACGCGTTTTCGCTTCGTCCAGGCTGACGCCAAATACGCCCTCGCCGTCAACGCGCAGGTTAATGCCTGCAGCTTTAGAGCGCGCTAACACGTCGGTCGCGTTGTCTTTCATTTCGAACGTTAAGGTGTCAAACCAATGGCTGTTGACCAGCTTCACGCCTTTGTCCTGCATACCTAAGGCAACAATGTCAGTCAGGCGGTGAATGCGGTTGGCAATACGGCGCAAGCCTTGAGGGCCGTGATACACGGCATAAAAAGACGCCATGTTCGCCAGCAGTACTTGCGCGGTACAGATGTTTGAATTGGCTTTTTCACGGCGTATATGCTGCTCACGAGTCTGCATAGCCATACGCAACGCCGGACGTCCTCGAGAGTCTTTAGAAACTCCAATAATACGACCTGGCAACGAACGCTTAAACTTGTCGCGAGTGGCAAAAAACGCTGCATGAGGACCACCGTAGCCCATAGGCACACCGAAACGCTGTGCGTTACCGAAGACCATGTCCGCACCCATTTCGCCCGGCGACTTCAGCATTAACAAGCTCATTAAGTCAGACGCAACGGCGACAATGGCTTTTTTCTCCTGCAACTCGCCAATTAACTGTTCGATGTTGTGCAGCTGACCTTGTTTGTCCGGGTATTGCAGTAACGCACCGAAGACATCATGGTCGGACGCTTCGCGCGCAGGACCAACGATGATCTCAAAGCCGTAATACTCGGCACGAGTTTTCACTACGTCGATGGTTTGCGGGTAAACATTGTCCGCAATAAAGAACGCATTGGCTTTTTTATTCTTCGACACGCGCTTAGCCATAGCCATGGCTTCCGCTGCAGCCGTTGCTTCATCCAACAAAGACGCACTGGCCAAATCCAGGCCGGTTAAGTCCATGGTCATTTGTTGGAAGTTCAGCAACGCTTCTAAACGGCCCTGCGCAATTTCCGGCTGATACGGTGTATATGCGGTATACCAACCCGGGTTTTCCAACACGTTACGTAAAATAACGTTCGGCACAACGGTGTCGTAGTAACCCATACCAATGTACGAGGTGAAAATTTCGTTTTTCTGAGCAATGGTTTTCAGACGAGCCAGCGCCTCACGTTCCGTTTGCGGCTCACCAACTTGCAAGAACGGCTCGCGCAATATTGCGCCAGGCACCGTGTCTTTGGTTAAAGCTTCTAAAGAATCCACACCCAGTTCTGCCAACATGGCTTTTTGCTCTTCAGCGCTTGGGCCAATGTGGCGACCGATGAACTCATCGTGGTGTTCTAATTGCGTCAGGGTAGTACTGCTCATTTAACTCAGCCTCGTACATTTATCGATAGTAAGAAACAACGAACCCCGGTTAATTTCCGGGGCTCAGGACGCTTAGACATTGGTACAAAGTCCAATGGCTTAGTCTTCGTCTATTGAAGCCTCGTAAGCGTTTGCGTCCAATAAATTTTCCAGTTCACTGCTGTCATCCGCTTTAATACGGAATAACCAGCCGTCGCCATAAGAGTCGTTGTTGACTGTTTCAGGCGCGTCTTCTAAGTCTTCGTTAATAGCGACAATTTCGCCCGTCATTGGTGCGTAAATGTCTGATGCCGCTTTTACAGATTCAGCGACCGCAATGTCGTCGCCTGTTTCAACTTTGTCACCAACGTCTGGCAACTCAACGAAAACCATGTCTCCTAACAGCTCTTGCGCGTGTTCAGAGATACCAACGGTAAAGGTGCCATCACCTTCGTCGCGCACCCACTCGTGAGTTGATGCGTATTTCAGATCGGCTGGAATATTGCTCATAATGACTTCCTGTAGTTCAAAATCGTTTATTGTGATGAAACAGAATTATAAAACAGATTGACCGTTTCGCACGAAGCCCGGTTTGACGACCTTCACCGGTACTTGTTTCTTACGCATTTCAACGTCTGCGGTATCACCCACTGAAGCAGGAACACGCGCCAATGCGACCGAGAAACCAAGTGTAGGCGAGAATGTACCAGAAGTGATGATACCTTCGCCACCCTCAACGGTCACTTTTTGACCGTGACGAAGTACACCCTTCTCTTCCATCACAAGGCCGACTAGCTTGTCGTGACCTTCGGCTTTCTTCTGTTCTAATGCTTTACGGCCAATAAAATCTCTGTCTGCCGGTTCAAATGCGACGCTCCAGCCCATATTAGCTTCCAGCGGCGTGATATTCTCGTCCATGTCCTGACCATACAGGTTCATGCCGGCTTCTAAGCGCAGAGTATCACGTGCGCCCAAACCACACGGAGCAACGTCCGCTTCTAGCAACTGGTTCCATAACGTTTCCAATTGGCTTGCCGGCACGACAATTTCGTAGCCTTTTTCGCCGGTATAGCCCGTGGTAGCAATGAAGTAATCGCCAACGTCTTTACCCACAAAAGACTTCATGCCGTCAATTTCAGCGTATTGTTCGCTTGAGAGTACTTTCTGAATTTTCTCAGCCGCATTAGGACCTTGCAGCGCAAGCATGCCCATATCGTCACGTTCTTTCGTGGTGACATCAAAATCGGCAGCGACTTTTTCAATCCATGCTAAGTCACGGTCACGAGTGGCTGAGTTCACAACCATGCGGTAAGACGTCTCTGAGAAGTGATACACGATAAGGTCATCAATAATGCCGCCGTTTTCATTCAGCATGCTGGTGTATTGTGCTTTACCTTCGGTTTTTAGCTTAGCCACATCGTTAGCCAGCAAGTAACGCAAAAACGCCTGAGCTTGTGGACCTTCGACGTCAACAATGGTCATGTGAGACACATCGAAGACCCCGCAGTCACGGCGTACCGCGTGGTGCTCTTCAATCTGAGAGCCATAGTTCAGCGGCATATCCCAGCCGTGAAAGTCGACCATTTTGGCACCGGCTTTTACGTGTGCATCGTACAGTGGCGTTTTGCTACCCATAACGCGTTCCTTATCTGTTCACTTTATGTGCGTGTTTATGGGCGCAAATTATAGGCGTGATTCACTTAAACTTAAAATCAATAATGCTTATAATGGTATTAATTTTTTAAATATTGAATACTGAGTTTATAAAGTGAGCCAATGAAACATTTATCCTTAGAGGCCCTACGTAGTTTCAGTGCTGTTATAGAGCTAGGCAGCATGACTCTTGCCGGCGAGCGCATGGGTCGTTCCCAGCCTGCTATCAGTCTGCAACTGAAAAAGCTCGAACAGCAACTCGGCGTTGAGCTTCTAACCCGAGAAGGCAATGGCTTTGCGCTAACCCCCGACGGCGATGTGCTGTTTGATTACGCACAGAGAATGCTGGCACTGAATGATCAAGCCTGGGCGCAGTTCGAACCTCAACAAGTCAGTGGGAAAGTTCGGTTGGGTATCACCAGCGAGTTCGCCTCCAGTTTGTTACCCAAAGTTCTGGGTCAGTTTGCCCAGGTATACCCGCAGGTCACATTGCAAGTAACCTCTGCGCTAAGTAAAGACTTACTGTCAGGGCTGGGACAACAGTTCGATATTATTCTGGCACTGCGCGAGCAAACCAATAAAAGCGACGTGTTAATTCAACGCGAAGAGTTAGTTTGGGTAGGGTCTTCGGCGTTAATAGAGCAAACCAGTCTACCGTTGGTTGTCGCACCGGAAGGTTGTATCTATCGGCGTCGCGCCGAGCAAAGTTTGCAACGCATACGACAGCCTTATCGAATTACCTACACCAACACGGACTTTTCCGGCTTGACTGCGGCGTTAAACAGCGGGCTTGGCTTAACTGTTCTGGCGAAAAGCACGGTGCCTGACAATGTATCTATTATTGACACACTCGCTAACGGGCAAAGTTTACCAACGCCGGGCTCTGTTAATGTCATTATGCGGCTGGCAGGTGGTGCGTCCAGCGCGGCTTCTCAACTGGCAGATTACTTAAAAGCGAGAATTTAGCCGCGCTCAACAACCACGTCTACGGGCTCTTTCAAATAGGCGTTGCCATTACGACGTAGGCTAGCCTTCAAGTCTTCCTCGGAATTAAGGCCGGTGTCAGTGCGCCCGTCCTGGTAATGCACGGAAAAAGGCTGGTTGAATGGCCTTGCGCGTACAACGTCGTACAGCTCTTTCAGTGTGCAGCAGGTGACTGCTTGGGCGGTATTCACTTGGTTACTGGACATAACTCACCTCGTTCATCGAGTCGGTACAGGTTTATCCAGTCGTGCTGGAACAGTTGATTAAAGTCACTAGCGCCTGCCAGTGCTTTTTGAATGATGTCTTCGGTAGCTTCAACAATAACTTGCAAGCGCATAGGTCGGTGAACAAAGTCTTTTCCGTCGTGCACCGATTGCCAGGCTAAGCCTTGCCGCAAGTCGCCGCCGTTACCCTCAAACACGCCAATGTCGTTAGCCACACGGTTATGCAGCAGCTTGTTGCCGCTGCCTAACTGCTTCGGGTCGGTGACAGAACAGTAGTACTGCCAGTTTATCCAATTAGCGACCAGGCCCGGCGCGCTAAATAATTGACTCAACAAAGCACCGTTCAGATCATTGTCGCTGTAATAGTCATGCAAAAAGTTGCTGCCTGAGGTGTCGGCAGATGCCAAACGTTCAGAGCGCCCGAAAAATAACGTATTATTGTCGGCAAGCCCCCACTCCGGACGTAATTCAGCCCAGTGACTGGAGCGCTTTTTACGGGCTTTAAACGGCTCGCTGCTGTTATTTGCGAGTGACTCACTGGCGGCATTGAAGGTTCGTTTTACCTCTCCCGGAACGGCGTCGGACAGCCAGACAATGCGATCTGTCACCGTTTCATGCAGGGCTGAATAGAATCTCGTTTTGGCTGGAATATCGAAGCCTCGCTCACGTAAATGCTCGCGAATAGCGGTGTCATTGAGCAAACGTGTTAACACGCGAGCACTCAAAGCCCCTGTCTGGCCACCGCACGCACCACAGTTAAGACCGGCACGCTGCGCGTTATTGCTGTGGTGCGAACCGTGCCCAACTAATACTACATGCTGACCAAATGCCTGAAATTGCATACCAGCTAAGGCTTGTTCACAAATAGCAACTAATGCGTCGGTCGACACCTCTCCATCGTCATTACACACCGTTGCTTTGGCATGTGCATCGGCGGTTGCTATCTTGCCGGGCACACCCGTCAATAAAGACTTGAGTTTACTTAAACCCAGGGCTTCAACCCCACTAAACATAGACACCGGTGTATTAAATAAATTTGCCAGCAGCGACGTCACGCTTTGCTTTTGTTCCGGCGCCTTTATGTAATACGACGGCTGCAGCAGTCCCGGTACATGCGGCGTGCTGCCACTTCTGGTTTTTAACGCCAGCGGCACACCGAAAAATCCGGCAAAACCTTTCGTCTGCGTGTTTATGCTAAGCGCCTGCCCCGCTTTTTCCAGCGCCCGGCGGTAACGCTCTGAGCGCACATCAATACAAAATACAGCCTGAATTTCAGGTGTTTTTAACGGCTTATCACCCTCTGCGCTAGTAAACGTGAGACGAGCTACCTGTGAGCGTTCGTATGCGCCCTGCCACTTCCAAAGTAGTTCGTTGTATTGTTGAGCGTATCCCACCCAGCCTAAGCAATGCTCAAGTTGTTCGTTAAAGCTGCTTTTTAACTGCTCATGTACGGATGTATTCGTGCGCTCAGCCAAGTGCCACAAAAGATATTCCCAAGCTAAACGGATGCATAGCAGATCAAACACCCACTGGCTGTCCTGACGAGCGTCCTGATAGGAAAGTGCAGCCGCCCAACCCCACAAGTCACTGATAAGCGCCTGGCAATAACACTGCAACGCATAATCGGATGCGTCAGTCAGAAAACTCGCCTGACATACTTTAATTAACTCGTGAGGATCATCGGGGAGTTCCGCAAACAGCTCGTTCAGGTCAGCCTCGTCCATCAACGTTTCGATACCACGGTCAGCCCGCGAAATGGTCAGCCAATGACTGTATAAAGAGCTGTCGCTGCCCTCTTCCTGAAAGCGCTTGGGGAACTGCATAAACAAGCCACAGGTTTGGCTAATTTGCAGAACAACCTCTTCGTTCCATCGCATTTTGCGACTGCGCTGTTGGTATTTGTCGACTAGACGACTGAGGTTCTGCCACTGTGGAATGGGCGTGATAATACTAACGCGCTGTTGCAGCTGCTCGACCATTTTGTCGGTCACGTGCTGTTTGTCTATTTCATTCTGTTGCCACTTTTGCCAATAAAATTCAGGGCTCATCAGTAAGCGGCTACCGGCGCTGTAACGCCAGTGCGCAGCAACGTCCTCTACCGGTTTATTGCGGTACTGCCAGAATGGGTTCACTGCTATCCATTGAGATAGCGGCCACTGAGGAGCAACAGACTGGCTCACTTGCTCTGCTATGGACACAAAACGGCTGACTGAAATCATGATAGCCCCTCTTTTTTACTGCGGCGCTGATAATACTCAATGGGGTGACTTGGCCATAGCCACAGCACAAAGCGGGTTAGCCATTCGTCCAGGTACAAACCTGCGTTCAGGGTAATAAACCAACGTTGACTTAGGCTGTGCGACGGCGTGTGGTGCACCAGCCAATAGGTAAAAGCAAATGCGTTGAAAAGTAGCGCAATAAAAGGCTCCAGCCAGACGCTAGTAAGCTGTTGAGGCCCTATTATTTGTTGCGCCAGCGCGCCAAGAACAATATATGTCGCGATAGTAAGCGCTGACACACCGAGTCGCAGTAGCGGTTGATAAAGGTTCATCCATATTGTGGTAAGCGCCATGGCGAGTAATGCCGACGGCAGCCATTTCGGATCGTTGAGCCACCACCAACACGCCGCTGCAACAATGGCCTGAAACGCGATAAAAATTAAACCGACACGCCATAATGAGCGAGCTTGCGGCTGTTTTATTATGGCAACTTCGCTGACCGACAGAAATGCGTGCGCTTTGTAGACCGAGTGCGCGATTAAATGCAGTAATGCTAAGTCGTAATAGCCCAAGCCAATTTCCAGCAGCATGAGTCCCATTTGTGCGCAGGTAGACCAGGCTAAACGGACTTTGATGCTAATGCGTGTAGCCATAATAAGAGCCGCGAAACAGCAGGATGCCGCAGAAACTATGCAGAGTAACCAAACTGCGGGGGTGCTATTGCTCCAAATAGGTGTTGTTATGAGTAGCAAAAAACCACCAAGGTTAATGATACCGGCGTGCAGTAACGCGGATACCGGTGTCGGCGCTTCTACCACTTGAATGAGCCAACCATGCAATGGCAGCTGGGCGCATTTTATAAGTGCTGCCATGACCAGACAAAGCCCAGCAATGTGTTGAATGAGCTCGGGCGCTGCGTTGGTTGCGGTGACGCTTTGTAAAATGGTGTCGAGTTGCAAGCTGCCGGTGTGCAGATACATAAGTAACAAGGCAGTGCCTAAAAAGCTTTCTGAGCAGCGCGCCAAAATGAATTTTTTATGGGCCGCGAGCACGGCGCGATCGCGCTCTGGATAGAACATGAGCAGGCTGTGCAGTTGGAGGCTTATTGCCATCCAGGCGGCGAAGAAGACGATGATGTTATTGCTGACAATGAGGACAAGAACGGCTGTCAGGCAGCCAATAAGTTTGGTGATAAAAGCACGCCGGCGCGGATCGAGTCTGAAGTTAGTTCTGGCATAATTAGTGACCACAAACGCCAAAACACCGACGAGTACGAGTAACACTGGGCGTATGCCTGAAAATGTAAGCCATTCTGTCAATAACACGTCGTTGGTACCTCGTTTGGAGGGCTTTATGTTGTAACGAATTATCGATGGTTTATTGATGTTAAGTAAAATAGATATATATTATTATTTCGTTCTATTTTTATGAATGATGGTTTGCGATATGAACTACAAACATTTGTTTTATTTTTGGCACGTGGCGGAAAGCGGTCACTTGACGCAAACGGCGCAAAAGCTGCATGTGTCGCAGTCGGCGTTATCGGCGCAAATTAAGCAGTTAGAAGAGCGGTTTGGTACCCCCTTGTTTGAGCGTCAGGGCCGCCAATTAGTGCTGACTGAAGCCGGTTATATTGCACGCCAATACGCCAGTCGGATTTTTCACGAAGGCGAAAGTCTGATAAAGCAGTTGAAGCATGGTCAAACCGGTGATGATGTGGTCATTCGTATTGGTCATGCATCGACAATGTCGCGCAACTTCGTTGAGGCCTTTATTAATGATTTAGTGCATCAGCAGAAGGTGCATTACCGTTTACATTCTATGACGCCCGACCAGTTGTTTAATGAATTGGCGAATCATCAAATCGATATTGCTTTGGCCAATACGAATGTGCGCGGAAGCGATAAGCAACTTTGGCAGAGTCGTTTACTGGCCCGGCAGCCAGTGTCAGTTATTGGTCCTGTAGGCCGGGATATTGAACGGCTAACATCAGAGGCTTTGGTAGGGCAAAATTGGGTGCTTCCTCCTGAAAATATGCCGCTTCGCTCAGCATTTGACATGCTTAGCGCGGAGTACAATTGGCAACCTCGAGTACTTGCGGAAGCTGATGACATGGCAATGCTTCGTCTGCTCGCCCGCGACACCGGCGCCCTGGCGGTCATTCCTGACGTTGTTGTCCGCGACGAGCTGACCGGCGGTCAACTGAAGCGCTACCTGACGTTACCTAACGTCTTCGAGCACTTCTACGCTATTACCCTCAAACGCCCCTTCGAACACCCCATGGTCGCTCAACTGCTGCAGCGATTTGGGTGATTCGAAGGGCACTCCTTACCCGAGGTGTTTGCGGGCGTTGCGGAACATGCGCATCCATGGGCTGTCTTCGCCCCACTCGTCTGGGTGCCAGCTGTTGGCAACGGTGCGGAAGACGCGTTCCGGGTGCGGCATCATGGCGGTAACGCGGCCATCTTCGCTGGTCACAGCAGTAATGCCTTGCGGGGAGCCGTTCGGGTTCGCCGGGTACTGCTCGGCCACTTCGCCCCAGTTGTCGATGTAACGCAGCGCGACCTGAGCGTTCTGCTCTAACTGGCTTTGTTGCTGTGCGTTAGCAAACTCCGCACGGCCTTCGCCGTGTGATACGGCAATTGGCATACGCGAGCCTGCCATGTCACCTAAGAAAACCGACGCAGACTTTTGCACTTCCACCAGGCTGAAGCGGGCTTCAAAGCGTTCGCTGCGGTTGGTGACAAAACGCGGCCAGTGGTCGGTACCCGGAATGAGCGATTTTAACGTCGACAACATTTGGCAGCCGTTGCACACGCCCAGCGCCAACGTATCATTGCGATTAAAGAAAGCTTCAAATTGTTCGCGGGCACGGTCATTAAACAGAATAGACTTTGCCCACCCCTCACCGGCGCCTAACACGTCACCGTATGAGAAGCCGCCGCAAGCTGCCAGCGCTTGCATGTCTTCTAACGACATACGACCGGCTAAAATGTCACTCATGTGAACATCTACCGCTTCGAAGCCGGCACGGTCAAAAGCCGCGGCCATTTCATAATGCGAGTTCACACCCTGCTCGCGCAGAATCGCCACTTTAGGCGCTGCACCTTTGGCAATATAAGGCGCCGCAATATCTTCAGAAGGATCGAAGGTCAAATCAGCCTGTAACCCAGGGTTATCAGCACGCTGTTTCAAACGGAACTCTTCGTCGGCACACACAGGGTTGTCACGCAGACGCTGCATGTGATGCGTGGTCTCAGCCCACACCGTGCGCCAGTGCGTGCGACTTTGTGCCAGTACTTTCTGACCGCCGCGGGTAAAGACAATAGCGTCTTCATTGGTTGGCTCACCAATGCGTTTTACACAGTCGCCTAAACCGGCTGCTGTATAGGCATCCATAACGTTCTGATACTGCTCGTCGCTCACTTGAATAACCGCGCCCAGCTCTTCGTTAAAGAGTGCTGCCAGGTTATCCGTACTTGAATCATCAGAGCTCAGCTCGTCGAGAGTGACATTCACACCACAATTACCGGCAAATGCCATTTCAGCCACAGTGCCAAACAAACCGCCGTCGGAACGGTCGTGGTAAGCCAGTAAACGCCCTTCGGTCACCAACTGCTGCGTGGTGTTAAAAAACGCTTTGAATAAATCAGTGTCGTCTAGATCTGGCGTCTCTTTACCCAGTTGCTGATAAACTTGCGCCAATGCCGAGCCGCCCAGACGGTTCTTGCCACGACCTAAATCAATAAGCACCAGATGCGACTGACCTTTGTCGGAGCGCAACTGCGGCGTTAATGTTGCGCGAATATCGTTGACGCGACCAAAGGCTGTAATAATTAAACTTAAAGGTGCGGTAACGGCTTTGTCTTCGCCGTTTTCCTGCCACTGGGTTTTCATCGACATTGAGTCTTTACCCACCGGAATGGTAATGCCCAGTTCAGGACACAACTCTTCACCCACCGCTTTTACAGCTTCGTATAACCCGGCGTCTTCACCTGGGTGACCCGCTGCTGACATCCAGTTCGCCGACAACTTAATGCGTTTCAAGTCGCCGATGTCAGCCGCAGCAATATTTGTTAATGATTCAGCCACCGCCATACGTGCTGAAGCGCCAAAGTTCAATAAAGCCAGCGGTGTGCGTTCGCCCATGGCCATGGCTTCACCATGATAGCTGTCATAACTCGCGGCGGTTACCGCAACGTCCGCTACCGGAATTTGCCACGGGCCTACCATTTGGTCACGAGCGACCAAGCCAGTAACACTGCGGTCACCAATGGTAATTAAGAAGGTTTTCTCAGCAATAGCCGGTAATCGCAATAAGCGGTCTGCAGCGTCATTAATATCGACACCTTCTAAGTGCAAATCGACACCGTTAGCTTGTTTAGTCTCAACGTCGCGATGCATTTTCGGCGGCTTGCCGAGTAGAATATCCAGCGACAGGTCGATAGGTTGATTTGAGAACTTAGCGTCATTTAGCAGCACAGTAAGTTCTTCGGTGGCTTCGCCAATGACCGCGTACTCAGCACGTTCACGTTCACAAATGGCTTCAAAACGCGCAAGGTTTTTCGGCGCAATGGCAATAACGTAGCGCTCTTGCGACTCGTTACACCAAATTTCCAGTGGCGTCATACCCGGCTCGTCATTCGGAATATCACGCAGCTCAAACTTACCGCCACGACCGCCGTCGCTAACCAGCTCAGGCATAGCGTTCGACAAACCACCCGCTCCCACATCATGAATAAACGCGATAGGGTTTTCGGCGCCTAGCTGCCAGCAACGATCGATAACTTCCTGGCAACGGCGTTCCATTTCCGGATTTTCACGTTGAACAGAAGCAAAATCTAAGTCTTCGGTCGACTCACCTGATGCCATTGAAGAGGCTGCGCCACCGCCCAAGCCAATATTCATTGCCGGGCCGCCTAGCACGACTAACTTAGCACCTACCGGAATGTCGCCTTTTTGGACGTGCGCTTCACGGATGTTACCCATACCACCGGCTATCATGATGGGCTTATGGTAACCGCGCATTTCCCGGCCATTATGGCTGTCGACGGTTTGTTCGTAGGTACGGAAATAACCTGTCAGAGCCGGACGACCAAATTCGTTGTTGAAAGCAGCCCCGCCCAGCGGGCCTTCCAGCATGATATCTAACGCAGAGACAATACGCGCGGGCTTACCGTAGTTTTCTTCCCACGGCTGCTTGAAACCCGGAATGTTCAGGTTAGAAACACTAAAACCAACAAGCCCTGCTTTAGGTTTCGAGCCCACGCCGGTAGCGCCCTCGTCACGAATTTCACCACCAGAGCCTGTCGCGGCCCCGGGGTAAGGAGAAATAGCCGTTGGGTGGTTGTGCGTTTCCACTTTCATGAGAATGTGCACCGGCTCGTGGCTGTAGCCATAACTCATGCTGTCCGGTTGCGGATAAAAGCGACCAGCTTCGTGACCTTCCATAACCGCAGCATTGTCTTTGTATGCTGAGAGTACGTAGTCCGGTGTCGTTTCGAAAGTGTTTTTAATCATTTTGAACAGCGATTTCGGCTGTTCTTTACCGTCGATAGTCCAGTCGGCATTGAAAATTTTGTGGCGGCAATGCTCTGAGTTTGCCTGAGCAAACATATAAAGCTCGATATCGTTTGGGTTACGCTCAAGCTTTTCAAAATTCTCGACAAGGTAATCAATTTCATCGTCGGCTAATGCCAGGCCCAAGCTGATGTTGGCTTGTGCTAAGGCTTCGCGACCGCCCGCTAAAATGTCTACTGAAGACAGTGGCTGCGGCTCCTGGGTGCGGAATAGCTGGGACGCGTCATCCATGTCGTACAGAACGCTTTCGGTCATGCGGTCGTGTAACAGTGCTGCGGCTTGTTTCAGCTCTTCAGCAGACAAGTCGCCTTTCAAGTAATACGCGGTGCCACGCTCCACTCTGTGGATGTTTTTTAAACCGCAGTTGTGGGCAATGTCGGTGGCTTTTGAAGCCCAGGGGGAGATAGTGCCTATACGCGGAGTAACCAGAATAAGTGCGCCTTCTGGCTCATGCGCTGGTAGTTCCGGACCGTATTTAAGCAGTTGTACCAGGACCGAGCTATGCTCTTCAGTTAGGTCGTTGTGCAAATCAACGAAGTGTTGATACTCGGCGTAGAGCTCTTCAACCGGTAAACCGGCCTGTTTCAGTTGCTCGAGTTGCTTCGTTGTTTTAAAGGCTGATAAGGCTGGTGCACCGCGGTAGATTTCCACAAGCAAGGTCTCCAAAGCTGGGCGATTTTTGCTGGCGGATTATACAGTAAAATACCGGGGGTTGCACCTCGTTACTCGACCTTTGGGCTGCCTTCTTTTTGTACTATGCGGAACCATTTTTCGCGACGTTCAATGATGCGCTGGCGACGCTTGCGAATGACGGCACGGCGGCGGGAGTTGTTTTCACGTCTGAGGCGGTTGGCTCGCATAGACTTAGGCCTTTATTGCGTTGAAAGACCTTTTCAGCTTACCTTGCCGCCCCAGTTTTTTGCAATAATTTTATGCAGACGGTTTCTTAATAACTAAGGTACCCGCCATAATGTCATGTAAACCTTGCTTTTTATCGGTGAAGGCTATCATGATGAAACCAATCATTAGGATAAGTGCTGACACAATTTTACCCCAATAACGACCATTAGCGCGCCCGAAACCAATTTGCTGGCCATTCAGGTCGGTGACTTGTAAGCCCAGAATTTTCTTGCCTGGTGTTGCCATCCAACCAGATATTTCAAAAATAGTGAAGTACAGCCATTGGCCAATAATGCCGATAGCGTAACCGATGCCGCCAGCGATCATTTCAATATCGCCCATGGGTGAGCCAGCTGCGCCCATAAAAATACCCACGAAAATGCCAATAATAACGCCAATAATGGTTAAGCCTAGCTGTGTGATAATAGTGTCTATAATAGCTGCCGCTAAGCGCAGCCAAAAACCGCCGTGATTGAATTCCATTTGTTGCTCCATATTGTTAATTTTGCGTTAAGATGCCTTGAATTGGCACTCAAGTCAATACGCTTGCGTCGTATAGGCTAATATGGAAAGATCCGCCGCCATCAAAGGAAAGGATGTGTTATGAACGAGCTCGACAGTGATGTTTGGTACGTTATTCGGACGAAACCTAAACAGGAAGAACGCGCTGCATTAAATCTTGAAAACCAGGGTTTTGAAGTATTTGCGCCTAAGTTAACGGTGAAAAAAATTCGCCGCGGCGTTCGCACGTCGGTTGTTGAGCCTATGTTCCCGAATTATTTATTTGTGAAGCTAGACGATATTATCGAGCAGTTTTACAAAATACGCAGTACCTATGGTGTGGCTGGCGTCTTGAGGTTTGGTAACAATATTCCCAAAATTCCACAGCAGTGGGTCGATGAAATGAAAGGCGTTGACGAACTGACCGATGAACAAGCCCCGAAAGTGGGTGACAGCGTCGAAATTCAGCAAGGGCCGTTCCGTGGCTTCCTTGCCAAAATTGTTCAGCTTGACGGCGAGTCACGATGCTTCGTCATGCTCGAGTGGATGCAAAAAGAAGTTAAAGCCAACTTCAGTTACAAAGAGCTTCAGTTTAAGTAACGCTTTTGCGTCGCACCAACCAAGCTATTGGAGCCAATAACAGTAACCAGGCGGCATTACCGCCGCTACTTCCTGACGAAGCTTCTGTAACGGTGAAGCTGGTTGTTGCGGTTTCGCTGTTCCCTTCGGTGTCGCTTGCGGTCAGTCGGTATTCATAATCGCCGGTTGACAGACTACCTAATGACGCGGAGACAGTATCACCTTCATAATTGACGTTAGAAACACTGGTTTCACTACCGTCACTGTTTAGCCTAACGACCCCAATGCTGGATGCATCTAAGTTTCCGTCAGCATCAGTCACAGTTGCAGTTAGCGACACAGTCTGTCCAGCGATAGTATTGCTTGCGCGGAAGCTTCGTATAGTGGGCGCTATGGCTCTTGGTTCCACTGTCAAAGACACATTAATGCTGCCACTCCCGTCGCTAAAGTTCACTTGTAGTGGTACGGACAACGCCTGGTCGACGGCCGGTGTTTCACCAGTTAATTGAATACGACGCTCGCCTTCAACGGCCGGATCAATTTCTGCTGCGGTAAAGTTTTGAATAACGCCGTCGGTGTCGTCCACCGTAATAGCAACGTCCTCAGGTACATTATAAACGCTAATCGCAGAGTCCAGCGTCATGACCTCTCCAACACGCTCACCCTGACTAATAAATGCTTGTGCGGCACCACCTGTCATGCTGTCAGGATCAATCCATAAACCGCTGGACACGGAGAAGTCCGGCGCCTCAGTATTCACTACTTTTAACGGCAGATGATATGGGTTGTGAACATTGTCTTTGTCCAGGCCGGCACTAATATCAGCCAGTGACTGTTTAAGGGTTACTGTCATTGTTCGAGTAGTGCCTGAGCCGGTTACTTCCCAGCTGAACCATTCAGCCGCATTGTCGATGCCTATTTGCTGACTGACGTCGGTGCCGCTGGCTGTTACCGGCAGAGCCAACTGAAGAGAGGCGTTGGTAGTGGTTTCATCAGACAACTCGATAGTAACCTGCGCCTGATCACCGGCTTCAACCAGACTGAGAACATTATTATTCAGTAAGAGATAATTAGCCGCTGCGTCGGTGTAGTCACCACTAAAGCTGGCATTGCTAACAAAGCGCCAGCGGGCTGTATCAGGATTGATTTGCTCGACGGCGATAATGCACAGGTTGTCATAACCTCCGTCAGCTAAAGTTTCAGCCCCATTGGTGTTAATGGCCTGATTAGACGCCGTATCAAGAAGTTGTTGCCGAGATAACCCAGCGATATCTCCGCACGCATTGGCATAAATTGCATAGTTGTCCGCACCCTCAACTCTTGGCCACGTCAGCGTAACTTCATCGTTCCCTGAACGAGTAGCTTGCATACCCGCTAAATTCGTTCTTGAGCTGTTATTCGACCAAATAACACTGCTACGTTGGGCAGCCAGGCTGGCATTCGCAGCATCTGTTTCGACCTCTGCTTTGCCCAGTGGCAGGCCGACTTTGGAATCAACTAAGTTCGGGTTTGAAAACGCAGGCTCACTATAACAATCGCCTGAAACAGAGTTCTTTCGGCAAATGCTTTCGTAAGCCATTGTAGTGAAGAAACCTTCATCAGTATTAATATAACCGTAAGGTATATGGAAATCTTCTGCGGGCACATCAGACTTGGTTTCAGGGTCAGCTAGCGTGAACCTGTCATGTCGCAAACCAAAATTGTGCCCAACTTCATGTGCAACAGTTCCGCTCCCCATGCACTCTATAGCGGTATAACCGGCGTTTGAGCCACCACTGACATAATTCACTTTATTGTCACTGGTATTAAACTCGGAGGCTCTAAACGCAATGCCACAAAGGTCGGGGTTTTCAGCACCGACAAAATGCACCACATCGGCTTTGTAGCGATCAACCAGTCGTATCACGCGCTGATTATTAATCAGCTCATCCAGTATTGTTTCTGGGTTTTCATTAGGAAAGCTTGTTGTACTGTCAGGTCTGAAAGGTTCCAAGCCTGCTATCGTCATGGTGACAGGTAGATTTGAGCGCTCGAAGATACTATTACTAAATTCAACTGCACTTTGAATGGATAAGTCTAGGTCATACTCATTTTCTTCGGCGTACCCTAGCAGCCGGTCATCATAGATAAACAAAACATCGAGTGAGTTATCAAATAACTGAACCTCATCCGCTGGAGCGGCCGATTTTTTGATGGAGTAAGACTTCTGAGGCAGGGCTTGTGCCTTCACGCTCGTTGGAGTCTTTCCCTCAATTTTAGGTTGTTTAGGCTCTGCCGGCGGTAAATTGGTGGTTTCTACTACCGTTTTACCCTTTACCGTACGAATAATCACGGAGCCCGCCTTTGGGTGAGTGATTGAAATAAGCTGGTTCTCACCTCGTTTGTGCATAAAGCCAAGGTGTTGCGTGTCGCCGCTGCTGGTCTCAAACGTCAGGCGATAGCTATTTTGTGAAGAAAGTCGTTCCGCAAGCGTCGCTTCAATAGACTCGCCGTTGACGTCCAACTGAATAGTATCTCCCAGGCTTTGGGCCCAGGTGAACATTGGTGTTAAAGCGATAAGTACCGCAGCAGCTATTTTTTTCATTAAAGTCGGCCTTGTTCGTCTAAATACTTAAGGGTGTCGTAAAACCGGCGAATGTTACCAACGTAAGTGACAGGCTCGTCGCCTCGTGCGAAACCAAACCGCGTTTGTCGATAAAATTGCTTCTGACGCAATAACGGCAGACGCTTCTTAACATCGACCCAGCGGTCTGGATTGCCGCCCTGCTTTTCGGTCAGAATGCGTGCATCTTCCAAATGCCCGAAGCCAATATTATACGCGGCTAATGCAAACCAGGTGCGGTCTGGCTGAGGAATTCTATCAGGCACCCGCTCTAACATACGCTCTAAATAACGTGCTCCCCCGCGAATACTCTGCTCTGCATTCAAGCGACTTTTCACGCCCATCGCTTTTGCTGTCGGTAGTGTTAGCATCATCATGCCACGCACGCCGGTTGGTGACACCGCCCGCGGATTCCACAACGACTCTTGATAAGAAATAGCTGCCAGTAAGCGCCAATCCAGAGTGCCGGAATGCTCTCTAAATAAACTTTTGTATTTCGGCAGTATGGTATCTACTGCCTCTATAAATAGGCTGGTCGTTACATAGTTAAACTGTTTTACGTGCCCAAAATGCTGCTCTTTTATGTGCGCCAACCGCCCACTACTGCGAATTTCACCAAAGTACTCGATGACGGCTGCATATAGAGAATCATCATTGCTTTGTGGTAACGCCCAGCCAATGTCCTGGTCGTGTTTAACCGTAAATGCCACGCTCAAATCCGGATGAAAGCGGCGCTGAATGTCTAGCGCTGTGCTGTCTGTAATGGTGTAGTCAATTTCTTCATTGATAACCATACGCAATAGTTCAACGGCATCGTGGTCGGTCGTTGCCCGCCACTTTAGCGTCGGGATGCTGTCCCCTAAACTTTTCAAAAACTCATGGTGCGAACTGCCTTCTACCACCACAATTTCACCGTCTGTAATTTGTTGTAAGTCTCGCGGGCGCTGACGAGAGCCCTGTTTAAACACTACTTTTTGGCTAATAACGTCGTAAGGAGGGCTAAAACGGAACAACTGTGCCCGTGTCGACGTTCTATCGATGCCAGCAGCTACAATATCGACTTCCCCGCGTCGCAACATAGTAAATAAGTCATTTATGTCGAACCGCGGCACCATTTCCAGTTCGACGCCTAACCTATCAGCAAAACGTTTTGCTAAATCATATTCAAAGCCCTGTTCCCGGTCATGGTCGAAGTAATAACTGGTTGGATTCATTAATGTCCCAACGCGAAGTACCTGACGCTCCTGCACAACCGTCATAGCATCTGGCCGGGTTTGAGGGGTACAGGCCGTCAATGTTGTGACGGCCAGAAACAAGGTTACTAAAAAATAAACTGCAGACTTCGGCATATTAGAGTGATTCCAGCGCCCAATTCACGTATAGCTCCGTACCTGTTTTAAGCGCATCTTCGTCCGCATAAAAGTAGGGCGAATGGTTGCTGGGCTCTTTGCTCATGTCTCGCTCAGGTGGTGTTACTCCCAAGAAGACAAACATCCCGGGCACTTCCAGTGCGTAGTAAGAGAAGTCTTCTGCTCCTGTCACTAAAGGCACTTCTTTGACTTTGTCTGCGCCAGCTACAGCTTTAGTTACCGGAAGCATCTGCTCTACGAGGTCGTCATCATTACTCGTTACCGGATAGCCTAAATCAACATGTACATGAGCTTCTGCACCATTAGCTTCCGCTGTTTTCTCTGCAGTGTGCTTTAACTTCGCGTGAATATCACTGCGAATGTCCATGTCGAAGTTACGGATAGTACCAATAAGCGTCACATCGTCTGGAATAATGTTGTTACGCACGCCGCCTTCAACAATGCCAAAAGAGAGTACCGCTGGTGCTTTGGTAATGTTCGTTTGGCGACTAATAATAGTCTGTGCGTTATTAATGATTTGCGCAGAAGTTACGATTGGATCAACACCGCCCCATGGAGTTGAGCCATGAGTTTGTTTACCTTTAACAGTAATTTCAAATTTGTCAGACGAGGCCATTAAGGGCCCTTTCCGATAACCCACATGCCCGGTCGGAAAGCCCGCCCAAACGTGAATACCAAACACTTTCTCGGGTTTGTTCTCAGCAATAAGGTCGCCAAACAAACCTTCTTTTAGCATCAGTTCTGCTCCGCCTTCTTCTCCTTCTGGCGCGCCCTCTTCTGCTGGCTGGAAGATAAACATAACGTTACCTTCCAACTGGTCTTTCATTTCCGACAGTTTGGTCGCTGCGCCCATTAACATAGCAACGTGAGTATCGTGGCCACAGGCATGCATAACGCCAACCTCTTTGCCCCGGTATTCAGAGGTAACTGTCGACTTGAACGGCACATCGGTTTTTTCTGTTACCGGCAAGGCGTCCATGTCGGCACGGAGTGCGATAGTGGGTCCTGATTTGCCACCTTTTAACAGCCCAACGACACCGGTATGAGCAACGCCTGTCGCCACTTCCATCCCCAATGACCGTAAGTGTTTTTCCACCATTTTGGCAGTTTCAAACTCCCGGTTACTGAGCTCTGGATTCGCATGGATATGACGGCGCCACTCAATGACTTGCTGCTCTAAGTCATTGCTGATAGTCACTGGCGACTGCTGCACCATTGCCTGAGCCGGCAGAGTAAATGCTTCCAAAGTGGCGCTACTGGCCAACAATAAACTGATAGCAAGCTTTTTCATAATGTTCTCCTTTTGTTCCTGACAGGAACCTCCGTATGGATACGGATTGTTGTTCTGGTACTGGTTAATATCCTGCGCTAAAATCGCCGCTATGACAACCGATGAAATTTACATGCAGCGAGCACTAGAGCTTGCCGAAAAAGCGCAACAAGCGGACGAAGTGCCGGTTGGTGCGGTGCTAGTGCTAAACGACGAGATTATTGGCGAAGGCTATAATCAGGTTATTAGCCTATCGGACCCGTCCGCCCATGCAGAAGCACAAGCGATTCGTGCAGCGGGACAGTCTATTGATAATTATCGGTTAGTCGACTCCACTCTATACGTTACGTTAGAGCCTTGTGCGATGTGCGCCGGGCTTATTACTCACGCCCGGGTTAAGCGCTTAGTGTTTGGCGCCAGCGACCCCCGAACCGGGGCTACCGGCACGGCTATTGAAGTGCTCAACCATGCGTCGATGAATCACAAAGTAGAGATTGAAAGCGGCGTTTTGGCGGACGAATGTGGTGACATTTTGCGGCGTTTTTTCCGGGCACGCCGCAAGTCAGCCGCCAAACCCTCTAATCCATAAATTACATTAACAGCCCGGTTGCCGCATAAGCCAGAGTCGCGCCAACACCTGCAATTAAAGCGTACGGCAATTGTGTTCTGACGTGATCAATATGCTCAACGCCTGAGGCCATAGAGGCAATAATGGTGGTATCCGATATCGGCGATGCATGGTCGCCGAAAATACCTCCCGAAATAGCGGCGGCAATAAACGGCGCGGGTGGCAAACCAAGTGTCATTGCCAGAGGAATAGCCAGCGGCAACATTATGGCAAAAGTGCCCCAGCTTGAGCCTATGGAAAAGCCGGTAATTGCCGACAGTACAAAAATAAGCGGTAACAGCATCCATAGCGACACCGAACCGTCCAGGACAGACGCCAGGAACTCACCTGTACCCAAGTCGCGTGTCAGTCCACCAAGCGCTATCGACAACCACAAAATGACAGCCAACGGCAAAATATTCCAGGCACCTTTTAGTATGTACTCGACGATATCTTTAATGGTCACCGACTGCGTCAGCAAGGTACCGATACTTGCAATGCCCAATGCTATGTATATGGCGATAAAGACACTCAGCGTACCGTCACCTTCGACCAAGACCCCGTTCCCGGTGATAAGCAACATAACTGGCACCATAACGACTAAGGAAATGAGGCTGGTCAGCACAACCGCCGTGCCTTTGCCGAAAGTCGCTGTTTCGTCAGGGCCGTCTCCCCAGGGGTTTTTAGAGACTTGATCGGGTACGGCATTTTTCTCAAACGCTTTCATAGGACCAATATTCCAGTCGAATAAGGCCACGAACAACGCCAGCAAAACGGCAAATATGGCGTAGAAATTAAAAGCAATAGATTGAATAAACACCATGAGTGGCTGATCAACGCCCTGCTTTGAAATAAGCGTTAAGTTAAATGCTCCCCAGGCGTTCAGCGGAATAAGAATACAAATGGCTGCGCAGGTTGAGTCGACAATGTAGGCAAGTTTTTCACGAGAAATGCCCAGTCGATCATAAATAGGCCGCGAGGTAGTGCCTGAAATCATGATAGTCACGTTGGATTCAATAAAAACAATGACACCGAGAAACCAGGTCATAAAACGCGCTCGGCGCTTACTTTCTATCCACTGCTTACGCTCGAGCTTCAATACGAATTGCTTAAAAGTCCCACCTTTTTCCAGTACACCAAATAGTGCGCCAATACCCAGCGTGAAAAACCACACCAGCATGTTGCCCGGGTCAATAAGTGTTTCCCAGGTACTGTCGAGCGTGCCATAAGCAATATTTGACGGAGCAGGCCAGAACAGTAGAACATTCGCCAGAATAATGCCGCCAATAAGGGCTAACAAAACTTTTCGGGTAATAATGGCAAAGACAATTGCCAGCAGGGAAGGTAAAAGGCTCGTCCAGCTCAGTTCCATGTGGGTACGTTAGGTTGTGTTTGATATAGGGAGGTTAAAATAATAAACCGCCGCGGGCAATACCAACGGCGGTTTATTCGGAGGTGTTAAACCTGTTTAGAACTTATATTCAACACCTAAACGGACAGACCATAGTGACGGCGCGCCGGCACGAGCTTGTACGTTACTCACATCGCGGAATGAGTTGTACTGGTATTGACCAGCATCATTGATCTCAACGTCAGCAATAGTGACTGCTCGTGGGAAGCTTGCTTCATAAAGCACACCCCAGTCGTCGTTAATCATGTTGCCTAAGTTTTCAATCACGAAGAATGCTGAGGCTTTATGTCCTTCCATGAAGCCAGGCAGTTCTTGCTCTAAGCGCAAGTCAACTTTCGTCCACCATTTACTGTTGAACTCGTTGCGTGGCGCAATACCGCCAGCGTACTTGTTCAAGCCAGACTCTTCTAAGAACTCAAAGAAGTCAGCAGTCGCAAACGGCGTACCGTCGTCTGAACCAACAGCGAAGTTCGGATCATCGATACCGGTAGGAACATACAGCAAGCTACGTCCCTGATAAGCGACATCGCCAAACGCACCATCTGTCATGGTATAAGAGAATGGGCGGCCTTTATTGCGAGTTGCAAATAAAGTAACTGTCGTGTCGTAACCATCAAAGAACTCTTTAGTGTAGTTGGCTTTGAATGTAAAACGATGCGGAATCTCGTAGTTTGACGTTGCCACACCTGGGTTCTGAGCGTTTGCTGTTGCCAGGTTAGTGTAGTTCGAGAACGACACTGAGCTAGTCATCGGGTTAACGTCTTCAGCTTTGTTATAAGCGTAACCTAATGTCCAGTCTAGACCGAAGTCATGTGACTTGTTTAACGCCAAAGACAACGTAGTTTGAGAGCCTGAGTCGCCATCCACATTGGTCAGCATAAAGTCGTCGCCTTGATCACGACCATCAGTTGACATTTCATTGAAAATTGGACGGCCATCTGGCGCTGTATCAACTTGTTCCAGACCTAGGTTATAAATAACAGCTGCATCTTTCTTATCCGTATATAGGAAGTCTGCCATTAAGATATAATCATCAGGCAGTGTGAAAGTTGCACCTAAAGCGTATTTCCACTCTTTAGGAAGTTCGAAATCAGGATCCATTGTATTAATTGGTCCCTGACCGCCAGCATTGGCAACCTCATCAAACATTCCCTGAGGAATATCGTAAATAGGGTTTCCTTCACCAGTATGTGGCACATCAAACAATGACTGTCCTGAGAAGTCGCGGAAGGCCTGATACTGAGTCACACCGTTATTCGAGTAGTTGTTAGAAATCCAAACGTTTGGATTACCACCTGAGTACAGCCCAATACCACCGCGTACTTCAATATTCGGGTTCACGAACCAGTTAAAACCAAAACGAGGCTGAAGCAAGTCTTGATCACCCATGTTTTGCTGGTTTGAGAAACCATAAAGCTCTTCATTTAACGGGTTGTAAGTTGGGTAGTCATCACTTGTGTACCAGTCATAACGCAAACCGTAAGTGAACGTGATATCCATTGGCGCATAATAGTACTCGTCCTGGACATAAGCCGTATTCACCGCGTATGCAAACTCAGCAGCCGCATCCTGTGGATTATTAGTACCTGCCGCACTTTCATAAATTGCTGTGCCAGGTGTTCCTGCTTCAAAATCATCGATAGAAGCAAAGCGATATTCACCTTCTGCTTCCTGCACGAACAAGTTGAAAACGTCGTACTCTTCACGCTCGATACCAGCAGAAATAACATGGTCACCTAGCAAGTACGTACCTTTCATTTTAAAGAACGTGGTATCGTACTTAAGTTTATTGGCGTGGCGAGAGTCGTCTGCGCCTAAATAAACCGTTGCATCGTTCACACTAATTTGTACTTCACCAAAGTCGGTTCCGCCAAGAGGATTAACTCGTGCATCAAGCTCTGAGTAACCAACACGTACTTCACTTGAGAAGTTATCACTCCAGTCTGAATATAACTCACCGACATAGGAGGTAAACTTAGAACCACGCTCGTAGAAGTGATTAGAAAACTCAAGCTCATCTGAATCACCATCAGATTCAGCGATAGAGTAACCATCGTTATAGTTGTAAGTTAGTGAAGCACGGTGTGCGTCACTTATGTACCAATCTAACTTGGCCAGGAACTTTTCGTCTTCAACAGGCAGGCTAGACGGGAAGCCACCTGGATTATAGCCATAGATATCTTGAGCAATAGTCGCAATTCTCTCAACATCTGCAGTAGTAACTCCCGCCACCTCGGTAGCAGCGCCAGAGCCCTCTGCTCCGCGATCAAAAGTGTCTGAACCTTCGAGCTTTTCATAAGAGGTAAAGAAAAACAGTTTGTCTTCTAAAATTGCGCCACCAAGGTTGAAGCCATAACGCTTTTCACTGAAGTCACCAACGTTAATTTTGTCGCCTTCTAACTCGTCGCCCTGCAAAGAGTCATTCGTATAGTCATAGAACACACCGCCAAACATTTCGTTGTCACCAGACTTAGTTACAGCGTTAATGTTACAAGCAGTGAAACCGCCGTACTGAACATCGAATGGCGCAAATTCAACAGCGACTTGTTCAATCGCGTCATAAGAAAACGGCATACGTTCGGTCGGATAACCACTGCTGTTCAGACCGAAGTTATCATTCATGCGAACGCCATCAACAGTCAAACTGTTGAAGCGCGGATTAGCACCACCACACTGAATATCTCCAGCGTTGGTTTCATTAATATAGATACGTGGGTCAATGCGAACGACATCTTTTAAATCACGATTTGCTGAAGGTGCATTTTCTAAGTCTTGCAAGTTAAAGTTCGCTGCCGGACTGTTGCTACCGTATAGCGCGTTACTGGTCATAGAGCCTGTCACACTCAGGGTTTCCATGACTTCTTGTTCTAAACGCACATTCACATTCTGTGAGTCACCCAGGGTAAGGTAAACATCTTCAACAACTTGGTTTCTACCTTCAGGACCTTCTACAACAATAGTGTATGGACCGCCTACTGGCATACCACGTGATGAAAACGTTCCTTGTTCATTCGAGCGCAGCGTTTTCACACTGCCGGTACGTTCGTCACGAATTTGGACGGTAGCACCAGACACCATTTGCCCAGATTCCGTTGTGACCACACCACGGATGCTGGATGATGTTTCCTGAGCAATAGCAGCACCGCTAAGGCCCATAGCAATAGCAGCCGCAAGAGCTGTACGCTTGAAAGTAGAGTTAAACATAGTTTCGTTCTTCCCAGTTTTGTTTTGGTTTTTAGCACAAATAAGGGTATAGCTCATTTGTGACATTTGTGTGAAATTTATCCAAAAAAAAGCCCCGCAACGAGTTGCGAGGCTGTTTAATTTAGAAGGTGTAACGAACACCTAATTTGGCACTCCAGGAGGAGCTCATGTCGACAGTACTGTAGTTATTCGGATAGTAGCCTCTATAAACAGGGTCAATTTGATACTGACCTTCGTCATTAACGCCACCCAAGTCATACAAGTTAACCTGCGGATACTGAAGACGGCGCTCGATGCCCCAATCATCGTTCAGCAAGTTAGCAAAGTTGTCGATGGTTAAGTATAAGATTCCTTTGTGACCATCCATAAACCCTGGAATTTCTTGCTGAATGCTTAGATCCAAGTCGGTAACCCAAGGCTGGTTGTGAGTGTTTCTGTCAAGTATATAACCTTCACCGCCGTAAGAGATGCCCGCATTATCTAGCAGCATTTGCATTTCTTCCCAGCTAATTGAGTTTTCCCAGTCTACGTTAGGATCATCGGCACCTGACGGGATGTACGGCAGGTAAGCTGATTGACTGAAGAACTCTGGCGTATCCCCAAAGTCGCCATCTTGATACATGCCGATAGCATAGCTAAACGGACGACCTGAACGGCGTTCAAAGAACAGGTTAAAACGGGTTTCATAGTCCGCGAAGAACTCTTTCTTATAGCCCAAAGTAATTTTTAAGCTGTGTTCAGTTTCAAAGTTACCCGTTGCTGAAAATGCTTGGTTACGGTTTTTAGCAACATAGTGCTTATAGTTACTTGCTGCCTGTGAAGAAGAACCAGCGCCATTATCTTCAACATCTTGGTAAGTATAACTTGCTGTAAAGCTTACCCCGTTATTCCATTGTTTTGCTAAAGACTGCGAGAAAATGTAAGCGCGACCGTCTTCCGGTGCATTTCTTAACATGATATCTGAGTTTTGAGAGCGATCCCCCTCATAACGAGACTCATGAATAATACGTTCACCGTCAGCCATTACTTCGGCTTCTACTATCGCAGTATTATACCAAACAGGCTGGTCTTTCATGCGTTTGTACATCAATGACGTAGTCGCATTAAACATATCACCTAAGTAAGGAATATCCAGCTCGTAGTCTAGAGCCAGTTGAGCTCGCCAGTCATTCGGTAACTCGAAGTTTGGATCCGTATAGTTGGTACTACCGTCACCTTGCTGCATCGCGTCCTGAATTTCTTGTGGTACACCATCGAAACTTGTAACGGTGTTGTTCGAATAATAATCCACAACTGCGCTTCTCGGCGCTTGTACAAGTGTTACACCGTCTTTTGTGAATGGGTTGGTGTACCAAACGTTAGGAACACCGCCGTAGAAACGGCCAATACCGCCACGAACCACTAAACTGCTGTCGGTATAATACTTAAAGCTGATACGCGGAAGGAAGATATCCAAACCGTCCAAGTTTTCCTGGTTGGTCATGCCATCATACGCTTCCTGGAAGTTTTCGTTTAATGTTGGCTTGTCGTCAGAACTTAAACGCTCGTAACGCAAACCAGCATTAATCTCCAAGTTTGGCGTTGCATAGAACGTATCACCAACATATAGCGCTAACGTAGTTCTATCAACTTCATAGGCCGCGTCTTCCGGATTGTTGGTATAAGCATTCTGGTAGCTGAAGTCCCAGTTGCCATTATAGTTGCCAACAATACCGTTTTCGAAACCATAGAAGTTATCAAACTCCCACGACCCTAAAGCATTAGGAACAAATTTGTTGTAAAGGCTTAACTGCTCAACTTGGGTACCAAAAACAATTTCATGCTCACCCATTAAGTAAGTTGCATCGAAATTGAAGGTCAAATTGTCATTCTTAGCAACGTTGCTGTGGCGGTATTCGTCGGTACCAAACGCAAAGCTAGGCCCGTTGAAGAACATGTCTACTTGAACCGAACCAATGTCTGAGTTAGTTAAAGAGTTAGCTTCCACATCTTTGTAGGTGATACCCATTTCAGTAATGAAATTTGAAGACCAGTCACTGTATAAACGAGCGCTGATGTTGTTCATGCGCGTATGGTATGTGTATCGGCGCGAAGCCAACTGAACAAAATCTCCACCGGTAGAGAAGTTACGCTCATCGGAGTTATCCTGCCACTGGTAGGTCACATCTAAACGGTGAGCTTGGTTAATATTCCAACTTAGCTTAGTTAACCACTTACGATCTTTACTCTCTGGGTCCCCACCTAGAGAATCCTGAATACCATAACGCTCGTCTAATATACGAAGAAATTCATTATAGTCTGCTTCAGAAACGTAGAACTCGTTAGTAGCGCCGCTGCCTTCAAAGCCGTAGTCTAAATCGATTTCACGGCTCCATTCTTCATAACTGGTGAAGAAAAATAACTCATCTTTAATAATAGGGCCGCCGAAAGACAGGCCAAAAGTCGACATTGACTGATTAGGCTCAATGTCTTCATTACGGTATGTACGATAGCCGTTTTCGTCCAGGTCACCATAATTCTCTCGAACCGCCTGTACGTCACCTTTTAAGTCGGCGTCAGAAAACTCGTAAAATAACTCGCCTTCGAACTCGTTAGTACCTGACTTAGTTACCGCGTTAATAGTACCGCCTGAGAAGTCGCCTTTTTTCACAGAAAACGGCGCGGCATCCACTGATATTTGCTCAATAGCACTTAACGATACGGGAGGCTGTTCAGTTGGGTAGCCACCATAATTCAGACCAAAGTCATCATTCTGGCCAATACCATCAACCGTGACGCTGTTCATGCGTGGGTCACCGCCAGCAATAGTCATTTCACCTGAGCCGTTGATGGTTACTAGCGGGTTAATGCGAGCGACGTCTTTCAGATCACGATTGAAGCTTGGCATATTATCAATGGTATCTTCACCAAAGCTGCTGCTCGCACCACCGCTTTCCATCATGATAGCCGAGCCGCTAACAACTAAGCGCTCCATGTCTGCTGACTCTAACTGACGACTAACACGGAAAGTGTCTCCAAGATCAAGGTAAACGCCTTCTAAAACGGCATCGCGATATTTATCAGAGTCCAGAATTACCTGGTAAGGACCACCAACACGAAGACCTTTAGCGGAGAAAACACCGTCTTCGTTAGTTGTAAACTCATTAACCGTGCCTGTTGGTTGGTGAATGATGACAACTTTTGTATTTGCAGCCGGGTTACCCTGAGGGCCAGTAATAACACCGCGCATAGATGATGATGTTTCCTGAGCGAAAGCAGCACCGCTAAGGCCCATAGCAATAGCAGCCGCAAGAGCTGTACGCTTGAAAGTAGAGTTAAACATAGTTTTGTTCTTCCCGGTTTTGGTTTTGGGTTTTTAAGCACAAATAAGGGTATAGCTTATTTGTGACAATTCTGTGAAAGAAAAAGGAAAAAGTTAACGAAGCGAAAGCTTTGGAGGGAGGGAGCAGTGAATAATAAAAAGAAGAAAAGTTAGACGTTTGTTTATTATTCGATGATGCCCCACGGCATAACAGCTGATTCATCACAGGAAAGCTCATGACTTGATAAGCCTCGAGACTGTGGTTGGTGGTCGGAGCTGTGGGGTATGCCGCTTGATTCATTACGCTTCTAAGACATTTATGTGTCAGATATGTGACATATTTTAATCAAAATATTCGCCCTTGCCTAGCGCTTTGGGAACCTTTATTCTTCTTAATTGTCTTAGGCGTTTCTCAAACAGGCATTCCCATGGGCTTTATGCGGTTTTCAATATACTCAACATTTGTACTTTTTATGGTCACTTCTCTTTCTGCGTTCGCAGGTTCTGGCAAAAGCGAACCTGAGACGGTTCGTATTGCAACCTTTAATGTCAGTATGGACGCGTCTAATTATTTGCCGGAAAACGAACTTCCTATGCTGAAGAGCTCTCCTCTTCCCGGTGTTCTGGAGCAAAACCATGAGCAAATTCGTGGTATTGCAGAAATACTTCAACGCGTGCGTCCCGATGTGGTCCTGCTGAATGAGTTCGACTACATTGATAAAGCCGTAGGTATTGATGTTTTCCGCAGTGATTATTTAGAAGTGTCTCAAAACGGCCAGGCAGCTATTGATTATCCTTATGCCTACACCGCCCCTGTTAACACGGGTGTGCCTTCGCCTTTTGATTTAAACCGCGATGGCAAAGCCAGTGGCTCTGGTGACGATGCCTGGGCTTTTGGTTGGTACCCTGGTCAATACGGGATGGTTATTTTGTCGAAGTATCCGTTAATAGCGGAGGACGCGCGCACCTTCCAACACTTTTTATGGAAAGATATGCCGGGACGCCACATTCCTTATGTACATGACTCCGATAAGCAGCCAACGTCTGAGTCCTGGTTCTCAGAAGAAGCTATGGCTCAGTTCCCTTTAAGCTCCAAGTCGCATTGGGATGTGCCGGTAAACATTGGGGACCGTGTTATCCACTTATTAGCAGCTCACCCGGTTCCTCCGGTATTTGACGGTCCTGAAAACCGCAACGGTATGCGCAACTACGATGAAATCCGTTTGTTTGCTGATTATTTAACACCTGGTCGCGATAACTATCTTTATGACGATAACGGTGTTCGTGGCGGGTTAGGTGAAGATGCCAGCTTTGTTATTCTGGGCGATATGAATGCACAAGTCGGCGCCGGTGGTGTTGACGGTGCAATTGAGCAGCTCCTCGAACACCCTCGGGTCAATGACGTTAAACCACAAAGCCAGGGGGGTAAGCTCCACTCGCCAGATATTGAGGGTTCTCAATTTCACACAGCGGCTTGGCGCAAGCGCGTTGACTACGCCCTACCGTCTGATGACTTGGTGGTTAAAAATGCGGGGGTTTTCTGGCCCGTTAACGATGAGCCAGGTGCCGACATGATGAAAAAGCGCCAGGCTTCTTCTGACCACCGCTTGGTGTGGATAGATATTGTGAAGTAAACGCCCTTTACGCCCATTTAATGGGCTGCCGTCCGTGCTGCTGCAGATAATCGTTGGCTTTTTTGAAATGGTTAGCGTCAAAAAAGCCGCGATGCGCAGATAAGGGCGATGGGTGTGGCGCGGTCAGAATGTAATGCTTACTGCCATCAATCAGCGGGATCTTTTTCTGAGCATGTGAACCCCATAATAAAAACACGACATGCTCTGTCGCTTCCGACACTTTTTTAATAACGGTATCGGTGAAGGTTTCCCAACCCCAGCTTGCATGACTGTGCGCTTTTCCCTGTTCAACCGTAAGCACTGTATTTAATAAGAGCACGCCTTGCTGCGCCCATGCGGTCAAGTCTCCATGTTGAGGGAGTACGGTGTCTGGGTAGTCCAGAGCGATTGCCTTAAACATATTGCGCAATGACGGCGGAAACTTCACGCCTTCTTTAACAGAAAAACTCAGCCCATGCGCCTGACCTGGCCCGTGATAAGGGTCCTGCCCCAGAATAACCACTTTCACCTGCTCGGGCTCGGTCAACTTCAGTGCATTAAATACTTCTTCCTTTGGAGGGTAAACCACCGCCTGCTGACGCGCTTGCTCAACACGCTGCCACAGTTCTTTGAAGTACGGCTTTTGTTTTTCTTCGGCGAGTAAGTCGCTCCAGGGCATTGGGATTCCTTTCTTTATCTGATGCTTCGTAGCCTGACGTTACTTACGTCAGGAGCAATGTTCAAAATCGCACCTGATGCAATAGCATCATATATGGTCCCCTCCCGTTTTTGCAACGTGAGCCTGTGGTAAATGTCGGGGCGCTCGCATATATACGGCCTGTTTATGGTGCGCTTTGCGCACCTGGCCTGGATGAACTCCGCACGGCAACTGGCTTATCAGGCTAACGTACTGAGTGTACTGAGGCTATCCAGTCTCAGTTGCCGTCGGTTTACCCTATTTTACCATCCTGCTTACGTTTGCAACTCCCGGAAGGAATGAACCTTCGCTTTGCTCTTTTACTGAACGCTGTTGCTGTTAAGCAGCAGTCATTCGGTAATCTTCTTTATTCTTTAACATCGCCCAGATTATCCGGGCGTGCTTATTGGCCAGTGCCACTGTGGCAACATTGTTGCCCCGGCGTTTGGCAACATCCTGTGCCCAGAGGCTCAGTCGGTCATCACGTTGTTGCGCCACCCGCAGCGCTGAGCGCGCTCCGTGCACCAGCAGTGTCCTGAGCTTGGTATTGCCTTTTTTGGTAATACCACCTAAACGGTCTTTGCCGCCGCTGCTGTTTTGCCGTGGTACCAGCCCCAGATATTCCGACAGGTTACGGCCGCGCTTAAATTCATTCACATCGCCTATCAGAGCCAACAACGATGTTGCTGTTATCGGGCCGATGCCCGGTATCGTCATCAGCCTGCGGCTGTCTTCGTTGTTATCAGCCTGTGCCGCTAAGCGCTTATCCAGTGCTTTAACCTCTTCGTCCACCGTGCGAAGCATTTGATACAGGCGGTTGATTAAGTCCCGGGACTGAAGCGTCAGCGCATTGCTGTCGTCTTCCAGTATCTCCGGCACTCTCTGCAGTATGGTACTCACCCGCTTGGGTAAAATAATGCCGTACTCAGCCAACTGACCTCTTAGCCGGTTCGAGAACTGCGTTCTTGTCTGCACGAAGCCTTCCCGCTGATTCACCATCAGCGCTAAATCCTGCTGCTCAATGCTTTTCAGCCTGACCGTCTGACGATTAGGCCGTGATGCCGCCTCGGCTATCGCCCGGGCGTCATTCGCATCGTTCTTCTCACCCTGCAGGTACGCTTTGACAAAACGCGGTGGCAACGCCACCGTTTGATAACCCAGCTTTTCACATTCGCGGCGCCAGTAATGACTCATGCCGCAGGACTCAACCGCTACTTCACAGTCATCCGTACGGCTCAGCGTCGCCAGCTTCGCTAACACCTTGTTGCTGCGTAGCTTTTTATTAAACACTTCCTGCTCATTTTCATCCAGCGCCAAAACCTGAATAAAATCCTTTGCCAAATCCAGTGCAATTCTGTTTACAATAGCCATTGGTCCTCTCCACTCTGTTTCTATAGAAGCTTGAACCTCTATATTGGCACATTGCGATGCCGTAAGAGGGAGGGGACCATCTCATCAGGCTACACCTTTGTATCATAAAACGATATGATCCCACTTCTCAACTGAATGATTTCAAGGTTTACTATGGCAGAGCAAAATAGCTTACCGAAAGTAAGTGTTTACTTAATAACACTCAACGAGGGTCGTCATTTAGATGAAGTTCTCAGCAGTGTCAAAGGCGCCGACGAGGTCGTTTTAGTCGACTCAGGCTCCACCGACGATACGCTCGACATTGCCGAAAAGCATGGTGCGAGAATTATTCATCAGGAGTGGCTAGGCTATGCCAAACAAAAGGCCTTTGCTCTAGAGCAATGCAAAAACGACTGGGTCATCAACTTAGATGGTGACGAGGTTCTGCCTGAGGGCGCTTTTGAGACCATTCAGCATCGCATCGCGAAAGGTGACATTAATGGTATCTATTTAGCGCATGACGATATATTTATGGGGCACTCTCTGCCTGGTCACCGGCACCACCGCTTCCGCCGGGTCTACCGAAAATCTAAGTCTCACTGGAACACATCAACCAAAGTTCATGAGCATATCGAGGTAGAACCGCCTCTGACTCATTTGCCCATCGATGTTAAACATTATGGCTACGATTCGGCACATGGGTACATGGATAAGCTGAACAAATATTCGCTGCTGAAGGCTAAACAGCGAGAAGAGAGAGGTCGTCACTGCAGCTTAGCTCGGGTATTACTTATATTCCCGCTGATGTTCATCAAGTTTTACTTTATACGCCGGATGTTTTTAGCCGGTTGGCGAGGCTTTATTAAAGCAAACATCGATGCTTTTCACTTCTTTCTCACTGAAGCTAAACTTTATGAGCGCGCCTACAGACGTGAGCGCGGTGACGATGTAGAAAAGTCAGAGCGATAACATGTCATTTTTACCGATATTTTTAATTAACCTCGACCGCTCTCGTCATCGCCTTGAGGATGTCGACAAATCGATGAAACAGCTCGACCTTGACTATGAGCGCGTCTCCGCCATTGATGGGCGAGTGATATCCACTTCAGACATAAACGCAGCGTATAGCCATAAACTAAACGCAGAACGCTATAATTATGATTTAACGCAAGGGGAAATCGCTTGCTATATGAGTCACCGAAAGGCATGGCAAAAGTTATTAGATAGCGATCATCAAGCAGCCATTATCCTCGAGGATGACATTGTGCTTAGTCCGGCATTTGCTCACTTGCATCATGCCACTGCTGAAATTGAGAACAGCGCTTACTCTGACTGGGATATTATTAAACTAGCTCAACCATTCAAACCCAAAGAGTCCAGACAGCTGGACACTATTGGCGACTTTCAATTAGTCGACTATATTAAACCGCCGATGGGCGCTTGCGGTTATTTAATAAGTCGAAAAGGCGCAAAGAAAATGTTGGCTCGTACACCGTTTTTTCGCCCAGTCGATGTTGATATGCAATGGCAATGGGAAACAGGTGCTCATGTTCTTGGCTTGCTCCCTTACACGGTTGATAACAGTCATACGCACGAAAGTGATATCTTCAGTGTTGCCAACAGGCACGATGCCAGGCGCAGAAGCTGGGTTCGTTTGAAAGAGCAATGGCGGTTCTTTTGGCAGAACCGCCGCTACCATAAAAACAGAGAAAGAAGTTAATCTTCTTTCTATTGGTACTTCTCAAACCAATGTAAGATATAAGCAACTTTATTCATCAAGTTGCTTGGTCTTGCATAAATGCCATGGCCTGAGTCCTGAATACGTACCATAGCAGTGTCGACACCTTTCAATTTCAACGCCTGATAATACTGTTCGGTTTCCGACATGGGCGTTCTGTAGTCATTCTCACCGGTTAATAGCATCGTTGGCGTTGTCACGTTACCCACGTAACTAATTGGCGAGCGCTCCATGTAATGTTCCGTGTTGTTCCAAGGCAAGCCCGGGAACCAGTACTGGTAGAAGAAGTTATACATGTCTGCAGTCAGTACGAAGCTGTACCAGTTAATGACCGGTTTAGCCACAACAGCGGCTTTAAAACGGTCAGTGTGACCCACTATCCAGGCAGTTAGTACGCCGCCGCCACTACCGCCTGTGACAAATAACTCATCTTGGTCAATGAAGCCTTTTTCAATAACCGCATCAACACCGTCCATGAGGTCGTTGTAGTCTTCACCGGGGTAGTTATGATGAATTTCATTGGCGAAACTGGCGCCGTAGCTAGTGCTTCCTCGCGGGTTTGTGTACAGCACGACATAGCCGGCAGCAGCAAACAACTGAATTTCTGCCGCAAAACGAGGACCATAATTAGTATGTGGACCGCCATGAATTTCCAGCATCAATGGGTATTTTTTGTCTTTATCGAAGTTGGGCGGATACGCAATCCAACCCTGTAAGTCTTTACCATCGACGCTCGACTTATAGCGAATCTCTTCTACTTTTGCGAGTTGCTTGTGAGCCAACGCGTCCTCATTCAGGCGAGTCACTTGTTGGACAGTATCGTCTTCCCATAGCGCTAATTCAGCTGGGCGCATTGGGTTTGAAATGGTAAAAGCAATTTTGTCTCCTTTTGCAACACTGAAGTCACCCCCACCATAGGGTCGGCTGTAAGAAAGGCCACCCACGCGGTCAGTTAAGTGCGTGTGCTCGCCACTTAAGTCCGTTCTTGCCAGTTGCCCAATTCCGTTGTCGTCATAAGTGAAATAGATGCCACGGCTGTCAGAGTCCCACTCGAAGCCGGTAACGCTACGATCTAAGTCCGGCGTTAGCACTTCAATATCAGTGCCATCGGTATTCATGACGTAGAGCTTAGTAATCTGATAGCTCATTTTTTCATCGTCATAACCGGTATACGCAATTTTATCGCCGTTTGGTGACACTTTAGGTGAACCGTCCGGTCCATTTCTGTCAGTGATTGGCGATATCTCTTTGCTAGCAACGGTTAGCTGATAGATTTCACTGTTCACCGGCTTAAGGAATGCGTTGTCACGACGGTTCGCCGAAAAGAAAATATGTTTTCCGTCGGCTGACCAGGCCAAATTACCGCCATGGTTGAATTCGTCTTCGGTTAATTGACGGGGCGAGCCTCCAGTAGCGGGAATAACATAAATTTGTTGATACCCGTCTTCTGCATAGCCGCCACCGTCATAACGGTAATTGCCTTTATCAATATATTTTGGAGGTGTTGTCCAGTTTGCCCCTTCGGGTTTTCCTGGCAAGCTTACCGGTGCAGGCTCAGGTTTTGGCGTAAACATTGAAAACGCGATTTGGCTACCATCGGGCGACCAACTCAGCCCTGACGGCGCTTTCGTTAATTGAGTAATAGCCGCGCTCTCGCCAGAGTCCACCCAGTAGATATGAATTTGAGGGCTCCCAGTTTCCGTTGAAACATAGGCCAAGCGCTTACCGTCTGGCGACCATACTGGTTGGCTTTCACTGCCTTGTTCACCAGTTAAAGGACGTATATCTCCGTCTGGTAATACACTCCATAAGCGCCCAACTTTGCGGTCGTTTTGTATGTCCATAGACTGGCGGACAAATACGCTCCACTCACCACTTGGGTGAATTGTCGGTGACGATGCATACTCTAGAGTGAAGACGTCTTCTAATTCTAACTTTTCTTGGGCTATTGAGGCACTTGATACTGTAAGCGCCGCTGCCGCTATTAACCATTTCTTCATTGTTGTTCTCCCAAATAAAAAAACCGCCTCATAGAGACGGTTTTATCGTGATCCACTACATGAATCAATGTATTAGAACGCGTATGAGAAGCTAACGGACGCAAAGTCACGGTCAGCTAACGGGTCTAAGTCGCTGTTTGAATACATGGTGTAGCCAAGAGTCACTTTATAAGTTGACAGGTAGTCAGCCATTAAATTCAGACCCAGTGATTTGCGATCTTCAATAAAGTTACTGTTTGGCGAATGACCATTTACGTCATGGTTAAACTGGACTGTTGGATTTAACCCCCAACCTTGCCATACGTTTGAGTATTCAAACTGGAAACGCGTGCGATAGCCCCAAGATGTTGAAGTAACAAAGCCCTCGCAGTTACCATTCGCAAAAGGACCAGCGTCTTGTTCAGTCAAACATTTACCAAATAATGGCAAACGACCGTAGCGCTGTTCCTGAATACCCGGCATGTCATGAACACTGTTCATGGCTACTTCACCAACAAAGGTCATGCGATCTGAGCCCAAGAAACGGTCGAAGAAACGAACAAAGCTGACTTGAGCCTGGCTGACATCTAAACGGTCATAACCATTAGCTTTTCCAACGTTAGGATTACCATCTTCACGTAGAGGGGTATTATTAACGCGATCAGCGAACGTACTTGGTGTATTCGGGCGTAAACCTGCGGTCAAAATTTCAGTAGTATTTATTTGTACTGGCATACCATCGCGATAGCTGTACTCACCAGAAACAGACCACATGCCTAAGTTTGTGCTGAAACTTAAACCATAAACTTCAGTATCTTCCGGATACTCTAACACTAGTCTAGGACCATCGATTGGATAACCGTTAGGCGTTGCCCACGCATAACCTGGTGCTTGACCTGCTGCTCCCGCCGCTTCTTGATAAGGGCGAGGATCAACACTCCAGTTGTACGCAGAAATAATTGGCGTGTTGTTGTGTAAATTCAGGTAGTACACACCAAACTCAGCGCCAAGGTCCATAGAGTAGTAGCGCAAGTTTGCACCCCACTGACCACTGTCAGAGGCTTCAATCATTGGGTTACTGCCAATGTAGGCGCCCGCTTCAATCGATTGGCGGTCACTTAGAGTTGTGCCATTACCAATAGCAGGGTTCAGCGTTACTAAACCACAGCCGGGGCCACCAATAATATCAACGCTTGAGAAGTAAGTACCACAGCCATCCAGCTTGGTGTTATCCCACTCGTATTGATAGAAAGCTTCTAAGTTCATCACGTCGGTTAAACCGATGTTGGTGCTTATCATACCGACTGGCAATAGCGCTTCTTTAATTTCCGCGCCCGGACGACGAGCCGCGTTAACGTCTAACGGGTTAATGTCGTTAATTCCGTTGAAAACAAAGGTGCTCTCACCCCAGCTTAATACCTGACGACCCACTCGGACGTTTGCAGGCATGTCACCGATATCAAAGTTTGCATAAACAAATGCATCGAGCAGCTCTACGCCGTGACCTTGTGAATAGTCGTCAAAAGCGTCATCGTTCAGCGTAGTATTTGGATAATACAGGTTTGCCGTATGACCATGGCGCATTTCCTCTTCAGAAATCACATAGTCGTACCAATAGTTAAAGCGCACAAAAGCACCATGATTATCACCGTCAATGCTTAAATCGTGAACGCCTTTGAAAACTGATGATACTAAGTCGCCTTTATCGAAGTTCAGGTTGCCATCATCGCCGACACTTGAACCTGCCGTGCCTCCTGCGCGGTTGCCAGGGTGAATCAGGTGGTTGGCCTGATCTTCCATACGCCACGATGCACCATAGGAAAGAATAGAGTCGAATTTGATTTCATAGTCGCCGACTTCAAAGTCAGCAGCCTGGCCTGTAGCCGCAAAGCTCAGTGCAATGGCCGTAGCCAGAGGAAGTTTTTTTAGCATAGTTGTTCTTCTTTTCATTGTGAGCCACCTAATCCTTTAAACTTGTTTGGCGGTTATAGATGAATCATGTCCGATGAGTTAAAAATATGCAAGTGTATGAACACGAAAAGATAACAAGTTGTTGGAAAAAGTGCGGGAAAATGTCGTTACCAGCGTCTAAATAGGCGCTGGTAACGAGTCTTTAAAAGTAATTTATAACTTTTCTTTGAGTTCAGGAAGAACATCAAATAAGTCGGCTACTAAGCCGTAGTCAGCCACCTGGAAGATTGGGGCTTCTTCATCTTTGTTAATAGCAACAATGACTTTAGAGTCTTTCATACCGGCTAAGTGCTGGATAGCACCACTAATACCAACAGCAACATAAAGCTGAGGCGCAACAATTTTACCGGTTTGACCCACCTGCATGTCGTTGGGTACGAAACCAGCATCAACAGCGGCACGTGACGCACCAACCGCCGCACCTAATTTATCAGCAATGTCTTCCAGCATGTGGAAGTTTTCGCCGTTTTGCATACCGCGACCACCAGAAATAACAATTTCCGCTGCTGTAAGATCGGGGCGCTCAGACTCTGCCAACTGTTCGCCAACAAATTCAGACTTGTCGTTGTTGAACACTGAGTCGATGCTTTCAACGTCGCCACTACCACCTTCTGCTGCAACTGCATCAAATGCCGTTGCACGAACGGTAATGACTTTTATTTTATCTTCTGACTGCACAGTAGCAATGGCGTTACCGGCATAGATAGGACGCTTAAAGGTGTCATCGCTTTCTACCGAAATAATGTCAGATACCTGCGCTACGTCTAATAAAGCAGCAACGCGCGGCATGAAGTTTTTGCCGGTAGTTGTTGCCGGAGCCAGAATGTGACTGTAGTTTTTGCCTAAATCAGCAACCAGTTCGCTGATGTTTTCGGCCAACTGATGCTCGTAAGCCTCGTTGTCTGCCAGCATGACTTTTTTCACGCCGTCGGCTTTTGCCAAATTTTCAGCAACGGTTGAGCACCCTTTACCGGCAACCAGTACCTCGATGTCACCACCGATTTTCTGTGCAGCGGCTAACGTTTTCAGCGTTGAAGGGTCAACCGCGTTATTGTCGTGTTCTGCTACCACTAAGATGCTCATAATACTTTCGCCTCGTTTTTCAGTTTGTCGACCAGCTCATCTACGTCAGCTACTTTCACACCGGCGCTACGTTCCGCAGGCGTTTCAACTTTCAGCAGCTTAATAGTGCGCTTAACTTCCACACCCAGTTCGTCCGGGCTTGTGGTTTCCAGCGGCTTACGCTTGGCTTTCATGATGTTTGGCAGCGACGCGTAACGCGGCTCGTTCAGACGCAGGTCGGTAGTGACAACAGCCGGCAGGTTCAATTTAACGGTTTGCAGACCACCGTCAATTTCACGGGTGACGTTCACAAAGCCGTCGCCAACTTCCACTTTAGACGCGAAAGTACCTTGTGGCATACCGGTTAAGGCGCCCAGCATTTGACCGGTCTGGTTGTTGTCTGAGTCGATAGACTGTTTACCCAGAATGACCATGTCCGGTCCTTCTTTCTCTACCACACCTTTTAGAATTTTAGCGGCAGATAAAGAGTCTGGCATGTCGTCGGTTTCAACCTGAATAGCACGGTCAGCACCTAGTGCCAGTGCAGTACGTAACTGCTCCTGTACCGCTTTAGGGCCAATAGAAACTACAACGACTTCGTCTGCTGTGCCAGCTTCTTTCAAACGCACGGCTTCTTCTACGGCAATTTCGCAGAATGGGTTAAGTGCCATTTTGACGTTCGCCAAATCGACATCGGACTGATCTGGTTTAACACGCACCTTGACGTTGTAGTCAATGACGCGCTTAACCGCGACAAGTATCTTCATGTTGTACTTCCTTTTGCTGGAATGTTCTGAGTGTTGGTGTTTATTATGCTGCCATTATCCTAGACTGGCGTCGATCTCACAAGTTGTGGGAGAATAAAACTCTATTACCGTAAGGGAGAGTTTACATGGCCAGCTGGGAACAGCTTTTTCGTCACTTAGTTCAACAAGCCAAAAGTCTACCAGAATATCCGGCAGAATGTCGTGATGACGATCATCTGGTGGGTGGCTGCGAGGCGAAGGTATGGCTGTGGCTGGATACTTCTGATGTAGAGGCGGTAGTGATTCGTTTTGATTCTGAATCGCGCATTGTGCGCGGACTACTGGCGCTACTGCAACAACGGCTGGACGGCTGCTCAGTAGCGGAAATAGCCGCCTTTGATATTGACGCCTTTTACCGCGCCGAAGGTTTAGATAACGCCCTAAGTCCCTCGCGCAGCAACGGCCTGTACCAGGTCGCCAAAACCCTGAAGTTGCAAGTTATTGAGGCGTGAGTGAGCGCTGAGGTTATAGGAGCTACTGCGGAGGGCGCCCGTGAATACATATATGGACACCTCACATTACGCAAGTTGTTTAGTTACATAATTTCACCTTGTTGCTAACCAGCTTTGCGTGAGGTG
>ENA-ORDG01000004-ORDG01000004.1-marine-metagenome-genome-assembly--contig:-NODE-4-length-166781-cov-6.016010_pt1 | contig 166781 bp, 157 predicted proteins | sample MGYA00248629_ERZ508524 | MGnify/ENA primary metagenome ERZ508524 (study PRJEB26194, sample SAMN05421901) | marine metagenome | isolation source: East of Rio de Janeiro, Brazil, South Atlantic Ocean...
AAGGCGCATCACTCGCAGCCTGCGGCTGCTGGGACGTTAAACGCTAACGCGTTTTTCCGCCCGTGTGCTTTGCGTTAACTGTAGGAGAAAGAGTGGCATCACACGAAACGTTCATGGCCCTCGCTCTATCTGAGTCCAAAAAGGCATTACCATCTTGTTTTCCGAATCCCCCTATTGGATGTGTGTTGGTAAGAGATGGAGAGATAGTCGCTACCGGTTACACGAAAGCTCCCGGTGGATATCATGCTGAGGCTGATGCCTTAGCAAAGTGTTCCGGACTCTTAACGGGGCTGACGGCTTATGTGACACTGGAGCCTTGTTCCTTCCATGGTCGAACGCCATCGTGTGCGGATGCATTGATTAAACAGGGAATAAAACGCGTAGTCGTCGCACTGGTTGATCCTGACCCAAGAAACAATGGCAAGGGCCTAGAAAAGTTACGCCAAGCTGGTGTCGATGTCGTTCAGGGTGTTTATTCGGGAGAAGTCGGTGAATTTTTGGAGCCCTACTTGGGCAACAGTTAACCAATTGTTCAAGTTTGCTACCGGCCTGACGGCCGTCCGCCGGACGCCTACTACGCTGCGCTCCGCAGGCGCCGCTTAATATTCATCGTTATGCACTGTGAGGAGAGAAATGAATCATCGTGAAATACAGACGGCACACGAGGAATCCGTGCTTGACAGCTTTGCATCATTTCTCGAATCCCAAGGTCAGCATTTGCAGGTTCTTAAACGACCGGACCCACCGGACGCGATAATTGAGCTGGACGGAATTCAGAGCTGGGTAGAAATTACGGATGCTTTTCAGAGTTCTGACTGGGCAAGAAGTATAACTTCTTACGCTGCAGACGACAGCAAGCACCAGCCATATCAGAGTAGATTGATATGCGAGCCAGATCAGGAAGCATGTGAGATAGTAAGACAAGTCATACTCAAAAAGTACGATAAGAGCACCATGAATGAGTGTCTCCGTAGTTACGGTCAGGGCATTTTGCTTGTAGGGGTATATACGCCGTTAACTTCACCCGAAGAGATTGTCGAACAAGCTGGGAACTCGATAAAAGGTGAAATTGAAAGACTAAACCCAATATTCAGGTCAATTTTCTTATATCGGAACACAGAATCAGGCCACTCATTCACGGAACTTTTGTGATGGTCCAACGGCAAAATGCATAACCAGCCGCTGTTGTCGGACAAATTTTCCACCGCTGCGCGGTTCCAAAATTGCCGCAAAGCTTCGCGTTACAACCTTAGACAATTCGTTTCACATCACGATAAAAGTTTTCATGGCTGCCCAAAGTCATAAGTTCTAAAGCAAAAACTCCGTCATCATAACTATAGCCAAGTAAAGTGAGCTGCTTATTCATTTTAAATTTGTGAACCCGTAAAAAACTTAAATCCCCCTTTTTCTGCAGGCCTATAAATGGATCACTCATCAACTCCCTGATTGCATTGTCGAGATATTTCTTTTGGTTAGGCTTTAACTTTTTAACGGTTTTCTTAAAAGTTGGCGTTTGTAATACTGTTTTAACTTTAGTCAAAATCGTAACTCTCGAGCTTACCCGCATCTTTTTCAGCTTGCGCAATAATAGCTTGTTTCACAAACTCATAGGGTAGCTCTGGGTTATCTTCCATAATTTCACCAATCCTAGCCCAGTGCTCAATTTGTTTAGGCGGCGTTCTGTTATAAGCCTTGGCTATAATAGTAGCTTTTTCTACAAGTTCTTGGTCTAATCTTATGCTGTTTGTAGCCATAATTAGAGTTCCTGTGTCATTTTGCATCAAATGTGGCATATTACCACAAAATAACAGTTGTAACAAGCGCGTGTACCAAGGACTTAGTTTCCGTTACACCTTTTAGCATTGCTGCGCAATTATATGCCAAAAGGCTCCATTCCAGTGAAGTCTGTGACGCGGGCCTCATATAAACAGGAACCACACCGGTGAAAATTAAAAGTGGCTGTATTGTTTTCGCGCTAGCTTTATTCGTATCGGCTTGCACATCGGGACGTTTGGAGTATTTCACCGCCGAGGGCGAACGAAAGGTTGCATGCGAAACTGAATACACATGGCAGCCGAGTGTTGATAAATATGCGGTTGAATATGTTCTGGCGCATTGCGCTCAAGAGGCGGTATCCAGAGGCTATACGGTTGAAGATACCTCCCTTCTCGAAAAGGATTTGTCGGTTCCGCCCCCTCCAGAAGGAAGAACGTGGAGTCATGAGCTGGCAAAGCAGCATCATGCAAAAGGGCTGCTGACGGATAAAGAATATGGGTATCTTATCGCCTATTTAGATCTCGGTCATGATAGTGATTGAGAGTGCGGTGAGCAGTAAACGTAGCAAGTTGCAACAGTACGCGCCTTCGGTATTGAGGTACAAATGAACCTTGCACTCTTCGATTTTGACGGAACAATCACGACGCGAGATACGTATACTAAGTTTGTATTTTCCTCGACGAAATTGGCTCGTCTAGTTATTGGTGTTTGTCTTCTTTCTCCTGCAATCACCTTACACAAAGCAGGACTTCTTTCTGCCCCTAAAATTCGACCTCTGATATCACGAGTTGCTTTCATGGGCGTCCCAGAGAAACAACTTGACGCTAGTGCTGAACGTTTTGTTTCCGAATATTTACCCTCTGTGATTCGGAGCGATATGTTGCAGAAAATAGCTAAGCATAAAGAGAACGGCGATCACGTGGTCATTGTGTCTGCATCTATCTCTCCTTATTTAAAAATTTGGTGTAAACGCAACGAGGTAGATTTAATTTGCAGTGAACTTGAAGTGCGTAATGGTCGATTTACCGGAGCCTACCTGAGCGGCGATTGCAGTAACGAGAGAAAGGTGGAGCGCATAAAAGAACGCATCGATTTATCTCTTTATAGCGAAATTTTTGCGTATGGAGATTCAGAAGAGGATTACCCTATGCTAAACCTAGCCCATACGAGTTTTTATCGAGGCAAGATTTTTCAAGTTGCGTCGGCTAAATGACGGCAAACACCAGCATGATTAAAATTAGAAAATATAAAGAATCAGACGCGCGAAATTTATGGACTATCTTTTATCACACCATCCGTAATGTGAACTCAAGAGACTACACACAAGCGCAAGTCAAAGCATGGGCGCCGGATGACGTCTCTCCTGAAGCATGGCAGCGAAAAATGAATGCTAACTCTCCTTTTGTTGCTGAAATTAACGGGGAAACTGTTGGTTATGCCGACCTTCAGGAAGATGGATTAATTGACCATTTCTTTTGTCACCATAAGCATCAGGGTAAAGGTGTCGGGCGTCACTTGATGGAGCACGTGCTAAAAGTGGGTGAGTTACAGGGAATTGCTCGGTTTTACTCGGAGGTAAGCATTACGGCGCGTCCGTTTTATGAGAAATTTGGTTTTAAAGTCGCAAAAGAGCAAATGGTAGAAATTCGAGGCCAGAAGCTGCGTAACTTTGTTATGGAAAGATTCACCTAAGCGTGCTCGCTATTATAGCCAGATATCGGTGCATGAGTGTTTAAAATGAAATTCCAACGAACCCAAAAGCGAGAACATACATTTGAATCAGCAGAGCTGGAAGTTTCTTATGACCGCCTGACGACAAAGTTCGAACTAAAAGAAAAAGGGACTCTGATTTATTCAGCTTTTCTTGGTTTATTGCCGTTTAGAAGAAGTAAGGTAGTCATTAATGACAAGACTTCAACAATAACAATATTTTGGGTGATCGTTTGGTTTTCTAAATTACGAAATAGTGACGGCTCTGTTATTTCAGAACTGCTGCCTCAAAGGCGCAGGAAATCGATAGGCGTTTTGGCTTATATCGTGCTAATAACCACGATGAAAATTAGTATTGGGCTCATGGCTGAACTCAGGACTGAATGATCGACGTTGTCTTCTTGCCATTGAACACCTCTTCGTTAAGGGTAATACTACCACTTAAAAGAGTGTTCGGGTTTAGTCTGCCACTACATTTACCGGATCCAAGTGTAGAGTAGGTTTCAAACACGCACATAACAAACTGTTCAAGAGGGATTCGCATCACTTGTTTTAAAGGACTAATTTAATGAAAAAAGAAAAATGGTATAGGAATTCAGAGATGCTTGTTGCTCTCACCGCACTGTTTATTGGATTACTTACAGCCTTCATTTCAATCTACTCTGCTTACATCGACAGGGCTTATGCTAAAGCTTCGGTTTGGCCAAAAGTGGAAATCTTTAGAAGTCACAGCGAAGGGCGCTTTAGTTATGGCGTGTCAAATAAAGGTACAGGCCCTGCCATAATAAAATACGCCAAAGTTAAATCAGGAAGTCAGTTTCTGGAAAAATGGTCCGATTTGCCAGAATTTAAATTGATATCTCAATCACATCTTAGCACAATCACTTTACCTTCGAACCAAACTGTCGAGCCGTTGAAATACCAAGGAGATTCAGTCTCAGATATCTTGGCGTTGGACCAAACTGTGCAAATAGAGTTGTGCTATTGTTCAATATACGAAGACTGTTGGATGGTTAATCGCTCAAACAAAACCAATCCCGTTCAAGAATGCGTTGTAAGCTCTGAACAGGCATTTATGCAATGAGCCAGTCAGTCAACAAGGCGCTCAAGGGGATAATACGCAGGGCGCTTTTGGCATTTTTCCCTATGTTTTTTGCCCCTTAGCTCAGCATTAGCCGTCATACCAAAAGAATTCGGCCGCATCACCGACTGCGATGGAACTATTGCTGGGTATTGGAAAATGACGGCTAACACATATGAGTCTTCCCGAGGTCAATAGGTAAACCGAGGTAGCCAGAAAAGCTTATGTTTTGTATATCAATACTAACATGCTTTTAGAGTATAACCCGACTCAAGGAAAAGTCGCGGACGACCGAGCTTATAAAACACGACAGCCATTGCCGCCGTTAAATCGCTGGGTGCAATCGTATTGGGAACTCACAGTCCCAAAAGGCCAGTTTCGATACCATGGTGTGCCCGACAACTGTGTGGATTGGATCATTAATCTAGATTGCTTCGACGATAACTTTCTTATTCCGCCATTTCTCTCATCGACTTTATTTCATATTGACGGTCCATCGGCGTTTTTTGGTATTCGCTTTCAAATTCTAGGGCATAACGGCTTGATCTCTGTGCCTTTAGGGGAATGGAGTGAGGCTGGTAGTGTAAAGACGGAAGACTTATTACCCGCAGATATTGTTTACTCTGTATTTGAAGTCATTAATAACGCAAAGAGTTTTGATAAGCGCTGCAATAGCTTATCGGCAGTCATACTTTCTGCCATAACGTTTGCCAACGTTGATCCTCGCTTAGCTCGTTACACTCGATACTGTTACGAAAATATCAGCTCCAATCTTGACCTGTCAGATAGCCAGAGCTCTGAATTTGGTGTGTCTGCACGTCAGCTTAGGCGGTTGGCTAAACAGCACCTTGGATTACTTCCCAAGGATTTTGGCAAGGTGCTAAGATTTCAGAGTGCCCTCAAAGCGATGAATGCACCGCAAAACAACAGCTTCTACCTCGATTACTACTACGATCAGCCCCATTTTGTGCGCGAATTTAAACGCTTCTCTGGCGTCACACCAACACAGTTCAGGAAAATGTCCGTTTTATACAAGCAATGCTCTTCTGAGTGAATAATAATGTTATTCATCTAATCAACAGTAAGAGGTTAATAAGATGATTGAAATAGACGCGATGTTTCCTGTGATGGTCACGACAAATTTAGAAGCGGTGAAAGCATTCTATGAATCTGTGTTTGGCTTTAATGCCGTATTTTACGACGCTGACTTTTACTTGCATTTGGTATCACCCAATTCAGGTGTTCAGCTTGGCTTTTTGATGCCTGGGCATACAAACCAGCCGGACTTCCTCCGACCATTAATGTCTCCCGATGGCTATGTGATATCACTAGAAGTTAAAGATGCGGCTCAGGCTTATGCCGAAGCGCAAAAAATGGATTTGACGATTGCTATGGAGCTCAAAGAAGAAGTTTGGGGACAGGTACATTTTATCCTGGAAGACCCGGCAGGTTTTCGAGTCGACGTGGTTCAACATCTAGAAGTACCAGGTAATTAGTGACAGCGTGATTCTGCAATTGTAAATTACTCGGCAGACGCTTGATTTTTCGGTGAGGGCACGGTTATGTGTAAAAAGGTGTGATTTCAATTGAACCATAGGGTTGCTGTCACCAGATGATTTCGGTCTATTCCCATTCATAGTCGGCGCGGGTAAGCCATTGTTTGACTCTCAACCTAGTGCAGTGCCCTTGACGCTGCTTAGAACAAAGCAATTCTCTACGGGCGTTGTGCGAGCTGACTATGTGCGCGCCTAACAATCGCAAGCAGCGAAGAAATTAAGCCGCCTATTGTTAACGCCGTTAGACGGAGGGTTGTGTGCATGAATAACTTTTTTTTCAAGTCTGTAACTTTAAGAGAAAAAGACACATAATCCCTTCAAATCATGTTGGAGGCGAATTATGAAAAGTTGGCTATTTCTTACTATTGCGGTTTTTGGAGAGGTGATCGCAACATCTGCTTTAAAGCCTAGTGAAGGCTTTACGAAACTCCTGCCATCTGCCATCGTAATTATTGGCTATGGAACTGCATTTTATTTTCTTTCATTGGTCTTGAAGTCTATTCCTGTAGGAGTGGCTTATGCCGTTTGGTCTGGGCTTGGCGTCGTATTAGTCACAACTGTCGCATGGGTGCTTTACGGGCAAAGGATTGATGCATGGGGTTTCGTCGGTATTAGCTTAATAGTTTGTGGGGTATTGGTTTTAAACTTGCTCTCTAAAGCCAGCGCTCATTAAATAGCTTGGTAAATTACTAACTGCGGCGGAGCCCAGCGCTTCTGCCTCAAAGGCGCAGAAAATCGATAGCTGTTTGGCTTATGTCGTGCTAATAACAATGATAAAAATTAGTATTGGGCTTATGGCGTAAACCAAATCGAAGTGAGGACGACCTCACCGCTCAACTTTCATTCGGGGACGGCCCCAAAATCTGAAGAGGTTTTTATGAGTTGGGTCATTTTATTTATCGCTGGTCTTTTGGAAGTTGCCTGGGCTGTTGGTCTAAAATACACCGACGGTTTCACCAAGCTTTGGCCAACCGTTGGCACTACCGTTGCTCTTGTCGGCAGCTTCGTTTTGTTAGGCTTGGCATTGAAAACGTTACCCGTCGGCAAAGCTTACGCCATTTGGGTCGGCATTGGTGCCGTAGGTATAGCGCGGAGCATGAAATAATTAAACTGATTAAATCGTGCGATTTAAGCGGTCTTTTATGAGGCTTAAAGATTAAATGTATAAGGGCGTTAAGCATGCTCTAAGGTTTTAATTTTAAATTTCCTTTGACGAGAAGCAGGAATTGGGAACACACTTATTGACGTTACCCATTGAAAGAAATAAACCCCATGAGAGAAACACTACAACAAAAAACCTCCTTTGCCTGGGTCTTACTGACGACCTGCTGCCTTCTATTTATCCCGCTGGTTGGCATGCAGTTTAGCAACGATGTTCACTGGGCTCTCTCCGATTTCGTGATAATGGGTGCGTTATTGTTAGTGGTTGGCTCTTCGCTAATATTTCTCGCTCGAAAGCTGTCCAAAAAACAATTCCAGCTTGCAGCCATTGTTGTCTTAATGGGCTTTATTTATGTTTGGGCGGAGCTGGCTGTCGGTGTCTTTTTCTCGTTCGGCAGCTAATATTTAGCACCTACTTTATCACTAGATTGAGCCGGCCTCAGCACCCTCAATAGGGTAAAAATTCCGTCAGCGCTTTGAAGCTCCTCAATAAACCGCTTATATTAAAATCAGCACTTGTTAAAAAGGACCTGAAGCAATGCAGCATGCGTTGTTATTGGTGAACCCGAAAAGCCGCAATGGCCACTCTGAAGAGCTTGAGCAAGCAACTGATTTGCTTCAGAGCGCAGGCGTTGAAGTGGACGTGTGCGTTACTGAAAGCCCCTCGGACATGGTGTCCTGTATTGAAAATTACGAGCAGAAAGACGGTGTCATTATTGTCGCAGGGGGCGACGGAACTATTAGCGCAGCGCTGGAGTCGGTGCATAAAACACAGCAAACCCTGGCGATTTTGCCAATGGGCACGGCGAATGACTTAGCGCGTTCGTTAGGCGTCCCGCAGGATGTCGTGCAAGCAGCCCGGGTTATTGCGAACGACAAGCGTGAGCGCATTAACCTTGCGAAGGTGAACAGCCACTATTTTGTGAATGTGGCGCATATTGGGCTGGGTGTAGAGGTCACGCACGAGCTTACCTCGGACATGAAGAAGTACCTTGGAGTGTTCGCGTATCTTGGTGCCTTTATTCGTGTCATTAAACGCAATAAAAGCTTCAGGGTTACTATAACCACCGACGGCGACGAAGAGCGTTTAAGAGCAATTCACTTAGCGGTGGGTAATGGTCGCTTTTACGGTGGCGGCAATATTGTGGACGAAGACTCGACGCTGTTAGACGGGCAACTGAACTTATTTTGTCTGAAGCCTCAGCGCTGGTGGCAGTTGCTGTTACTGGGGTTTAATTTGCGAAATGGTAACTTGCGGGTGGCCGAGCGTGTGGTGTGTAAAAAAGTCCAAAAAATGAGTGTTAAGACGTCAAAACCCAAGCAAATTCATGCCGACGGTGAGCATAAAACAGACACGCCAGCTGACTTTGAGGTGATACCGAAAGCAATAGAGGTTATTGTGGGCGATATGCCGAATCCAAAGAAGAGCAAGGAATAATATGCCGATTTTACGCACAGATGATCAGGCCGATAGCATCGAAATTCTAAAGCTGATTGTTGAGACCAAGGACTACTACCGCGAAATAGCGAGTGTGCTGGAAGACGGTGAGTTGGCGAATAAATTGGACGCCATCGCTGACGAACGAGCGTCTTTTATTAAGCCGTTTGAGGATGTTGCAAAAGAGCTGGGTGAGTTGCCGGCCAAACCCGACCCCGACAAAACGTTGATGCAGGTTATTCAAGGTGAGCTGACTAAATTGTTCTCGGTCGATGCGAAAAACGCGATTTTAGATAAGTGCTTGCAGGAAGATGAAGCGTTAGAAACCGCCGTAAAGAACACCAAGCTGGGACAAAAGTCTGCGGAGTATCAAAAGCTGCTTGATGAATTGGCCGAGAACATCAATAACACGAAAAAGATCGTTCAGGCGCTGAAAGGTTAGTATTTTTGTTCATTAAACGTTAAAAAAGTACTGCAAAACGGTGAGGAAAAGGTCAAAATCAAAACAGTTGGCTAATAATCGACACCGTTTTAACAGGAACAGCATTTGTCACAACAACAAAAACAAAATGACATACACTGGCTGACAGGTCAGTTTTGCGATAGGCAAAAAGAGCTAAATTACCGATATTTTATTGCCCCCAACGTTCGCTCTGACGCTCGGCTGGCGCTAATTCTGGCGTCTGCTATTTTCGCCATGTTTGGCATTACCGACTACAACCTCCTAGGGCTAACTCAGGAGTATTATTTACTGCTGGCTATGCGCATTACGGTGGTAAGTTCTTGTTTGGCGATAGCATTCATTATTGGCAAAGCCGGTGGCTATGCTGAAAAATCCTGGCTACACGCACTACCGCTCTGGATTTTTGCGATAGGTATTATTCTTATTGTGCCGCTTCGTCCAGAGAGTCTCTCTACTCAGGTTACCTCTATTGTGGTTGCGATAGTCGCGTTCTATTTGCTGATTCCGAATTTATTGACAGTAGCGGCGCTGGCGAGCGCGTTTGTGAGTATTACCTTTTTGGCAGCCGCGATGATGTATGCCGGAGTGAGTGCAGAAGGCGCTGTTCGGATAGGTCTGTTAATTGCAATGGCCAATATCGTCGGCTATTCCTCACTACGCCGCCTGGAGCGGTTGCAGCGTCAACAGCATGCCTTGCTCAATGAGGAACGAGATCAGAATCGTGAATTACTCCGGGAAATAAAACACCGCAAGTCATTAGAAGCACAACTGCGTATGGTCGCGGAGCGTGACACTCTCACCGGCGTGGATAGCCGCAGTTACTTTATGATACGTGCTCAGGCGTTACTGCAACGCTCGCGCCTGGAAGAAACGCCGTTTTGTTTGTTTATGATAGATGTCGACCATTTTAAGAAAATTAATGACACTTGGGGCCACATTCAGGGCGACGTGATATTGACTAAAATAGCTGAAGTTTGTCAGCACTCACTCCGCCCAACCGACATTATTGGTCGTTTCGGTGGAGAAGAGTTTGTGGTTGGCTTACCACACACCAGCCCTAATGACGCCACCGCCGTCGCCGAGCGCTTAAAGCAGGGCGTCGAAGCGTTGTCGTTAGATGGCGAATTTAAAGACCTGCAACTTAGCGTGACTATAGGCGTTGCCGTTGCCACCCCAGAAGACGACCTCGATACACTCATTACCCGCGCCGACAACAGGCTGTATGAAGGTAAGCGCGATGGGCGGAATCAGGTGGTGACATGCATCTAAAATCGGACACTTAATTACTCTCCTGACCACTATAAACCTCTCTTCAAAGCGATATAAAGTAAACGCTCCTTTTTAAATATACCCTTATGGAGTATACTTTGATATATAAGACGAGGGAGTTTGCTTCTTTGTTAAAAAAAGAAGCTGTGTCTGATACCGACTTGATTGAAGCTTGTAGGGAAATGAGCGAAGGGCTTATTGATGTGGATCTGGGCTGTAACTTATTTAAAAAGCGTTTTGCTGCTGGAAAGAGAGGAAAGCGGGGTGGTTTTAGAGCAATTATCGCAGCCGCTATTGGTAGAAAATACTTTTTTCTATACGTGTTTGCGAAAAATAAAAAAGCGAATATTAGCCCTAAAGAAAAGTTGGCGTTAAAAGAGTTGGCAAAAACGTTGGTCAGTTTGGACTCATCTCAGCTAAATAGGCTTGTAGAAGACGGTGAACTTATGGAGGTAGGTGAGCTATGAGTGATATTTTAGAGTCTGTTCATCGAACAGCGAAAGGGTTGAAAAGCTCTGGAGTGATAGATAAAACGACAATGCGTCAGTTTGATGCATTGTGTTTAACTAATGTTCATGAGTTTACCGCTGATCAAGTCAGAGCCTTGCGGCTTAAGTATAAATTGTCACAGCCTGTATTTGCCCAATACCTCAATGTCAGTGATAAATTGGTAAAGAAATGGGAACAAGGGGACAGCAAACCCCGGGGTGCAGCTTTGAAAATGTTGACCATCGCAGAGAAAAAGGGCTTGGAAGTTATTGCTTAAAAATATTTCCATGTGCTCTGGCGGGGTAATGTCGTCTTACTGTCGTTACCGACAGCGTAGTAATTTCGGTAGGTTAGCCCCTCACCGAGGAGTAGAATAATGATTATAAAAACACTTCGTAAAAAAAGAAGGTGGTCTCAGGAGCACTTAGCGACACTGTCTGGTTTAAGTCTTAGAACTATTCAGCGTGTTGAGGCTGGTCATGCGGCGAGCATGGAAACCATCAACTCACTCTCTTCGGTATTTGAAACTGATATTACAAAGTTAACCGAGGAGATTGACGTGATTGATAAAGATGCAGAAGCCTGGAAAGAAGCTCCACTGTGGGTTCGTATGGGCGTATGGGGTATTCGTAAACGGAGCGCCGTTTTAAGGTGGGAGTTAGCCTGCTTTGTGATTGGGTTCTTAGGCTTGGTTGGCATGTATTTTCATCCTTTCCTGCTCATATTTTTGGTGTTTTGGGGCTCTGCCTACTGGTATGCCGTTTCTATTCGCTGGATTGATGGTAAGAAGCTGTGGCTGTAAGCGTAGAGTATTAGAAGGGAAGCCTCGAAGATGCGAAAAGCACTAGTCATATTGATACTGATACTAATTTATTCGGTAATGATAGATGCTGTGTTTGTCGCCAAAGTCATGATGAGCGGCCCCGCTTTCTTGGAAGAAGTACGTCGAGAAAATGACTTTTTCTTATACTTTTCAGGGATCTTTCTGGCTCCTCTTCTCGAGGAGTTGATATTCAGAGGGCCTATTGTTTTAGCTGTTAAAGAAAAAGCAAAACCGCGAACGTTGTGGATTGTCGGTATTATTTCAACGCTGATTTTTGCCTACTTACATGGCGGGATAGCAGAGTTTGCCTTTTCTTATGGGTTATTGCTGGCGCTAATTGCTTATTTAACAAAAGCTTTATACCTACCAATTATAGTCCACTCATTATCCAACTTGTTAACTCTTGTTTTGCCGCACGCTTGGCTATTTGAGCTTAATCAGACTTTTATCTCTGTAAGTGACCGAGAATGGAACTTATTACTTCACTACGTAATCCTCGCGCTAGTGACTCTTTGTTACGCTGTGCTTATCGTTTACTTTAAAAGTAACTTGGCAAACATCTCGAAAGTGCTGGCAGCAAAGATTGGAAATAAGAAAAGCTAGAAGCTGTAAGACCTAACGTATAATGTTTCTGATTATTTCGTAAACTTAATCGAAGCTGTCGACCCACCAAAGCTACACCATTAAACTCATGCAAATTAATTTCTGATGGTAACGTGTTGCATTATTAACGCAGCGCGTTAATAATGCATGATAATATCATTTAAATGTAGAGAAACTGAAAAGCTGGCCACGGGGTACCGTGTTAGGCGGTTTGTTAGCATAGAGCGAGTAGCTTTAAGAAAAATAAGGCAACTTCAAGTCGCTAATCAGCTAGATGACTTAAAAGTTCCTCCAGGTAATAGATTAGAGCCTTTGTCGGGGGATCGTTACGGCCAGTATAGTATTCGTATTAACAGACAGTTCAGAATTTGCTTTCTGTGGACTAACGTTGGTGCGGAAGATGTTGAAATAGTCGATTATCACTGAGGGGTAGTCATGCAAAAAATTACTGCTGTAACGCCTGGGGAGCTATTAAAAGAAGAGTTCCTGGAGCCGATGGGCATTTCTCAGTATCGTCTGGCAAAAGAAATTAATGTCCCTGCTCAGAGAATTGGGCAAATTGTTGCTGGAAAGCGCTCTATAACGGCGGACACTGATCTGAGGTTATGCCGATTTTTTGGTTTATCTAATGGATACTGGCTACGCGCGCAAGTTGCTTATGACACTGACGTAGCTAAAGAAGAGCTAAAAGAGCAGCTTCAGAATATAAAACCCTGGAATGAGGTTTCAGGTATTAGTGATGGTAGGTGAATAGTTCAGCTCCTTTCCACTAAGGCATAATATGCTCAACATATTGCTCGTTCTAATCGGTATCTTACTTCTCACAGGTGGCGGTATGTATGTCTATGCGAAAACAACCCGTACTTAACAGCCACCTTGTAAATATTCAGAACTACCTTATTCTAGGGCTATATAAGTTATTAAATTAAGGCGCTTTTTTGCGAAACTTCATTGTCACTATTGCGATACTGTTGACTGCGATATTGCTGTCCGCAATACCTGCATCTGCGCAAGACGTTGTCTTGAAGGTGGGTGTCTACCACAATCCGCCAAAAATTATGTTCGGTGAAGATGGCGAACTAAGCGGTATTCACGGTGACCTATTAACGCTCATTGCAGAGCGTCACGGTTGGCAGCTTATTCCGGTTGAGTGTGAGTGGGAACAATGCTTGCGTCAGTTAGAAGCTGGCGATATTGATATCATGCCGGACGTTGCTAAAACATCTGCACGCGACGAGAGGATGTCCTTTCATAGTGAGTACACGCTGCTCAGCTGGTCACAAATTTATGCCGATGAAAAAGAAGGCATTACCAGCGTTCTCGACTTGGATAACAAAAAGGTGGCCGTGCTGAGAGGCTCGGTTCAGCAAGCATATCTGCGCGATATTATCGCTAGTTTTGAGTTATCGACTGAATTGCTGCCTGTGAACTCTTTTACTGAAGGTTTTGAAGCCGTTAATAACCAAGAAGCTGATGCGGTAGCAACAAATCAGTTTTTCGGAAATCAGCAAGTCGCCACACGCAAAATTGAAATGACGCCCATTATGTTTTTGCCCAGTAAGTTGTACTTTGCTATGCGTCAGGGTAGTGAGGGAGAGGTGCTGGATACGATTGATCGTGATATTCGCCAGCTAAAAGCCGATAAACAGTCTCAATACTATCAAATTATAAAGAACTGGAGCTCGCAACAACAACCTATCCAAATTCCGGCCTATGTTTGGTGGCTACTCGGGTTATTAGCACTGGGGTTATGCGTTGGTCTGTTATTTAATTACGAATTGCGCAAAAAGGTCCGCGAGAAAACGTCTGAGTTAAAAGAGAATAAACAGCGACTGGATATTATTTTAAGTAGCGTCGATGCGTATATTTTCATTAAAAACACTGAACTACGTTACGAATACGTAAACCAGCGAGTGGTTGATCTGTTTGGTATGGATGCGTCCGATATTATCGGAAAGGATGACTACGACTTATTTGATAAAACCACAGCCGATGAGCTGGTCGAATTGGACAAGAAAGTGCTTTCTACCCGTGAGCGTTCTGCGCAGGCCGAGGTGAATTATCTACCTGGCGATAAAACGCCACACCATTATTGGTCGGTGAAGGTTCCTTTATACAATGCCAATGATGAGTTGGTCGGTGTTTGTGGTATTTCCACCGATGTATCCGAATACAAGCAAATGAAAGAAGAACTGGACTCTTTGGCGTACTTTGACCCGCTTACAGGGCTTGGCAACAGACGCTTTATGCTCGACAGGCTATGCCAGGGGTTAAAGCGTTATGCAAAAGAGCACAGTGAAGGCGCGTTAATTCTGCTCGATATTGATCACTTCAAGCACTTGAATGACAGACGGGGTCATGGAATTGGTGACGAGCTGTTGATTCAATTTGGTCAGCGTTTGGAACAAGAATTACGCCAGCAAGATGACGCGGGGCGTCTGAATTCTGATGAGTTTATGGTGTTTTTACAGCAGCCTCGTAATGGCAGTTATGTCATGGTGGAAGAGCTGAGAGAACGCCTCACGACCTTGTTGAATAAGCTGACTGCACCTTATGTACTGGATGGGGAAGAAGAGCAAGTGTCTGTCAGCATGGGCGTTGTGTTGTTGTCAGATGCCGCTTCCGAGAAAGAGATATTACAAGCCGTTGACTTGGCATTAACTCAGGCAAAAGAAGCAAGCGGGCCGCACTTGCAGTTCTTTAATGCTGGTTTGCAGAGACGTTTTGCGCACCAGCAGGCATTGTTGTCTGCATTAAGAAAAGCAATTACCCAAGAAACCTTGCGGGTCTATTATCAACCGCAGTACGAACGTATGAGCGGCTCGAAGGAAATAACCTGCATGGGTTACGAAGCCTTAGTGCGTTGGCATGACGACGAGTTAGGCTGGATATCGCCGGGCGAGTTTATTCCGTTGGCAGAAAGCGAAGGTCTGATGCGCAGCGTCCATAAGCTTGTAGTAAAAAGGGCACTTGCGGATACGCCTGCGTTACAAGCGCTGAACCCGGAGCGCTCAATACGAGTGGCGATTAACGTCAGTGCTGGTCAGTTTAAGCACAGTAAGTTCGTTGATGACATGAACCAACAAATGAAAGTTGCCGGGGTATCAGGGTCTGCCATTGAGTTGGAAATTACAGAGAGTTTACTCATTGATGATATTGAGCAAACGGCTAAAACCATGCACGAGCTGAAAGAATCAGGCATCACATTCGCTTTGGATGACTTTGGAACGGGCTATGCGTCGCTGGGTTACTTAAAAGAACTGCCGTTGAATCGCCTTAAAATCGATCAGTCGTTTGTGCAGGATCTCACACAAGACAGAAACGATACTGCAATAGTACAAACGATTTTAGCCTTGGGCCGAAGTCTTGAAATGGAAGTCATTGCCGAAGGTATTGAAACCGAAGAGCAGTTAGTAACACTTGAAAAGCTTGGCTGTTCGCAATTCCAGGGGTTTTATTTTTCTCTCCCCGAGCCCTTGGATGCATTAACGAATGCAAAGGAAACGACATAATGTTGGTCTCTTTTCTGTGTAACTCAATAGTTGTGGGCTTAGCGGTATTGTTCCATTACGAGGCGTTAAATCGTATTGGTTGGCTAATCACTCATATACGACTTTTCACGCAAATCCGCATCATGTTTGGTGTCTTTCTCGCACTTATTGCCCATACCGTTGAGGTCGCTATTTTTGCGGTCGCTTATTACCTGATGCACCATCGAGATGGCTTTGGCGATTTAACAGGCAATTTTGACGGCAGCTTTTTGGACTCGCTGTATTTTTCCTTTACGGTTTTTACTACTGTCGGCTTCGGTGACATAGAGCCAAACGGAGCGTTACGCTTTTTAACTGGCATTGAAAGTTTAACGGGCCTTGTTCTTATTACCTGGACGGCATCTTTCCTGTACGTTGAAATGCAGCGCTACTGGCATCGATAGCAAAAGCGACAACTGAAACATTTGCTAACAGAAGCTGGCTTCTCTCGGTATGTAAAGCGGTGTATCTTTATGGGTAGGCATGGCAGCTTGAGATAATAAAATTATGATGCAGGAAACATTAAAAGTTCTGGTAGTTGATGACGACGCACGGCTTCGTAGCTTGCTTGAACGCTATTTAACGGAGCAAAACTTTATCGTTCGCGTTGCACAGGACTCTGACCAGATGGACCGTTTACTGACGCGTGAAAACTTCCATTTGATGGTGCTTGACCTCATGCTGCCCGGAGAGGATGGCCTTTCTATTTGTAAGCGTTTGCGTAACGAAGGTAATAATATTCCCGTCATTATGCTGACAGCCAAAGGCGACGAAGTTGATCGCATTATTGGTTTGGAATTGGGAGCGGATGACTACCTTGCTAAGCCCTTTAACCCGCGTGAATTATTAGCACGTATTCGAGCAGTATTGCGCCGTCGTGGCTCAGAGGCCCCTGGCGCTCCGTCGCAGGAAGATCAAGAAGTCGAGTTTGGTGAGTTTCGACTTAACCTGGGCACTCGCGAAATGTTTCATGGCGATACACCTATGCCGCTGACCAGTGGTGAATTCGCGGTACTTAAAGCCTTAGTGACTCATGCCCGCCAGCCGTTGTCTCGTGACAAACTCATGCACTTGGCGCGCGGCCGTGACTACAGCGCCCTTGAGCGTTCTATCGATGTGCAGGTATCACGCCTACGCCGTATGTTAGAAGAAGACCCAACGAAACCTCGTTATATACAGACGGTTTGGGGGCTTGGTTACGTCTTTGTACCCGACGGTCAACTGAAAAGCTAATGAAGCTGTTTCCAAAGTCAGCGTTTGCCAGAACGGTTGCGCTGCTTGCACTAATTTTGCTGATAAACCAGGTCGTTTCTTACGTCATGGTGAGTAACTATGTGGTTAAGCCCTCCATTGAGCAAATTAATGAGCTTATTGCCAAGCATATTCGCACCATGTTTATTCCTCGCCAGCACTCGCCTGAAACCGAGCGCGAGCTTATCGAGCGTTACCGCGAAGAAACAGGTATTGAGATATTCAATGATCTAGAAGCCAGAGAAAATGGTCTGACTAACTCAACGTATTACGGTTACCTGTCAGATGATATGAGTAACATGTTAGACGGCGAAGCTATTGTTCGTGTGTCTCAGGGCAATGAGTTTTTTATCTGGGTGAAGCCGCCAAAAGCTCCGGACTTTTGGATACGAGTGCCTTTAGAAAGTATGCAAAAAGGGCAGTTTTCACCACTAATTATGTATTTGCTGCTTATTGGCGTGTCGAGCGTTTTAGGGGGAATGCTGTTTGCGAACTGGTTAAACCGACCGTTAAAAGCACTGGAAGAATCGGCACGTAAAGTTGGTAGAGGCGAGTTTCCTGAACAGCTACAAGAGAAAGGCGCTAGCGAAGTGATGGCTGTGACCCGGGCGTTTAACCATATGTCAAAAGGCATTCGTGAGCTGGAAAACGATCGCAACCTTCTGATGGCGGGGGTTTCCCACGATTTACGCACACCGCTGACACGCATTCGATTGGCGGCAGAAATGATGCCCGAAGACGATACGCTGGCGCAGGGCATTGTTGAAGACATCGATGATATGAACGACATTATCGATCAGTTCATTGACTATGTTCGCCTCGATCAACAAGAGAAAAGCAGCCGAGAGTCATTGAATGAGCTGATAGAGCAAACGGTTGCCAATGTACCTGACAGTTGGGAAAAGAACTTTGAACTGGCGTTGGGTAACTTACCCTTAGTTTGGCTGCGGCCTTTGTCTATGAAGCGCGTCATTGTGAACTTGCTGGAAAACGCAGAGCGTTACGGTAAGCAAAACGTATTAGTCAGCTCCGGATACAATAAAAAACAAAAAAGCGTATGGTTTAGCGTCAGTGATGATGGCCCTGGCATTCCCGAAGAGCAACAAGCGAAGTTATTTCAGCCGTTTATGCAGGGCGATAAAGCTCGTGGTGGCGTAGGCTCCGGGCTGGGCTTGGCAATTATTAAGCGTATCGTTGACCGTCACGATGGCTGTATAACATTAACAAACCGCCCGGAAGGCGGTTTGTGTGTACGTATTGAGTTACCTCTGCAGGCGGTTTCAAAAGTTACAAAGCAAGCCGATTAATACCATTCAAGGCAGCTACTCGATACGCTTCTGCCATGGTTGGGTAGTTAAACGTGGTATTCACAAAGTAGTCGATAGTGTTGCCGCCGTTTTTCTGCTCCATAATAGCCTGACCAATGTGAACAATTTCCGATGCTCGTTCACCAAAGCAGTGCAGCCCCAATAACTCACGAGTCTCACGATGAAAGAGTAGCTTCAGGCAACCGACGTCAGCTCCGGAGATTTGCGCACGAGCCAGGTGTTTGAATTGAGCCCGACCGACTTCATAAGGCACTTTCATTTCGGTTAATTCTTCTTCCGTTTTACCGACTGAGCTAATTTCAGGAATGGTATAAATGCCCGTGGGTATATCACTGACTAAGGCTTTGTCGCTTTCGCCATTAATAATTGCGGATGCACAAATACGTCCTTGATCATAAGCCGCGCTGGCTAAGCTTGGGTAGCCAATAATGTCGCCCACGGCATAAATGTTGTCGACCGAGGTTTGGTAGTTTTCATCGACCTCCAGTTGGCCGCGATAGTTTGGCTCCAGTCCAACAACATCACAGTCCAGATCCTCAATATTACCCGAGCGGCCGTTGGCGAATAGTAAGCAGTCTGCGGCCATGGTTTTACCTGATTTGGTTTTCAGTACGACCTTGTCGTCGTAGCCGGTAATGCTTTCATACTCTTCGTTATGGCGAATAACGACGCCGCTGTTACGCAAGTGATAACTTAGCGCGTCGGATATCTCCGCATCTAAGAACGAAAGTAGTCGGTCGCGTTGGTTTATCAGGTCGACTTTAACGCCCATGCCGCGGAAAATACTGGCGTACTCACTACCGACAACACCGGCACCATAAATTAAAATGGTTTTTGGTTCGTGCGACAGTGACAAGACTTTGTCAGAGTCATAAATACGAGGGTGATCAAAGTCGATATCTGCCGGGTGATACGGGCGCGAGCCTGACGCAATAACCACGTGCTGCGTAATCAGATCGTCAACGGAGCCGTCGAGTTTTGTCACACGAATACGGTTTTTGTCTAAAAATGACGCCGTACCGTGTACAACAGTAACCCCGTTACGGTCATAAAAAGAGCTGCGCAATTTCACTTGCTTGCGAATAACAGACTCTGCGTAGTGCAGAATATGACTAAAGGTCATGCCGCTTTGCCAGCCCGGGCCTGAGAACAGTGGGTTATTGTTGTATTCAATGAGTCGGCTAACCGAGTGACGCAATGCTTTAGAAGGAATGGTTCCCCAGTGAGTACAGCCGCCGCCCAGCGCTTTATGACGCTCGACAATGGCGACGTTATAACCACTTTTGGCAAGTTGCATTGCGGCGCCTTCACCGCCGGGCCCCGTACCTATTACAACAACATCAAATTCAGTTTCCGTCTCGGGTTTTTGGCCTGTCATAATGCTCACTTCTATATTCGCTACAATGGCTTGAATACTAGCACTCATTCTAAAAACCGTAAATTCAGACTGTTTTCTGTACGCAGAGTCGTTATAGTAAAGAGAGACAATGACTTGGATGGTTGTATGACAAAGAAGCAAGTCCCTCAAATTTTATCCCGTCGCGTGGTGGCGCAAAGTCGGCTTTTGCGCATTGAAGCGGTTGATTTAAAGTTCAGCAACGGAGAACTGCGCCAGTTTGAGCGCATGAAAGGCAGCGGTCGTGGTGCCGTTATGATTGTGCCTTGTCTCGACGAAAATACGTTGTTGCTTATTCGTGAATACGCAGCTGGCTCACACGATTACCAACTGGGCTTCCCAAAAGGGCTGATTGACCCGGGAGAAACGCCGGAAGAAGCGGCGCAGCGAGAGTTAAAAGAAGAAGTGGGCTATGGTAGCCATAATTTGGAGTTTTTAACGGAAGTATCGATGGCCCCGCAGTTCTTCTCAGCAAAAATGCATATATTCGTGGCAACCGACCTTTATCCTGAAAGTTTGCCCGGCGATGAGCCGGAGCCTCTGGAAAAGGTCACCTGGGCGGTAGATGATGCAGACAACTTATTAACTCAGCCGGATTTTACTGAAGCTAGAAGTGTGGCAGCGCTATTAATGCTACTGAGAAAGCGAGGGCAGTCAGCCAATGCTTGAGACACTCAAAGCTATCGCGAAAGAAGCCGGCGAAGTCATTATGACCATGTACGAGCGCCGTGACTACAAAACCTCGGAAAAACACGATGATTCCCCGGTGACGACCGCGGATATCATCGCCAGTGAACTGATTGAAGACCGGTTAAAACAGCATTTCCCTCACATTCCGGTGTTGTCAGAGGAAAGTGACCACGAGAATTACAATGAACGGCGAAAATGGTCGTCGTATTTCCTCATTGACCCTATTGACGGTACGCAAGAGTTTATCGCGCGCTCTGGTGACTTCGCCGTTAACATTGCCTACGTGTCTAATAATGAGCCTGAAATGGGCGTCATTTTTTGGCCGGTTGGCGAGGCAATCTATTACGCAGAAAAAGGCCGGGGCGCTTATAAAGAAGATGCTGTCGAGAAGCAGAAAATTTCGGTGCGTAAACTCCAAAACCCAGAATCTGACCCTTTGATTATTGCCATAAGTCGTCGTCAGGCAAGAGAGCCGGTGCTGAGCCGTATGCAAACTCAACGCGATATTCAGCCACTGCCGACAGGCAGCTGTTCCTTAAAGTCGTGCTTTATTGCCGAGGGCAAAGCTGATTGCTTTTTACGACTAGGGCCGACCGGAGAGTGGGACACAGCCGCCTCGCAAGTGATTGTTGGTGAGGCGGGAGGTCGCATTGTAAATGAGAACTTTGAGCCGATAACTTACAACCGAACGGTCAGTTTGCTGAACCCAAATTTTTTAGTGTTGGGTGATCAAAATGTTCCCTGGGAAGAGGTTTTTATTGCTCGTCGTCCGCGTTTCCGGTGACGCTGTCTTTGGGCACTACGTCGACGCTTTCGTGTAGCTCTGAGAAGACAATAACGGCTTCTCCACTTTTCACCTGCTTTCGGAGTTGCTCGACTTTGGCGTCAAACGACATTTCCTGCGAGCCGTAGTCGGTGCCTTCACGCAGCACCACGGACTCAAGCAGGTTGTTCAAGGTTTCAGTGTCCACTTCTTGCCATGGAATAATCATAAGCTCTCCTGTTTAGTCGTTCTCTGACTGAAGCTCTTCGGTCAACTCGGCCAGTGACTCTTCTGCTTCCATCCAGGTTTCTTCTAATTCACTCAGCTCTTTTTGTGCCGCCGTTTGTTTGTCTAACAACGCCTGTAAGTCGGCTTTGCGGTCGTCGTTATAAAGACTGTTATCGGACAGCTGGTCATGAAGCTCTGCTAACTCGTTTTCTAAGATTTGTATGCGCTTTTCGGCTTTTTCAATGGTCTGGCGCAGGGGCTTAGTCTTTTGACGCATTTCCGCTTCTTTGCGCTTTTGTTCTTTGCGGTTATCCCGCTGACGACTAGGCGCTGTTTGCTCTGAGCGTTTGTCACTGGCGGCACGCTCCTGCAACCAGGCATGATAAGCATCTAAGTCGCCATCGAAGGTCTCCGCCTTTTTATCGGCCACCAGACAAAACTCATCGACCGTCGTGCGTAGCAGGTGACGATCGTGCGACACCACAATTAAAGCGCCTTCGTATTCCTGTAAGGCCGCAACCAGAGCGTCGCGAAGTCCTAAATCTAAATGGTTGGTAGGCTCATCGAGCAGCAATAAATTAGGTCGCTGATAAATAATGAGCGCCAACGCTAAACGCGCTTTTTCACCCCCGGACATAGGCTCAACCGAGCGTGTTGCATGGTCACCGGAAAACCCGAAACCACCCAAAAAGTCCCGTAGTTTTTGTTCGCTGGCGGTGCTGTCCATACGTTGCAAATGCAACAGCGCCGATGCTGACATATCCAGAGTTTCGAGCTGATGCTGTGCAAAATAACCAATACGCAAGCCCGGGTTCGCAATACGTTCGCCGGCCATGGGCTCAAGCTCTCCGGCAAGGAGTTTAATTAAGGTCGACTTACCCGCACCATTACGGCCAAGCAGCCCTAAGCGCGTGCCCGGCACCAAGTTCAGCTTAATATGTTCCAGAATGGTGGTGTCGCCGTAACCGGCTTTTGCATCGCGGAGTGTCAGTAATGGGTTCGGCAGCTTTTCCGGCTCTAAAAAGTGAAAGTCGACACCGCTTTCAGCACGAAGAGGCGCCTGCGTTGGTAATTTTTCAATGGCCTTCAAGCGGCTTTGCGCCTGCTTAGCTTTACTGGCTTTATAGCGAAAACGGTCAACGTACTTTTGCAAGTGCTGGCGCATGACCTGCGCTTTCTCAAATTCACTTTGCTGCTGGGCTAAATGCTCGGCGCGCTGGCGTTCAAATTGAGAGTAGTTGCCTTTATAGGTATTCAGCTTTTTATGTTCAATATGGACAATGTCAGTGGTTACCGAATCCAGAAAGTCACGGTCGTGCGAAATAAGAATCAGCGTTCCTTCGTACTGTTTCAGCCAACCTTCCAGCCAGAATATCGCATCGACGTCGAGGTGGTTGGTTGGCTCATCGAGCAGCATTAAATCAGCTCGGGCTATCAGTGCTTGCGCCAGGTTTAAACGCATACGCCAGCCACCGGAAAAGGCTTTCACTGGTTGTTGCAGTTGCGACTGAGTAAATCCCAGTCCTGCCATTAGCGAGGCCGTGCGAGCTTGTATGTCGTAAGCACCAATAGCTGCGAGTTTGTCGTGGCAGTGCGCAATTTGTTCGCCGTTGTTAGAAGCTTCCGCGGTGGCCAGTTGTTCTTCCAACGCGCGAAACTCTGTGTCCCCGTCCATGACATAATCAATCGCGGACTTCTCGAGTGCAGGAGTATCCTGTGCAACGCTTGCTATGCGCCACTCTGCGGGTACGTGTAAGTCGCCCGTGTCAGCATGCAGCTCGCCCCGCAACATTGAAAACAGTGACGACTTACCGCAGCCGTTGCGGCCCACCAGACCCACTTTGTGGCCGGGGAAAACTTGTAAGTCACTGTCCTCAAATAAAACATCGCCACCACGCATTAGGCTGATGCTTTGCGCTCGAATCATAAATCACTCTGCGTTATCATTAGTTACGTTGCAGCCAATTCTAACACAGGAGTTGTCGTGGCTAGACAAAAGAAACGATTTATCGCTGGCGCAGTGTGCCCCAAATGTGAGGCCATGGACACGCTCATGCTGTTTATTGAAAACGATATTGAGCAGGTGGAATGCGTGCAGTGTAAGCACCGCTTTAGCGAGCCTAAAGAGCAGGGCGGTGGCAGCGAGCGTCAGTTTGATCAGGTCATTGGTGTTTTCAAGCCCGACTAGGCGTCGCGAGGTAGGCCTTTTTCTACCGCACGCACCAATCGTTTCAGCTGTTTGGTGACCTCTGCAACACCAGTGCGCTGACGCTCCAGTGCCCAGTCGATGTGCTCTCTAACCATATCGGTTACGCCTTCGGTTTTATTCTCAAGCGCTTCTATAATGGCGGCATCTGAGGGCGCGTTACCTAAAGCCACGGCCAGGTTACGCAGCCAGCACTCGTAGCCTATGCGACGAATGGGGGAGCCCTGTAAATTGTCCAGAAACTGTTGCTCAGTCCAGGCCCAAAGTTCGAGTAACTGTGGCGAATGCAGTTCTTGTCTGGGACTAAAGTCGTTTTCGTCGGTGAGTTGGGCGTAGCGGTTCCACGGGCAAATGAGCTGACAGTCGTCACAGCCGTAAATACGATTACCAATAAGCGGGCGAAACTCTTCAGGAATGGCGCCGCGCAGCTCAATGGTTAAATAAGAAATACAACGCCGTGCGTCCAGCTCATAGGGAGCGACAATGGCTTGAGTCGGACAGATGGTCATACAAGCGGTGCAGCTGCCGCAACCTTCCTCAACAGGCTCATCGACCGGTAGTGGTAGGTTAATCAACAGCTCACCTAAGAAAAACCAGGAGCCACTGTCTCTGTCTAAAATGAGGGTGTGTTTACCGGTCCAGCCTAGCCCGGCCTTTTCCGCTAGCGGTCTTTCCATAATGGGGGCTGAGTCAACAAAGGGGCGAAAGTCGGCGCCGTCAAACTCTGACTGTATTCGGTCACCCAGTTGTTTTAAGCGTTTACGCATGAGTTTGTGGTAGTCCCGCCCTAATGCATAACGGGAAATATAGCCTTTGCTGCCATCTTTTAGCGTCTTTGCAAAGCCGGCTTCAACGGGTAGGTAGTTCATACGCACGGAAATCGCTCTGACCGAGCCCGGATGCAGCTCCGCCGGACGTGCGCGCAGCATGCCGTGACGCTCCATAAAGCTCATTTCGCCATGATAGCCTTTGTCCAACCACTGCTGTAAAGTGGCTTCATGTTTACTAAGATCTAAGTCAGTAATACCCACTTTTTGAAAACCCAGCTCGGCGCCCCAACGCTTAATATCATCGGCCAGCTGTTGATAGTTAATGGAATTGGACATGGTCAGGAGTAGCTATGACGGCAATTGATAACGTCAGTTTAGCACAACGCGTGTACACCGTGGAAAAGGTACAAAAAGGTGAAAAACCAGCGGCTGAAGCGTGCTCAATAAGCATGATGCAACTGATGTCTGCTGCCGGAGCAGCTGTGTTTAAACACTTACAGCAGGATGTAAAAGCACCGGCGAAAATAGCGGTATGCTGTGGTGAGGGCAATAATGGCGGCGACGGTTACATTATTGCTCGGCTGGCGCAGGAAGCCGGGTATCAGGTAGACGTATTTGCCCTGTCACCGAACAAGACTATTTCGTCCAAAACGGACAATAATGCGGAGCGCGCACGTTTGGCCTGGCGTGACAGTGGAGGCCAGGAAAAGGCGGTTAATGATTGTGAACCGCAGCGTTACGATATAGTTGTTGATGCGCTTTTCGGCGTTGGCCTTAACCGCGCTCTTGAAGGCGCTGCGGCTGCGCTTGTCGAGACCTTAAATGAGGCTTCCGCAAAGGTTCTGGCGGTGGATGTCCCTTCAGGTCTGAATGCGGATACGGGCTCAGTGCCGGGAATCGCTGTTCACGCCTACAAAACGGTGTGCTTAGTTGCTCATAAACGAGGGCTGTTAACGGGGAAAGCAAAGAATCATGTTGGGCAGTTAGTGTTGGAAGACCTGGGTATTGGGGATGCGTTTGCGAAACAAAGCAAAGCCACCTATGTGAGAGTGACGACAGAGCACATTCAAAATTGGCTGCCACGAAGACAGCCCTGTGAACACAAAGGCGATAATGGTCATGTCCTTATCGTTGGTGGTCAGCCGGGCATGTCTGGGGCGGTTGTGCTGGCAATGAAAGCGGCACTGCGCTGCGGAGCCGGAAAGGTGTCGGTGGCCTGCCACCCTGAGGTTCAGGCGATGGTTGCTGCTGCACAACCTGAAGCTATGGTGCGCGCCGTAAGCTCTCAGAAAGACTTTCAGGCAATGATGCAGCAAGCGAACGTCATTGCCTTAGGCCCGGGACTTGGGCAAAGCGAATGGTCGCGAGAGGTTTTCAGTTGGGTGGCAGACCATTGCATTAACACTAACAAAGCTTGGGTTATTGATGCCGACGGGCTGAATATTTTGGCCGCTCATGAACAAAAAGAAAGGCTTGGCTCGCGAGTGATATTGACCCCGCATCCAGGTGAAGCCGCTCGATTATTAAATATTGACTCAAATAAGGTAGAATCTGACCGCTTTTCGGCATTAAATGCGCTGCGTGATAACTACGAAGCGCAAATTTTATTAAAAGGCGCCGGTTCGTTAGTGACCAGCGACGCGGGGCAGTTTATTCTGGATGTCGGCAGTCCGGCAATGGCCAGCGGTGGTATGGGCGACTTGCTGACTGGCCTGGTAAGCGGCTTAGTTGCGCAAGGTATGCATGAAGCCGAAGCAGTTGTGGCGGCAGGTATATGGCATGGCAGAGCCGGAGAATTAGCGGGCAACGAAGGTGAACGGGGAACCTTAGCTTCAGATTTGTTGCCATACATACGTCAATTAGTGAATGGAAAAATAACGTAAAATGAGTGTGGTTTTCGAGCAAGAGTTGCCGAATGAGGAAGCTACGTTAGCTTTGGCGAAGCGTTTTGCAGAAAGTATTAAAGAGCCGGTGGTGGTTTATCTGGAAGGAGAACTGGGCGCGGGTAAAACAGCGTTTTGTCGAGGGGTGATTCAGGCTCTGGGTCACGAAGGCGCAGTAAAAAGCCCAACTTACACCCTGGTAGAGCCTTATCAGTTAAGTGGCTGGCGCATTCATCATTTCGACTTGTACCGCCTGGCTGACCCGGAAGAGCTCGAGTATATGGGTATTCGTGACTACTTTGCCGAAGACACTCTAAATTTTATTGAATGGCCGGAAAAAGGTGCAGGCTGGCTTCCGGACGCAGACATTGAAATTGCCTTAAGCTATTATGAGCAGGGCAGAAAAATAATTATAAATGCGCTAACTAACACCGGGAAAACTATCGTTCAGTCATTATGATAAAAAAGTTTTGGGTCGTGCTTCTTGCCTTATGCTCGTTCAGCGTATGGGCAGATAACAGTATTGAGAGTGTCAGGGTTTGGCCGTCGCCGGACAAGACGCGTGTGGTTTTTGATTTATCGGAGACGCCAGAGTACTCCTACTTTATGCTGAACCAGCAGAAGCCGTACCGCTTAGTCATAGACTTTAACAACACTAAGTTAAACACTGGCTTAACCAACCTGGGTAAAGACTCCTTACTTGTGCGCAAAGTGCGTACCAGCAGCCCTAAGAATAATCGCAGTAGCCGCATTGTCATTGAACTGAACTCGAAAACAGAGCCAAACCTATTTGTACTCCCCGCGAATGAGTCATACAAAGACCGCCTGGTGGTTGACCTACCGGGTAAGTCAGTTGAACGCAGCGGTCCGGCAAAGTCGATTGACGAACTCAAAGATCGCAAAGTCACTATTGCAATAGATGCTGGTCATGGCGGGGATGACCCCGGCTCAATAGGGCCACGTGGTACTTACGAAAAAAACGTGGTGATAAAAATAGCGCGTGCTTTGGCAAAGATGATTAATGATGACCCGGGCATGCAGGCGTTTTTAGTGCGCACAGGCGACTATTATTTGGGCTTGAATGAGCGTCCGCAAAAAGCCTGGGATGCTAAAGCCGACTTCTTCGTATCGATTCACGCTGATGCGTTTAGAACGCCTCAACCTCGGGGCGGATCGGTTTGGGTCTTGTCTAAGCGACGGGCGGACTCAGAAGTGGGTCGTTGGTTAGAGAATAGAGAGCAAGAGTCTGAGTTACTTGGCGGTGTTACCGATATTTTAAGTAAAAACAGTCACGAGCCTTATTTGGCCGAAACCTTGCTTGATATGTCGATGGACAGCTCTATTGCCGGCGCCTACAGTGCAGCGCGACACATTATTGATGAAATGTCATCCGTTACTAAAATGCACAAGACAAAACCTCAGGCGGCCAGTTTGGCAGTATTAAAGTCACCGGATAAGCCGTCGCTTTTGGTCGAAACTGGGTTTATTTCTAACCCGGACGAAGAACGCTTATTGACCAGTAATGCGCATCAGCAAAAAATGGCTCGGGCGCTGTATAACGGTATTCGTCGGTACTTTGTCAGTAACCCGATAGACAACACCTACTTGGCGAATCAGAACAGCTTTACTTATACGGTGAAGTCGGGCGACTCATTGTCTGTTCTAGCACAGCGTTACAATACGACAGTGAAAGCGATAAAAACGGAAAACAATTTAAGAAGTAATGTCCTTAAAATTGGACAAAAAATCACTATTCCGAGCCGCTAATGCCGATTCAACAACTGCCTATAGAACTTGCTAACCAAATTGCCGCCGGTGAGGTGGTCGAGCGCCCATCATCGGTCGTAAAAGAGCTGGTAGAAAATGCCTTAGACGCCGGTGCAGACGAGCTTGTTTTAGATATTGAGAAAGGTGGCAGTAAACGTATTCGCATTCGCGACAATGGCTGTGGTATTTCTCGAGACGAACTGACGTTGGCGCTGAGTCGTCATGCAACCAGTAAAATTCAGTCATTAGAAGACTTGGAACGTATTGGTAGTTTAGGTTTTCGGGGAGAAGCTTTAGCCAGTATTAGCTCGGTATCACGATTGCGCTTAACCTCAAAACCGGCGGAGCAAAGCGAGGCTTGGCAGGCGTGGACAGAAGGTCGCGACATGCAGGTTAATGTCGAACCTGCGGCTCACCCTAATGGCACAACCGTTGATATTCAGGATTTATTTTTTAACACGCCAGCCCGGCGTAAGTTTTTACGTACAGAAAAAACCGAGTTTAGCCACATTGATGAGGTTATAAAGCGTATTGCGTTAAGTCGGTTTGATGTGGCATTTCAACTCAGCCATAACGGCAAAACGTTGCGGCGCTATCCCAGGGCGGATTCAGAAAAGCAGCAGTTGCAGCGCGTGGCAAAAATTTGTGGCGGCCAGTTCGCTGAGCAGGCGTATCAGTTACAAAGCCCGGAAGGTGATTACAAATTAAAAGGCTGGATGGTGGCACCGGAGCACTGTCGGTACCAGGGCGATGTTCAGCATTTTTTTGTTAACGGCCGTATGATGCGTGACAAGCTTCTAGCGCACGCCGTGCGGCAGGCTTACGAAAAGTACTTACCGACTGACCGCGTGCCGACTTACATTCTTTATTTTGAGCTACCTGCTGAGCAGGTCGATGTAAACGTGCATCCGGCCAAGCATGAAGTGCGCTTTCATTATCAGCGGCAAGTGCACGACTTTATTCTTACTCAGGTTGAACGCGTATTACGCTCACTGACTGAAATGTCAGTAAGTGCTGGCGCCGAAGACGCATCGGTTGATTTTAAAGGCGAGCCTTACGAAAGTGCCCACCGCCATCAGTATCAGTCGAACGATACGTCAACCATGAGGGAGAGCAGTCGTTACTCAACAGCGCCAAGAAAAGCTATGGGGTCGTTACTGCCTAACGCGGTAACAAGTTCAGCAGGAAGTTCTGAGGGTCAGCCTGCATCAACAGGGAATGCATCGGCATTCTACGCATCGGCTTCTGTAAGTACACAAGAAGCAAGTTCCCCGAGCGAAAGCTGGCGCTTACTGTCACTGTTTAACGGGCATCAGGCTTTAGTTAGACACTCAAACCGGTTGGCCTGGCTGAATGTACGACAGGTGCATGCAGTTTGCGCACAGGAGAAGCTATCTCAGCAGCTTGAAGACGGCTTGTCTGGACAGCCATTGTTGGTTCCCGTAACGGTATCAGCAAAAGAGTTTAAAACGCCGGTTAGCCAATGGCCAGAGCAACAACTGAACCGCTTAGGGGTCATGTACTATCGTCAGAAGGACATGGTGGTTATCGAGCAAATGCCTGAAATGCTTCGTAAAGGCAATGTCGCACTGTTATTTAAGCAATTACTTGAGCAAGTGTCAGAGAACTCCGACACCCAGCTGCTAACATGGCTGACTGCCTTTGTTGCTAAAGGTGAATACAGTACAACGGAAGCAGAGCACTGGGTGAAGCAGTGGCGCGATCAACTACATGAGTCTGCCGACTACCTCCAGTTTATTGAAGTGCCGGAGGCTTATAATGCAAACCACTAATGCGGTTATTACCATTTACGGTCCAACAGCTGCCGGAAAAACAGCCCTGTCGCTGGCACTGTGCGACAAGCTGGACTGTGAAATTATTTCCGTCGATTCGGCGCTTATTTACCGCGGAATGGATATTGGCACCGCAAAACCAACACCGGAAGAGCAAGCCAAAGTACCGCATCATCTTATCGATATTTGCGACCCGTCAGAGACGTATTCAGCGGCCGACTTTCAGCGCGATGCACTGCGTTTAATTGACGACATTCAGGCGCGCGGGAAGGTCCCTTTGCTGGTTGGTGGCACTATGTTGTATTTCAAAGCCTTGCTTGAGGGCTTGTCGCAGTTACCGGAGTCTGCTGCGTCGGTTAGACACAAACTTACCCAAGAAATGGAAGAAAGTGGGCTTGCCGCTTTGCATGACCGGTTGAAAACGGTTGACCCCGTCAGTGCCAAACGAATACACCCGAATGATCCTCAGCGAACTATGCGCGCGCTGGAAGTTTATGAGGTTAGTGGAAAAACACTGACTGAACTGACGAAAGAGCGCTTTGGCCAACTGAATAAACCCGTTTATCAGTTTGCGATTGCGCCAAAGGAGCGCTCAGTACTGCACCAGCGCATTGAGCAGCGCTTTGATCAAATGTTGTCAGAGCCATTCGAAGACGAAGTTAGCAAGCTGTTTGAACGTGGCGACTTACATGAAGACTTACCGTCCATTCGTAGCGTCGGCTACCGGCAAATGTGGCAATACCTAAATGGCGAACTGTCGTATGAGGAAATGCGAGAGCGCGGCATTATCGCTACCCGGCAGCTTGCAAAACGCCAACTAACCTGGCTGAACGGCTGGCCAGGTGTGACTTGGCTGGAAACTGATGACCCGCAAATGAACGACAAAGTTGAGGCCGCCTTAGCTCAACCTGCGCAAAAATTTCCTCCCAAGGATTGAAATTTTCAGTACCGCCCACAGATCCGATTAGCAAATAAATGAGTAATTTTTAACGTTTTTCTGGTTGCAAAAATTCTTTACTGGTCTAGTGTGTGTTTACAGGTGATAGCAAATTGGCGGTGCTGTCACTTTTTGTATTTCGCATTGGATAATGAATAACGATAAAAAAAGGAATCCAAGATGGCCAAGGGGCAAACTCTACAAGACCCGTTTTTAAATGCATTGCGCCGCGAGCGCATCCCGGTATCCATTTATTTGGTCAACGGTATCAAGCTACAGGGGCAAATTGAGTCGTTTGACCAATTTGTTGTATTGCTGAAGAACACTGTTAGCCAAATGGTTTATAAACACGCTATTTCGACTGTCGTCCCGGCCAGAATCCCGCAAAACTACTTGCCTCAGCAAGCGGCTGAAGGCGTGGCTGAGTTCGACGATTAACTTTAAGAAAAGAGAGGTCTGATACAACTTGTTCGATAGGTATGAAGGTGGCGACTACGCAATTTTGGTTCATGTGGACTTTCCCACTGAAGTAAACCGAGAAGATCTCTCTGAACTTAAACTTTTAGCAAACTCTTCTGGTGTTGAGACTCGCGGCGTTATAACAACAAGCCGCGGTTCACCGACGCCGAAATACTTTGTTGGCAGTGGTAAAGCAGAAGAAATAGGCGAACAGGTAAAAACGTTGGATGCCAACATTGTTATCTTTAATCATGCGTTATCCCCAACACAAGAGCGTAACCTCGAAGCTATCTGTAAATGCCGGGTTCTGGACAGAACTGGGCTTATTCTTGATATCTTCGCTCAGCGGGCGCGTACTCACGAAGGTAAACTGCAGGTAGAGCTGGCACAATTACGTCATATCTCAACACGTTTGGTACGAGGCTGGACTCACTTGGAGCGCCAAAAAGGTGGTATCGGTTTGCGCGGCCCGGGTGAAACGCAGCTTGAGACCGACCGACGGTTAATTCGCGGACGTATTAAGAATATTCTGCGGCGTCTGGAAAAAGTTCAAAAGCAACGCGAGCAAGGACGGCGTGCCCGTCAGAAAGCCGAAATTCCTACAGTTTCGTTAGTGGGCTATACCAACGCCGGTAAATCAACGCTGTTTAATCAGCTAACGGAAGCGGGCGTTTACGCAGCAGACCAATTGTTTGCGACGTTGGACCCCACTCTTCGTAAGCTCACTATTGAGGATGTTGGTGATTTAATTCTGGCGGATACCGTTGGCTTTATCCGGCACTTGCCACACGATTTAGTCGCGGCTTTTAAGGCGACACTTCAGGAAACGCAAGAAGCGGATTTACTTCTGCATGTGGTTGATGTTGCGGATGATCAGCAGCAAAGCAATATAGACCAGGTGACTGAGGTTCTCGAAGAAATCGATGCCGGGGATGTGCCACAACTGATTATTTGTAATAAAATAGATCAGATAGATGGCGCAAAACCACGTATCGATTACGAGGATGGCAAGCCAGTAAGAGTCTGGGTATCGGCTCAGGAAGGTATTGGTGTCGAGCTTATCTTAGAGGCATTAACCCAGTTACTGGGCCCTCAAATGATGGACGCCACACTAAAAATACCGCCGTCTATGGGCAAATTACGTGGTACATTGTACGAACTCAACAGTGTGACATCGGAAGATGTCGACGAAAACGGACAACTGGCGTTGCATGTGCGTTTATCATCGGTAGACTGGCAGCGCCTGAAAAAACGATTTGATAGTAATTTGGATGAGTTAATTGTCCAAAAGAACAATTAATATAAGTTAAACCATAAATTGGAGCAGTCCATGGCTTGGAATCAACCGGGGAACGGCGGTAACAACAACGACCGTGACCCATGGAAAAATCAGGGCGGTAAAGATCAGGGACCACCTGATCTGGATGAAGCAGTCCGTAAACTCTTTTCAAAGTTCGGCTTTGGCGGCAATAAAGGTGGAGGCTCTGGCGGTAGCTCAGGCATTCCAAGTAAAGGTATTGGCATTATTGCTATTATCGCCCTTATTGTTTGGTTCATTGCGGGCTTTTATACCGTAAAAGAAGCTGACCGTGGCGTCGTGCTTCGTTTTGGTCAGTTCCACACAATGGTTGAGTCAGGTCTGCATTGGCGCCCTGTTTTTGTCGATACCGTTGAACATGTCGACGTTAACAACGTTCGTTCGGATAAAACCGAGGGTTACATGCTGACTCAAGATGAAAACGTTGTTCGTGTCGAGCTTGATGTTCAGTACCGTGTGGTCGACCCCCGCGCTTACTTATTCAATGTTCAGGACGCAGACGGCGTATTATCGCGCGCAACTGACAGTGCGTTACGTTATGTTGTTGGTCATACAACAATGGACGAAGTGCTGACTCGTGGTCGTGAGCAAGTCCGTGCAGATACACTGGAAATGCTTGAGTCGACAATGAATCCTTACACAGTTGGTCTGCAAGTTGTCGATATCAACTTACTGCCGGCACGTCCACCAGAAGCGGTTAAAGACGCGTTTGATGACGCTATAGCTGCGCAAGAGGACGAAGAGCGTTACATTCGTGAAGCTGAAGCCTATGCGCGTGAAGTTGAGCCGTTAGCACGTGGTCAAGTTCGCCGTATGTTGCAAGAAGCTCAAGCTTACCGTGAACAAATTATTCTGGAAGCTCAGGGTGAGGTTGCACGCTTTAACGAGCTACTACCTCAGTACGAGCGAGCACCGGAAGTGACGCGTGAGCGTATTTACTTAGACACACTCCAAGACCTTTATGCGAAGACACCAAAAGTCCTGGTGGATGTCGAAGGTGGCAACAACATGATGTACTTGCCGCTTGAAAAACTATTAGAGAAGCAAGGTCGTAATACTGAAACCTTCTCGCCTCCGCGAGTTCCAGAGCAAGGCGCAGGAACGTCTTTTAACTCGGAACCGCAAAACACTCGCAACAGCAACCGTAGCGGAGGTCGAAACTAATGAAAAACCTAATCGCAATAATAGTTGTGGTCCTGGTCGCGCTGGGTTTGTCCTCCATCTACGTGGTGAAAGAGGGTGAGCGAGCCATTTTGATTCAATTTGGTAAGGTTGAACGTAACGCCCAAACGGGTGAAGCGATGGTATTCGAGCCAGGCTTACACTTTAAAATACCCTTTATCGAGCAAGTTAAAAAGCTGGATGCGCGCCTGCAAACTTTGGACGGTGACCCAGACCGCTTTGTAACCAGTGAGAAAAAAGACTTAATTGTTGATACCTATGTCATGTGGCGTATTAATGATTTCTCTACGTTCTACCTGAGTACAAACGGCGGTAATATTCTGCAAGCAGAAGCTTTACTTACTCGTCGAATCAACAGTGGCTTGCGTAGTGAGTTTGGTAATCGCACCATTTCAGATATCGTTTCTGGTGAGCGTGACGAGCTTATGCGTGAAGCGTTGCTTCAGGGCGCTAAAAGTGCTTCAGATTTAGGTATTGAAGTGCTTGACGTACGGGTTATGCAAATTAACCTGCCGACCGAGGTCAGCCAATCGATTTATCAGCGTATGCGTGCTGAGCGTCAAGCGGTTGCGACAGAGCACCGGTCAGAAGGTAAAGAGCAGGCTGAGTTTATCCGTGCCGACGTCGATGCCCGAGTGACCGTTATGCTCGCTGATGCTAAGCGTCAGTCGCGTGAACTGCGTGGTGAAGGTGACGCAGAGGCCGCTCGTATTTATGCTGAAGCGTATGAAAAAGACGCTGAGTTTTTTGCATTCATCCGCAGTATGGAAGCTTATACCAACTCCTTTGGTAACGGTAATGACATGCTAGTCCTGGATGCGAACAGTGACTTCTTCCGTTATCTGCAAAATATGATGGGTTCGAAAGAAGACTAAAAGTCCAACCAGTGCCCAATGACTCTATTGGGCACTTTTCCCTCATGTACAAACTCCCCGATACAAGGTAAGATCGCCACGCTTTTTTTTTACGCGGGGCAATCATGAGTCAGAACGTTGTTATTTTAGGCACCCAATGGGGTGACGAAGGCAAAGGTAAAATCGTCGATCTGTTGACCGACAAAGCGAGCTTAGTTGTTCGTTATCAAGGCGGTCATAACGCAGGTCATACACTGGTTATTGACGGTGAGAAAACGGTTTTACACCTTATCCCATCAGGTATTCTGCGCTCAAATGTTCAGTGTGTTATTGGTAATGGCGTAGTGCTATCGCCGGAAGCATTGATTGAAGAAATTGATATGCTTGAAGCGCGCGGCGTGCCTGTTAAAGAGCGCTTGCGAGTGAGTGAAGCTTGTCCATTAATTTTGCCTTTCCATATTGCTCTAGACCAGGCTCGTGAAAAAGCACGAGGTAAAGAAGCTATTGGAACTACCGGTCGAGGTATCGGCCCTGCGTATGAAGACAAAGTCGCACGTCGTGGTCTGCGGGTTGGCGATTTATTTAATGCTGAACGTTTTGAAGGCAAACTAAAAGAGCTTGTCGATTACCACAACTTTGCCCTGACTGAATATTATAAAACCGATGCCATCGACTACGATACGGTTCTTAAGCAATGCAAAGAGTTTGCTAACTTGCTGAAGCCAATGGTTGCCGATGTACCGGCAATGCTTGATCAGGCTCGTAAGAACGGCGACAAAGTCATGTTCGAAGGTGCTCAAGGCACATTGTTGGACATTGACCACGGTACTTACCCTTATGTGACATCATCGAATACAACCGCAGGCGGTGTTGCAACCGGCGCTGGTTTTGGTCCTCGCTATATAGAGTATGTATTAGGCATCGTGAAAGCCTATACGACTCGTGTTGGTAGTGGCCCATTCCCAACAGAGCTCGACTGCGATGTTGGCCAACACTTAGGCGTTAAAGGTCATGAGTTTGGTGCAACAACTGGTCGTAAACGCCGCACAGGTTGGTTAGATGCAGTGGCAATGCGTCGTGCGGTGCAAATTAACTCAGTCAGTGGTTTTTGCTTAACCAAACTCGACGTTCTTGATGGCCTGGATGAGTTAAAAATTTGTACGGGCTATAAGTTGGCTGATGGCACAATCAGTGAGTATCCGCCATTGGCAGCTGAAGACTATGACTTGGTCGAGCCTGTTTATGAGACCTTAGAAGGCTGGCAGGAAAGTACGGTTGGCGTGACGGAGCATAACCAGTTACCGCCGCAAGCATTAGCGTACATATCCAGAATTGAAGCGCTGACAGGCGTACCGGTTGATATTATCTCAACGGGCCCTGACCGTAACGAAACTATTGTACTTCGTCATCCGTTTGAATAAATGGCTACTTCGGTCGGTTTTTACTCAAAGGAGTTAAAAACTGACCACTTGGTCGCGAATTTTTAAATTTTTTGCGCAAAGCTATTGCACTATCAAATTTAGTACCATAGAATGCGCTCCACCTAACCGGGGTGCCGGCATAGCTCAGCTGGTAGAGCAACTGACTTGTAATCAGTAGGTCGGGAGTTCGACTCTCTCTGCCGGCACCAATTCAAATTGCAAAATGCGGGAGGGGTTCCCGAGTGGCCAAAGGGATCAGACTGTAAATCTGACGGCTCCGCCTTCGCAGGTTCGAATCCTGCCCCCTCCACCACGCAATTTCCTTGGTTTTGAGGTGGCCTCACAAAATTGTGAATTTGCGGGTGTCGTATAGTGGCTATTACCTCAGCCTTCCAAGCTGATGACGCGGGTTCGATTCCCGCCACCCGCTCCAAATTCAAGTCGTGCTGATATAGCTCAGTTGGTAGAGCGCACCCTTGGTAAGGGTGAGGTCGGCGGTTCGAATCCGCCTATCAGCACCATTTCTTTTTAGGCCATTCTAACGAAACCTTGGTATGCAAACGTAAGTTTAGGTAAAACACCAAAAGAATTTTGTTAGAGAGGCTGCAATGTCTAAAGAAAAATTTGAACGTTCGAAGCCGCACGTAAACGTCGGCACCATTGGTCACGTTGACCACGGTAAAACTACCCTGACCGCTGCTATTACAACTGTTTTGGCAAAAGTATACGGTGGTGCGGCGAAAGACTTCGCAGCCATCGATAACGCGCCAGAAGAGAAAGAGCGTGGTATCACTATCTCAACGTCTCACGTTGAGTATGACACTCCAACTCGCCACTACGCGCACGTAGACTGCCCAGGGCACGCTGACTATGTTAAAAACATGATCACCGGTGCTGCACAGATGGACGGCGCAATTCTGGTAGTAGCGGCAACTGACGGCCCAATGCCACAAACACGTGAGCACATCCTGCTTTCACGTCAGGTTGGTGTACCTTACATCGTTGTCTTCATGAACAAATGTGACATGGTCGACGATGAAGAGCTGTTAGAGCTGGTAGAAATGGAAGTTCGTGAGTTGTTGTCAGAGTACGACTTCCCGGGCGACGATCTGCCAGTAGTTCAGGGCTCAGCACTGAAAGCGCTGGAAGGCGACGAAGAGTGGGCGAAGAAGATTGTTGAGCTAGCAGACGCGCTTGACCAATACATCCCAGAGCCAGAGCGTGACATCGATAAGCCATTCATCATGCCAATCGAAGACGTATTCTCGATTTCAGGTCGTGGTACCGTTGTTACCGGTCGTGTAGAGCGCGGTATCATCAACACTGGTGATGAGTGTGAAATCGTTGGTATGAAAGACACCACTAAGACTACCGTAACTGGTGTTGAAATGTTCCGTAAGCTGCTTGACGAAGGTCGTGCAGGTGAGAACATCGGCGCCTTGTTGCGTGGTACTAAGCGTGACGAAGTTGAGCGTGGTCAGGTATTGGCGAAGCCAGGTACAATTACTCCGCACACTAAGTTTGAAGCGGAAGTTTACGTACTGAGCAAAGATGAAGGTGGCCGTCACACGCCATTCTTTAAAGGCTATCGTCCACAGTTCTACTTCCGTACGACTGACGTAACGGGTGCAGTAGAATTGCCGGAAGGCGTAGAAATGGTTATGCCAGGCGACAACCTGAAATTCGTTGTAGAGCTGATTGCTCCAATCGCGATGGACGAAGGTCTGCGTTTCGCAATCCGTGAAGGTGGTCGTACTGTAGGTGCAGGCGTTGTATCTAAGATCATCGACTAATACGGTTTAAGTACCGTATAAACAGAGCCCGGCTTCGCGCCGGGCTTTTTTATGGCTTGCGCCAAGCGCTGTCTTAGGTATAATACCGCGTCCAATCCTGCACCAATTAAGATAAGAGTGAAGGACATTATTTAGGGGCGTAGTTCCAATTGGCAGAACAGCGGTCTCCAAAACCGACGGTTGGGGGTTCGAATCCCTCCGCCCCTGCCAGATTTTAAGTTCAAAGCGAAGACCGGTCGCAATTAGGATTAAAGAATGAGCGCAAATAACGAGACGCAGAGCAGTTCATTAAACAGCTTGAAATGGATAATCACTATCGCCTTGCTAGTTGTAGCTATCGGCGGTAATCACTACTACGCAGAAGAAATCTCAGTACTCTATCGCGCTATAGGCGTTGTCGTATTAGTGGGGCTGGCTGGCTTTTTCGCTAGCACCACAATTAAGGGCAGAAAGTTTGTGTCTTTCGCTAAAGAAAGTCGCACTGAGGTTCGCAAAGTCGTTTGGCCTTCTCGTCAGGAAGCAACTCAAACAACGCTTATCGTTGTTGTCGCGACCGTTATTGTTGCGTTAATTCTCTGGGGTCTTGATGGCATCCTTGTGCGTGTCGTTGGCTTCTTAACCGGATTGGAGATTTAATCTATGAGCGATAAGAAACGTTGGTACGTCGTACAGGCATTTTCCGGTTACGAAGCTCGTGTTGCTGAATCTCTAAAAGAACATATCAAGCTGCATGGCATGGAAGACAAATTCGGTGAAATATTAGTACCGAAGGAAGAAGTCGTAGAAATGCGTGGCGGCGTACGTCGCAAAAGCGAACGTAAATTCTTTCCTGGCTACGTGCTAGTTGAAATGACCATGGACGAAGATTCATGGCATTTAATTAAGAGCGTTCCGCGTGTCCTTGGGTTTATTGGTGGTACAAGCGACCGTCCAACGCCTATTTCTAAAAAAGAAGCGGACGCTATTCTTGACCGCTTGCAGGATTCTGCGGACAAGCCGAAGCCGAAAACATTGTTTGAGCCGGGTGAAGTGGTTCGTGTTACCGACGGTCCGTTTGCTGACTTTAACGGAACTGTTGAAGAAGTTGATTACGAGAAAAGTCGCGTAACGGTTTCCGTCTCTATCTTTGGTCGTGCAACACCTGTCGATTTAGAGTTTGGTCAAATCGAGAAGTCGTGATCAAAAAATCATCAATCTAGCATTGATCAACGGCGCGAATTCACTTATAATTCGCGTCCTTTTTTAACGGGGAGCCGATTGAGTAACTTTACTCTGAAAAGTTACGAGGCGTTAAACCCACAACAGAGGAAATAATCATGGCGAAGAAAGTATCAGCCATTATCAAATTACAGGTAGCTGCTGGTTCAGCTAACCCGTCACCGCCAGTTGGTCCTGCTTTGGGTCAGCACGGTGTAAACATCATGGAATTCTGTAAAGCATTCAACGCGCAAACAGATAGCCTGGAAAAAGGCGCGCCTGTTCCTGTTGAAATTACAGTATTTGAAGATCGTTCATTCACGTTCATCACGAAAACGCCTCCTGCGTCTTTCTTGCTTAAGAAAGCAGCGGGTATCAAGAGCGGTTCTGGCGAGCCTAATACCAAAAAAGTTGGTACTGTGACTCGTGCGCAATTAGAAGAAATTGCAAAAACTAAAGAACCAGACCTTACTGCTGCCGACATGGACGCAGCTGTACGCACTATCGCCGGCTCTGCTCGAGCGATGGGCTTGAACGTGGAGGGCTAATCGATGGCTAAATTAACAAAACGCGCTCGCATGATCGCAGAGAAAGTTGAAGCCCGCGATTACGACGTGAATGAAGCAATTGCACTGTTGAAAGAACTAGCAACAGCAAAATTCACTGAAAGCGTTGATGTTGCAGTAAACCTTGGCATCGATGCTCGTAAATCTGACCAAAACGTTCGTGGCGCGACTGTATTACCAAATGGTACAGGTCGTGACGTTCGCGTTGCTGTCTTTACTTCTGGCGACAATGCAGACAAAGCGAAAGAAGCGGGTGCTGACATTGTTGGTATGGAAGACTTGGCTGAACAAGTTAAGAAAGGTGAAATGAACTTCGACGTTGTCGTAGCATCACCTGACGCAATGCGTGTTGTTGGTCAATTAGGTCAAATCTTAGGTCCTCGAGGCCTGATGCCTAACCCGAAAACAGGTACTGTAACTCCTGACGTAGCAACAGCTGTTAAAAATGCTAAAGCGGGTCAGGTTCGTTATCGCAACGACAAAAACGGTATTGTTCACGCAACAATCGGCCGTGTTGATTTCGATGACGCGAAATTGAAAGAAAACCTTGATGCATTATTAGGTGCGCTTAAGAAAGCTAAGCCTTCTTCTGCAAAAGGTGTTTACTTTAAACGCATCAGCTTATCTACAACGATGGGCGCTGGTGTAAGTATTGACCAGGGTACTGTTAGCGCTGGTTAATTAAGGTTTATGGGTTGGAGCTGCCGTTTGTAATGCTCAAAAGGCAACAAGCAAGGCTCCCGTCCAAGACCGTAGGTGTACCGCGAGAATTTCAGTAGTATCGAATAGCGGCACTTAATTTCCTACGCAGATGGTGATATCCGACTCAGGCTCTCTGGGTAGAGAATCACCGTGACAACGCGGTGGAGGTAACTCCACCTAATTGTAACGTGGAGCTTCGGCTCCAAATTGAAAACGAGGTGATATCAGTGGCAATTGGTTTAGCCGGAAAGAAAGCCATCGTTAAGGAAGTTAACGACGTTGCTTCGAATGCGCTAGCCGTCACCGTTGCTGAATATCGAGGCATCGAAGTTGCCGATATGACTGAGCTTCGTAAAAAAGCACGTGAACAAGGCGTATTTCTGAAAGTTGTTCGAAATACTCTTGCGAAGCGCGCTTTTGAAGGCACTCAGTTCGACGACATGAGCGATGTACTTAAAGGACCTCTTGTTTATGGTTTTTCTATGGACGCACCGGGCGCTTCAGCTCGTTTGTTCAAAGACTTTGCCAAAGAGAACAAGAACCTGCAGGTTACAGCTCTGTCAATCGGTAATGGCATCATGGGTCCTGAGAAATTGGACGCAGTTGCTTCACTTCCGACTCGTGACGAAGCATTGGCTAAATTGCTCGCCACCTTCAAAGAACCTGTTAGCAAATTCGTTAAAACAGTTAACGAAGTACCTAGCAAGTTCGTTAGAACGTTGGCAGCAATTAAAGACGCTAAATAATACGTTGGTTTTTTAACCATTTTTTGTAATTATCAACCCAGGAGTTTAGAGTAATGGCTCTGACTAAAGACGATATCTTAAACGCGATCGCTGAAATGCCAGTAATGGAACTGGTTGAACTGATCGAAGCAGCTGAAGAAAAATTCGGCGTTGACGCATCTGCAGCAGTTGCAGTAGCAGCTGGTCCAGCAGCAGGCGGCGAAGCAGCAGCTGAAGAACAAACTGAATTTGACGTAATGCTGAAAGGCGCTGGTAGCAACAAAGTAGCTGCTATCAAAGCTGTTCGCGGCGCAACTGGCCTTGGCTTGAAAGAAGCTAAAGCTATGGTTGAGTCTGCACCAGTTGCAGTCAAAGAAGGTGTTAGCAAAGACGAAGCTGAAGAGCTGAAAAAGCAGCTTGAAGAAGCTGGTGCGGAAGTTGAAGTTAAGTAAGTCGACTTTTGTACAAAATATGGCTCTTTAGGGCCTTGGGCTGGTGGTTAAATAACCACCAGCCTTTTTGCGCTGTATTGCTTGTATCATTTTTGCCCGAGGTTGGGATACAAGTTTTGCAAAAACAACACGGGATCGACAGATAAAAGATTCATCTGTCTTAACCATCGAACCACTCGTTGGTTAGGGTCATCAATCAGCTAGCTGAGGAACCCCATGGCGTACTCCTACTCTGAGAAAAAACGTATTCGTAAGGACTTTGGTAAACGACCGCAGGTCTTAGAAGTGCCTTATTTGCTGTCTATGCAGCTTGATTCATTTAAGAAATTTATTGAAGTCGATCCAGATGCCAATAACGGCTTGGAAGCGGCTTTTCGTTCGGTTTTTCCTATTGCCAGCTACTCAGGTAATGCGGAACTGCAGTACGTCAGTTATCACATGGGTGAGCCGGCGTTTGACGTTGAAGAATGTCAAATTCGTGGTATTACCTACTCAGCACCTCTGCGTGTGAAACTGCGTCTGGTCCTGTTTGATAAAGAAGCAGCAGCCGGCACGGTTAAAGACATTAAAGAGCAAGAAGTGTACATGGGCGAAATTCCGTTAATGACAGAAAACGGAACCTTCGTTATCAATGGCACAGAGCGAGTTATCGTTTCTCAGCTCCACCGCTCTCCTGGTGTCTTCTTTGACCATGACAAAGGTAAATCACATTCGTCAGGTAAAGTTCTGTATAACGCACGAGTTATCCCATACCGTGGCTCGTGGTTAGACTTTGAGTTTGATCCTAAAGACAACGTGTTCGTTCGTATCGATCGTCGCCGTAAATTACCGGCGTCTATTATTCTTCGTGCACTAGACTACAGCACCGAAGAAATGCTCGATATGTTCTTCGAAACAACCTACTTCGAAATCTTGAAAACCAAAGTCAAGATGGAGTTGGTGCCTGAACGTCTTCGCGGCGAAACTGCGAAGTTCGACATTAAAGGTGCTGATGGTGAAGTATTGGTTGAAAAAGGCCGTCGTATTACCGCACGCCATATTCGTCAGTTAGAGAAACTGGACATTAAAGAAATGGACGTGCCGACTGAATACATGGTCGGAAAAGTATTAGCAAAAGACTACGCCGATAAGAAAACAGGCGAAGTTATTGGCCAGGCAAATGACGTATTAACGCTTGAGTTAATTGCGGCATTGAGCGAAGCCGGTATTAAGAAAATTGAAACGCTGTTTGTGAATGATTTGGACCACGGTCCTTACATGAGCGAAACGCTGCGCGTAGATTCAACCACAAACCGTTTGGAAGCGTTGGTTGAAATCTATCGTATGATGCGCCCAGGCGAACCACCGACTCGCGAAGCAGCAGAAGCATTATTCGATAACTTATTCTTCAGCGAAGAGCGTTACGACTTATCGACCGTTGGTCGCATGAAGTTTAACCGCCGTTTAGGTCGTGATGACTTAAGTGGTGATAACACGTTGTCGAAAGAAGACATTATCGATGTCATGAAGAAGCTTATCGAGATTCGTAACGGTCTTGATGAAGTGGATGATATCGATCACTTGGGTAACCGCCGTATTCGTTCGGTTGGTGAAATGGCGGAAAACCAATTCCGTGTAGGTCTTGTACGTGTTGAGCGTGCCGTTAAAGAGCGTTTGTCTCTTGGCGATTTAGACAACACCATGCCACAAGACCTGATTAACGCGAAGCCAATCAGCGCTGCCGTGAAAGAGTTCTTTGGCTCAAGCCAATTGTCTCAGTTCATGGACCAAAACAACCCGTTGTCAGAAGTCACGCACAAGCGTCGTATTTCTGCATTAGGTCCGGGCGGTTTGACGCGTGAACGAGCAGGCTTCGAAGTTCGAGACGTACACCCGACTCACTATGGTCGCTTGTGTCCAATCGAGACGCCGGAAGGTCCGAACATCGGTCTTATTAACTCGCTGTCGAGCTTCTCAAGAACGAACGAGTACGGTTTCCTTGAGACGCCTTACCGCCGTATTGAAAATGGTGTCGTTACTGACGATGTTGACTACTTGTCAGCCATTGAAGAGGGCAACTATGTTATCGCTCAGGCGAACGTAGCGCTGAACGACAAAGGTGAGTTGACCGAAGACTTAGTGCCTTGCCGACATAAAAACGAATTTACACTGATGAGTAAAGAGCAAGTTCAGTATATGGACGTTGCTCCTCAGCAAATCGTGTCAATTGCAGCAAGCATGATTCCATTCCTTGAGCACGACGATGCTAACCGTGCTTTGATGGGATCAAACATGCAACGCCAGGCGGTACCAACACTACGTGCAGATAAGCCGTTAGTTGGTACTGGTATTGAACGCACTATCGCGGTCGACTCGGGTGTTACCGTTGTTGCTAAACGTGGTGGTGTCGTTGATTACGTCGATGCGAGCCGCATCGTAGTTAAAGTAAATGAAGAAGAAATGGTGCCGGGTGAAGCAGGTATCGACATTTACAACTTAACTAAGTACACACGCTCTAACCAAAACACCTGTATTAACCAGAAGCCAACGGTTAATCCTGGTGAGCCGGTAACGCGTGGCGATGTATTGGCAGATGGCCCGTCGACAGACTTAGGTGAATTGGCTCTTGGCCAAAACCTACGTGTCGCGTTCATGCCTTGGAATGGTTATAACTTTGAGGATTCAATCCTTATCTCCGAGCGTGTTGCGCAAGAAGACCGTTTAACCACTATTCACATTCAAGAACTGAACTGTGTTGCTCGTGACACCAAATTGGGCGCTGAAGAAATTACTTCAGATATTCCGAATGTTGGTGAGTCAGCGCTGGGCAAACTTGATGAAGCCGGTGTTGTTTATGTTGGTGCTGAAGTTAATGGCGGCGACATACTGGTCGGTAAAGTGACACCTAAAGGCGAAACACAGTTAACGCCAGAAGAGAAGCTTTTGAGAGCTATCTTCGGTGAAAAAGCGTCAGACGTTAAAGACAGCTCGCTGCGCGTTCCTAATGGTGTTAACGGTACTGTTATCGACGTGCAAGTCTTTACTCGTGATGGCGTTGAAAAAGATAAACGCGCAGTTGCTATCGAAGAGATGCAACTGGCGAAGGTTAAGAAAGACCTGACAGAAGAATTTAAGATTCTTGAAGAAGGTATCTACAACCGTGCGCGCAACTTGCTATTAGCTAATGGCTTCGATGAAGCTAAATTAGCTAGCATGGACCGCAAAAACTGGTTAACTCAGGACTTAGGTTCTGAAGACGCTCAAGCGCAATTAGAACAAATTGCCGAGCAGTACCAGCAAATTAGTGACGATTTCGATACGAAGTACGAAAACAAGCGCCGTAAAATCACTCAAGGTGATGATTTAGCGCCTGGCGTATTGAAAATCGTAAAAGTCTACTTAGCGGTTAAACGTAGCATTCAGCCTGGTGACAAGTTGGCTGGTCGTCACGGTAACAAAGGTGTTATCTCTACTATCATCCCAGTTGAGGACATGCCTCACGATGATGAAGGTAACCCGGTAGATATCGTATTGAACCCATTGGGTGTACCGTCGCGGATGAACATCGGTCAGGTGTTGGAAACACACTTGGGTATGGCTGCTCGCGGAATTGGTAGCAAAATAGACAAGATGCTGAAGCAGCAGCGAGCAATGAAAGAGCTGCGCGACTTCTTACAGCAAGTTTATGACCTGGGTGAGTGCCGCCAGAAAGTCGATATCAGTGAGTTTTCTGATGACGAAGTGATGCGCTTAGCAGGTAACCTGAAAGCAGGTCTGCCAACAGCAACGCCAGTATTTGATGGTGCGGTTGAAGAAGAAATTAAAGAGCTTCTGAAACTAGCAGATTTACCTGAATCGGGTCAGATACCACTGTTTGACGGTCGTACGGGTGATAAGTTTGAGCGTGATGTGACTGTTGGTTACATGTACATGCTGAAACTAAACCACTTGGTCGACGACAAGATGCACGCTCGTTCTACCGGCTCTTACAGCTTGGTAACTCAGCAGCCATTGGGTGGTAAAGCACAGTTTGGTGGTCAGCGCTTCGGTGAGATGGAAGTCTGGGCATTAGAAGCATACGGTGCTGCATACACCTTGCAAGAAATGTTGACGGTTAAGTCGGACGACGTAAACGGTCGTACGAAGATGTACAAAAACATCGTCGACAATAACCTGCAAATGGAAGCGGGTATGCCAGAGTCGTTCAACGTATTGTTGAAAGAAATTCGCTCTCTGGGCATCAATATCGAGCTGGAACAGAACTAAGCGTCTGTTGCTGGAATTACTGGGGGAGTGATGTTCACTCCCCATAGGTTGAACTCCGACAGGAGATAAATCGTGAAAGACTTGTTGAAGCTTTTAAAGCCGACGAATCAAGCAGACGAATTTGACGGAATTCGTATTGCTTTGTCTTCGCCAGATATGATCCGCAGTTGGTCATATGGTGAAGTCAAAAAGCCGGAAACTATTAACTATCGTACGTTCAAACCAGAGCGTGACGGTTTGTTCTGTGCGCGTATCTTTGGTCCGGTAAAAGACTATGAATGTTTGTGCGGTAAGTACAAACGTTTGAAGCACCGCGGTGTTATTTGTGAGAAGTGTGGCGTCGAAGTCACCTTAACCAAAGTACGCCGTGAACGTATGGGCCACATTGAACTGGCGAGCCCTGTTGCGCATATCTGGTTCTTAAAATCACTGCCATCACGTATCGGTCTTATGCTTGACATGACTCTGCGTGATATTGAGCGTGTATTGTATTTTGAATCTTACGTAGTTACTGAAGGCGGCTTAACGTCTTTAGAGCAAGGTCAGATTCTCACAGAAGAAGAATATTTAGACGCTTTAGAAGAACATGGCGATGAGTTCGACGCGAAAATGGGTGCCGAAGCGGTGCTTGATTTATTGCGTGCTGTCGACATTGACGCTGAAATCCAAACGTTGCGCGAAGAGTTACCTGAAACCAACTCTGAAACAAAACGTAAGAAAATCAGCAAGCGCCTGAAGTTGTTAGAAGCTTTCCAAATGTCTGGCAACAAGCCAGAGTGGATGATTCTGAAAGTATTACCAGTACTACCACCAGACTTACGTCCGTTGGTACCGCTGGATGGTGGTCGATTCGCAACATCAGACTTGAACGACCTGTATCGCCGCGTTATTAACCGTAATAACCGTCTGAAGCGCCTGTTAGATTTGGCGGCTCCGGATATTATTGTGCGCAACGAGAAGCGTATGCTTCAGGAAGCGGTTGATGCCTTATTAGATAATGGTCGTCGTGGTCGTGCTATTACCGGTTCTAACAAGCGTCCTCTGAAATCTTTGGCAGATATGATCAAAGGTAAACAGGGTCGTTTCCGTCAGAACTTGTTGGGTAAACGTGTTGACTACTCAGGCCGTTCGGTTATCACCGTTGGTCCTAAGTTACGCTTGCACCAGTGTGGTCTTCCGAAGAAGATGGCTCTGGAACTATTCAAGCCGTTTATTTACGGCAAGTTGGAGCGTCGTGGTTTAGCAACAACCATTAAAGCAGCTAAGAAAATGGTTGAGCGCGAAACCGCGGAAGTTTGGGACGTTCTGGATGAAGTCATCAAAGAACACCCAGTACTTCTGAACCGCGCACCGACACTTCACCGCTTAGGGATTCAGGCCTTTGAACCAGTACTGATTGAAGGTAAAGCGATTCAGTTGCACCCATTGGTCTGTGCGGCTTATAACGCCGACTTTGACGGTGACCAAATGGCTGTTCACTTGCCGCTGACTTTGGAAGCTCAGTTAGAAGCTCGTGCGTTGATGATGTCAACCAACAACGTACTGTCGCCAGCAAGTGGTGATCCAATCATCGTACCTTCACAGGACGTTGTATTGGGTCTTTACTACATGACCAAGGAAAAAATTAACGGTAAAGGCGAAGGCATGATGTTCAAAAGCCCGTCTGAAGCTGAAAAAGCTTACCGTAACGGTGATGTAGAGCTGCATTCACGCGTTAAAGTGCGTATTACGGACACAACCGCTGACGAAGACGGTAACCGTACGACTAAAACTGCGGTGCGTGATACAACCGTAGGTCGTGCATTATTGTCCTTAATTATGCCAAAAGGTTTGCCGTTTGAGCTTATCGATCAGGCTATGGGTAAAAAGCCTATCGCTCGCATGCTTAATCAGGCTTACCGTAATCTGGGCTTGAAAGATACGGTTATTTTTGCCGACCAAATCATGTACACCGGTTTCCATTATGCGATGGTTTCAGGTGCGTCGGTTGGTATCAACGACATGGTTATTCCTGAAGCGAAGAAAGAAATCGTCGCAGCGGCGGAAGAAGAAGTTGCTGAAATTCAGGAGCAGTTTGAGTCTGGCCTGGTAACCGCTGGTGAGAAATACAACAAAGTTATCGATATCTGGTCAACCGCGAACGAGAAAGTCTCGAAAGCGATGATGGATAACTTGTCGAAAGAAATTGTCACCAATAAAGACGGTAAAGACGAAGAGCAAGCATCCTTTAACTCTATCTTCATGATGGCGGACTCAGGCGCTCGTGGTAGCCCTGCGCAGATTCGTCAGTTGGCTGGTATGCGTGGTCTGATGGCGAAGCCAGATGGATCAATCATCGAAACGCCTATCGTTGCGAACTTCCGTGAAGGTCTGAACGTACTTCAGTACTTCATCTCGACTCACGGTGCTCGTAAAGGTCTTGCGGATACGGCACTGAAAACAGCGAACTCAGGTTATCTGACTCGCCGTCTGGTCGATGTTTCTCAAGACGTCGTTATCATGGAAGAAGACTGTGGTACACACGACGGTCTGACAATGAAGCCATTAATTGAAGGTGGTGACGTTGTAGAACCATTGCGTGAGCGTGTGCTAGGTCGTGTTCTTTGTGATGACGTTCTGAAGCCGGGTAGCGAAGAAGTTCTGTTACCTCGCAACACGCTGCTTGACGAAAAGAACTGTGACATTCTCGAAGAAAACTCTATCGATGAAGTTAAAGTTCGTTCGGTTATTACCTGTGACACAGACTTTGGTGTTTGTGCGCACTGTTACGGCCGTGACTTGGCTCGTGGCCACATGGTTAACCAAGGTGAAGCGGTTGGTGTTATCGCTGCACAGTCAATCGGTGAGCCGGGTACTCAGCTGACCATGCGTACCTTCCACATTGGTGGTGCGGCATCGCGTGCAACGGCAGAGAACAGCGTACAGGTTAAGAACTCAGGTACTATCAAGCTGCACAACGCGAAGTGGGTTGTAAACAGCGATAAAGAGCATGTAATTACGTCTCGCTCGACTGAGTTGACGCTTATCGATGAATACGGTCGTGAGCGCGAGCGTTATAAAGTACCTTACGGTGCGGTATTGAAAAAAGGTGAAGGCGACGCAGTTGAAGGCGGCGAAACTGTCGCTAACTGGGACCCGCATACTCACCCAATCATTACCGAGGTGGAAGGTCGTATCAAGTTTGTCGACTTAATTGACGGCGTTACTATGACGCGTCAAACCGACGAACTAACAGGTCTTTCAAGCATTGTAGTACTGGAAACTGGTCAACGTACCAGTGCCGGTAAAGACATGCGCCCAATGGTTAAATTGGTTGACGGTAAAGGTAACGACGTGAACATCGCCGGTACCGATATTCCTGCGCAATACTTCTTGCCAGGTAACGCTATCATCAACCTGGAAGATAACGCCGAAGTTAAAGTCGGTGATACTTTGGCGCGTATTCCGCAAGAAGGTTCGAAGACTCGTGATATTACCGGTGGTCTTCCGCGTGTTGCTGACTTATTCGAAGCGCGTCGTCCGAAAGAGCCTGCAATTCTGGCAGAGAAGACAGGTACGGTGTCATTTGGTAAGGAAACCAAAGGTAAGCGTCGCTTAATCATCACACCAAACGATGGTGCTGAGCAGCACGAAGAAATGATTCCGAAGTGGCGTCAGCTTAATGTGTTCGAAGGTGAACAGGTTGAGAAAGGTGAGGTTATCGCCGATGGTCCGGAAGCACCACACGATATCCTGCGTCTGCGTGGCGTAAGTGCTGTAGCAAACTACATCGTGAACGAAGTTCAGGAAGTTTACCGACTACAGGGTGTTAAGATTAACGATAAGCACATCGAAACGATTGTTCGTCAGATGTTGCGTAAAGCGTTAATTCTTCGCGCGAATGATACTAATCTGCTGGAAGGCGAAATGGTTGAAATGGCGGACGTGCTTGCAGCGAATGCAAAAGCAGAAGCTGAAGGCAAAACGCCAGCATCTTTCGAGCGTCAGCTACTGGGTATCACTAAAGCGTCACTGTCGACAGAATCGTTCATTTCTGCGGCCTCGTTCCAGGAAACAACTCGTGTCCTGACCGAAGCAGCGGTAGGCGGACGTAAAGACAGCTTACGCGGCCTGAAAGAAAACGTTATTGTGGGTCGATTAATTCCGGCAGGTACCGGTTACTCGTATCACAAAGAACGTATGCAGCGTCGCTTCGACGAGTTACAAGTTGATGAAGAACCATCAATGACTGCAGAGCAAGCTGAGCAACAATTAGCGGACGCTCTTAATGCAGGAAACGAGTCACCAAAAGACGATTCTGCTGAATAAACAAATACGCTTTTAGCCTATTTGTACAGAAGCCAGTACTAATAATAGTGCTGGCTTCTTTTTTATAACCTTGACAGGTGAAAATATGACCATTAGAATTTCGGCTCCCGATTTTCGGGATCCGACTTTGTATGGTCGGAAAAAAGCGATTTTTCACGCACATTGTGCGCGCTAAAAAGCGACATCAACTAAACTAGGAGTAATGAATGGCAACAGTTAATCAGCTGGTGCGTAAAGGCCGTCAAAAGCCCGTTGTGAAAAGCAACGTTCCGGCTCTTGAAGCGTGCCCTCAAAAACGCGGAGTATGTACCCGTGTTTACACCACAACCCCTAAGAAACCGAACTCTGCAATGCGTAAAGTTTGCCGTGTTCGTTTAACCAACGGTTACGAAGTATCTTCGTACATCGGCGGTGAGGGACATAATTTACAAGAACACTCAGTCGTACTGATTCGTGGCGGTCGTGTAAAAGACTTGCCAGGTGTTCGTTACCACACCGTTCGTGGTGCACTTGACTGTTCAGGTGTTAACGATCGTAAACAAGGCCGTTCTAAGTACGGCGCGAAGCGGCCTAAGTCTTAACGGTTCTCCGTTAGTAAGGCCAAACTGTAATTCATAAGTTTTGGGTAATACCCTGAATTAATCGGAGAATATTGAGATGCCAAGAAGACGCGTCATAGGTCAACGTAAAATCCTGCCGGATCCTAAGTTCGGATCAGAGTTGTTGGCTAAGTTTATCAATGTCGTCATGGTTGACGGCAAAAAAGCAGTCGCTGAAAAGATTATCTACGGTGCACTGGACATCCTGGCAGAGAAGTCAGGAAAAGGTCATCTGGACGTTTTTGATGATGCACTAGAAAACGTGCGTCCTACCGTCGAGGTTAAATCTCGTCGCGTTGGTGGTTCTACCTACCAAGTTCCAGTTGAAGTTCGTCCGGTACGTCGTAACGCACTGGCTATGCGCTGGTTAGTTGATGCAGCGCGCACCCGTGGTGAAAAATCAATGTCGCAGCGTCTGGCAGCTGAAATGCTAGATGCATCAGAAAACAAAGGGTCAGCTGTGAAGAAACGTGAAGACGTTCACCGCATGGCTGAAGCAAACAAAGCGTTTGCTCACTATCGCTGGTAAATTCACAGTTAACCTAGAAAGGAGTTTATTGTGGCTCGAGAAACATCAATTGAGCGCTATCGTAATATCGGTATCTGTGCTCACGTAGACGCCGGTAAAACGACGACCACAGAGCGTGTACTTTATTACACGGGTCGTAGTCACAAAATCGGTGAGACTCACGATGGTGCGTCTACAACTGACTGGATGGAGCAAGAGCAGGAACGTGGTATCACTATCACCTCAGCAGCGGTAACAAGCTTCTGGGAAGGTATGGATCGCCAATTTCCTCAACACCGTATCAACATCATCGATACGCCAGGACACGTTGACTTCACTATCGAAGTAGAACGTTCTCTGCGTGTTCTTGATGGCGCTATCGTTGTTCTGTGTGCATCTTCAGGTGTTCAGCCTCAAACAGAAACTGTTTGGCGTCAGGCGAACAAATACGAAGTACCACGTATGGTATTCGTCAATAAGATGGACCGTGCTGGTGCTGACTTCATGTCAGTCGTTGATCAAATGAAAACTCGTTTGAACGCGAACGCAGTACCAATTCAGATTCCAATCGGTGCAGAAGACGAGTTCAAAGGTGTCGTTGACCTTATCAAAATGAAGGCTATCAACTGGAGCGAAAACGACATGGGTATGACATTTACCTATGAAGACGTTCCTGCTGACCTTCAAGATCAAGCAGACGAATTGCGCACTGAGTTAGTTGAAGCTGCGGCTGAAGCTGACGAAGAGCTAATGGAAAAATACCTTGAAGAAGGTGAGTTAACTGAAGAAGAGATCAAACGTGGTCTTCGTAAAGCAACTTTGGCAAATGAAATTGTTTTAGTTCAGTGCGGCTCAGCGTTCAAAAACAAAGGTGTTCAGGCAATGTTGGATGCGGTTATTGAATTCTTACCGTCGCCAACAGAAGTTAAGCCAATTACCGGTATTTTAGACGACGATGAAACAGAAGGCGTTCGTAAGTCTGATGACAACGAACCATTCGCAGCATTGGCGTTTAAAATTGCGACAGACCCATTTGTTGGTACATTGACTTTCGTTCGTGTTTACTCTGGTGTTCTAAATCAAGGTGACGGTGTTGTTAACCCAGTTAAGAACAAAAAAGAACGTATCGGTCGTATGGTACAGATGCACGCAAATGACCGTCAGGAAATTAAAGAAGTTCGCGCCGGTGACATTGCTGCACTAATTGGTCTTAAAGACGTAACTACTGGTGACACGCTGTGTGATCCAAACAACAAGATCATTCTTGAGCGTATGGAATTCCCAGAACCAGTTATCTCTGTTGCGGTAGAGCCAAAAACTAAAGCTGACCAAGAGAAAATGGGTATTGCTTTAGGTAAACTAGCAGCAGAAGATCCATCGTTCCGAGTTCAAACGGACGAAGAGTCTGGCCAAACCATTATCTCTGGTATGGGCGAGCTTCACTTGGACATCATCGTTGACCGTATGAAGCGTGAGTTCAAAGTTGAATGTAGCGTTGGTCAGCCTCAGGTTGCATACCGTGAAGCAATCCGTAAGGCGGTTGAAGTCGAAGGTAAATTCGTACGTCAATCAGGTGGTCGTGGTCAATTCGGTCACGTATGGCTGAAACTTGAGCCAATGGCTATCGAAGAAGATGAAGACGGCGAAGACATTACTTACGAATTCGTTAACGAAATTGTTGGTGGTGTGGTACCAAAAGAGTACATCCCAGCAGTTGATCGTGGTGTTAAAGAGCAAATGGAGCAAGGCGTATTAGCTGGCTACCCAGTATTGGGTGTTAAAGCAACCCTATATGACGGCTCTTACCACGATGTTGACTCGTCAGAAATGGCGTTTAAGATCGCTGGTAGCATGGCATTCAAAAAAGGTGCAATGCAAGCTGACCCAGTTCTGCTTGAACCAATGATGAAAGTCGAAGTTATTACTCCAGAAGAGTCGATGGGTGATGTTGTTGGCGACTTGAACCGTCGTCGTGGTCTCATCGAAGGTATGGAAGAAGCGCCAGGTGGCTTGAAAGCGGTTAACGCTCAAGTTCCACTGTCTGAGATGTTTGGTTACGCAACTGACTTGCGTTCACAAACTCAGGGTCGTGCATCTTACTCGATGGAATTCCTGAAGTATGGTGAAGCACCAAACAACATCGCTGAAAAAGTGATGGCTGAGCGTAACGCTAAAGGTTAAGTAAGGTCTGGTCCGGTCTTACACAGGACCGGGCTTTCAACTTAAATTTGAGGATATATCATGTCTAAAGAAAAATTTGAACGTTCGAAGCCGCACGTAAACGTCGGCACCATTGGTCACGTTGACCACGGTAAAACTACCCTGACCGCTGCTATTACAACTGTTTTGGCAAAAGTATACGGTGGTGCGGCGAAAGACTTCGCAGCCATCGATAACGCGCCAGAAGAGAAAGAGCGTGGTATCACTATCTCAACGTCTCACGTTGAGTATGACACTCCAACTCGCCACTACGCGCACGTAGACTGCCCAGGGCACGCTGACTATGTTAAAAACATGATCACCGGTGCTGCACAGATGGACGGCGCAATTCTGGTAGTAGCGGCAACTGACGGCCCAATGCCACAAACACGTGAGCACATCCTGCTTTCACGTCAGGTTGGTGTACCTTACATCGTTGTCTTCATGAACAAATGTGACATGGTCGACGATGAAGAGCTGTTAGAGCTGGTAGAAATGGAAGTTCGTGAGTTGTTGTCAGAGTACGACTTCCCGGGCGACGATCTGCCAGTAGTTCAGGGCTCAGCACTGAAAGCGCTGGAAGGCGACGAAGAGTGGGCGAAGAAGATTGTTGAGCTAGCAGACGCGCTTGACCAATACATCCCAGAGCCAGAGCGTGACATCGATAAGCCATTCATCATGCCAATCGAAGACGTATTCTCGATTTCAGGTCGTGGTACCGTTGTTACCGGTCGTGTAGAGCGCGGTATCATCAACACTGGTGATGAGTGTGAAATCGTTGGTATGAAAGACACCACTAAGACTACCGTAACTGGTGTTGAAATGTTCCGTAAGCTGCTTGACGAAGGTCGTGCAGGTGAGAACATCGGCGCCTTGTTGCGTGGTACTAAGCGTGACGAAGTTGAGCGTGGTCAGGTATTGGCGAAGCCAGGTACAATTACTCCGCACACTAAGTTTGAAGCGGAAGTTTACGTACTGAGCAAAGATGAAGGTGGCCGTCACACGCCATTCTTTAAAGGCTATCGTCCACAGTTCTACTTCCGTACGACTGACGTAACGGGTGCAGTAGAATTGCCGGAAGGCGTAGAAATGGTTATGCCAGGCGACAACCTGAAATTCGTTGTAGAGCTGATTGCTCCAATCGCGATGGACGAAGGTCTGCGTTTCGCAATCCGTGAAGGTGGTCGTACTGTAGGTGCAGGCGTTGTATCTAAGATCATCGACTAATACGGTTTAAGTATCGTATACAAAGCCCGGCTTTATGCCGGGCTTTTTTATGGCTGTTGAACGGCTCGTCTTTACAGTTCTTGACATTCAAGCCTCAAAAGTGAAAGACGAAATGTCATGATTTTCATCAATAACAGTAAAGTGTGGGGCTTTTGAGTCGTTTTTTACTGCTTTTCGCAGCATTACTCTGTAGTTTTCCTATAGCAGCACAGACAAAGGTCTATGTTGCCGCTTACGACTACCCGCCTTATTTTTCTGATGTTCTGGAAACCGACTTAACCCGCGAGCTAATTAACCGCCTTAATAATCATCAGAGCAATTACGAATTTGTGATTGAAGTGATACCACCTTCTGCGCGTTATGAAGCGCTAAGTAAGGGCGGTTGTTGCGATGTTATATTTTTCGAGTCACCGAGTTGGGGCTGGCAAGGCCGAGAAATAGAAGTTGACGCAACTTTCCCTTTAGTGAGAGGGAAAGAGCGGCTAGTTACAGCGCAAAAAGAGGGGCGTTCACAAGAATTTTTTAATAACTTTAAGGGTAAAAGCCTTGCCGGGGTAAAAGGTTATCACTATCTTATAGCCGGAGAACTCAAAGCCTCTAATGAGCTAAAAGATGATTATACTGTTTATCTAGCGGACTCAAGAATAACAAATATTCGAATGGTTCTAGGTGGACGGGTTGACTTAACAACGGTCAATGATGAGTTGCTTGCTGCTTTGGAAGGTTCACGTCAAATCAATATTGATAACTTATTACTTTCGGAAAAATCAGACTTCACGTATGAACTGCATTTATTGGTCGGTAACACCGGGAAAATTGAAGCCTCAACCTTACAGAGGCTTTTAAGTGAGTTAGGCAGAAAAGGGGAAATTGACCGGCTTTTTCGACGTTTCAATATGGAACGCTTTCAATTATATCGACCGTCCACAATTCGCTAAAGCTTAATAAACGCTTAAACCCAGTTTATTCGCAACTTCTCGCACCATAAACATACCGCGAGCGCTGTTGCCAAACTCGTTTAAGCGCGGACTCCAGGCTGAAATAACCCCAAAGTCAGGCACAATAGCGACTATACCACCGCCAACACCACTTTTCGCTGGCACGCCAACAGTAAATGCAAACTCACCACTTTGATCGTACATACCGCTGGTGGAAAGTAAGGCATTAATTCGCTGTGAGTCTCGCTTGGACATAATTTCTTTTTTAGAAAACGGACAAACGCCGTCATTTGCTAAAAAGGTAAATGATCGAGCCAAATTTTCACACGACATTGACAGCGCACATTGCCAGAAATAGTGATCGAGCAGCTCTTCGACATCTGAGTCGATATTGCCAAAGCTTTTCATCAGGTGGGCTAAAGCGGCATTACGGTGTCCGTGATCTTTCTCCGACTCGTGAACTTCGTGATCCGCATAGACGTCTTCGTTACCACAGAGACTGCGCACCAAGCTAAGGACTGCATTCTTACTCGCAGAATAGTGGCTGACAAGTACGTCGCTGATTAAAATAGCACCGGCGTTAATCATTGGGTTACGAGGTATGCCTTTTTCCCATTCAAGCTGCACAATTGAATTAAAAGCCTGACCCGAAGGCTCCATTTTCACACGATCCCATAAGTCATCTCCAAGTCGCTCCATGGCCAGCATAAGACCGAAAATTTTTGAAACGGATTGAATAGAAAACTGTGTCTGAGTGTCACCAAAGGTAAATGTCTCACCATCTAAGGTTGCGACGGTTAAAGCGCACTGCTCAGGGTCAACCGCGGCAAGGGCGGGTATGTAATCCGCCACCTTGCCGGTATTTATAGTCATTGCTTGCTCATGAATGTCTCGCAGCAGGCGGGTTAAATCGTCAGGCGCATGTATGTGCTGCCCGCCGCTGACTATATCACGCGTCACGAGGGTGCTCCGGATGCGTTATTGTAGCCAGTCTGTCCCTTATATCCTGAGGTAGCTTCACTGAACACTCCTTCTGATAATCGAAATAAACCAACACCGACTTACCTTTAGCGCACAGTTTGTCTTTTTGCCAAACTTCGGTAGTAATATCAAATGAACTGCCGCCCATTCTGGTGACGTAAGTGTTTACTGTAATCGGGCTGCCAAAGTAAATTGGAAACAAATAGTCCACTTCCAGTCGCGCCACGATTAAACTTTGGGTTTCCGGCGACATTTCACCGAAAAACTCGAATATCGGCAGCCGGCCGGTTTCAATCCAGCCGGGTATGACCGTGTTATTCACATGGCCTAGCGCATCGGTTTCATAAAATCGAACTTTAAAGTCTTCCGTTAACATACTGCTTCCTTTTAGTTTAGCATCGGCTTTAGAAAACGTGCCGTATGCGATTGTTTATTCTCACAAATAGCTTCTGGCGTGCCTTCGCAGAGTATTTCACCACCACCTGAGCCACCTTCGGGACCAAGATCAATAATCCAGTCGGCGGTCTTAATAACATCTAAGTTATGCTCAATAACAACAACGGTATTGCCATGGTCGCGTAAGCGATGAATCACGGCTAATAACTGTTTAATATCGTGGAAATGCAGACCGGTCGTTGGCTCATCCAGAATATACAATGTTTTACCGGTGTCTCGTTTGGACAGCTCACGCGACAGTTTGACGCGTTGCGCTTCACCGCCGGAGAGCGTCGTTGCCGACTGGCCTAAGCGTACGTAAGACAAACCAACATCCATGAGTGTTTGTAGTTTACGTGCTATTGCCGGAATTGGGTCGAAGAACTCACGAGCGTCTTCTATGGTCATTTCCAGCACTTCATGAATGTTTTTGCCTTTGTACTGAATTTCCAGCGTTTCGCGGTTGTAGCGTTTACCTTTACAAATATCGCAAGGTACGTAGACATCCGGCAAGAAGTGCATTTCAACTTTAATAACGCCGTCGCCCTGACATGCCTCACAACGACCACCGCGGACGTTAAAGCTAAAACGGCCTGGTTTGTAGCCACGAGCCCGCGCTTCAGGAACACCAGCGAAAAGCTCGCGAATAGGCGTGAATATGCCGGTATAAGTCGCCGGGTTAGAGCGTGGTGTCCGACCAATCGGGCTTTGATCGATATCGACAACCTTATCTAAATACTGGAACCCATCGACACTTTCATAAGGTGACGGAACATCGGCTGTTGCGCCATTAAGCTCTCTGTGGGCTATTTTAAACAGCGTGTCATTGACCAGAGTCGATTTACCCGACCCTGATACTCCGGTAACGCAGGTCATGATGCCAAGCGGCAGCTTCATAGTGACATCTTTGAGGTTATTACCACTGGCACCCTTTATTACGAGTTGGCGGTCATCAGGCTTATGTCGTTCTGCAGGCACATCAATCACTTTACGACCAGACAGGTAATCCCCGGTTAGCGAGTCCTTACTTTCAATAATGTCGTCAACGTTGCCCTGAGCGATAATCTCACCACCATGAACACCGGCGCCCGGACCTATATCAATGACATGATCAGACTGACGAATCGCGTCCTCATCGTGTTCTACGACAATAACCGTATTACCTAAGTCCCTCAGGTGCGTCAGGGTATTTAACAAGCGTTCATTGTCGCGCTGATGCAGACCAATACTGGGTTCATCAAGAACGTACATAACACCGACTAAGCCGGCACCAATTTGACTGGCTAGGCGAATTCGCTGAGCTTCGCCTCCGGACAAAGTTTCTGCACTGCGTGACAAGCTCAGGTAATTAAGGCCTACGTTCACCAAAAAGCGCAGGCGGTCGTTAATTTCTTTAAGGATTTTCTCGGCTATTTGAGCACGCTGACCTTCCAAGTCTAACTGCTGGAAGAAGGTCATAGCGTCCCCAATGGACTGCTCGACCACTTCTGGTAAAGTCACATTGTTAATAAATACGTGGCGAGCCTCGGTGCGCAGGCGTGTGCCATGACAACTTTTACAAGGTTGTGTTGCAACGTACTTCGACAACTCTTCACGAACCGCTTGAGACTCAGTTTCGCGATAGCGGCGCTGCATGTTTGGAATAATACCTTCGAAGGCGTGCTCGCGGACGACTTTATCGCCGCGGTCATTCATATAGGTAAATTTTATCTCTTCTTTACCGCTGCCGAATAGAATGATATTCCGAATATCTTCCGGTAAGTCTTTAAATGGCTCAGACAGCTTAAACTCATAATGCTTAGCCAGTGACTGCAGCATTTGGTAGTAATAAAAGTTACGTTTGTCCCAGCCACGAATAGCACCACCGGTTAAGGAAATCTCGTCGTTAACAATGACCTTTTTCGGGTCAAAAAACTGTTCAACGCCTAAACCGTCACAAGTGGTACAAGCCCCCGCTGGGTTATTGAATGAGAACAGGCGAGGCTCCAACTCCTGCATACTGTATCCGCAATGCGGACAGGCGAAGTTTGCTGAGAACACTAAGGTGTCTCCGTTGCCTTCCATAGGAGCAACCAGCGCAGTACCACCACTTAACTCTAAAGCGGTTTCAAAAGACTCGGCTAAGCGCTGCTCTAAACCTTCGCGAACTTTAAAGCGGTCAACAACCACTTCTATGGTATGCTTTTTCTGCAGTTCTAACGGCGGGGGATCACTTAAGTCGCAAATTTCACCGTCAATACGTGCGCGAATAAAGCCTTGTAACGCCAGGTTTTCTAAGACCTTTAAATGCTCGCCTTTGCGGTTTTGAATAATGGGCGCTAATAACATGCGCTTCTCGCCTTCTGGCGCATCAAGCACTTTGTCGACCATTTGCGAGACCGTTTGTGCAGCCAGTGCCACGTCATGCGTTGGACAGCGAGGCTCACCTACGCGTGCGTACATTAAGCGCAAATAGTCATAAATTTCAGTAATAGTACCCACAGTTGAACGGGGGTTATGCGACGTCGACTTTTGCTCGATGGAAATAGCAGGAGACAGACCTTCAATGCTGTCTACATCGGGTTTTTCCATCAGCGATAAGAACTGACGAGCGTAAGCTGATAGTGACTCAACGTAACGGCGCTGACCTTCTGCATAGAGTGTATCAAACGCTAACGACGACTTACCGGAGCCCGATAAGCCGGTGATGACAATAAGCTTGTCACGGGGTATCGTCAGATTGAAATTTTTCAGGTTGTGCGTTCGCGCACCGCGTACTTCAATGTTTTCCATAATTCCCGTCTGTTTTTCAGCAAATCTTCAACTTGTAGGAAGTCGACGACAAAACGCTATTATCGCACAGTGTGTGCCTTCTGGTACAATATCAGCATGATTCATTCTGATACTAGCGCAAACGCAGTAACATGACGCAACACTCGTTAAATAAGACCGAACGTAAAGCCGCATTCTCACTGGCGTCCGTATTTGGTATACGGATGTTAGGGCTGTTTTTGATCATGCCGGTATTGGCGGTTTACGCACAAGCCTATCCGGATTATTCACCATTGCTTGTTGGTGTTGCATTAGGTGCTTATGGTCTGACCCAAGCGCTGCTGCAAATTCCATTAGGTATGGCGTCCGACCGTATCGGCCGAAAGCCCATTATTATTGGCGGTTTAGTGGTGTTCGTGCTGGGTAGTATTGTTGCAGCATTAGCCGATAGCCTGGTAATGGTGAGTGTTGGTCGAGCGCTGCAGGGCGTTGGTGCGATAGCTGCTGCTATTTTGGCGTTGGCGGCGGACTTATCGCGTGACGAGCAACGACCGAAAGTCATGGCTATTATTGGTATGTGTATTGGCTTGGCGTTTGCCGTCTCGTTGGTTGTCGGACCGCTGCTCGGCGGTGTTATTGGTTTGTCAGGGCTTTTCTGGTTTACCGCTGCAACCGGAGTGTTGGGTATTGTTGTGCTGGTTATGAGTGTGCCTCAAGTGGTAACAACCTCAGCGAGACGGGAGTCTCTGCCGGTGGCTTCCGAGCTGAAAAAGCTCTTAAAGCATAAACAGCTTTGGTGTCTGAACACGGGTATTTTTGTTCTGCACGCTATTTTAACAGCTTGGTTTGTGACTATTCCCACACAACTGCAAAGCGCAGGGTTTGAGAGTCAAACACACGCTTGGTTTTATTTACCAACGCTTGCTGCATCGGTTGTATTAATGGTGCCTATGATTATTCGAAGCGCCCGAAATAATAGCTCAGTCCAGTGGTTACGAGCATCTATCGCTATACTCATTATTTCGCTTGCGACGGTTTTTTACGCCGGTGAGTCAGCCGTTTGGTTGGTCGCAGCGTTAGTCGTATTTTTTACAGGCTTTAATTTTATTGAAGCCAGCTTACCTTCTTTGTTAACCCGCATAGCTCCCGCTGGTAGCAAGGGTAGCGCCAGTGGCATTTATTCAACCAGCCAGTTTTTAGGGGCGTTTGTTGGTGGTGTTGCAGGCGGTTGGGTCTTACAAAACTATCAGACATCGGGCATTGTGGTATTCTGTTTGATCTTGCTACTATGTTGGTTTGTTATCAGCTTCCTGATGAAGAACCCGGAAAGCGTCACCAGCTTGTCGGTAGCAACCCCAAACTTGACGAAAGACAAAGCGATACGTTTAAGTGAGCAGTTACTAACCATTACGGGTGTAAAAGAAGCTCGCTGGGTCGAAGACGATCAGGCAACTTATTTAAAAGTCGATAAAAAAGCGTACGATGAAAAAGCAGTGAATGAACTGCTTAGTGCATTAAGAACAGGAGAGTGAAATGGCCAGCCGCGGTGTGAATAAAGTTATTTTGATTGGTAATCTGGGTGCAGATCCCGAAGTGCGTTATACCCAGAACAGCACGGCGATAGCCAATTTATCGATTGCGACCAGTGAAACCTGGAAAGACAAGCAAACCGGAGAGCCACGCGAGCAAACCGAATGGCACCGTTGTGTGGCGTATCGCCGTTTGGCAGAAATTGCTGGTGAGTACCTTAAGAAAGGTTCTAAAGTTTATGTTGAAGGGCGCTTGCAGACACGCAAGTGGACTGGACAGGACAATGTAGAGCGTTACACGACTGAAATCGTTATAAACGAAATGCAGATGCTTGACTCACGCGGAGGTCCTCAAGGTGGCCCTCAGGGCGGACCTGCTCAAGGTCAGGGTTATGGCGGTGGTCAACAAGGTAACTATGGCGGCCAACAGCAACAACAACGTCCGGCACCACAGCCGTCTCAACAGAGTCAGCAGCCGCAACAGAAACCGGCTGAGCCGGCACCGTTCTCACCGGACACCGACTTTGACGATGACATTCCCTTTTGAATGGGAAACAAAAATTAATAGGTAGACATCTAATTAAGAAAGGCTCCTTGTGGAGCCTTTTTGTTAAGGTTTTATTACGCTTTCCTTGTCAGCGCATTGTTTTCCCTCTAAATTTGTCAGTATGAAACTGACAATACAACTTCTGCTTACCTTAGTTATATCACTCGCATTGACGACAGGCGTTTATGCGCAGGACAACTCTATCTCTTTAGAAGAACTAGAGCAGTTGCCGCCTATTCCGGCTGAGTACGGTACGCTGAGTTACCTTGAAAAAGTCAACTGGCTGAATGAACGACTGAATGAAGACATCAATGTTGTAGAAGAATACCGATTGCAACGTATGCTCGCATTTGAATATGACGACAACGGCGAGCCAACGTTAACCAATTCAATTTGTGAGTCTCATCCACCTCAAAGCTTTGACTTTTATTATCGCTATACTTGTTTAGCGGTAGACGACCTTAGTTACGAGCAACGAATTTCCAAACTATTTGAGCTGCACGAAAAGCTTCTTGAAGAAGGATGGGTGGAATTTGCGGTGTCAGTTCTAGCTGAAATTGGTTGGATGCAGTCGAGTAGCGGTAATATTAAGCAAGCCTTTCAGAGTTTTGAACAAGCATTATCACTTGCGAAAGACCAACGTGTACCTTGGCTCGTGTTAAACGGTGTCATGCAGGATACCGCTACGCTTTATATTATGTACGGTGACGCGAACTATCGGCAAAAAGGTATGCAACTGCACAAGCATATCCTGGAGCGGACAAAGGCATTAAGGGACGATAACCAGCTACCGCCTGAGCACGCACAAAACACCATTGATTTAACGTACTTTAACCTCGGTGTAGCCAATGCATTGCATGAACGAGACTATGAAAAAGCCTTAGACTGGCTTGGAAAAGTTAATTTGGAACAAGCTGTACAGGCGAAGTCTGCTTTGGTTTTTTCTGCGTTATCCGCAGTTGAATTAGGTAAGGCAGAATTAGCGGCTAATTACCTTGACCAATCCGCACAGCTTGAAGATCAAGACCCCGTTGTTGAACGGTACCTGGCTTGTTATCAACAGTTGGTCAATCATAAGTTGAATAATCAAGATGACGTGCCCGCCTGCCATAACCTGCACCCGGACACTCAATTAGAAGTGAAGCTGGATGTCTATAAGCGGATGTCCGAGTTGGAAAGCTCAGATCTTCGGATTAAAGGGCATGAGAATTTTTACCAGTTGTACAAAAGCACACTGCAAAATCAGTTAAAGCAAAGCAGTAGCGCTATGGCGTCGAGTGCAGAGCTCAGTCGCTTGCAGCTCGAGTCAGAGTTACAGAAAGATTTGCTGGAAAAAGAAGAGCTCTTAAAAGATGCAGAGCGCGAACGACGTGAGACCCAGTCGAATCTTATGTATGCCATTATCGCTATTTTTATACTAGTGGTGGTTTTCGGTTTATTGCAGATACGGCAGAAGCTGCGCCAGGCCAAACGGTTTAAAGCGCTCAGCCAGAGGGACTCTCTTACCGGACTACATAATCGGCTTTATTTCGAAGGCCGTATACAGCGCGAGCTAGACGCTGTTAACTTAGCGAATCGCGAAGAAGACAATAAGCGCCTTGCGGTATATCTGTTCGATATTGATTACTTCAAAAAGCTGAATGACTCTTATGGTCATGACATTGGCGATGAGGTGTTAAAAGAATTTGCCCGCCGCGTCACGCACGCACTAAGAGAGCGGGATATGCTTGTACGCTGGGGTGGAGAAGAGTTCCTTGTGGTTGCAAAAGTCGATGACGAGGATGACTTTCACAATATTGCTCAGCGCATTCACAAGGCAGTTACGCAAAAGCCGTTTATTCTGCCAAATGGTTTAGAGTTACCTGTTACTTGTACGGTCGGTGGGGTCATTTGTCCGTACTTGACCGATATTGACCAGGTACCGCATTGGCGAACCCTGGTGCAATTGGCTGATACAGCTATGTATTATGGCAAGTCACAAGGTCGTAATAGGTGGGTTTGCATTAACGAAATACCCACGAAAGAGGTGGAAGAAAAGGTGCTTAACGAAGGATTCAAAAGCCTTGATAAGCACCAGGGTGTGAAACTGAAAACATCAAACGACCAGTAACTCGTTAATCGTTTAAACCAAACTGCTCGACCACCTTGTCAAAATACGCCAGGTTCTGCTTGGCGTATTTACGCTTCTCAACATAACGGCCTGGGAAAAAGTTCTTTTTAAAGCCGTAAGCGACAATATCCTTTAAGCGTTTTAACGAAATATCGAAGTTATCCAGTGCTAGTTGGTACTCGTTAGTCACTGTTGTGCGTGACACCAAACGGTTGTCGGTACAAATAATGGTGGCTAAGCGATTATCCAGCATGTGCTTGAAGTTGTGGTTTTTGATATCGCCAATTGTTGGGTTTGTCTGCAGGTTACTGGTCAGGCAAACCTCAACCGCAATGCGTCGATCAGCAATATAAGATGCCAAACTCTCACCGTAGGCTTTTGGATCTTCAATGGATGGGTCTTCCGTCATTTCTGGCGAGAACAATGAATATCCGTGCCCCAATCGGTCTGCATGACATTTGGTTAACGCTTCAAAGATACTCTCCGCGCCATAAGCTTCACCCGCATGCACGGTTTTCAGTAAAAAGTTCTCGTGCGCGTATTCATACACCTCTTTAAATTCACCGGCGGGGTAACCAATTTCCTGACCGGCAATGTCCAGTCCAACTATCGGCATACCTTCTTCGTCGCGCATGCGAACGCTGGCGCGCACTAAATCCATTGCTGCCGTTTTAATCACTTGCATCGGTTCAAAGTCGCGCATCAACTGAAATATTTGTGTGTAATAGGGCGAAAATCCCTTTTTGCCGAACATGCGCATCGCACAGTTAATAATGCCGTAATCGAACGGTGGTTTATCACCATTTTTGACGTCCGGACGGTTGTTGTATTCTTTCTTCGCCCGCGATAAACCGTCATTAACCACATGCATAATAGTGTCGAAGGTAACGCCTTTACTTGGGTCCATCAGTAGCTGCGGTGCAAACCGAACCTCTATGTAATTAACGCCTTCTTCCTGGTTATCAACCGCCAATTCGTAAGAGGCTTGCTCCAAATTTTCAAGGTCGCGTAGTACGGCACAGGTGTACTGAAAGCCATTGAGGTATTCGCCCAAATTGTTGTAGTGCGACTTAAAGACTTTTTCGAACAGACCTTCTTCGGTGTAGCTAGGGAGTTCAATGTCGGCACGTTTGGCCATATCTATCAGGCTACTGGCGCGCAAGCTGCCGTCTAAGTGCAAGTGTAAGTCGGCCTTTGGAATCGCTTTAATAAATTCGGGGGAATAGTGCATAGGGAGAACTCCTGAATTGCGTTGCTTTGTCCCATTTTGGCATAAAATCGTGGTAATCTCTGCATCAATTACTACTGCTTTAAAAATAACAAGAACAGAAATGGCTTCACTTTATTTCACCTATTCCGCTATGAATGCGGGCAAAAGTACATCCTTACTGCAGGTTGCGCATAATTACGAAGAGCGTGAGCAGCATGTGTTGCTAATGACGCCGGCAGTTGATGATCGCGCTGGGCATGGCAAAATTGCATCGCGCTTAGGCATCGATCGCAAAGCACTGTCTTTTACCCACAAGTGTGATTTAACCGAACTTGTTCGTCAGGAGCATAAGCGTAAAGCTATTGATTGCGTCTTGATTGACGAAGCCCAGTTTTTAACCGAGCAACAAGTTTGGCAATTGACAACTCTGACTGATACCGACAACATTCCAGTTATGTGTTACGGCATCCGCACCGATGCCTTTGGCAGCGCATTTCCGGGCAGTGCTGTATTGTTAGCCGTTGCCGACAAGCTTGTGGAGATGAAAACCATTTGCCATTGTGGGCGCAAAGCCACGATGTCGTTGCGCGTCGACGAAAAAGGGAATGCGGTGCGCATGGGACAGCAAATAGCCATAGGCGGTAACGACCGCTATGTGTCTTGTTGCCGAAAACATTGGAAAGAGGCTATGCAGCTGCGCTAACAAGCGACTGAATAATACGCTACAATAGGGCATCATTTTTCAGTGGCGTATGACTATGCAAACTTTCACAATTCCAACCCCCGATGACTGGCACTTGCACCTACGTGACGAGGCGATGTTAGCAACAACGGTACCGGCTTCTGCGGCGGTATTTAACCGCGCGGTTATTATGCCGAACTTGGTTCCGCCGGTAACCACTGTCGAAGCAGCTATGGCGTACCGCCAGCGCATTTTACAGCAGCTACCTGAAACCTACCGCTTTCAGCCAATGATGGCGCTTTACCTGACCGCTGAAACTACCCCCGAACTGGTTGCCGAAGCAGCTGCCAACGAGCATATCATTGGCTTTAAACTGTATCCGTCCGGGGCAACAACAAACTCCGCAGCCGGAGTTAAGTCGGTTGATGCGCTGGCGCCAGTGCTAGAAGCCATGCAGCAACACGAGGTGCCGCTGCTGGTGCACGGAGAGGTAACAGACGCTGACGTGGACATTTTCGACCGTGAGAAAGTCTTTATTGACCGCCACTTACGTCCTATTACGGAAAAATTCCCGACTTTGCGTTTGGTACTCGAGCATATAACAACGGCAGACGCTGTTGCCTTTGTTGAAGAGTCGTCTGAGTATGTGGCTGCGACAATGACACCACAGCACTTGCTGATGAACCGCAACGACTTATTGGTTGGAGGCGTGCGCCCTCACAATTATTGCCTGCCTATTTTAAAACGTCGCTCTCATCAAACGGAGCTGCAAAGAGCCGCCCTGTCGGGTAATCCGAAGTTCTTTTTAGGAACCGATTCGGCGCCACATACCCAAGACAAAAAAGAAACAGCTTGTGGTTGTGCGGGCTGTTATTCCGCACCTGCGGCTATTGAACTCTACGCTGAGTTTTTCGATGCGCATGGTGCTCTGGATAAACTAGCCGATTTCGCCAGCGGTTTTGGTGCTGACTTTTACCGTATGCCAAGAAATACCAGCGAATTGACTCTGGTGAAAGAGCCTTGGCAGGTGCCTGCAACGGTGGATACTGCAAACGGACCTATGGTGCCGTATTGGTCGGGTGAACCACTTAACTGGAAAGTGCAGCGTTAATAGTGAATGAGTCCAAGAAATATGGGTTAGGACATTAGTTATGTTTGAGTGTTTAAAGCGCATTTAACAATGTGCTTTGTAAAGATTCTGATAAGATGCTGTAAAAATAATAAAAAGGTGTTGCCGGGTGTTTGGATTTAAGCAACAGAACAAAAATGCTCATCACGTTTGCTTCCAAATTACGCAAAAAAGTGTGCGCTTATTAGTCGCAAAGAGTTACGCTGGAAAGTGTGAGCTCATTGTGAACGATCAAGAAGACGCGCAGCCCGGCAACCTCATTGAAAAAGCCGCCCGTATTCTTAAAAAAATATAAACGACTCTCGTTAAAAGATGCATCGGTATCATTGGTCTTAGGAACCGATTGTTATGAGTCGGTGCTGGTTGACAGGCCTATGGTCGACTCGGAAGAAATTGCAGGGAGCCTGAAATACAGTTTAGATGATCTCGTGTCTTTATCAGCAGACGATATTATCGCGGACTACTACGAGTTTCCGGAACAACCAACGGGACAGGATAAAGTCGTGGCGGTGGCAGCGAGTAAGCAGTTGCTCAAACCATGGGTCGATTTTTTGAAAGACAATGACTTGTCATTGGCGGCTATTACCGTATCTGAGTTGACATTACCGAGCCTGATTAAGCCGACCTCTTATCCCGAAATGGTCATTTACCAAACTCAGGAAAAGCAGTATTTGGCTCAAATTTACACCTCGAAAGGACTGCTGTTTACCCGTATTTTGCGCGGCGTTACCGCAATGAAGCAAAGCGTTAACTTATATCGTAGCGACTTAGTCCCTGTTAATCAGCGCCTAACTTTGGGTAAGTTAACCATGGGTTTAGTGGTTATTGCGGTAGTGATTCTTGCGTTAGCTACTATTGCCGGGTGGCAACAAAGCCAGGCTCAAGCTAAGAATGAAGAGCTGACCGAGCAATTAAACGCCGCGAATAACCAATAACGTCGTTGCGTGACCGTTTAAGTAACCGTAAACAAAGCCCCGATTTGGTTGCTAAGAAAACGGAATTACAAACCTATATTCAAGATGCAAGAACGTTTCGACAAAGTATTAATGACTTTGAAACGTCGGCTTCGTCTGCGGTGGCTTCTTTATTGAGAGAGTTGGTCAACATTACGCCACAGGGTATTTGGCTGGAAAACTTCGGGCTTAATGGCGAAAAGATTTATTTGCAAGGTTACGCAACCGACACAGAAAAGTTAGTGTTGTGGATGGATAAATTTGAACCTTTAACGGCTGAATTTGATGGAACCTGCACTGACTTCTACTATATGGGTCAACCTCAGCCGGTATCGCTGTCAGCACAAGCGGTTAATGCTTCAGGTAATAAAACGCTCAACTACACTGGCTCTTTAGCAAAAGCTGAGCCGTTATTTTACGCCTATGACTCGTCTAGGAACCAACTTGTTGATCACACCGTCAGTTATGACGGGGTTTGGGAGTGGGTTGACGGTGTAGGTCAGTTTACAGGGAACGCTTCAGTATCGGTTTCTCGTTTAAGTTCGGGGCAACCCGATGGGCCGTTCAGAAATTATATTCTGGGGTGGCAGTTAGATGACCGGGAAGACGCGAACTTTTACTCAACGCTTCAAAATAGTGATTTGTCGGCTTCTTACGGTGCTGCGGAGTTAGACTCAGCAAACCTTTACTATGGTCGATTAAACCTTCAGGACACTTAAGCGGCGATGGCTCGTTTGATGAAAACCCTCAAGCTGAAGGAACCTTCGGTATTTACCGAGGCCGCGATCGCCAGATTTACTGGCGTGAGTTAGGATGGTAGTATTCTTTTAACGAATAATCGACAATTCGGTGACAATGCCTCTTGCTCTTTTGTTAACAAGCAAATAGCATAAAGCAGAGTTTAAACAAAAAATGCGCGACGTTGACGAACGTTCATTATTATTACAATAACGATAGCGCGATGACGGCTTTGGCTTTTACGCCGCTTTGTTATTTTTTCAAGCTTGGAATGGAAACATGATGCGATTGGCTCGACTGGCCTTAATTATGGCCTCTACATTGACTCTCGCCTCGACGGCTCTTGCTCAGCAAGAGATGACCGTCGAAGAAATTACAAATCAAATTTCGACGCTAGAGAGCGACTTTGAAAACTTTTCCGGTACCGTGAATCAACTTCAGCAAGAAGAACGGGAGCTTAGGGAAAAGCTGCAGAGTCTGCGCGAGCGAAATAACGAACTTGAGCAGAAAAGAGAGTCTGCACTGGCGGAAATGAATGACCGCTATCAACGCTTAGTGGAAGATCCTACCATTGATATCGCTGGCGCTCAGGAAGCGTATAAGCAAGCGGTTATGGCTCATCAGCAAAATAAAGAAGACATAAAACAACAAGTCAGCTTGGTGAACCAAAAATCAAAAGAAGTGGAAGAGGCTCGAGTTAGTAAACATAGCCTAATTAACGAAATTGAAACGTTAAAAGAGCAACGTAATATTGCACGTGTTGACCGCCTTGAAGACGAGTTCAATCGTTCAGGTGACCTTGAAGTCAGCCAGTCGATTAGCTGTGACAGAAATGAAACGCTGGGGCAGTGTGAGAATCGCGGTAAGTTAATGGCAAAGCAGAAAGCGTCTAAGCAATACCTTGATGAGATTCTGGCAAGCCTGAGTGAGTCTTCACTTGCACGTGAGAACTTAGAAAAAGCCAGCCCGAATGTTCAAATTTTAGGTTCAAAAACTATTAGCAACGGCTTTAGCGGTGCTGGTAATTACGGTGTTAAGTTAGCGGTAGAACTTCGTGGTCAGTTACCTCAAAGTCAGGCATGTACACTGCTTGGCGTAGACATGCGTTATTGTGCAACGGAGCAACGGCCGGGGGAGTTGCAGGCGGGTGATGAAGAAACGGTTGATAGCTCCGTCATGCACCCGTTAACCATACGCTCAAACGTATACGACGATGAAGTTATCATTGATGGTGTTAGTTATGGTTCGACACCTATCGAAGTTATGTTGCCAGGTGGCGAGCATGAAGTTGAAGTTCTGAAATATGGCTACTCAGCTTATGCAGAAAAAATTCGCCTAAAAGACGCTATGTCTATTCGAGCGGACTTGGAAAAGTCTGAGTACTCATTTACTCGCGGCGAGAAAATCCAGGATATTTTATATCGTGACGTTCGAGGCCCGGAACTTGTTGTGGTGCCGGCCGGTAAGTTCAAGATGGGTGATTTAATTGGCAATGGTTTACCCAATGAGCGCCCAGCGGAAACCCGTGAAATTCCCAATGCATTAGGTATTTCAGATACGGAAATTACTGTTAAGCATTTTAGAGACTTTGTTGAAGACACTGCCTATGTAACCGATGCTGAGAAACGCGGAACTTGTGCAACACTTAAAAATGGGCGTCCTGAGTTTAACGAAAAGCTCAGCTGGAAGAACCCTGGCTACAAACAGTCTGATAACTCACCGGTTGTATGCGTAAGCTACAACGATGCGAAAGCTTATGCTGACTGGCTGACAACGAAAAGCGGTTTTAAATACAGCGTACCAACCGAAGCAGAGTGGGAATATGCCGCTCGTGCCGGAACTGAGACGGACTTTTGGTGGGGTAACGATGTTGGTTTTGGTAAGGCAAACTGCCGCAACTGTGGCTCTGACTGGTCTAATCAACGTCCTGCGCCAGTGGCCAGTTTCCACCGTAATCCTTGGGGATTATTTGATACCGTTGGTAATGTCTGGGAGTGGGCGCAAACTGACGATGGTGTCGTTGTGAAAGGCGGTGCGTGGAACTTTACGCCAAGTCTTGCCCGAGTTTCTACAAAAATGGAACTTCCGGCAGATTTTAACTCTAACTACATTGGATTCCGTGTTGTAAGAGCGCAGTAAGTACTTACTGTGTTCTTTGCTGTCACTCTGTTAGCTTTATAAGTAGGGATATACCGCTTCATGTTTAAAAAAATTCGCGGCCTTTTTTCAAACGATTTATCAATTGACCTTGGTACCGCCAACACTCTTATTTACGTTAAAGACGAAGGTATTGTCTTGAATGAGCCTTCGGTTGTCGCTATTCGACAGGAGCGCTCAGGCGGCCCCAAATCGATTGCTGCAGTTGGTTCAGCCGCTAAGCAAATGCTGGGGCGTACACCGGGAAATATTCGTGCTATTCGCCCCATGAAAGACGGCGTTATTGCTGACTTTTATGTGTGTGAAAAAATGCTCCAGTTTTTCATCAAACAAGTGCATGACAGCCATTATTTCCGCCCAAGTCCTCGGGTTTTAGTGTGTGTTCCTTGCGGGTCAACTCAGGTAGAGCGCCGAGCGATTCGTGAGTCGGCTTTAGGAGCTGGGGCTCGTGAAGTTTACTTAATAGATGAGCCTATGGCGGCAGCAATTGGGGCAGGCTTGCCTGTATCTGAAGCAACCGGCTCAATGGTTGTTGATATTGGTGGTGGTACAACAGAAGTTGCGATTATTTCGTTGAATGGTGTTGTTTACTCCTCGTCAGTCCGTATTGGTGGCGACAAATTCGATGAAGCTATTATTAGCTATGTGCGCCGTAACTTTGGTGCGCTTATTGGTGACGCGACAGCGGAGCGTATTAAGCATGAAATTGGTTCTGCGTACCCGGGCGAAGAATTGAAAGAAATTGAAGTTCGCGGCCGTAACTTAGCGGAAGGTGTTCCACGTTCATTTACACTGAATAGCAACGAGATTTTAGAAGCTCTGCAAGAGCCTTTGATGGGTATCGTGAGTGCAGTCATGGTTGCGCTAGAACAGTCACCACCAGAACTAGCGTCAGACATTTCAGAGCGCGGGATGGTACTTACAGGCGGCGGTGCATTACTGAAAGACTTAGATCGCCTGCTTGTCGAGGAAACAGGTATTCCGGTAATTATTGCTGATGACCCGCTTACGTGTGTAGCTCGCGGTGGGGGTAAAGCATTAGAAATGATAGACATGCACGGTGGTGATTTATTCAGTTATGAGTAAGTCATGAAAACGCTGTTTGTCCGCGGCCCGTCTTTACTCTCCAGGCTAGTGCTCGCACTAGCCTGTTCGTTTCTGCTCATATTTATTGATCATCGGCTGCAAGCTATGCAGCCCGTTCGAGTGTTTCTGAATTCATTAGTTGCTCCCGTCCAGTATTTAGCGATACTTCCCGAGCAACTGTTGGATAACTTTTCTGAGTCAGTAAAAACCACCGACCAGTTAAGCGCGGAAAACAAAGCGTTAAAACAGCGGATATTAAAACTTCAAGGCCAACAGCAACAGCTGCAGTTTCTACAGAATGAAAACCGCCGCCTTAGAGAGCTACTGGGCTCGGACGCGCGGGAGTCTGCTCGCCGCATGGTTGCTGAGGTCATTGCAGTGGCGTCCGAACCATTTTCTCAGCAGCTGGTTATTAACAAAGGCACCTTAAGCGGTGTCTACGAAGGCCAACCTGTGCTCGACAGCAGCGGTATTATTGGACAAGTACAAGATGTTGGAGGAAATACTGCCAGGGTTCTGCTTATCTCCGATCAAAGCCATGCTATTTCATTACGATCAGAAAGAAACGATATTCGTGCTCTGGCTCAGGGGACCGGCGACATAGGTCGGTTAGAACTGATGTTTATTCCTCATAGTACAGAGCTGCGAGAGGGCGACTTACTCATGTCTTCAGGGTTGGGCGGAGTATTTCCAGAAGGTTATCCTGTCGCGCGCATTGCTAGTATCGTGCGAGACGAGTCACTGCCTTTCGCTACTGTTTTTGCTGATCCGGTGAGCGCCTTGGACAGAGTCAGAAATGTCTTACTGTTATGGCCAAGTGAAAGCGAGCTGCAACCGATTTACGAGGACGATGAATGAAGGTTGTGAAGCCAGGAATAGTGACTTTACTCGTCACCTATGTCATTGCGCTAACATTAATGGTCATGCCCATGCCGGCGACTTTTGACGTGTTCCGTCCGGACTGGGTGACTTTGGTCATGCTTTACTGGATTATTGCTTTGCCACACCGCGTCAGCATAGGAACCGCGCTTATTCTTGGTGTATTAAGCGATGTATTACTTGGCTCTATTGTTGGTGTTCACGCACTTGGCATGGTCGTTGTTGCCTATCTTGCGGCCAGAAACTTTCAACGCCTTAGAAATTTTGCATTGATTCAGCAAGCTGTTGTTATTGCAGTTCTTATACTGTTAAAGCGGTTCATTGTCTTTGAAGCTAATGTATTCCTACATGACGCAGAGTTCACTTTATCCTATTTTTGGCCGGTACTTACCTCGGCGGTTTTTTGGCTCTGGGTATTCCCGTTATTACGAAAAGTACGCCGTCAGTTTGGAGTGTCATAATGCGCATTGTACTGGCGTCTTCGTCCCCCCGCCGACGTGAACTCTTACACTTTCTGCATCGCCCATTCGACTGCGATGTGCCCGATATAGAAGAAAGTCGCACTAACGGTGAAGACCCCGAGGACTATGTATTGCGGCTAGCCAACGACAAAGCCTTAGCCGTTGCTAAACGACAACCCGATGAATGCTTGGTCATTGGCTCAGACACACTGATTCGATGCGACCAAGACGTCATGGAAAAGCCGTTGGATTTTGAGCATTTCCAAAAGATGATGCGTCAATTGTCTGGACGTACCCACGATGTGCTGACATCGGTTGCCGTTTGTCACTGGAGTGGGCAGTGTTTAGTGGCGAGTGAGTCAGCACTTATTACCACGAAAGTTGAGTTCGCCGCATTGGCAGATGACGATATAGAAAGCTATTGGGCAACTGGCGAGCCACAAGATAAAGCCGGTGGTTATGGTATTCAGGGCTACGGCGGCAAATACGTAAAGCGCATTGAAGGTAGCTACTTTGCGGTGGTTGGCTTACCCTTATATGAAACAGAGCAATTACTTCGCATGTTCGAAGTAACAGGTGGTTGAGATGAGCGTTGAAGTTCTTATGAACGTCACCCCGACAGAAACGCGGGTGGTTCTTGTTGAAAACGGTATTTTGCAGGAAGTTCATATTGAGCGACAGGCGAAACGTGGTCTGGTGGGTAATATCTACATGGGCAAGGTGTCTCGTGTTTTACCGGGCATGCAGGCGGCGTTCATCGATATTGGTTTAGATAAAGCCGCCTTCTTACACGCATCCGACATTGTCGTGCAAGTTGATGGTGACGACATACCTCAGCCGGATCGCCCTGAAAGAAGCATTACCGAGCTGGTTCATCAAGGGCAGCAAATTATGGTGCAGGTTGTCAAAGACCCCTTAGGCACTAAAGGGGCGCGGCTAACGACGGACATTACATTACCGTCCCGTTACCTGGTGTTTATGCCGAAAAGTGACCATGTGGGTGTTTCACAGCGTATTGAAGAAGGTGAAGAACGAGACCGCCTCAAGGAAATTGCGGAATCGGTCAGCACTGACGACGGTAAGTTTATCGTTCGTACTGCGGCGGAAGGCGCGTCCGAACAGTCATTAAAAAGCGACGCAGACTTCCTTTTTCGGCTTTGGGAAAAAATTAAAACGCGCAAGAAAAGCCAGCGTAAAGTTGGCATGCTGTACGAAGACCTGAACCTGTCATGCCGTGTGTTACGAGACTTTGTCGGTGAAGAAATAGAGCGCATTAGGGTCGACTCAAAAGTCACTTTTGACACTCTCAAAACCTTTACGAAAGACTTTATTCCAGAATTAACCAGTGTACTTGAATACTACACTGGGGACCGGCCTATTTTCGATTTGTTCGATATTGAAAATGAAATGCAGCGCGCGCTCGATCGCCGTGTTGATTTAAAATCCGGCGGATCGTTGATTATTGATCAAACCGAGGCGATGACCACTATTGATATCAATACCGGTGCTTTTGTTGGTCACAGAAACCTCGAAGAAACCATATTCAACACCAACATAGAAGCAACGCAGGCAATTGCCCGGCAGCTACGACTGCGTAATTTGGGCGGTATTATCATTATCGATTTCATCGATATGCGCGACGAAGAGCATAAACGTCGGGTTTTACATAGCCTTGAGCTTGCCTTGTCTAAAGACCGGGCAAAAACCACTATTAACGGTTTTACCACGCTTGGGCTTGTTGAGATGACTCGTAAGCGCACCCGCGAGAGTCTCGAACATGTGCTGTGCTCGGAATGCCCGGTTTGCCAGGGGCGCGGCACCATGAAAACAGTAGAAACCGTCTGCTATGAAATTATGCGAGAGATTGTCCGGGTACATAAAGCCTATGAGGCCGATAAGTTCGTTGTGTACGCGTCAGCTAAAGTCAGCGATGCCTTAGTCAACGAAGAATCTCATGCATTGGCTGAACTTGAACTGTTTGTTTCACGTCAAATTACAGTACAGACCGAACCTCTGTATAATCAAGAGCAATTTGACGTGGTAATGATGTAGGTTAATGCGAGCACTGTCCTGGGTATTAAAAAAACTATGGCTCCTACTGGCTATTGCGCTGGTATTGGTTGCTGTTGCTCTGAGCTTGCTCCGTTACAGTCTGCCCTATCTTCCCGATTTAACTCAACCTCTTGAGAACGAGCTGGAAGCGCGTTTCCAGCAACCCGTTAGTATCAGTGACTTGTCCATGGCCTGGACGCAGCAAGGTCCATCTGTTGTGCTCGAGAATTTATCGTTGTCAGCAGACGACAACGCCAAAGTGAAGTTCAAAGTTGCCGAAGTGCATGTGGTTTTGAATTTTTGGCAAAGCATTGTTCAACAGCAATTTGTGGCTGATGAGTTTATTCTGGACAACGCCAATGTTGCTATTGATCTTCGCCAGTTAAACGATGTTTCGGGTGATGACACCTTCGATATCGATAACCTTAGTGAGCTTTTCCTACATCAGCTTGAAAAATTCTCGATTCATCAGGGGCAGGTGTTTTTAACGAACTTACGAGGGGTTACTCGACGTATTGATCTTGAGCGTTTGTCTTGGGTCAACGAAGGGGCCAGGCACCGCGCGGTTGGCAGTCTGAGAATGGATGACTTTGCGACAAATGCATTGGATATCATTGTCGACCTTAAGGGGGATACGTGGTCGGACTTAACCGGTCAGTTTTATGTTAATGCACAAAACATCGATATCAGCCCTTGGTTAGAGGAGCGGTTGGGTGATATCGATGTACAGCAATCCGATGTCAATTTTACGGGCTGGCTGGATATGCAAAACGGTGAGCTTTTTGAAGGGCTGTTGCAGCTTCGTCAAAATCGTATTACTTGGCAGTATAAAGACGCCGAGCAATCGCATTGGTTGGACATTCCGGGCGGTAAGGTCATTTTAAGGCCTCTTGAGAACGGTTGGTTAATGAATAGCCTGCCAATGACTCTGGACTCTTCGGCTGGCAGTATTCGGGTTCCGAGAATTGCCTGGCAGAATCAAAATAGTATCCATGATATTAGTGTGTCGAATGTGGACTTAGATGACGCCACGTCATTATTAACGCTACTCCCGTTTACCTCGGAAGAAGCGGGTCAATGGATTAACAGAACGGGTATTAGTGGTCAGGTTGACGGCCAATATCGATTGCACCCTATTGTAGGCAGCCAGTGGCGTGTTGATGGTAAAGGATTATCTATTGAAGGCGGTAATAACACGCCCAGCGTAAGCGGTTTACGTATGAGTGTGAGCCAAATAAGTAATAAAGCCCAATGGCGTTTGTATGGCACGGATGTTTCTTTGGCGAGTAGGCATCTGTCCCCTGAACAGGCGTGGACCATCAATGAGCTGGACTTGTCCGGGTCATGGGTGGCGGATGATAATGGATGGTCTATTTCGTTAACGAAAACACTGGCACAAATAAATGATTTAAAACTCGCTGGAAATGCTCAGTTATCGTCAAGTAGCGCTTCAGGCAAACCACATATCAACTCATTTTTTTACTCGACAGCACCGTTTTCAGTCGAAACTGCCCGTGAGCTATTGCCTCAGGCAATGGGTAAAGGTGTACAAAGTTACTTGTCCGAAGCCTTGCAAAAAGGGCAATTAGAAGGACTTGAAGCTGTGTGGCGTGGCGATATTGATAGCTTCGCCAGTGACGGTTTTGAATCAGTGTTTAATGCCCGGATGGGCTTTGAATCATTAAATTTTAAGTTCCAGTCCGACTGGTTAGCGCTTGAGAATACTCCTATTCATTTAGACTTTTATCAGAACAGCTTATTCATGCACGCCAAGACGGGAAGTATTGGTTCAGCTCGTGTCGATAATGTTTCTGCACAGATTCCAAACCTAACTGATGGCAGTGTTGGTTTACAAATACAAGCGCAAGCGTCGGGAGAAGCCCAGCAAGTTTATGAGGTTTTCCAAAACTCTCCGTTGGACTCAGTAACTGAAACCTTTAATCAGCTGAATCCGGAGGGTAAGGTCACGGGTCGTATGGAGCTCGACATTCCGTTTGATGAGTCGCGTGAGGTTGGAGTCTTTGTGGAAGCACCGCTTTCCGGTGTTCAGGTAACAATTGATGCAATAAAGCAAGAATTTAACGTTAAACAGGGCGTTTTAACGATTAACAACGCCAACGTCAGCACCTCTGACTTAGTCATGAATTGGTATGGCATGCCGGTGACGGCGTCTGTTAATGGAGATGAGAGTAGCCAGGGTTATGAGCTGACCATTGACACGGCGTTAGACTGGCAAACAGAGCCACTGTTTAAGCAATTTCCTTATGACCAGTGGGAAGAGTTTTTCTATGGAGCCGTCAATGGTGAAAGCCGCGTGGTTTTGCGTTTCGCTGGTGATAACTTCAATGTGGAGGCCGATGGCCAATACGACTTAACCGGCTTAGAAACCTATTTACCGGCACCCTTACAAAAGAGCTTTGGCGAAGGTTGGCAGTTCCGTTTCTCTTTAAACGGACAGAATGACGACTATGCGATAACGGGTAACATTGACGATCGAGCAAATTTTGAAGGGGAGTGGCAACTCGATAACGCAGGCTGGCAGAAGGCCACGTTAACGGTTGGCAATGACAATGAAACGGACGATATAGGTCGTGGCTTTGCTGTGTTAGCCCAGCTGGATGAAGCGGATATCGGTCGCTGGTACTCTCTTATTTATGCATTGGCGGGAGGGGAGTCCTCGTCCGAGTCCGCCAGTTCTGCAAACAACCCCTGGTTACCCGATTCGATACACGTGTCGACACCTAATCTGAAATGGGCGGAGCAAAGCTTTGGCGCGGCCGATGTACGCAGTTGGCCAGAGCAGAATAAATGGCAGGTGCAGGTGAACTCTGACAAAGCGGTGCTGAACGTCGGTATTCCTAAAGAGTTTATGAACGAGGGTATTGATGTCAGAGCAGATTACCTGGTGCTATCGACTGATATTGAACTGCCAGAATCCGAGGGCGACGACGAGTCTAAGTGGAACTGGCTTGGAAAAGTGCCACCGGTAACGGTCAACTGTCGCAGCTGTAGAATTAACGAACACAACCTGGGGGAAGTCGATTTAGCCATTTCTCCAATAGAGGCTACGCCGCAGGTTAAAGGCTTTACCATTGACCGCCTAAACGTGACCCGAAATGGAGATAGCATTCAGGCAAACGGAGTTTGGCGTTATGAAAATGAGCAGGCATATAGCGAGTTAAATGGCCGCTTGAATACCAGTGACTTAGGTGAGCTATTGCGCCAATTTGGCATAGAAACCGCAATACGCGACAGCTCTGCGAATATTGAATTTGATTTAAGCTGGGATGACCACCTGCATCAACCAAGCTGGCCGTCGCTAGATGGCGAAATTTCCTGGTCGTTAGGTAAAGGGTATCTTGCCGAAGTAAGCGACGGTGGTGCGAGGATATTCTCGATACTGAGTTTGGATAGTATTCTGCGTAAGCTCACTTTGGACTTCCGTGACATATTTTCCCAGGGTATGTTTTTTACTGAGTTATCGGGGAGTGTCGCTATCGAAGACGGCGTTGCTCAAACCGATGATGCGAGGCTACTTGGCTCCGCTGGTGATATGGATATTCGCGGCTGGACAGACATGGCAAGTGGTGAGTTGAACTACAACCTGACGTACGCGCCTAAAGTGACCTCGAGTTTGCCGGTTATTCTTGCCTGGATGGTCAACCCACCCAGCGGTTTGGCAGCGTTGCTTATCGATAAAGTACTGCATGACGCCAAAGTCATTTCGAAATTACGCTATGAAGTGAGTGGAACCATAGAGAATCCGGTTGTTCAGGAAATAGAGCGTGACAGTCGCCCCGTTGATTTGCCAGAATTGGAGGAAGACTCAACTGACTCAGAGGTGAATGATGAAGAAGGTGCAACTGACCGCGGTGCAAATGAGCAGCCGCTCTAAACCTGAAGACAACCTCGACATTGTCAAAAAGCTTCTTAACAATCTCCCGTCTTCCAACTACCCCCATTTAGTGGTCCTTCCTGAAGCTTTTGTTTGCTTCGGCGCTGGTGACAGAGCGCAACTGGATATGGCTGAAAAATACAAAGACGGCGCTGTGCAAAGGGAGCTCTCTTCGCTCGCGAAGCAGCACGGCGTGTATTTGATAGGTGGTACCATTCCTATTGACGCGGGTGAACGCTTTTCAGCCGCATCGTTAATGTATTCGCCAACGGGAGAGCTTGTTGCGCGCTACGACAAAATACATTTGTTCGACGTAGATGTGGCGGACAGTACTAAGCAATACCGCGAATCAAAATGGACTCAACCGGGCAGGGAGGTGGTTGCTGTAGACACTGACTGTGGTGTTGTCGGTATGTCAGTGTGTTATGATCTTCGCTTTCCGGAATTGTTCAGAGCGCTGCGTCAGGCAGGCGCCAATATTATTGCTTTGCCGTCCGGTTTTACTCGGGTGACGGGCGAAGCGCACTGGCACGCATTGGTTAGAGCGAGGGCGATTGAACAACAAGCCTACGTGGTAGCGCCAAATCAGGTTGGAGTGCATGATAACGGACGCGAGACTTACGGGCACTCTATTATTGTCAGCCCCTGGGGTGAAATTTTAGCGGAACAGGCAAAAGGTGAAGGCATTATTTCGGTCGAAGTCGACTTAGACCGAACCGAAGAAATACGTCAACAAATGCCGGTCGCCAAACAAAATCAATTTGAGGTAGTAAATATACATGACACTAAATGATTATTCGTTGTCTGAGAGCGATATTAGTAAAGCGTTGGCAACGTTATACAGCGGTACAATTGATTTTGCAGACATTTATCTGCAACACAGTGTCAATGAATCCTGGGTGCTGGAAGACGGTATCATTAAAAATGGCGCATTCCATATTGAAACCGGTATGGGCGTTCGAGCGGTGCAGGGCGAGAAAACTGGCTTTGCTTACGCTGATGAAATTACACTGGAAGCGCTTAAGCGCACCAGTGAAGCTGCCCGCGGTATTGCCCGTCAGGGACAGAGTAAGTCGGTAGCGGCGTTACAGTCTGTGCAGGCCGCATCACGATATGAAGGCATTAATCCTTTAAATACGCTGTCGGAAGATGAAAAAATTGAGCTGTTAAAACAGACTGATGCTCATGCGCGTGCGCAGGACAGCCGAGTGTCGCAAGTGGTTGTCAGTTTAAGTGGCAGTTATGACGATGTACTGGTTGCTGCGACAGATGGCACCTTTGCTACCGATAAACGTCCGCTTATTCGTTTGAACTGCTCTGTTATTGCGGAGCAAAACGGCCGTCGTGAGCGCGGTAGCGCCGGTGGTGGAGCGCGCGTTGGTTACGAATTTTTTATTGAAGACACAAACGGCAGTACCCGTTGGAAGCACTTCGCCGAAGAGGCGGTTCGCCAGGCGCTGGTGAATTTAGAAGCGCGCCCGGCACCTGCAGGTAACATGCCTGTCGTTTTAGGGGCAGGTTGGCCTGGAGTGTTACTGCATGAGGCGGTTGGTCATGGACTGGAAGGAGACTTTAACCGTAAAGGGTCGTCAGCTTACTCTGGTCGTGTGGGTGAAAAAGTGGCGTCAGAGCTGTGTACTATTGTTGATGACGGCACTATGAATGACCGTCGTGGCTCTATGACCATAGACGACGAGGGAACACCGAGTGGTTACAATGTTCTGATTGAGAATGGCCGCCTACGTGGTTATATGCAGGATAAAATGAACGCGCGTCTAATGAAGCAAAGCGTAACCGGTAATGGTCGCCGGGAAAGCTTTGCTCATTTACCCATGCCTCGTATGACGAATACTTATATGCTGCCGGGCGAAAGTACGCCGGATGAGATTATCAGCAGTGTCAAAAAGGGCATTTATGCGCCTCAGTTTGCCGGCGGACAAGTCGACATAACCTCAGGGCAGTTTGTGTTTTCAGCGTCAGAGGCTTACTTAATTGAAGACGGTAAAATTACCGCGCCAATAAAAGGGGCTACCTTGATTGGTAACGGACCTGATGCTATGTCACAGGTTTCTATGGTCGGCAATGACCTGGAACTGGACGCCGGCGTTGGTGTTTGTGGTAAGGACGGTCAAAGTGTTCCTGTTGGTGTCGGACAACCAACCTTGAAACTGGATTCAATGACCGTTGGTGGTACGGAGTAATTAAAGAATAACGCTGCGCAGATAAACAAAAAGCTCGCGGGCCGCCTTAGGTGGTTTTTCCTGGGTTTTTTGCTGCTCAGCTAAGCGCATAAGTTGTCGAATTTTTTGACGATCGGCCTGAGGGTAGTTCTCGATAAAGCTTTGTAAGGCCTCGTCTCCGCCATTGAGGAGCGAGTCCCGGGCGTCTTCGACAGCGTGAAACTTAGTGGTTTCCTGCTGGTGCGCATTACGAAGGTCTGACAGCGCTTGTTCAATGGGCTCAATGTCCCGGGAGCGCATCAGTTTACCAATGAATTGAAGCTGGCGTCGGTAGCCTTCGTGTTTATTACGAATTTTACGAGCCAGTAATACGGCGTCACGAAGCTCATCGTCTAGTGGCATGCTCTTTAACTGAGCATCACTGAGCTCGACTAAGTCGGTACCGACCTTTTGTCGCTCAGCCATTTCGCGCTTTTTTTGTGACTTACTGACGAAATCGTCATTGTCATGAGTGTCGACATCAGAGGATGGTTTTTGTGATTTTCGTTTCGACATAATTACAACTCGATTAGCGCTAAAGCCGCTAGTTTAGCAGTGAGGAGAGTTTTTTGATAGTACAACTGGATGACCTTAATAAAGAGATGGGGCAGGTTGAGGCTGCGGTAAAAGAAGCCTTGTCACTGGCGAAGCAAAAAGGAGCCAGTGATGCGGAATGTTCTATTAGCCAAACTTCAGGTATTTCTGTGGGGACTCGTTTGGGTGAGGTCGAGACTGTCGAGTTTAATCAGGATGGCGCATTAGGTATCACAGTATACCGGGGGAATCAGAAGGGCTCTGCTTCGACTACGGACCTGTCAAAGCACGCTATTGAAGCGGCGGTCGAGAAAGCCTGTGACATTGCTCGTTTCACGTCGCCAGACCCATATAATGGCTTGGCCCCGGCAGAGCTCATGGCAACCGAAATTGCGGACTTAGATTTGTGTCATCCGGGTGACCAAAGCGCCGAATATGCGATTGAGCAAGCGCTTGCGTGCGAGAAGCACGCACTGAATCTCGATGACCGTATTGTGAATTCCGACGGCGCACACTACGGAAGTCATACCGGTTTCCGTGTTTATGGAAACACACACGACTTTATCGGCGGGTTCCTGCAGTCTCGCCACAACCTGGGCTGTGCGTTAATTGCCCGTGAAGGCGATAAAATGCAGCGGGACATGAGCTACACGGTAGCGAGAAAAACGTCGGACTTGTGGACGCCAGAGAAGGTGGCAGAAGACGCCGCCAGTGAAACGTTGTCTCGTCTGGGAGCCAGACAGGTACCAACCGCCAAAGTCCCGGTCATTTTCCGCGCCGATATTGCTGGCAGCTTGTTTGGGCATTTAGTGTCAGCTATTAGTGGTGGCAATTTGTATCGTAAGTCGAGCTTTTTACTCGACCACCTCGGCAAACAGGTGTTGCCAGAATGGCTGACCATTCAAGAGCGCCCACATATTGTGGGAGGCCTGGCAAGCTCACCATTTGATGCGGAAGGTCTAAAAACCAAGGACAGAACCATTGTTGATAAGGGAACGCTCGAAACCTACCTGTTGACGAGTTACGCGGCTCGTAAAATGGATATGCAACCAACCGGCCATGCAGGCGGCATACATAACTGGCGTGTAAGTCAGCAAGACAACTCGTTGCAGCAGTTGTGCCAGCAAATGGGAACCGGGCTTCTTGTAACCGAGGTTATGGGACAGGGTGTTAATCTGGTCAATGGTGACTACTCACGCGGTGCCGCTGGTTTTTGGGTAGAAAATGGTGAAATTCAATACCCTGTAGAGGAGGTGACTATCGCCGGAAACTTAAAAGATATGCTGGCGAATATAGTTGCTATTGGTAACGATACGGATGATCGCCATGCGTTGCACACCGGCTCTGTACTGTTAGAGCAAATGAGTGTGGCAGGTCACTAAGCCTGCCTTTACGCACCTAGGGCGGTTAAGAGAGTAACAGGGTTGCTGAGCCAAGGAAGGCGAAAATACCCACTACATCGGTGACCGTAGTCAGAATAACACCGCCGGCAAGAGCCGGGTCAATGTTAAACCGTTTCAGTATCAGCGGTACGGTTGCACCGGCCAGTGCTGCTGCCAGTAAGTTCATCATCATGGCAAAGGCGATAATACCGCCGACCAGTAAATCCTGCTTCCAGAGCGCGACAACAGCCGCAATAAGTACCGACCAAATAACGCCGTTCAGAAAGCCTATTGCGAGCTCTTTACCGATTAACCAGCGAGAGTTACTGGAGCCTATATGGCCGAGCGCCATGCCCCGAATCACCAACGTCAGAGTCTGACTACCGGCAATTCCTCCCATACTTGGAACTATGGTATTGAGAATAGCCAGCACCGCCATTTGCGCTAAAATATCTTCGAATAATGAACTCACCATGGCGGCGAGCAAGGCGGTAACTAAGTTGACGGCTAACCAAACAGTGCGGCGGCGGGTACTTTTCAGTACGGGCGCGAAGGTATCTTCGTCGTCTTCCAAACCTGCCATACTCAGCATAGAGTGCTGAGCATCTTCGCGAATAATATCCACCACATCGTCGATAGTGATACGACCAACGAGCTGCTGATCACTGTCCACAACCGGTGCGGAGACCCAGTCATGACGCTCGAAGAGCTTAGCAACTTCGGTTTCGTCCATATCGACGGGTATGGTCGTAATATCTGACGACATAATTTCATCGATACGGCGGCTGGGATCTACGGTCAGTAATTGCGTTAGAGATATTTCACCGGTAACTTTTTCATTACGGTCGACAACATAGAGCTTGTCTGTTGCTTCCGGTAACTCCCCTTTAAGGCGCAGATAACGCAATACAACGTCGATGGTGACGTCTGAGCGCACCGTAATGGTATCAGTATTCATGATACCACCAGCGCTGTCTTCGGCGTAGGAAAGAGCGGTTTCAGCCCGCTCCCGGTCGCCTTCGTCCATCGACTTTAAGACTTCCTGATACACTGGCTCGGGCAAACCCCGTAACACGTAAGCCAAGTCGTCGGTATCCATGCCTTCAGTCGCGGCGGCCAGATTTTCCGGCGCCATCTGACGAATAATATCTTTCTGAACCTCTTCGTTCAGTTCTTCAAGAATTTCGCCGTGCTCGTCAATGTCGACAAGCTTCCAGATTTTCGAACGGCTTTTCGGTGGCGACGACTCCAGAAGTAAGGCAACGTCGCAGGCAGGCATGTTGTGAAGCATGCGTCGAGCGGCCACGAACATACCGTCGGCTAACGCAGAGTTAACCTCCTGAATTCTTTGCATGGCATATTCTTTATCGGACAGCTCGGCTATCATGTGTTACTCGTTTTCCTCAAAGCGATCTTCGAACAATTCACTCACTGCTACTAATGCGTCTTCTGCGTCATCGCCTTCAGCACAAACCTCAACCGACTTGCCCTGTTGACTGGCAAGTAGCATTAAACACATAACACTTGCTGCGTTAACACACTGCTCGCCTTGCTGAACGGTAATTTCAGATTTGAATGACTGTGTGAGCTGCGCAAGTTTAGTGGCTGCCCGAGCATGAAGTCCTAGTTTATTTTGTATAACAAGTGTCTTGCAAGCTTTAGTCATGCTGCTTTAACTCCCGATGACGAACCTGAACTTTCACCGATTTTTGTTCAAAACGCTCTGCTAACTGCTGAGAAATATAAACGGAACGATGCTGCCCGCCAGTACAGCCTGTAGCAATTGTTAAGTAGCTGCGGTTGCTGCGCTGGAAGTGTGGCAGCCAGGTTCCTAAAAAGTTTTCGAGCTGATAAATAAACTTAGTCACTAACGGCTGTTGCCGGAAATAATGCTGCACATCCGGGTCTAACCCCGTGAGCAATTTGAGCTCGGGTTGCCAGTGCGGATTAGGCAATATGCGAGCGTCAAACACAAAGTCGGCGTCTTTCGGCAGTCCATACTTAAACCCAAATGACTGAAAAACAATAATCAGTTTTTTGTCTGCTCTGCCTAATACACGTTCTCGAACTTCTTCACTTAACTGATGTAATGACAAGTCGCTGCTGTCGAGACGCCAGGTGGCGCGTTCCATAATAGGCTCTAGCAACTTCAGCTCAGCTTGCAAAGCGTCAACTAAGGGTAGCTCTTTTTGCGACAGCGGGTGCAACCGGCGTGTTTCACCAAAACGCTTAAGTAGGGTGTTGTCGTCGGCGTCAATAAACAGAACTTCGGGTTCAACCCCTTTGGGTAGAAAATTCAGTGAATCGAGCAGCTCTTCTGAATGCTCTGGCAAGTTGCGAACGTCAATGCTTATGGCAATTTTAGAATACTGTTCCATGACCGCATGGACCAGTGTTGGTAGTAGGCTAATGGGTAAGTTGTCGACACAGTAAAAGCCAAGATCCTCGAGTACTCGAAGGGCGATAGTTTTACCCGATCCCGAGCGACCACTGACAATAATCAGTTGCATGGCTTATCTTCACCTTCCCCAATAAATAGTTGATAAAGTGCGTTGTCTGTATCAGCGTTGCGAAGTGCTCTGATGCAATCTTTGTCGTTCATACGACGTGCAACTGCGGCCAGTGTTTGTAAATGGTTTTCATGCTCTGACTCAGGCACTAACAGTGCAAAAATAATATCAACCGGCTGGTTATCAATAGCGTCAAATTCAATCGGCTCATCCAACGTCAATAATACGGCAACCGGATGGCTGGCTTTAGCGAGTCGTCCATGGGGTATCGCAATACCTAAACCAATGCCGGTACTTCCCAAGCGCTCGCGATTTATAAGGCTTTCAAAAATGTCATGACGGGTAATGCCTGACAGTTTCGGCGCAACAATTTGGCTAATGGTCTCTAATAACCGCTTTTTACTTGCACCCTCGACTGCACACTTGGTGCAGTCGGGGCTTAACAACTCACTTATTTGCATGGACTAATGCTTTTTCATTTTTTCTTTGTGTTTAATAACCTGACGGTCAAGCTTATCGATTAAACCATCAATGGCTGCGTACATATCATCGTGAACAGAGTCAGCAAAAATTTCACCGCCGTTCAAATGCACGGTAGCTTCTGCTTTTTGATTCGTTTTTTCAACATTAAGGATGACGTGAACGTTGGTTATATGGTCAAAATGGCGCTCTAACTTAGCAAATTTTGTATCCACATACTCACGCAGAGACTCAGTGATATCGATATGATGACCAGTAAGATTAATTTGCATAACGTCTTCCTTCTGCAGTTTACAAGTTATAAAAGACTCTTGCGTTGACTCGATGAGGGAATATTCAATGATTCCCGGTACTTCGCAATTGTCCTCCTCGCTACTTTGATGCCTTGCTCGGCTATCAGTTCAGCGATTTTGCTGTCGCTTAATGGTTTGCTACGATTTTCTGCAGCGACTAACTTCTTAATTAAAGCACGTATTGCGGTACTTGAACACTCACCTCCACCTTCTGTACTGACATGGCTTGAGAAAAAGTATTTCAGCTCAAATATACCTCTTGGGCAGTGCAGAAACTTCTGCGTCGTTACCCGTGAAATAGTACTTTCATGCATTTCTACCGCTTCGGCGACATCATTAAGCACCATTGGCTTCATTGCCTCTTCGCCGTACTCAAAAAAGCCTTGCTGGCGCTGGACAATACAGTTGGCAACTTTCAGCAGTGTTTCATTACGGCTTTCGAGGCTTTTAATAAACCAACGAGCTTCTTGCGTATGGTTTTTAATATACTGACTGTCAGCGGATGATTTCGCAGCCTTGCTTAAGGCAGCATATTCTTCATTCACCTTTAATTTAGGTACGCTGTCCGGATTTAATTCGACCACCCAGCGACCATTCTTTTTCATGACCGCAACGTCAGGAACAACGTACTCGACTTCTTGCTGAGCAATTTGCTCGCCCGGGTGCGGGTGCATTTGCTGAATCAGGCGCATCACTTCTCGTAAGTCGTTTTCTGTTAGCTTCAGCTTGCGCTGAATATTGCGAAAGTCGCGGTTGCCTAACAAGTCCATATGATCGCAAACAAGGGTTAGGGCGTCGTCTTTGAACGGCGTGCGGTCATCCAGTTGTTGTAACTGAATAGCGAGACACTCACTGACTGTGCGCGCACCAACTCCGACAGGGTCGAAATGTTGAATGCGCTTGAGTACCATGCAAACTTCTTCCTCGCCAACCTCGGGTAGGCGCACAGACTCTATAATGTCGTCGATATCGGCGGTTAAATAACCGTTGTCGTCAATAGCCTCAATAATGGCTTCGCCAATGGCGGTGTCTTCCTCAGAAAAGTGTGAGAGCTGCATTTGCCAAATGAGATGATCCTGCAGAGATTCGCTGGTTGAGCCTTGGTAAACCTCGTAGTCGCCGTCGTACGACTTATTGCTCGATGCTGCGCCATTGACTGGCGTAGATGACGAATAAGTATCGTCCCAGGTACTGTCGACAGGCAGGTCTTCCGGCATTTCCTGAGTTTTAATAACGTCGGATGTTTCGCGCTGGCTGTCGTCTTTATGTGAGGAGTTTACATGATCCGCGTTGTCGCTGTCCTGGGACTGCTCACTCTCTACTTCTAACAGTGGGTTATTGTCCAGAGCGTCTTGAATCTCTGCCTGTAAGTCGAGCGAAGAGAGCTGCAGCAAGCGTATAGCTTGTTGTAACTGAGGCGTCATGGTCAGTTGCTGACCAATTTTTAGCTGCAGACTTTGTCTCATGGTTATCGTCCCGGTATCACATTAAAGGGTGAACTGCTCACCGAGGTAAACGTCTTTAACCTGTTGATTTGATAATATACTTTCTGCATCTCCGCTGGCAATAAGTTCTCCATGACTAACAATATACGCGTGTTCACAAACGGACAGCGTTTCTCTGACATTATGATCGGTAATAAGTACACCAATACCACGCTGCTTCAAATGTTCAACAATTTTCTTAATATCGATAACCGAAATAGGGTCAACGCCTGCGAAAGGCTCATCTAACAGAATAAACGTGGGCTCAGCAGCCAGTGCGCGGGCGATTTCAACGCGGCGCCTCTCGCCGCCAGATAAGCTCATGCCCAGGCTATTAGCGATGTGACCAATATTAAACTCCTCCAGCAGCGAGTCGAGCTGCTCTTCGCGCTCGTTTGCAGAGAGCTCTTTGCGAGTTTCTAAAATAGCCATCAAGTTATCACGCACGGTCAATTTTCTGAAAATAGACGCCTCTTGCGGTAAGTAGCCAATTCCGCGGCGAGCACGCTCGTGCATAGGTAGAGCGGTTAAGTCGTCTTTATCCAGTAAAATTTGGCCTTTGTCGCTGTTGATTAAGCCGACTATCATATAGAAGGTGGTTGTTTTGCCGGCACCATTTGGCCCTAACAGCCCAATAATTTGGCCCTGACTGACTTCCAGGCTGACGTCTTTTACAACCTGACGACGCTTAAAGCTTTTGGCGAGATGTTTAACTCGTAAGGTTGCCATATTAAGGGTTCTCGTTATCGTTTTTTTCGTCTTTTGTTTTCGGCGTAAATATCGTAATCACGCGTCCGTTATCGGTATCAGAACTGCTTGCCGAGATGGTTTGCTCAGCCAAGTCATAAACAATAGTATCTCCACTTGAACTACTGGTACCTTGCGAAATTTTTGCATCGCCACTTAACTCCAGCCGCTGCTCAGCCTGGAAGTAGGTTATCTTATTGGCTTGAGCACTAATTTTATTACCGTTTTCCAGCGTTTGTGTATAGGTTGCCGGAGAGCCTTCTGCAATAAAGGTGTCTGCTTGTTCACCGCTTTCACTGGCGGAGGCTTCAAGTCGGTCAGCTTTAATAAGCAAGGTACCTTGCCGAATGATAACGTTGTCAGTCAGTACTAGCTTATTATTCTTGATGTCGAACTGCTCGTGGCTCGACTCGACTTCCATTGGCTTTTTAAAATCAGCTTTTCCTTGTGCCATAACAGCCAAAGGAAGCACTAATAGCGCCAAGAAGCTAAGACTTTGGCTGGAAAACCGTTTTAACATGTCGTTTTAACTCCATTATTTCTGCGCTCATGTCGGCGCTTAAACCATCACCACGAACGACCACTTGTGGCCCTCGCATTATTACTGGGTATTCAGTACTCATGGACTCATTGGCTAAGTCTATAACCAGGTATTCTGTCATGATGCGTTGTATTGGTGAACTTTCCTGCAAAGCCTGTATCTCGACACTGCGCTCCAGAATCAGCGTTTTGTCATCGTAAAAGGTACCTTGCTCCGCACTGACTTGCCAGGTTTCAGTACCGTCTTGTGAAAAAACGGAATACTTTGGCTGTTTCAGTTCGGTCAAACCAATTTGGTTGTAGTGTGCCATTTCTTCAGAGCGAATTTGGTGCGCCAAAGCACCATCACTCTCAAATATCTTGGTCTCAAGGCCGTAGGCCGTAAAGTCCGGCTGCATCAACTTTGTCGCAGTAGCAGCGCCTTCTTCGCCGTCATCACTAAAAGGACGCAGCACAAGTAAGAGTCCTAAGCCAAACAAAAGGACAATAATACCGACGATACGCCAATTCATACACTGGCTCCTTTGGCGTCACGCAAAAGCCCCTGGCTCAACATAATTAAATCGCATACTTCACGTACGGCACCAAAACCGCCAGCGCACCGGGTAATATATTGTGCCTGTTGCTGAACAGACGGGTGTGCGTCTTTCACCGCTACGCCAATGCCTGCCTGTTGTATTAGTGCAAGATCCGGCGTGTCGTCACCCACATAAGCGGTTTGTTCCGCACTTAAGTTGTGTTGAGACAGAAGCTCGTTGAACGCCTGGGTTTTATCCGTTTGTCCCTGATAAATGTTAGACACATCCAAGTGCTGCATGCGCCGCTGAACGATGTCCGATTGACGGCCAGTTATAACGGCTGTTTCTATACCGGCATTCTTTAGTGCTTTCATACCAAAGCCGTCACGAGTGTGAAAAGCTTTTAGTTCCTCTCCGTCGTTACCGAGGTAAATGCGACCATCGGAAAAAACACCGTCGATATCGAGCACTAACAGTCGAACTTGAGAAAAACGCTCGAACAATGGCTTTTCGATGTCGCCATACCAAGTATTAATGCATTCCATGTTACAGAACTCCTGCTTGCAGTAAGTCATGCATATTCATTGCGCCACAAGGGCGGCCTTCCTGGTCAGTAATGATAAGGCCGTTTATCTTGCGGTCTTGCATAAGTTTTAAGGCTTCTGCGGCCAGCATATCAGCATTTGCTGTTGTGCAAGAACGAGTCATAACATCGGCAATAGAAGTGGTGTGTACATCGACTTGGTTATCGAGAATGCGGCGTAAATCACCATCGGTGAAAATACCGGCCAGTCGACCTTGTGCGTCGGTAATTGCCGTCATACCTAGACCTTTACGCGACATTTCCAGCAATGCATCACGAATAATGGCACTTTCTGACACTAACGGAATACGTTCGCCGGTGTGCATAATGTCTTGCAAACGAAGCAGCAGACGCTTACCTAAGGAGCCGCCTGGGTGTGACAATGCAAAATCATCTGCCGTAAAGCCGCGAGCATTTAACAACGCTACCGCTAACGCGTCGCCCATCACCAGGGTTGCTGTCGTCGAGGCTGTTGGCGCCAAACCTAACGGACAAGCTTCCTGTGCTACTGCAATGCAAACGTGTGTATCGGCCAGTCGGGCAAGTGTCGACTCGGGTTTGCCTGTCATGGCTATCAGCGGTACACCAAGCCGCTTTATAACTGGCAAAATATTGAGAACTTCTGATGTTTCACCACTGTTTGAAATAGCAATGACAACGTCTTGAGCAGCGACCATGCCCAGATCGCCGTGACTGGCTTCACCCGGGTGAACGAAGAACGATGGTGTTCCGGTTGAGGCGAGCGTCGCCGCAATTTTCCCGCCAATGTGTCCTGATTTACCCATGCCGGTAACGATAACCCGGCCTTTGCAGTTAAATAATGTCTGGCAGGCAGCATCGAAGTTGTCATCAAGGTACTCATACAGCCCTTCAATGGCCTGTTTCTCAATATCCAGGACTTGTTGGCCTAATTGGCGGAAGTTCTGGGTCACTTGCTTCATAGCTTTTTCCCAATCTTAACTATACTGGGGGTATAATACGTTATTCACTTAGGTTATGCCTACCGCGTAGGGAGAAATCTTGCGATTTTGCCGGAATTTAATTACTATACCAACCAGACGGTTTATAAAGTGAGTTCTTTATGCACGACAATATGCAGCATAAAAATAAGGTGGGGCGGCCTAGCAATAAAGAGCTGATTCTCGATGCTGCGGACAGCTTGGTGGCAAGCGAAGGCGCTTTACACCTGACCTTTGATGCGCTCAGCCAACAGACCGGAATTAGCAAAGGCGGCCTGCTTTATCATTTTTCTAATAAGGATGCATTGCTGCAAGCTATGTTGCAGCGGCGTGTTGAGCGTTTTGAGCGGTTGAAGCAAGAGCATTTAGAACGTTTGGAAAATGACCCAAATAAAGAACCTAAGAGTATATTACTGGCGGCTTTGGATACTGATGCTGAGTGTGCTCGATTGGGTAGCGGAATGTTGGCAGCCGCAGCGAGCAACCCAGATTTGCTCGAGCCTTTAAAACGGCATGTCAATGACACCATAAAGCAGATGGAGCGGCACCTGGGTGAACAAGTAGGGCGAATGCTGTTTTACTCGGTGCATGGAGCGCGTTTGTTCGAGCAACTGAACTTGTGCGAGCAATGCGTGACCGAACGAGAGCAATTTGCGGAATATTTACTGAATCAAATCGATAAATTAACGGAAACAAACTCCGGTAGCTGATAAACTTTGCAACAATTATTGCGGTGCAGGATGTAACCGGAAACCGTTATACTCTTCAGCTTTTATGAAGCTTGGCGGTTGAGAGAAACAGGACAGCGTGTGACACAGTTAGTTGAGTTAAAAGACGTTCATTTTGCGCATGGTGACAGGCCTTTATATAACGGTTTGTCATTGACTGTGCCTAAAGGAAAAGTGATAGCGGTGATGGGCCCCAGTGGTATCGGGAAGACCACATTGCTAAAACTTATTGGTGGGCAACTAAAACCAAACAAAGGCAGCATTAAAGTTGCAGGGGAAGAGGTTCCGAAACTCAATAGAGATAAGCTCTATGAGTTAAGGAAGCGTATGAGCATGCTGTTTCAAAGTGGTGCGCTGTTTACCGACATGTCTGTTTTTGACAATGTGGCGTTCCCGTTGCGCGAGCACACCGAGCTTTCCGAAGACATTATTCGCAGTGTTGTACTGATGAAGCTGGAAGCGGTAGGACTTCGTGGTGCGAGAGACTTAATGCCCTCTGAATTATCCGGCGGTATGGCTCGGCGCGCAGCTCTGGCAAGAGCCATTGCGCTCGATCCCGATTTAATTATGTATGACGAACCTTTTGCTGGGCAGGATCCCATTTCAATGGGCGTTATCGTTAAGTTAATTAAATCATTAAATCAATCCTTGGGTTTAACCTCGATTGTGGTTTCTCACGATGTTAAAGAGGTACTTTCTATTGCTGACTATGCGTACGTTATAGCGGATAAGAAAGTGGTTGGTGAGGGCACGCCCGACGAGCTTAGAAATAACAACACCGATATTATTAAACAGTTTTTACAGGGGGATGCGGACGGCCCAGTGGCGTTTCACTATTCCAATGACGACTTCACGACGGACTTACTCGGAGGCGATAAATGATTCAGTTTTTCGAAAATGTCGGTCGTCGTGTGCTCGATAGTGTTGCAGGTATTGGTTTTGCGTTAGCGATGTTTGTCAGTGCCATTATTGGTAAACCGCAACCACGTAAGTCCTGGCCTCTGTTTATTAAGCAGATGTACGTTGTTGGTGTACTTTCGATGGTTATTATCATTGTCAGTGGCTTGTTCATTGGCATGGTCTTAGGGTTGCAAGGTTACACGATATTGGTGGACTACGGGGCTGAGCAGAGCTTAGGGCCAATGGTCGCATTGTCACTTTTACGTGAACTAGGGCCCGTTGTCACAGGCTTATTGTTTGCGGGCCGAGCCGGTTCAGCGCTCACGGCAGAAATTGGGTTAATGAAAGCAACCGAGCAGTTATCAAGCCTGGAAATGATGGCTGTTGACCCGTTAAGACGGGTTATTGCACCGCGTTTCTGGGCTGGTTTAATCAGTATGCCGCTGTTGGCGCTGATGTTTTCAGCAGTGGGTATTTATGGCGGTTACTTAGTAGGCTCTGGCTGGCTAGGTGTTGATGAAGGAGCATTTTGGTCCGTCATGCAATCGGCTGTCGACTGGCAGGATGACCTATTAAACGGTGTCATAAAATCGATTGTTTTTGCATTTGTAGTCACCTGGATAGCCCTCTATAAAGGGTACCGGGCAGTGCCGACATCTGCGGGTATCAGTGCGGCAACAACATCAACTGTTGTCACTGCGTCGTTAGCCGTTTTGGGTCTAGACTTTATTCTTACAGCTATCATGTTTGGTGGGTAACCATGGAATCAAGAAAAACACAGTTATGGGTAGGTATTTTTGTTGTACTGGGCGTGTTGGCGCTGTCCTTTATCGCTTTACGAGCGGCCAGCGGCACCATGACAACATCAGGTGAAACCTACACGCTTTACGCAAAATTCGACAATATTGGTAGCTTGAAAGTACGTTCACCAGTGAAAGTAGGTGGTGTCGTTGTTGGTCGTGTTACCGATATTTCGTTGGCTGGTGACTACTACGAACCGTTGGTAGAAATGTCTATCAGTAAAGAGTATGACGAGTTTTCCGAGACCAGTTCAGTTTCTGTTCTGACATCGGGCCTGCTAGGCGAGCAATACTTAGGCTTGCAACCGGGCTTTATTGATGACAGTGTCAGCATGCTTGAAGACGGCGATTCAATCACGGACACGAAGTCGGCGTTGGTGTTAGAGAATCTAATTGGTCAATTCTTATTTAGTCAGGGCAATGATTAGTTTAAAGGAGTCAATCATGTCATTTAAAAAGTGGCTGCTAGCGCTTGTCGCGATGGTCGTTGTGAGCTCAGCAGCAAATGCGGAACTTATTCGCAATGACGACCCATACGAGTTGTTAAAAGAAGTAGCCGAAGTCACTTTTGAGCGTATTGAGAACGAGCGAGGCAAAATTGACGAAGACCCAAACCACTTAAAAGTTATCGTTAAAGACGAGCTTATGCCTTATGTGGATAGCTTGTATGCATCTAAAAAGGTGCTTGGTCGTTACTTAAGAGATACAACAAAAGAACAGCGTGAAGCTTTTTACCGTGCTTTTTATGATTATCTAGTGGCGACATATGCACGCGCATTTACACAGTACGACGAGAGTAAACATACCGTTTCTTTTGAGCCGGCAGCTGAGCTTCCGGACGACGCGCGGACGGCGGTTGTAAAAACACGAGTTAAGGAAACTGGACGCCCTGAGATACGCCTGGACTTTCGTATTCGTTATGACCGGGATGAAGACCTTTGGAAGGCTTATGACTTAGTGGTTGAAGGCATTAGTTTATTAAATAGCAAGCAAAGTGAAATTTCTGCTGTGATTCGTTCAAACGGCATTGATAAAACGATTGAGCTCATAGAACAAAAAGCTCAAGAGCCTATCAAAGCTGACGAAGAAATTGATAATCCAGCTGAGGGAATATAATGAGCACGGCACAGGCATCGGTGAGTCGAACAAAAGACAGTGTTATTGCCTTTAAAGGCTCGCTGACGCGTAACAGTGTCCCGACTTTATGGAAAACACGAAAACAGTGGCTTGGTGACGAGCCAGTGTCTGTTGATGTAAGCCAAGTGGAAGTTATTGATACCGCTGGCGTTGCTTTCCTGTTGGAAATTATGAAAGCAACGCAGGGCACGAAAACTCCCCTCAAGTGTATTGGTGCTTCTGACCAGTTGAAGCAAATTGCGTCAGTAAGTGGCGTTGAGTCGCTGCTTTCGTTAAGCTAGTCGCCTTTGAACGGAACATAAGCGGTTTATTAGATATGAATGAAGAACAGTTAAAAACATTGCTCAATGACGCATTAAACCTGAGTGAACTCTACGTGAAAGTTGACGGTGCTAATGTTGATATTATCGCGGTCAGTGATGACTTTGAAAGTATGAGCAAAGTGAAGCGTCAGCAAGCTATCTACGCACCGCTGAATCCTCATATTTCAAGCGGTGAAATCCATGCGGTATCAATAAAAGCGTACACGCCGGATGACTGGGCGCGTGATAAAAAACTGATGATGCCTTAAGGCCTGATTGTTGATGGATAAGTTTAAAATTAGAGGTGGGCAGGCGTTGTCCGGCACAGTAACTATTTCTGGTGCTAAAAACGCTGCACTACCTATTCTTATGGCAACGGTTTTGCCATCCGATAAAGTGACGTTATCGAACGTGCCGAATCTGCACGACGTCGATACTACTTTGGAACTGTTAGATTGCCTTGGCGTAACACACCGCCGTGTCGGCGAGACTGCAGTATGTATCGACCCAACTACCTTGAACCACTTTAAGGCGCCTTATGAGCTCGTAAAAACAATGCGTGCGTCCATTTTGGTGTTAGGTCCTCTGCTGGCTAAAACAGGTAAAGCTGAAGTGTCATTACCTGGTGGGTGCGCAATAGGTGCGCGGCCTGTTAACTTGCACATTGAGGGCCTGAGAAAAATGGGCGCTCACATTGATGTCGAAAATGGCTATATAAAAGCATCGGTCAATGGACGCCTTAAAGGTGCCGAGATTCTTCTTGATACCGTCAGCGTTACAGGTACTGAAAACCTAATGATGGCAGCGGTGTTAGCTGATGGGCAAACGGTCATTGAGAATGCAGCCCGTGAGCCGGAAATTGTAGATTTAGCGAACTTTCTGAATGCACTGGGCGCAGATGTCAAAGGCGCAGGCAACGACACTATTTATATTAATGGCGTTGAATCTTTGTCTGGCGGTGAATACAGCGTAATGCCAGATCGTATAGAAACCGGGACTTTTCTCGTTGCGGCATTGGCCACAGGGGGCTCAGTTCGCTGTGAGAATACGGACCCTTCCGCTTTAGATGCCGTTATTAAAAAGCTTGAAGAAGCCGGAGCTGAGATTGAAAAAGGCGATAACTGGCTGTCTGTGAAAAGCACTAAACGACCTAAAGCGGTTAACATTATTACAGCACCTCACCCAGGGTTCCCGACAGATATGCAAGCGCAATTTTGCACGCTCAATGCTATTGCTGAAGGAACTGCCAATATTCGTGAAACAATATTTGAAAATCGCTTCATGCATATCCCTGAGTTGAGACGCATGGGTGCCAATGTTGATTCAGAAGGTAACACCGCTATTTGTCATGGCGTTGATAAGTTAACTGGCGCCGAAGTTATGTGTACCGACTTGCGTGCATCTGCCTCACTGGTTATTGCAGGGCTTGTTGCGACAGGCGAGACCACGGTTGAACGTATTTACCATATCGACCGTGGTTATGAGTCTATTGAGAAAAAATTACAAGCGTTGGGTGCGGACATTGTCCGCGTTAGCGAGAAGTAAATTATCGAGGGAGTTCAGAAACGGTGACTGTTGTTGCCATTTTTTGTTCTCCCCGGTAAAACTCGACTTCAAGTTCTTCGCCTGGCGGGGTGCTCGCAACTTTATCCAGTCCTTCTGGAGCAGAGCGAACCGGCTGGCCACCAATAGAGACAATAAAGTCATTACGTCTTAGCCCGGCTAAAGCGGCAGGACTGCCTCTTTCTACACCGGTGACATAAATACCTGACAAAGACTGCTGCTCACTAAAGTTGGGGTTCACAGTTATACCAATGTAGCCCCGTACCACTTCGCCTTCACGGATTAACGTATCCATTACCGATTGTGCGGTTGCATACGGCACTGCAAAATAAATGCCTTCACCTCCGTCATCCATTGACGAGTTGTATCGCGCGTTATTAATACCAATAAGTTCACCAGCGGTATTTACTAAAGCACCACCCGAGGCTCCTTGATTGATAACTGCGTCCATCTGAATAAGGTCGGAATAGGAGTTGCTCACGCCCACGCGTCCGCCGGTTGCGCTAATGATGCCCTGAGTAATGGTCTGGCCAATATTGTAGGGGTTACCAATGGCTAAAACGATATCACCGACTTGCACACGGCGGCTTGACTGCACCGGAATGACCGGCAAGTTATTGGCATCTATTTTAAGCACTGCAAGATCGGTATATCTGTCACTACCAATGAGTTGCGCTGCGTATCGACGGCCGTCCTGTAGTGCGACTTCGATCTTATCGACGCTATCGACAACGTGATGAGCGGTAAGAATGTAGCCGTTAGAGTCCATGATAACGCCCGAGCCCAATCGCCAAACGCGCGATGACTGAGGCTGGTAGTAAGAGCCTTGAATTTCACCCATGCTGTAAATGTTGACGACAGCTGGCGCGGCCTTTTTGACGGCCTGGCTAAAAGAAATAACGTCGTTTTGTGACTGGCGGAAAGAGTTGCTTTGTCCCCAAAGGGGTTGAGTCAGTAAAACAATGGCGGCAACGACAAGACCTAAACCAACCGATTGAAACAAAAACCGTACTATTGGAGACACGCGTTACTCGCTTTTTATATTTATTATTAGGTGGCATCAGCATAGCACTGATGCCACTGAAATGTCACAACCTCAGTTTGCGTTACGCAGTACAATAAAGAGTGAACTGTCGCCACGCTTAACGTTGAGGGCTATGACCCCTTGCTTGTCTTCTATTGCTGCTCTTAGGTCTGCCACACTAGTGACTCGTTTGCGGTTAACACCTTGAATAATATCACCTTCCTCAAGACCTATGCGGGCAGCGGGTGAACGCTCCTCGAGCTCGGTTATTTCAATGCCCTGCTGACCACTAGCCACCGCAAGGGTTGCTCCCTCAAGGGCGGGGTGTATGGCGGCAGCAGTAACAGCGGTATCTTGCGAGCCTAAGGTGACATCAACGGTCATCTCTTCGCTGTCGCGGATAATACCAAGCTCTATGTCCTGACCAGAACCAATGGATCCGACTAAGGCGCCTAACTCAGAGAATGAGCGAATGGCCTGACCGTTGACTTCAATAATAACGTCACCGGACTCAATACCAGCCTCTGCTGCGGCGCTACCCGGAATTACTTGAGACACAAAAGCGCCCCGGTTAACAGGAATATTCAGCGCCTGCGCAACATCGTGAGTGAGGTCGTTACCGCGTACGCCAAGCACCCCTCGACGCACTTCACCGAATTCAATAAGTTGTTGAACCAGGTTATTCATCATGTCTGAAGGAATAGCAAAGCCAATACCTATATTGCCTCCATTCGGTCCTAAAATAGCGGTGTTAATTCCTATCAGCTTACCGTCTAATGTCACCAGGGCGCCGCCAGAGTTACCGCTGTTAATAGCAGCGTCGGTTTGAATGAAGTTTTCTAACTCTTCAATGCCTAAACCACCGCGACCTAACGCACTGACAATACCTGAAGTGACGGTTTGGCCTAATCCAAATGGATTACCGATAGCGACAACAAAGTCTCCAACACGAAGTTCTGATGACTTGCCCAGTTCAATTTCGCTGAGACCTTCAGCGTTTTCGATTTTTAATAACGCAACGTCTGAACGCTCATCGGTACCTATCACCTTAGCATCCAATTCGCGGCCGTCTTTTAAAGTCACCAAAATCTCTGTTGCGTCATCAATAACGTGATTGTTAGTGACAACGTAGCCGTTCTCGGCATCAATAATGACGCCTGAGCCTAGTCCTTGAAAAGGGTGCTCGCGAACTTGTTCACGTGGTGCGTTGGGACCGAAGAAAAAGCGCAAGGCATCGGGCAGGCGCTGTCTTACTTCGCGTTTACCTTTTACGGAAATATTAACAACGGCAGGTGTGACTTCTTCAAGCATGGGAGCAAGTGTTGGCTGCTCGTCATTTTTACCGAAAAATGGAATACCTGCACTTACGGGAGAGCTCAAGGTTGCCGATGTAACAATAACAAAAGCACTGAATAAGGCTAAGACTCGTTTCATGATTAGAGTAACTCCTTAAATAATCACCAACAAACGGTTCGTGTTTATGACCGCTTGTCAGTGATATGAGTTCACTCTAAAAATGTTTCAAGATATGTTGGACGTATCTTTTTTGTCGGACTCACGGCGATCATCAGAGAAAAGACCGCTTGAACCTTCCGTATAGTCACGCGGAATTTGTTCAGCCTCACGGCCATCTCGACCTGAGCGGTGATCTTGATTTAATGAGTTAGCAACCCGTAATTGCTTAATGGTATCTTCCGAGAAGAAGGGAAGGTCACCTTGAGAACCTGGCTGTTGGAGAAGTTCCGCGCTCTGATTCAGGTAGCTTTGCAACTTCTGCTGAGTGTCAGACAGTTGCTCCATCATTGCGTTAGCGGTAGCAAAATGTTCCGCAACTTCACGCTGGTACTCGCTCAACTGCTGCTGACTTTTCTCTACTTGCTCTTCAAGGTTGCCGGACTGGCCGTTTGTTTGAGTATAACGTGCAACAAAAAAGCCGATAATGGCTCCTGCTATCACTAATAAAACCCCAATAATCCAGCTCATAATTGACTCCTCAGCAAATGGCGACAGCTTTTCTTGATTGCTGCAAAACGCCTTCATGATAACATATTATTTATTAGGATAATCGCAACTGAGGTGAAGTGGTAGTGCCGCAACAGCAAATGTCGCCAATTGATCGTTATCGTTATGACATTGAGCACAATGGTTTTTCAGAGGATGCGGCGCAGCTTAACGCTGTCGAGCATTTACAAAGACTTTACGAAGAACTCATTGCCTGGAATAACTATCAGCAGCTTCCAGCACTTAAACGCTGGTTATCAAAAGCTCCTGTTAAACCTAAGGGACTGTATTTCTGGGGCGGTGTCGGGCGTGGCAAAACCTATTTGGTGGATACTTTTTTTGAAAGTTTACCAATTGATGCGAAGTGGCGTATTCATTTTCATCGATTTATGCACCGCGTTCACAATGAGTTAAAGCAATTAGACCAGAAAAGCGATCCCCTAAAAATTATTGCCGATAAAATTGCAGACGAAACTCAAATTGTTTGTTTTGATGAGTTCTTTGTACAGGACATTACTGACGCAATGCTGCTCGGAACGTTATTTGAATATTTGTTCGAGCGAGGAGTAATTTTAGTCGCAACGTCAAATATTGTCCCAGATGATCTCTATAAAAACGGCCTGCAAAGGGCCCGCTTTATTCCGGCAATAAAACTGATAAAGGCCAACTGTGAGGTAGTGAATGTCGATAGCGGTATTGACTATCGCCTGCGTACACTGACACAAGCCGAGATTTTCCACTCGCCGTTAGACCCTCAAGCCGATGAAAACTTGTGGCAGTACTTTAAAGATTTAGCACCAGAGTGTCGTGACCAGTATGAATCTGACAGCATTGACATTGAAGGTCGAAAAATTGCCGTGAGGGCCGAATGTGATGACGTTGTTTTCTTTGACTTCAGAGATATCTGTAAAACGGCCCGCAGCCAAAATGACTATATGGAAATAGCGCAGCTTTATCATGCCGTTTTAGTCAGCAATGTCGAGCAAATGGGGGCAGGTAAAGACGATATTGCTCGACGCTTTATCGCGTTAGTGGATGAATTTTATGAACGCAAAGTGAAGCTTATTTTGTCTGCGGAAGTACCCATCGAGTCCCTTTATACCGAAGGGCAGCTGAGTTTTGAGTTCCGCCGCTGCGTGAGTCGCTTGCAGGAAATGCAAAGCCGTGAATATTTAGCGATGGAACACAAAGCATAAATTTCAAAAAATGCGTGATCTTTGACCGCATTTTTCCTATAATCCGCGCAGCCCACGTTACAGTCCATTACGTTAACTTCGGTTGAGTAATGGTTGCAGCAAGTAAACTAATGATTTTATTCATTATTTTATTGTTGTGATTCGCGGGGAAGCCCGGAATTACTGTCCGTGAACTTTTAAAATGTAGGTTTTATACAATGAAAACATTTGTAGCCAAGCCAGAAACGGTAAAACGCGACTGGTACGTAGTAGACGCTGAAGGCAAAACTTTAGGTCGTTTAGCTACTGAAATCGCTCGTCGTTTACGCGGCAAGCATAAGCCTGAGTACACGCCTCACGTTGATACCGGCGACTACATCGTCGTCATTAACGCTGAGAAAGTTGCCGTTACCGGTAACAAAGCTCAGGACAAGATGTACTACTCGCACACTGGATTTCCGGGTGGTATCAAATCAATCAGCTTTGAAAAACTGATTGCTAAGAAACCAGAGATGGTCATTCAGAAAGCGGTGAAAGGTATGTTACCCCGTGGTCCATTGGGTCGTGCCATGTTCCGTAAACTGAAAGTGTACGCAGGTACTGAGCATAACCATATTGCTCAACAACCTAAACAACTGGATATATAATACGGAGCAAGAACACTATGGCAGATAATCAATACTACGGTACTGGTCGTCGCAAAAACTCCACGGCTCGCGTATTTTTGCGTCCTGGTAGCGGCAACATCAAAATTAACAACCGTGAACTCAACGAATACTTCGGTCGTGAAACGGCTCAAATGGTTGTTCGTCAGCCGTTAGAGTTAGTTGAAATGACTGAAAAGTTTGACTTGTACATCACTGTAAATGGTGGTGGTACTACGGGTCAGGCTGGTGCAATTCGTCACGGTATTACCCGTGCATTAATGCAGTACGACGAAGCTCTACGTAGTCCGCTACGTAAAGAAGGTTACGTTACTCGTGACGCTCGTCAGGTTGAACGTAAGAAAATCGGCTTGCATAAAGCACGTAAACGTCCACAGTTCTCGAAGCGTTAATTCGCTTTTTGTGTGGTGTCAAAAACCCGGCTTCGGCTGGGTTTTTTTATGCCTATTCCAATAGAGTTATACCTCAGTTCTCGACGCATTACTCTTGTAAAAAGTGTGTCTTTTCTTTATTATCTCAAAGCATTTTCTGTGATCCGCTAAAGCGGACAAAAGCAGCAGCTAATTCCGACTTCGCGGCAATGAACCGTGAAGCGTCCAAAACTGGAGAATAGATGGATGAGCAATGCGCCTGTAGATAAAGGTCGCCGTCGTTTTTTGACTGTCGCAACCTCAGTGGTTGGCGGCGCTGGTGCGGTGGGTGTCGCCGTTCCTTTCATAGCGTCGTGGAACCCGAGTGCGAAAGCGAAAAACGCGGGCGCACCTGTAGAAGTGAATATTCGTAAAGCTGAGCCGGGTCAGCTAATTCGTGTGAAGTGGCGTGGTAAACCTGTATGGGTTGTTCGCCGCACACCTGAAATGCTCGATGGGCTGTCCAAAATTGAAGACAACCTTCGCGACCCAAATTCAGAAGAGCCACAACAGCCTCCTTACGCACAGAATAAATACCGTTCAATAAAAGAAGAGTTCTTTGTTGCGGTCGGTATTTGTACTCACCTTGGCTGTTCTCCATCTTATCTGCCGAGCGGAATGGGCGAACACGTAGAAGGCGTGGAATCCGGCTTTTTCTGCCCATGCCACGGCTCTAAGTTTGATATCGCTGGACGTGTATTCGAGAGCGTTCCTGCACCATTAAACTTGGTTGTACCGCCGCATTACTTTGTCGACGAGAACACCATCTTGGTGGGTGAAGATAAGGGGCAAGCATAATGTTTAAGCGATTCGTAGAGTGGATGGATGCTCGCATCCCGATGACAAAAACTTGGAACATCCACCTGGCGCAGTACCCAGCTCCAAAAAACTTCAATATGTGGTATGTATTTGGTTTTTTGGCGACGATAGTTCTTATTAACCAAATACTGACTGGTGTTTGGCTGACCATGAATTACGTGCCAAGTGCTGAAGGTGCTTTTGCGTCAGTTGAATACATTATGCGTGACGTCGAATACGGTTGGTTATTGCGTTACATGCATTCAACCGGTGCTTCCGCATTCTTTGTCGTGGTCTATCTGCACATGTTCCGCGGCATGATGTACGGTTCTTACCAGAAGCCACGTGAGCTTATCTGGCTGTTCGGTATGTTTATCTTCTTGGTGCTAATGGCGGAAGCCTTCATGGGCTACTTGCTGCCTTGGGGACAAATGTCCTACTGGGGCGCACAGGTAATCATTTCATTGTTTGGTGCTATTCCGGTTATTGGTGATGACCTGACATTATGGATTCGTGGTGACTACGTTATTTCCGGCGCAACCCTGAACCGATTCTTTGCACTGCACGTTATAGCCTTGCCTTTAGTGTTGGTTATTTTGGTGTTTTTACACATTGTTGCGCTGCACGAGGTTGGTTCGAACAACCCCGACGGTGTTGATACCAAAAAGCCAAAAGGCACAGTGCCAGATGAAGAAAAGCCGAAGTTCAAATTTCACGAGCGCTTTACAAGCAAAAAAGACATTGTCGACTCAATACCGTTCTTTCCTTATTACATTATTAAAGATATGTTCGGTTTCGGTGTGTTTCTGTTTGTTTTCTGCTACGTCATTTTCTTTAATCCGGAAATGGGCGGATTTTTCCTGGAGCCACCAAACTTTGAGCCAGCGAACCCTCTGAAGACACCAGAGCATATTGCGCCTGTTTGGTATTTCACTCCGTTCTACGCAATTTTGCGTGCGGTACCCGACAAGTTATTCGGCGTTATTTTAATGTTCGCAGCGATTGTTTTCCTGGCGCTGTTGCCATGGATAGATCGTGGTAAAGTTCGCTCAATTCGCTTCCGTAGCGTATTGCACAAACTGAACTTAACCGTATTTGCGATTAGCTTCATTGTGCTTGGCTATTTAGGTACTCAGCCAGCGACGCCTGTAGCGACTATTTTTGCGCAAATATTTACGTTCCTATACTTCGCTTTCTTCGGGTTACTGTGGTTTTACAGTAAACGTGAGAAGACGAAACCGGTTCCAGAAAGGGTGACGTCGAAATGAAAAAATTGTTAATCGCTCTTATGACTTTGGTCCCGTCGCTGGTTTTCGCGGCGGGTCCAACCGTACCTTTGGACGAAGCTGAGGTTGACCTGCACGATAAAGCATCACTGCAACGTGGCGCACAGTTATACATGAACTACTGCTTGGGTTGTCACCAATTGCAGTATCATCGTTATAACCGAACCTTTGAAGATCTTGGCATTCCACAGGAGCTGGGTGAAGAAAACCTGCAGTTTACTGGTCAAAAAGCGGGTGATCGTATTACCAATAATATGAGCACCGAAGCAGCATCTAACTGGTTCGGCACTGCAGCACCGGATTTAACCAACGTGGCTCGTGTACGTGGAGCGGATTGGATATATACGTATCTGCGTTCGTTCTATACAGACGACAGCCGTCCGTTTGGTGTGAATAATGCCGTGTTCCCGAATGTGGGCATGCCGCACGTATTGCAAGAGCTTCAAGGTGTACCGGAGAAAACATACGAAGAACGTATGATCGACGGGAAGATGAAGGACGTTTATGTAGGAATTAAAACCGATGGTAGCGGTCGCTTATCAGAGAGCGAATATGATCAGGCGGCGCTTGATTTGACCTCGTTCCTGGTTTACATGGGCGAGCCAATGCTATTAGAGCAACGTCGTATTGGATGGTTTGTATTCGGATTCCTACTTATATTTACGCTTTTAGCCTGGTTCTTGAAAAAAGAGTTTTGGAAAGATCTTAAGTAATTAGGTCTGTTTGTCCGCAAAAGCGGAGTTTAAAAGGGTGGCTTGCCACCCTTTTGCCGTTGATATTATCTGGAGAAAGGAATGGCTGTAACAGCAAATAAACGCTCAGTAATGACGTTATATTCAGGAAAAGATGATTTAAAAAGTCATCAGGTGCGTTTGGTTTTAGCTGAAAAAGGTGTCGGTGTTGAAATCACATTCGTGACGGAAGACTACACCCCGGAAGATCTATTGCAGCTTAACCCTTATCCTGAAGCGGCACCAACGCTTGTTGACCGTGACTTAGTGCTATATAACGCACAAATCATCATGGAGTATTTGGATGAGCGTTTCCCACATCCGCCGCTTATGCCTGTTTATCCTGTCGCACGAGGCACTAGCCGCTTAATGATGTACCGTATCGAGAGAGATTGGTACTCGTTGGCAGATAAAATTGCCAAAGGCGACGCACAAGCGAAACAGGAATTGAAAGAAGGCATTCTCTCTTTGGCGCCTGTTTTTGCCGATGCGCCTTATTTCATGAGTGAAGAGTTTAGCTTGGTTGATTGCTACCTGGCACCGCTACTTTGGCGTTTACCAGCTTATGGTATTGAGTTAGACGGTCAGGGCGCAAAAGAGATTAAGCAATATATGGTTCGTTTATTCGAACGGAAGACTTTCCAGGACTCGTTAACCGAAGCTGAAAGAGAACTTGCACGCGGCTAATTAATGCCTAATCGCTTCAAAGGTGGAGGAAGTAATGATGACACCTAAACGTCCCTATTTACTGCGAGCACTCTATGAGTGGATCGTTGACAACGAGCTCACTCCTCATTTGGTGGTTGATGCAACCATAGTAGGTACCGTCGTCCCTCAGAACTTTGTCAGCGATGGCCAGATTGTTCTCAACATATCACCATCGGCTGTACAAGGGCTGCAGTTAGCCGACGCTGAAGTCAGGTTTAATGCTCGCTTTGGTGGCAAACCAATGCAGGTTGTTGTTCCTATGACAGCTGCATTGGCTATTTATGCTCGTGAAAATGGTGCTGGAGCCATGTTCGAAGCGGAACCAGAGCTTGATAAGATGCCTGACCTTGATGATGAAGCCGAAGAGTCAAACAGTGCTTCAAAAGAGGGCGGTGAGAGCACTTCAGATAAGCCGAAAAAACGCGGCCATCTTAAAGTCGTCAAATAGTGTAAGCTAAGGCATTAACCTTTAATCGTTAATGCCTTGATGACTCTCTCGACACCGTCAACATTTCTGGCAATGTCGATAGCCGCATTTGCTTGTTGTTGAGTGACATTTCCTAACAAGAAAACTTCACCATTTTCTGTAACTACTTTAATGCTAGTAGCTGGCACAGCATCATTGCTGGCGAATTTAAGTTTTATCTTGCTGGTTATCCAGCTGTCCCCAGCTAAAACCCCTGGGCTAGCCTTAGAGCCAATACGGATCTGATTAAATATATTATTAATGCCATTGGTATCGCGAATAGTGTCTTCTGCGAGGCGCTTTAGCGCTTCTGTTGGAGCTTGTCCTATAAGAAGCACATTGTTGTTGTAGCTAACTGCAATGACGCGAGCTTCGTTAAGCTTTTTCTGATTGCCTAATTTGGCGTTAGCTTTCATTTCAATGGTTTGATCATCGATTTGCGTGCCGATAGTGCGAGGGTCGCTGGCGGAGCTAACGCCCACGGCAGCAGCTCCCACTGCTACGGCCGCACAGCCCTGAAGAAACGCTAAACAAAGCGCTGTTACAATGAGAATATGACGACTTTGGTTCATCATTTTAATGCTCCTCAGGAAAAATAGTCGATTCAATTTGCTCGCACAGGCTGTGCAGTATAAATAATTGTGTTTCCAGCACTCGGGCTGCATTTAAACTGGGCACTCGCAATTCAACGTCATTTGGCCCCAGCAAGCCCGACACTAGCTCATTTCCTTCACTGGTCAGTGCGATAATAATCATTTCCCGGCTAATTGCGCTTTCCATTACACCCGTCAGTTGATCAGAGTCTCTATCCGCAATAACGAGCAAGATATCGCCGGACTGGCCGAGTGCCGCAAGCTGTTTTTTGGGGCTCGATGTCAGACTTATTACCGGAAAAGGCGGACGCTCTAATTTCATGCCTTCCGTCATTAGGTGGACAAAATGACCAGCCAGTGAGCTACTTGTGTCCGTTCCGGAAATAAAAACACGCTGACCGTTCAGAAGATGTCCAACGAGTAGCTCAACGGTTGCCAGCATGTCCTCAGAGAGGCTTTCGACAGCCGATATTTGGGTTTGAATGCTCTGTGTAAAAAGCGCTTTAATAGACTCGTCAGTCATCATTATTAAAAGGCGTCCTTAATCCATTCTATGTTAAGCGAACCTCCGCTAATGCCAATAACATCAAATCTTATTGCTGCGGTATGTTCATCTATATTATGAGTCATTAAATAATGGCGCGCAGTATAGCGAATTCTACGACATTGTTGGGGCGTTATTTGTTCCAGTATTGACGCAAACTTTTCATTTGCACGATACTTTACTTCTACAAATATCCAAACGTCTTTATCTCTGGCTATTAGGTCGACCTCTCCACCGTCAATACGATAATTCCGCTCGACAATGCTAATCTGATGCTTGGCCAGAAACTCGGACGCTATGGACTCCGCTTTATTACCGGTTGTTTTTTCCTGCATTGGGCTGCTCCTCTAGCACGGTGATACTCCCGTTTTTAAATGCAGCCCATTGTAACTGTCTATTCACGACTTGGTTTTCTACACTCAGAACGCCACTTAAACCTTTCCAGTGTGTTCCTGGCATACGTTGCATTATGGGTAAACGTTGTAACAAGTCGACGCTATCGTAACCCATAGCGGCTAAACGAGCTTGTGAGAGCTCCCACCCTGAACGAGCGTCAAGCCATTGGTTTAGCAAAACATTTTGGCCGCCGTTCTGGACTAACCAAGGTGTTTCAGAAAATATAAGACCGTTGAGATCGTTGTCGCCAAGTTGATTCGTAAGCTCGTGTGCAGACGAGGTTCCATAAACAGGAATACGTTCAGCAAAAGGTGAAATGCTGACATCAATAAAGGGTTTTAACAGACGAACTTGTTGGAGGTTTCCGGGCAAATAAATACCACTTATATCACGCCGGCTACGCTCTTGCTCATCAACGATGATTTTGCCTGCAGCAATTTTTACTGCCCGAATTCGCTCTTTACTGCCCACGAGTCCCAACGATGCTTCCACCGCCGACTTCATGTCGTCCCTTTGGCTGAATAAGCTCACCGAAGGCTCGTTAATACCTGACCAGCTTTCTTTATAGCGCTCAACCATGCGTTGCGAACCAGGGGTATTCGCTGCCAAAACCAGCGGACGCTTCGTTCGGCTCGATGCAGAGCTCATAAACTCAGACGCTTGCTCTGCTTCTGTTTCAGGGTTTAGCGCAAAGAAAATGGAGTGGCTATTTGCCGTCGCCTCTGAGGTATCTGCATCAATTTGGTTAAGAAAGACCTGAGGAGTATTTAAACTTGTCTGTCGAACCCATTCGGTAACAGAGCCTTTTAACAGAGGACCAATAACTCCCGCTGGCTTTAACTCTTCTAGCTTGGACTGCTGTTCTTCGAAGCTTAGCTGGTGAGTATCGATAAAAACCAGCTCATAGCTCTTGGTTTCACTAACTTTGGCAATAATGCCGTCACGCACCGCTAGACCCTGCGCTTCGTATTGACCGGATAATGGCAGTAAAACAGCAATGATTGTATTTGTACTTTTGTCGACTTCATTGCTTTGGCTATCGGAGCTAACCCAGGAGTTGACGAGTTCACGCGCAGGGTGATTCGGAAAACTGTTTTGCCAATTGTCGAACAACGCTGAAAAAGCGCTTGGTGACGTCATTGCCTGATGATGGTTATCGATTAGGCGCCACCAACCGGCTAAAACGAGATCTCTAGGGCGTTCCGCTGGCAACTGCGATTGTGTCACCTGACTGGCTGTTTGCCATAATGCATTAGGCGATGGTTCGTCGGAGTAGCGTTGAGCTTCTACTTGCCACGCCAGTGCCTGCCAATACTGATGCCGTTCTCCAGCAGCAAAGGCAAGTAATTCCAGAGTTAGGCGTTTATATTCTTTTTGAGTGAACTGCTCAGGTAGCCCTTCTAGCGTTTTGTAAACTTGAGGCCACTGTTGATTGTGTGCATACCAACGGCCTTTGGCCAGTCGGAAATAACGGTTAGCGTCATTAGTCAGCTGGTTTTTGTCCAGGCGCGCAAGTATCGCTGCCGATTTCTGCCATTCTTTCTCGTCCTGAAGAGTCAGCGCCGCCTGCACTAATGCTGAGTTCTTGGCGATATCATTGGGGGCCTGCCATGCTTCTTCCAGCCAGTCAGCAGAGCTTTTTGCGTCTTCTAAATCGAGCGTCTGCTGCTGAACATCCGGTCGCTCTTGTGGCGTTTGGGTGCGTTTTGGCGCTGACGTACATTGTGTCAGAGCAAAGCAGGCAATAATGGCGATAAAAACAAAACGATACGCTTTAAACACAGTAAGATTCCGCATTGACGACTATTCGGTGATACTATAAACCGCATTGAACATGGACACAAACGAAGGCGCTTTTATGTCGGAACCAGGCACCCTTTATATAGTACCTACGCCAATTGGAAACCTCTCGGATATTACCGAACGAGCACTCACGGTGTTTAAGGAAGTGGACGCAATTGCAGCGGAAGACACACGTCATACTCGTAAATTACTGGAACATTATGGCGTACAGGTTCCTGTCTTTGCATTTCACGATCACAATGAAAAAGCAAAAGCTGAACAACTGATTGAGCGGGTGATAAATGGTGAGTCGATAGCTTTGGTTTCTGATGCGGGCACGCCGTTAATTAGTGATCCGGGCTATGCGCTGGTAAGTTTGTGTCGGAAACAGAATGTGAAAGTCACTTCGTTGCCAGGAGCTTGTGCGCTGACAGTGGCGCTTTCAGGGGCTGGTTTGCCGACCGACAGTTTTCAATTCGAGGGCTTTTTACCGTCTAAGCCGGCACAACGTCGAGCAAAGCTGGAGAGCTTGGTGAACACACCGCGTACTTTAGTGTTTTATGAAAGTCCACACCGAATACTGCACACTCTGGAAGCGATGGCGGATATTTTCGAGGACGAGCGGCAAGTGGTGTTAGCGCGCGAGCTTACCAAACAATTCGAGACTTATTTAACAGGCTCGGCTGGGGAGCTCATAACACGCTTAAACGAGGATCCAAACCAGCAGCGCGGAGAAATGGTTCTGTTGGTTGAGCCGTTTCAGGCATCTAAGGACACCTCTGGTCCAGGTGAAGATGCGAAACGCACGTTGCAAATACTGCTTGAAGAACTGCCTTTGAAAAAAGCGGCGGCTTTAAGTGCGAAGCTTCATGGTGAGCGAAAAAATGAATTGTACCAGTGGGCGTTAAGTCAGAAAAACAACGATTGAGTTAGTGCGCCACACAGCGTAGAATCCGTCGCCGGAGAGTTGGCCAGACAATCGCTGCCTGTTTACAGGGGGAGGAAAGTCCGGGCTCCATAGGGCAGGGTGCCAGATAACGTCTGGGCGGCGTAAGCCGACGACTAGTGCAACAGAGAGCAAACCGCCGATGGCTGCTTGCAGCACAGGTAAGGGTGAAAGGGTGCGGTAAGAGCGCACCGCGCGGCTGGTAACAGTTCGCGGCACGGTAAACTCCACCCGGAGCAAGGTCAAATAGGGGTTCATTGGCGCGGCCCGCGTTGAACCCGGGTAGACTGCTTGAGGATCAGGGCAACCTGATCACTAGATGAATGATTGTCCACGACAGAACCCGGCTTATCGGCCGACTCTCCCCTTATTTTAAAATTGCCACTGTTTTAAGAAACGTGTGAGCTCTTCAATACCCAGGCCGGGACTAATGTAGTAGCCCTGTGCAAAGTCGCATTTCTGGTGTTGGAGAAACTCCCATTGCTCTTTGTTTTCAACGCCTTCGGCAATCACATCAATATCTAATGCGCGGGCCACTCGCAGCAATGCCTCAGTCAAGGCAACTTGTATTCTATCGCCAGGTGCGTGGTTCAGAAAGCTCCGATCAATTTTCAGGTAATCAACCGGGTAACGCTGAAGGTAATTGATACTGGAGTAGCCAGTCCCAAAGTCATCAATCGCAATTTTAACGCCGTTTGAACGCAAGTAATGCAGAATGTGAATCTGTCGCTGTTTATTGCTCATTAGCAGTGACTCAGTAATTTCAAAGGTCACTTTGTCCGCCGGTAACTGGTGCTGACTAATACATTCAAGCCATTGTTTGGCGGCATTTAAATCATTAAGCTCCCGTTCGGAGCGGTTAATGGACAAGCCTATATGAATGTCGTTGCTCTGCAGTAAATTCCAATCAGCGCAGGCTTGCTCTAAAACAAACTGACCAAGTTCGTGTATTAAACCGGTACTTTCGGCAACCGGGATAAATTCCGCAGGGGATATGACATTACCGTTGTCGTCTGTCCATCGCAGCAGAGCTTCACACTTTTCAACTTTGCCGTTACTAAAATTAACGATAGGCTGATACACCAAACGAAACTCATGGTTTTTCAGCCCTGCTCGCATACGGTTATGTATCGAGCTCTGGTGCTCCGAACGCCTGCGAAGCTCTTCATTGAAGAAGTAGTGCGTGCGTCGCCCAGCTTCTTTCGCTGCATACATCGCCAAATCGGCATTTTTAAGTAACTGCTCGGTAGTCAGGCCATCGTCTGGGTAAAGTGCAACGCCGATACTGCATGAGGTTTGCACTTGGCTATGACTTAACGCAAAGGGTTTATTCAACGCGTTATTTAGTTTCAGAGCTAATTGGTCAATAACGTCTTTTGATTTCAGCCGGTTAATGACAACAACAAACTCGTCGCCGCCCAAACGAGCGATAAAGTCTTCCGGCCTAAGCTCTTTTCTTAAACGTGAGCCCGCCACCTTTAATAACTCATCACCAGAGTCATGCCCGAGGCTGTCATTCACCTCTTTGAAGTGATCTAAGTCGATAAATAGAATTGCGAAATGATTGTATTTAGCCGCTTTGTCCGTTAAACGGTTGAGGTGTCTAATAAAGGAGCGTCGATTATGCAACTGTGTGAGTGAGTCAAAGCTGGCTTGTTCATCAATAATGGTAAGGGCTTTGCGCAGTCGCATTTGCGTATAAAAAAGGTAATACATAAAGGCATTCATTAAGGCTGCCAATATGAGACCAAAAACGACAATGCTCCAGTAGACGAAACCTTTGGGGACCCAATTTCCATCAACCGGCGCTGTTGCCAGTAGCCACTGCCCAGCGGAAAGTGAGACGTCGCTAGAGACATGATCTTTCTTCCAAACAGACGGATCGCCGAATTGAAATTCCCGGTCGCCGACCGTATTGAGTTTAGCTAATGCTGTTGCGTAAACTCCTTGCTCAGAGCTTAAGCCACTGTTAGCCATAAGCTCATCAATTTGAATAACAACTGCAATGACACCCCATAAGTCGTTTTCTAAAACAACGGGCGCTCGCGCAATTAAAGCTAAACCGCCTTGTACTAACTCGACGGGGCCATCTATAACAACGTCGCCGTTTGTAATGGCCTTTTGTACGCCCTCAAGCTGGGCTTGCGACTCTCTGTAATTAAAACCAAGAGCTTGTTCGTTCCCCTTCAATGGGTGCACAAATTGAATAACCAGGTCAGGTGCTAAGGCAACATGGCGGATGGGGACATCTTGGGTGATTAACTCGGTCATCAACGCGTTAAACCGAGCATTAGAAATATTGGGAGACAGTTTAATTTCAGCTCGCAAAGCGCGCACAGTGACTAAGGAGGAATTCAGTTGTCCCTCTAACGCAGCACGCAATTTACCAAGGCGCTCGGTTGCTGTGCGCTTTCGGGCTTCTACGGTTTGAGCGTGTTGGTTTTCGGCAAACCAAATAACACCGGTACAGGCAACAGCAAAGCTAAAAATAATGAAAAGCCAAAAACGCTTCATGCGCGAATTCACCTCAAATGTGACTCACCTGAGTATTACACAAATTAATCCCAGGCTCTAACACTGCTATTTCATACGTTTCTTCAATAGCTTAGTTGTTATCGGCCAGAAACCCTGACAAATAGAACGGTTTTTTTCTTGACAGTGGCAAACAGTGGAACCTAGACTGTAACATTGTGGGGATTTGTGGATAATAGTGGATCTTAATGATCAGGTGGGATCATGTTCCGAGGAGCAACAACACTCAGTCTTGACAGCAAAGGGCGCTTAGCAATCCCAGCTAAGTATCGCCAAGCCTTGTCTTTAGACTGTGAAGGGAAAATGGTATGCACGATTGATATTAAACAACCGTGCCTGTTGTTGTACCCGCTTCCCGAGTGGCAAATCATTGAGCAGAAACTCACCCGTTTATCGAGTATGAACCCCGCAGAACGCCGCTTGCAGCGGTTGTTACTCGGCCATGCAGACGACTGTGAAATGGATAAAAACGGTCGTTTACTGATATCAGCACCTTTAAGACAACATGCAGGGCTCGAGAAGAAGCTTATGTTGGTTGGTCAGCTGAACAAATTTGAACTGTGGGATGAAGACGCTTGGCATGACCAAGTGGCTCAGGATATGGACGTTGAGCGCGAGGGCGACTTCACCCTAAACGAAAGACTGGAAGACTTCTCTCTATAATGATAACAACGTCACCGCAACACGTTTCGGTGCTACTGGAAGAGTCCATCAACGCTTTAGTGACTGATACAGCAGGCACCTATATTGACGCCACATTTGGACGTGGTGGTCACACGCGTGCGTTGTTAGAAAAGCTAGGCAATGACGCTCAGGTTATTGCGTTAGACCAAGACCCACAAGCTATTGAAGCCGCTAAAACACTGCAAGACGACCCACGTTTTGACATTATCCACACTCCTTTCTCAAACCTGCAACAGGTACTTGAACAGCGGCAATTAACCGGAAAAGTTACCGGTATTTTATTCGACCTTGGCGTGTCGTCCCCACAACTCGATGATGCCGAGAGAGGTTTTAGCTTCATGCGCGACGGACCACTCGATATGAGAATGGATACCACGCGCGGTGAAACAGCCGCCGAATGGCTGAACCGAGCTGAAAAAGATGAGATAAGCTGGGTACTTAAAGAATACGGCGAAGAGCGTTTTGCGCGAAAAATTGCCAGCGCCATTGTTATGGATCGCGAGAAAGAGCCGTTTGTGCGCACGAAACAACTGGCGGATATGATTGCCCGTGTCAGTCCGGTAAAAGAAAAGCATAAGCACCCGGCAACGCGGACATTCCAGGCTATTCGAATTCATGTCAACAAAGAGCTGGAACAAATAGAGCAGGCGCTTGAAGCCTCTCTGTCGGCACTGAAGCAAGACGGACGTCTAGTCGTTATTAGTTTCCATAGCCTGGAAGACCGATTGGTTAAACGTTTTATTCGCAAACACAGCGAAGGCAAGCAGGTACCAGCCGGATTACCTGTTACTGATGCCGAGATAAATAAAGACAAGTCATTAGAAAAAGTGGGTAAAGCCATAAAACCAGGCAAACACGAAGTCTCACTAAACCCTCGGGCACGCAGTTCAGTGCTGCGTATAGCAAGGAGGGTTTACCATGACTAAACAACGCTATCCCAGCTTAACCAAAATGGTGCTGCAAGATTTAGTGCAGCATAAGTGGGTTGTGCTACTGGGCGTGGTGGTCGTTTTTAACGCACTAAGCATTGTTTATGTGGCTCACTTGAACCGTCAGCTGACAGCTGAACGTGATGATCTGTTGTCTTACCGCGACACGCTTGACCGCGAGTGGCGACATTTAGTGATTGAGCAGAATGCACTGACAGAGCACAGCCGGGTTGAACGTATTGCTCAACAGCAGCTTGGAATGCGTGACGTAACATCCGAAACGGAGGTTATGGTCTCATGGTAATGGCGAAGCGTAAAAAACGGACTGAACCGGCTGGTACTCGCTGGCGTTTTTATATCGCAGTGACCGTGCTGTTCGGTGTTTTCTCCGTTCTGGTTGCGCGAGCAGCTTATATACAAGTTGTTAGCCCTGAACGCTTCTCCTTGCAAGGCGATATGCGTAGTTTACGCTCTGATAGCTTGCCAGTGCAGCGAGGCAGTATTGTCGACCGTCACGGCCGCGAGCTTGCTGTTAGCGTCCCGGTAGAAACTGTCTGGGCTGACCCTAAACGTATTGATGAACATAATGCGTTGGCAGATAACCGGCGCTGGCAGGCATTGGCAGAAACCTTTCGAATGAACCGCGAAGCCTTGGTTGATAAAGTCGATGATCCAAGCAAACGCTTTGTTTATTTGCAGCGAAAAGTCACACCGTCGGAAGCGGATTACGTCAAGCAGCTAAAAATTCCGGGCGTTTATTTAAAAACAGAGTCTCGCCGTTATTACCCAACCGGTGAAATTGCTGCCCATTTAGTGGGTCTGACAAATATTGATGGTGAGGGTCAGGAAGGACTCGAGTTACTGTATGACGAACACTTGACCGGACAACCGGGCAAGCGAGTTTACCGCAAGGACGCGCAAGGGCGGGTTGTTGAGGAAATTAGCCAGACAGAGGCGCAACAACCAAAACAATTAACCTTGAGTATCGATCAGCGGATTCAGGCGACTGCCTATACAGAGCTTAAAAAAGCCGTGCGCTACAACCAGGCAACGTCTGGCTCCGCTATTGTACTCGATGTTGATACTGGTGAAATCCTGGCAATGGTCAACAGCCCGTCCTTTAACCCTAACAATCGTGCCGATTTGCAGTCATTCAGAATGCGAAATCGGGCGATTACCGACAGCTACGAGCCAGGCTCGACGGTCAAGCCTTTGGTGGTGCTGAGTGCGCTGGAAAACGGCCGTCATAAAGCCGGTGACATTATTGATACAAGTCCGGGCTGGATGCGCTTGGGCGGACGCCGCGTGAGTGACCCGCGTAACCGCGGAGAGCTTACCCTGACAGAGGTCCTTAAACACTCGTCGAATGTTGGTGTGACGAAAATGGCGCTGGACTTAGGTGTCGACTCGTTACTACAAACCTACGCGGATGCCGGCTTTGGCAGTGATACAGGAGTTGCTTTGCTTGGCGAAGGCATGGGACTTTTAAGTGATCGTCGTCGTTGGTCTGAGTTTGAAATAGCCACATTGTCCTATGGTTATGGCTTGTCTGTTACGACCCTACAGCTAGCTAAAGCTTACAGTATTATAGCCTCCGGTGGTGTGAAGCGGCCGCTGACCATATTCCGTCAAGAATCACCGCTACCAGGCGAGCAAGTCTTTAATCCTGATAATACGCTTGCCGTTATGCATATGATGGAAGAAGTTGTTCGTGACGGCACTGCAAAACAGGCTCAAGTACCGGGATACCGAATTGCCGGGAAAACCGGTACCACGCGGAAAACGAAAGCAACAGGTGGCTATGGTGATGAATATGTCGCGTTGTTTGCCGGCATTGCGCCAGTGAGCAACCCGGAAGTAGTGGTTGTTGTGACGATAAACGAGCCGGGAACGGATGACTATTACGGTGGCACCGCAGCTGCCCCCGTATTTTCGAATATCGTCGCGCAAACCATGCGCTTGTTGAACGTGCCGCCGGATAACCCGGATGACACAGAAATTCGCGCAGCAGGCTTCGGAGGTCAGCAATGAAAATGCTTTCTGAACTTCTAAATATGTTGCCTGCATCATTAAATATTCCAGATGTGACCGTCTCGGGCGTAAAACTGGATAGCCGTCAGGTCGCTAACGGTGATTTATTCATTGCAATACCCGGGTATGAAACCGATGGTCGTGCTTATATCGACGCGGCTATCGACCAAGGCGCTGTTGCGGTGATTGCTGAGTCTTCGGGCTTAGCGGTAGAGCAGCGTCGCGGTGCCGTTGTTGTCGGCTTTAGTGGGGTTCGTGAGCATTTGTCTGAAATTGCCGGAAACTTCTTCGAGCACCCGTCAAAAGGTATGACCGTTATCGGCGTTACCGGTACTAACGGCAAAACATCGGTCACTCATATTATTGCGCAACTTGCTCAACGCTTGGGTCATGAGTCAGCCGTTATTGGCACAACAGGAAGCGGCTTAATTGGGCGGCTGTTACCAGAGCGTCATACCACACCGGATGCGGTTACTATTCAGCAGCGGCTGGCTACGTTGAAAGCGGAAGGTGCTGAGTTGGTGGCTATGGAAGTGTCGTCCCATGCGTTAGTGCAGCGCCGGGTAGACGCCCTTCAATTTGCAGCCGCCGCTATTACCAATATTAGTCGTGACCATTTGGATTACCACGGCACGATGGATAATTATGTTGCTGCAAAACAACGCCTATTTACAGATTTTGGTGTCCAACACCGAATTGTGAATGCCGACGATATGATATTAGCGAACTGGTACAAAGAACATGGTGCCGAACTGTGGGTGACATTAAACGATTCATCGTTAGAGCCAAGCCTAAAAGCCTCAGGACTGCAATTCCATGAAGAGGGTTCGGCATTCGAGTTGAGCTGGCAGGGACAGTCTTACGCAATAGAAACGCCGCTATTAGGGCGCTTCAATATCTACAACGTGTTAACTGCGATAGCGACGCTGCTCGCTCTAGGCTACAAGCTGAGTGACTTAGCCAATGCCTGCAAGCTGTTAATGCCAGTGCCGGGTCGTATGGAGGCTTTCCACAATCAGCATTCGCCATTGGTTGTCGTTGATTACGCTCACACACCGGACGCTTTGGACCAAGTGCTAAGAGCGCTGCGACTGCATTGCAAAGGCAAACTATGGTGTGTGTTTGGATGTGGCGGAGACAGAGACCGGGGCAAACGCCCGCAAATGGGGAAAGTCGCGGCGGATTCAGCCGATGTTGTCGTTGTTACCGACGACAACCCGCGTACAGAACCCAGTGAACAGATTATTGATGACATTCTTGCCGGCATTGCAGAAAAGGACAAAGTGAAAGTATGGCCGGGTCGCCGGGAAGCCGTGATTCGGGCCATGCAAGAAGCCCAGCAGGATGATGTCGTACTTCTGGCTGGCAAGGGGCATGAAGATTATCAAGTAATAGGCACACAGCGTGTTGATTACAACGAACGAGCGGTTGTCAGCGACTGGCTGCAAGGAGACTGCGCATGATTTCTGTAACCTTAACCTGGATAGCAGAGAAAGTCGGTGGGCGTCTTGTCGGTGAAGACAAAACAATCAGTAAGGTATCAACGGATACGCGTGACGACTTAACCGGGGCGTTATTTATTGCGTTAAAGGGGCCTAATTTCGATGCGCATCGATTTACCGAGCAAGCCCGAAAAGGCGGTGCTGAAGCCTTGCTTGTTGAGAAGCCGCAACAAACCGAATTAAGCCAAATTGTCGTTGAAAATACGCGCTATGCACTGGGGCTGCTCGGTGCGGCAGTGAAAGCAGAAGTGGCTCCGAAAACCGTTGCTATTACCGGTAGTAACGGAAAAACCACCGTTAAAGAAATGCTGTCTTCCATTCTGTCGCTTAAGGACAGTACTCTGGCGACGGCCGGTAATTTCAATAATGACATTGGCGTGCCGCTGACATTGTTACGCCTAGAAAGACAACATAAATACGCGGTTATTGAGTTAGGTGCGAATCACCCTGGGGAGATTGGCTACACCACTAACTTAACTAAGCCTGACGTAGCAATACTGAATAATGTCAGCGCTGCGCATGTTGAAGGTTTTGGCAGTGTGCACGGTGTTGCGCGCGCTAAAACTGAGATTTTCCGTGGTCTGGGGAGCCAGGGAGTGGCGATTACCCCACTTGAGTCTAATTACAGTTCGAGCTGGGAGTCAGTGTGTGCTAACTACCACTGGCAGACGTTCGGTTTATCTGAGCAAGCTGATGTGTATGCAACAGACATTCAACTCAACGATGAAGGCAACCCAACCTTTTCCTTACATATTGACGGCCAAGTCGAGGCAGTGACTTTACAGTTAAGTGGCCGCCACAATGTACTTAATGCGCTGTCAGCCTCAGCAGCGGCTTATCAGCTAGGCGTCTCTCTGGCTGACATTATTAGCGGCTTAGAGCAGGTAACACCGGCTAAAGGTCGCCTAACCACCATCAAAGTTAGTGAGCACTTACGTATTATTGACGACACCTATAATGCGAGCGTTGCCTCAACAAAAGCTGCGCTGGATTTACTGGGTAGCTACAGTGGTTATCGAATTTTTGTCCTGGGCGACATGGGAGAGCTTGGGGCTGATGCCCGCGCTTATCATGAAGAAATAGGCGAGCATGCTATAGGTACGGGCATTGATAATTTATACAGCCTGGGCGTACTCAGCCAAAGCGCGAGTGAAGTGTTTAATGGTCACGGAGGCAAGCATTTCAGTCAACTGGATGCCCTAGTGCAGGCGATTTTACAAAGACTTACAGAACAACAGGGTAAGCAGCCGGTCACAGTGCTGGTTAAAGGCTCACGGTCTGCGCACATGGAGCGCGTCGTAGCGGCGTTGCAAAGCGCTGTAGAGAGCCACAGCAGTATAGGGGATAAACACGCATGTTAGTTTGGTTGGCTGAGTACCTAATGCAATTTGAAAGCGCGTTTAACGTGTTTTCTTACCTAACGTTGAGAGCAATATTAAGCATCTTAACGGCATTGGTACTATCGCTCTGGTTAGGTCCAACATTAATTCGTCGTCTGCAGCTTCTGCAAATTGGGCAGACCGTAAGAGATGACGGCCCACAAAGTCATTTAAGTAAGAGCGGAACCCCAACCATGGGGGGAGTCTTAATTTTGGCGGCAGTGCTTGGCTCTTCATTACTCTGGGCTGACTTAGAAAACCGTTATGTCTGGGTTGTGCTACTGGTCATAACAGGTTTTGGCATTATTGGCTTCATCGACGACTACCGTAAAGTTGTGCGTAAAGATCCAAAAGGCCTCATTGCCAAGTGGAAGTACTTCTGGCAATCCGTTATTGCCAGTGCAGCGGCGGTATACCTGTATTGGAGCAGCACCATGGGGGCTGAAACTGCCCTGCTAGTACCGTTCTTTAAAGATGTCATGCCGCAGCTGGGCATGCTTTACATCCTTATGGCCTACTTTGTCATGGTGGGTACCAGTAATGCGGTGAACTTAACCGATGGCCTGGACGGCTTGGCCATCATGCCAACCGTTATGGTGGCAGCGGCGCTGGGTATTTTTGCTTACGCCTCCGGTAATGTGAACTTCGCCGATTACTTACAAATTCCTTATTTACCACTAACCGCAGAATTACTGGTTGTTTGTGCCGCTATTGTGGGAGCCGGTCTTGGCTTCCTTTGGTTTAACACCTATCCGGCACTGGTATTTATGGGCGATGTTGGCTCGCTGGCGCTTGGAGCTGCACTTGGCATCATTGCCATTTTGGTTCGTCAGGAGCTGGTGCTGTTCATTATGGGTGGTGTGTTCGTCATGGAAACCGTGTCGGTCATGCTTCAGGTTGGCTCATACAAGCTTAGAGGCAAACGAGTCTTCCGTATGGCACCTATTCACCACCATTACGAGCTAAAAGGGTGGCCAGAGCCACGAGTTATCGTGCGCTTTTGGATATTGTCTTTAATTTTCGTGCTAATTGGTTTAGCGACACTGAAACTTCGGTAATAACAATGACAACGATAAACTGGCAGAAAATAAAACACATCATGGTGCTTGGTCTGGGTAAGACCGGGGTATCGGTTGTGCGTTTTCTGGCTAACAAGCCGTCGTTAATTGCTGATGTGAGAGTATTTGATTCGCGAGAAAACCCACCGGGTCTTGAAGACGCGAAAGCGATAATGCCACGCGCTGAGTTCAACACTCGCCGCTGGGAAATAGAGGATACGTTAGCCGCCGACTTGATTATCACAAGCCCCGGTATCGATTTACGTGAAGAGCCGCTGACGCTAGCTCGCGATGCGGGTATACCCGTCGTTGGGGATATTGAAATTTTTGCTCAAAATGTCGATTTTCCACTGGTGGCTGTGACCGGTTCAAACGGTAAGTCGACAGTAACCCGACTGGTCGAGTTTATTGGTCAGCAGGTCGGAAAGAATGTGGTTGCTGCGGGAAATATTGGTTTACCTGTGTTAGACCTGCTGCAGCTGGATAACAAGCCTGACGCTGTCGTGCTTGAGTTATCGAGTTTTCAGCTGGAGCTAACAGAAAAGTTAAAACTGAAAGCCGCAGTATTGCTGAATATTAGCGCTGATCACCTCGACCGTTATAATGCGCTTGAGGATTATATTGCTGCTAAGCAGCGTATATTTAATAACGCAGATACCTGGGTGTTGAACCGTCAGCAACAGGATACCTGGCCTCACCCTATCACCGGTAAAGTAGTGAGCGTTGGCAAAGACGCTCATCCCAATGATTTCGGCTTGCTAGGTGGCAATGTTGATAAATCAAGCGGTCCCGTTGCCATTACTTATGCCGGGGAAGTGGTTCTGCGGGCAGATCAGCTGCAGTTACAGGGCGTTCATAACTTATTGAACGCTCAAGCTGCACTGGGACTGGCTGTGTCGCTCGGCATTTCAATAGAAGATGCAGTAGAAGCAGCTAAAAACTTCACCGGTTTAGAGCACCGTTGCCAGTTAGTGAGTCAGGAATCAGGCGTGTTATGGGTAAATGACTCAAAAGCCACCAATATTGGTGCAACCGCTGCGGCGGTCGAGGGGCTGCGACCGGCAATTACCGGTAGATTACTCCTCATTGCAGGTGGCGACGGCAAAGGTGCTGACTTTAAAGAGTTAGCAGAGACTTTAGATAAAGTCGACATACTGCTGACAATAGGTAAAGACGGTCCGAAAATTGGCAAGCTGTTTAATGGCTCAAGACAGGTTAACAGCCTGGAGCAGGCCGTAGAGCTTGCTAAGTCACTGGTGCAGCCCGGCGACATGGTGTTGTTATCGCCAGCATGTGCAAGTTTTGACCAGTTTAATAACTTTGAGCATCGCGGTGGCGTATTTTGTCAAGCGGTGGAGGCAGCCAATGGCAACAGTGCGTGAAGAACAATTAGCGCTTGAAATGCCAGCCGCCAAAGCTCCGCGCTGGCAGCAACTGGTTGAATGGTTTAAACCGCCAACCAGTCAGGCTCTTTACGACCGCGTGCTGCTAACGGTGTCACTCGCATTGTTAGCCTTTGGATTTATTATGGTGTCTTCAGCGTCATTACCAACGGCTGACCGGTTGACCGGAAACCCATTTCACTTTGCAATTCGACATGGCATTTATATTGTTATCAGCTTATTGGTAATGCTGGCGTCCTTGCGGATTCCTACCACGCTATGGAATGAACATAGCGGTAAGCTCTTGTTGGTTGGATTGGCCATGTTGCTGGTTGTTCTCGTTGTTGGGCACGAAGTGAACGGCTCGCAGCGTTGGATAAAAGTCGGCCCCATTACCGTGCAAGTAGCGGAAATGGCTAAGTTGTTTTTCTACGTGTACATGGCCAGTTATCTGGCGCGTCGTGAAGACGAAGTCCGGGAAGCTATTAAAGGTTTCATCAAACCTTTGGCCTTGTTGTTTATCGCAGCGGTATTGCTGCTGATGCAGCCCGACTTTGGAACCGTCGTTGTGTTGTCAGCGACGACTGTTGCCATGCTTTTTCTGGCAGGAGCTAAACTTTGGCAGTTTTTCGCGGTATTCATTACTTGTGTGCTGGCAATGATACTGCTGATTATTGTTGAGCCTTATCGAATGCAGCGCTTTTTGACCTTCCTTGAGCCCGAGAAAGACCCATTTGGCGCAGGGTACCAGCTAATGCAGTCGCTTATTGCCTTTGGACAGGGGCAATTTAGCGGTGCAGGTTTAGGGAATAGCATCCAAAAATTGCAGTACCTGCCCGAGGCTCATACCGACTTTATCATGGCCGTTGTTGCCGAAGAGCTTGGCTTTGTAGGCGTCATGGGCGTGATAGCGGTCGTATTAATGTTGGTTTGGCGCGCTTTAATTATCGGGCGCCGCTGCCTAATGGTCGACCAGCGCTACGGCGGGTATTTGGCCTATGGCATTGGCGTTTGGTTCAGTATCCAGGCCTTTGTGAATATCGGTGTGGCATCTGGTGCGTTGCCGACAAAAGGCTTAACACTGCCATTAGTAAGTTACGGTGGTACTAGCTTGGTTGTGTCTGCACTGGCTATCGGATTATTGCTGCGTATTGATCATGAGCGCCGAATGAGCGGTCGCAAAGTTGCGCCGCGCGGAGGTGCTGAATGAACCGTGCACTGATTGCGGCGGCTGGTACTGGCGGCCATATTTTCCCAGCACTGGCCGTGGCTGAAACCTTACGAAATGACGGCTGGCAGGTTGACTGGCTGGGAACCCGGGAAGGGCGTCTTGAATCCAGAGTTATTCCGGCCGCAGGCTTTAGCTTGCATAGTATTAGCATGACCGGAGTTCGCGGGCACGGGCTATTGCGCAAGTTGAAGATGCCGTTGGTGCTAGCGAAAGCTGTCATGCAATGTCGTCGGCTGTTAAAGCAGTTACAGCCGAACGTTGTTGTGACTTTTGGTGGCTATGTTTGTGCGCCGATGGGCATTGCAGCAAAAATGATGGGCATTCCACTGTTAGTGCATGAACAGAACGCAGTACCGGGTATGACAACCCGCTTACTGGCGCCTCGGGCAACCAATGTATTTTTAGGTTTGCCGGTGGCGACACCTCAATGGCGCCAATACTCGATAGTAGGAAACCCGCTGCGCCAGGCTTTTACAGAGGTTGTAAAAACGCATCAGGAAGACAAGAGCATTGCAGGGCCTATAACGATATTAGTTGTCGGCGGAAGCCTGGGCGCAAAAGTATTGAATGAGCAAGTGCCACAAGCGGTTCAGCAGTTAGCGGATGTAGAGCTCAATGTGGTTCACCAATGTGGTCAGGGTAACGAAGCCAGCACTAAAGCAGCGTATGCCGGGGCTGAAGCCATAAGCTCGCTTGCCGTACATGAATTTATTGACGATATGGCATCGGAATTTGCCAAGGCAGACCTGGTGATTTGCCGCGCTGGAGCGTTAACTGTGTCGGAGTTAGCTGCCGTTGGTGTCGCTTCTATTTTGGTGCCACTGCCGCATGCAGTGGATGATCATCAAACAGCGAATGCAAAGGTTTTGGAAAGTTGTGGTGCGGCACTATTAATGCCGCAAAAAGAGTTAGAAAATGGGGCTTTAGCCATCCACTTAAAACGTTTATTGCATGACAGGCAACAACTGTGGACAATGGCGCGTTTCGCCCGCGAGCGTGGGATGCCAGAAGCGACCCAACGCTTAGCGAATGAATGTAAAAGATTTGAGAAGAGCGATGACTAGCATGACCGCAACCAAAGCACAGCCCTTTACCATAGTGAATGTACCTGAAATGCGTCGGGTGCAGCGCATTCACTTTGTCGGTATCGGTGGCGCCGGCATGGCCGGAATAGCAGAAGTGTTGCTGAATCAAGGCTACCAAATATCGGGCTCTGATATTGCTGAAAATGCCAATACGGAACGCCTAAGAGAGCTAGGCGCGACTATTGTGTTAGGTCACATGGCGAACAATATCGAAGGTGCCAGCGTGGTTGTGGTTTCAAGCGCTATAAAGCAGGACAATGCTGAATTGTTAGCGGCACATGAGTTGCGGGTACCCGTTGTGCGTCGGGCGGAAATGCTGGCCGAATTAATGCGCTTTCGACATGGAATTGCGGTGGCAGGAACCCATGGTAAAACCACCACCACTTCATTGGTGGCGAGTATTTTTGCCGAAGCCGAGAGAGATCCAACTTTCGTTATTGGTGGCTTGCTGAATAGCGCAGGTTCCAATGCTCGTCTGGGCAGCAGCAAGTATTTAATTGCAGAAGCGGATGAGAGCGATGCCTCCTTCCTTCATTTGCAGCCTATGGTCGCAATAGTGACAAATATTGAAGCGGACCACATGGACACCTATGAAGGTGACTTTAATAAGTTGCTGGATACTTATGTGGAGTTTCTGCACAACTTACCGTTTTACGGATTAGCAGTTATGTGTGCTGATGATGACGTTGTGTCAGAGCTTATTCCACGGGTTGGGCGTCAGGCAATAACCTACGGCTTTAGTGACTCAGCTGATGTGCGTGCCGTTGACTATGAACAAACAGCAAGCCAAAGCTGCTTTACCATCTTACGCAAAGACCGGGAGCCGTTCCGCGTCTGCCTGAATATGCCAGGGAAACATAACGCACTGAATGCACTGGCGGCTGTGGCCGTTGCAACGGATGAAGGTATAGACGACGACTCTATTAAACGAGCCCTGACAAAATTTGAAGGTATTGGCCGTCGCTTCCAGCACTATGGAAACTTTCCCGTGCCTTCTGAGTCGGCGCAAGAGGGTGAAGTCATGTTGGTGGACGACTATGGACACCACCCGTCGGAGGTCGCCGCGACGATAAGAGCTGCACGCGAAGGCTGGCCTGAAAAGCGTTTAGTCATGGTGTTTCAACCGCACCGTTATTCGCGCACCCGGGACTTGTATGAAGACTTCGTCAATGTGCTGTCGCAGGTCGATGTATTGATAATGCTAGAAGTATATAGCGCAGGTGAGGCAATCGTGCCTGGCGCAGACGGTCGTTCATTGTGCCGATCAATCCGTCAGCGCGGGCAAATTGATCCGGTTTTTGTGGGTTCGCCGGAAGAAGTACCACAAGTGTTGAAATCGGTACTGGCGGGGAACGACTTATTACTGACCCAGGGAGCCGGTAATGTCGGCGCTCTGGCGAAACAAATAGCTTCAGAGGTATTGAATAATGACGCCTGAGGCCTTCGGGAAAGTCGCGGTTATGCTTGGCGGTTATTCCGCCGAGCGGGAAGTGTCGCTTAAGTCCGGAATGGCGGTATTAAAGGCGTTAGTGGCTAAAGGTATTGATGCACATGCATTTGACCCGGCAGCCCATGACTTACATGAGTTAATTGAAGAGCGTTACGAGCGAGTGTTTATTGCTTTGCATGGTCGCGGAGGTGAAGACGGCAGTATGCAGGGCGCACTGGAAGTGCTGGAAATGCCCTACACCGGCAGTGGTGTTTTAGGCTGTGCCTTAGCAATGGATAAAGTGCGTTGCAAACAGATTTGGCACGCACTACAGCTTCCAACAGCGCCATGGCGGGTGGTTCGGGCGTCGGAACTCGACAAGGTAGACAGCGAAACCTTATTAGAAGAACTCGGTGGACGCGTTATTGTTAAACCAGCAAGGGAAGGCTCATCAATCGGTATGAGTATTGCTGATACTGCTGAGCGTTTAACCTCGGCGTTAAAACATGCCGTTCAATTTGATGAACAAGTTTTAGTCGAAAAGTGGATAGAAGGTAAAGAATACACCATTGCTTTGTTGGATAATAAAGCGTTGCCTGTTATTCGTCTGGAAACACCGCATGAGTTTTATGATTTTGAAGCAAAGTATCAGGCAAACGACACTTTGTATCACTGTCCGTCCGGTTTAGACAATGACGATGAAGTCTACCTAAAAAACTTGGCTGAAGACGCTTTTAAAGCGGTTGATGGTAAAGGGTGGGGGCGCATTGATGTCATGCGATCGAACGATGGGCATTGGTATTTGTTAGAAGCGAATACGGTACCGGGCATGACAGAAAAAAGCCTGGTGCCAATGGCAGCGAAAGCATCAGGTATTGATTTTGGTGAGCTGGTGCAGCGCATATTGGCGCAGACGCTGGAGCAGTAGATATGGCCGCTGAGCAGCGCCTTAAGTTGGTTAACTTTTGGTCTGGCGTCATCGTGTTTTGCCTGACTTTGATAGGTTTAGGCGTCGGTATTTATCAGTTAAATGAAGTACTGACAGATGAACAGCAAGTGCCTATAGCCAGTTTGAGTGTGCAGGGCGAGCTTATTTATACCGACAAAAGTGAGATAAGACAGGCACTTTTGTCAAAGCCGTTAGGTAGTTTTTTTACGGCTGACGTCGACAGTTTAAGGCAGCGAGTGGAAGCGCTGCCGTGGGTACAAAAAGTATCCATACGGAAAGTATGGCCCGACCGTTTATCGGTATTTGTTTCGGAGCATCAGCCGCAAGCGCTTTGGAATGCGGACCGGCTGATCAACGAACAGGATGAAGTGTTTCGGGCTGACGTGACAAAAGTGAGTGCGCAGCTACCCCAACTTTTTGGGCCTGAGCACGCAGTCGAGGACACGCTAAGCGAGTTCTACCGATTACAAAAGATGTTGTCGGTGAATGGTTTTTCGATAAGGGCCTTACGTTTAACCGACCGCTTTGCTGTCAGCTTGGTGCTGGAGCAAGGTATTGAAATTAAGTTAGGGCGGGAAGCCACCCTGGAACGCATTAAACGGTTTATCGACTTGTTTCCAAGTATGATGAACCACGAAAACAGTAAAGAGAACAAAGTCGACACAGTGGATTTACGATACGATACCGGGGCTGCAGTAGCCTGGCGTGAAGCAAAAAGTGAGAGTTAGACAGATATGTCGAAAACATCGGAACGCAATATGGTAGTAGGTCTGGACATAGGTACGAGCAAAGTTACCGCTCTTATCGGTGAGTTGTTGCCGGACAATGAAATCAGCGTTGTAGGCGTTGGTACTGCGGTTGCTCGTGGTATGGACAAAGGCGGCGTTAATGACCTGAATTTGGTCGTTCAGTCGGTTCAACGAGCTGTGGACGAAGCCGAATTGATGGCTGACTGCCGAGTTGCATCTGTTTACTTGAATATCTCTGGTCGCCACATCTCGTGCCAGAACGAAAGCGGCATGGTGCCGATTAATGAAGCGGAAGTGACACAGGACGATGTCGACAGTGTGATTCATGCAGCGCAGTCGGTGCCTATTGCGAAAGAGCGCCGCATTTTGCATGTGCTACCGCAAGAGTATGTGATTGACTCTCAGGAAAGCATTCGCAGCCCAATTGGTATGTCGGGCGTGCGTATGGAGTCAAAAGTCCACATTATTACTTGCGCTAATGACATGGCCAAGAACATAACCAAAGCCGTGGAACGCTGTGGTTTGTCTGTCGACAAACTGATTTTTTCAGCGCTGGCATCCAGCATCTCGGTATTAACCGATGACGAAAAGGACCTAGGCGTGGCGTTGGTCGACTTAGGCGGCGGTACGATTGATATCTGCATCTATGCAGGCGGGGTGTTGCGTCACACCGCTGTGATCCCGGCGGCGGGTAATCAGGTGACCAGTGATATTGCAAAAATATTCCGCACACCAACGAATCACGCGGAAGAAATTAAGACCAAGCACGCTTGTGCGTTGCGTCAAATGGTCAGCATGGAAGACACCATTGAGGTGCCGTCGGTGGGTGGTCGTCCTTCGCGTGTTATGTCGCGGCATACGCTCGCAGAAGTGGTGGAACCACGTTACCAGGAATTGTTTGAGTTAGTCAGAGATGAAATTCAGCAAAGCGGCCTGGACGAACAAATAGCTGCTGGTGTGGTTATCACAGGTGGTAGCGCGAAAATGGAAGGCTGCGTTGATTTTGCAGAAGAGATATTCCAAATGCCGGTGCGCGTAGGCGTACCGCTTGGTATGAAAGGTTTACGGGACTACGTAGAAGACCCGGTTTATGCGACAGCGGTCGGACTGTTACGGTATGGACAGGAAGACGCCGCTGTATCACAAAAAGAAAGTTCTAAAACTGACGTTATCGGGCTCTGGCAAAAAGTGCAGAGCTGGTTTAAAGGTGAGTTTTAACTTGGGGTAGCAAAAAAAAGCAGGTAGGGAGAATTATTATGTTCGAACTGATGGATAATTACGAAAGCGAAGCCGTCATTAAGGTGATAGGCGTCGGTGGTGGCGGCGGTAACGCTGTTCAGCACATGGTAAAAGAGTCAATTGAAGGCGTGCAGTTTATTGCGGCGAACACCGATGCGCAGGCATTGCGTAATCACACTGCAGACGTGACCATTCAATTAGGTCAGGACATCACTAAGGGGCTTGGCGCTGGCGCTAACCCGGAAGTGGGTCGACAATCAGCGGAAGAAGACCGCGAAAATATCCGTATTCAATTAGAAGGCGCGGATATGGTCTTTATTGCAGCCGGCATGGGCGGCGGCACTGGAACCGGTGCAGCACCTGTGGTTGCTGAAGTAGCCAAAGAGCTGGGTATTCTGACAGTTGCGGTTGTTACTAAACCCTTCCCGTTTGAAGGTAAGAAGCGCATGGCCGTTGCCGATGAAGGTATTCACGCGCTAGAGCAAAGTGTGGACTCGCTTATTACCATTCCTAACGAGAAACTGTTGAAGGTAATGGGCAAAGGCACTTCGTTGTTAGATGCCTTCAGCGCAGCCAACAACGTGCTACTAGGCGCGGTGCAGGGCATTGCCGAGCTGATTACCCGTCCAGGCCTTATCAACGTTGACTTTGCCGACGTTCGTGCAGTGATGAAAGAAATGGGTACTGCGATGATGGGGACCGGCGCTGCAAGCGGTGAAGATCGTGCGCAGGAAGCGGCGGAAATGGCTATCAACAGCCCGCTTCTGGAAGACATCGATCTGTCTGGCGCGCGCGGCGTGTTGGTTAATGTAACCGCAGGCATGGACATGAGCATTGACGAGTTCGAAACGGTAGGTAACACCGTGAAAGCGTTTGCGTCAGATAATGCGACCGTAATTGTGGGAACCGTTATCGATACTGAAATGTCTGATGAATTAAGAGTAACCGTTGTTGCGACAGGTATCGGTGCAGAGCGTAAACCAGATATTTCTCTGGTCAACAATGCGCAAAATGCACCTAAGCGAGAACCGCAACCTACGTATCGTGCGGACATTGACCGCGGCGCTACAGCTCCTCGTTACGAAGAGCAGGAAGAGGCTCAGGCAGAGCCGAAACCAGAAGCGAAGCGTCAGGCTGCGGCGAAGCCAAAGCAGGAAAAAGAACTGGATTATTTGGATATTCCGGCATTTTTGCGCAAACAAGCGGACTAAATTACCGCTAAGCCAGTGTAATTATGCGTAAAATTTGATCGGACCATGACAAATGTCGTATAATATGCGGCCGCTTCGGTTTGAATGGTCGTTTTTTGACCAGGAACCGTATAAAGCGAACCGATTTTATAAGGTAGGTGAATAAAACTCATGATTAAGCAACGTACATTGCAACAAGCGATATCAGCAACAGGAATTGGCTTGCACAAGGGCAACAAAGTGAACTTAACTTTGCGTCCGGCGCCGGCTAATACTGGGTTGATCTTTCGCCGTACTGACTTAGAGCCGGCAGTGGATATCCCTGCGCGTGCTGACTGGGTTCGTGATACGCAGTTGTGTACGTGCTTAATTAATGAAGAAAATATTCGCATATCGACAGTCGAACACTTACTCGCTGCGCTTGCAGGAGTTGGCATTGATAACGCTATTATCGAAGTCGACTCTCACGAAATACCTATTATGGATGGTAGCTCTCACCCGTTTGTTTACCTGCTACAAAGTGCGGGCATTGAAGAGCAGTCAGCAGCGAAGAAGTTTATCCGAATCAAAGAGCCGGTGCGTGTTGAAGACGGTGACAAGTGGGCGGAACTGCTACCCCACGATGGTTTCCGTATCGACTTTGCTATCGACTTTGACCATCCGGCTATCGCAGAGACAGGGCAAACTGTCAGCATGGACTTCAGTGCTAATGCCTTCATTAAAGACATTAGCCGTGCGCGTACCTTTGGCTTTATGAAAGACATTGAGTACTTGCGCAAAAATAACCTGGCACTTGGTGGCAGTTTTGATAACGCTGTGGTTCTGGATGACTTCCGCGTGTTAAATAATGACGGCCTGCGTTATGACGACGAGTTTGTGAAACATAAAATGTTGGACGCTGTGGGCGATCTTTACATGGGCGGTCATAGTATTTTGGGCCATCTGCGTGCATACAAGTCAGGCCATGCGTTAAATAACCAATTACTTCAGGCGGTACTGGAAACTGAGTCTGCCTGGGAGTTCGTGACCTTTGAAGATGAGCAGGCAAAAGAGCCTATCGCATTTTGGTCACCAGCTAATACTACGGCTTAATTAGCCTTTATTGTTGGCGGCGTTGTTATCAAACTTCGCCGCTAATGCTTCTAACTGAAGTCGCAGCGGCTCGCTGCAACCCTCCGCCATATTCCTTAGCCTTTGTGCATTGTCATTTGTGGTGTTTACATTCGGTGACACCTTGACGCTCAGCTTGTTGACCGGCACCGTCGCATTGTTTTGAAAATACGTTATAATGGCCGCTTGTTGGAATTTAAGTTTTGTTGACCAGCTACCGCTGCCAGCCTTTACAATAAGCTCGCCGTCGCGAATATTCACAAGCTGACAATGTTGAGCGGTTGCTTTGTCCACGCAGTTTTTAAACAACTGTTGCCATTGAGACAGTTGAGCGGCAAACTGTGCATAATGTCGCAACGTTTCAGCCATAGGTTGCTGGCCAGTACGTAGCAATTCAGATGGCGTTTTCGGTTGTCGGGACATAAGTGGTGTAGTCAACAAATAATAAGAGAGTTCAGATGAGTTTATCAGTCTTTTATCGAGGCTCCAAAATTCGTTTTCGCATTAATTTAAGTCGTAGACGGATGTTGTCTTTCGCCGGTATAGCGACCTTTATTGGGCTTGTTACCTGGCAACCTTGGGAATACCGGGGAGTTGATCCAGAGTTCGCGCAGGCACAAATCACCGAAGAGCAAAAAAACCTTATTCTTCAGCAAAAAGCCGTCAAAGCGTTGAAAGAAGATACCCAAAAGCAATTGGGTGCTATGAAGGTTTATTTAGGTGAGTTGCGGGCACAAATGCGTCGTTTAGATGCCTTAGGTGAGCGTTTAGCGGGTGTGGCTAACTTGGACAATGGCGAGTTCAATTTCCAGCAGGAAATGCCCATCGGCGGACCTGAAATAGAAGTCGCTGAGTTACCTCAGGCCTCAGGATCCGATGTACTTACCGACATTGAAGACATGTTGTCGAAGATATCGGACAAACAAAAACAGCTATCTCTCCTTGAATCTGTGATGATGAATCACCAACTTAATAATGATGCATATATTGCTGGGCGTCCTATCTCCGATGGTTGGCTCTCTTCGCAATATGGTATTCGTAAAGACCCTTTCAATGGCACTCCGGCCATGCATAAAGGTTTAGACTTTGCGAGTTATAACGAAGATGTGCAAGTGGTTGCGACCGGTGCTGGTGTTGTCACTTGGGCAGGTGACCGGTACGGCTATGGTCAGTTGGTTGAGATTGACCACGGTGGTGGCTTAAAAACTCGCTATGGGCACAATCACAAATTATTAGTAAACGTCGGCGACGTGGTAACACGAGGGCAGCAAATTGCAGAGATGGGTAGCAGTGGTCGATCAACCGGACCACATGTGCATTACGAAGTTTTACGCAATGGTAAGCAGATTGACCCGAACCAATTTGTGTACCGAAAAGCCGACTAATACATCTGAACATTAAGAGAATAAACGCAAGCGGTACTGAGTACCGCTTTTGTTGTTAAAAAGTAACACAGGATATATCAAACTCATGCTAGGCAGTCTGTTTCGAAAAGTTTTTGGAAGTCGCAACGATCGCATACTCAAAAACATGCAAAAAGATGTTGATCGGATTAATGCGTTAGAACCCGAATTTGAAGCATTGAGTGATGCGGAATTAAAGGAAAAGACCGCCGAGTTTCGTAAGCGTCTGAACGAAGGTGAAAAGCTCGATAAGTTACTTGTTGAAGCCTTTGCCACGGTCCGTGAAGCCAGTAAACGCGTATTTAAAATGCGTCACTTTGACGTCCAGCTTATCGGCGGTATGGTTTTGAATGAAAACCGTATTGCGGAAATGAAGACAGGTGAAGGTAAAACCTTAACCGCAACCTTAACTGCCTATTTAAACGCCTTGCCGGGCAAAGGCGTGCATATTATTACCGTGAACGACTACTTGGCAAAGCGTGACGCAGAGTTTAACCGTCCCTTATTCGAATACTTAGGCCTAAGTGTAGCGTTCAACATTCCGGGTATGAATCCGGAAGATAAAAAAGCTGCTTATCAAGCTGACATTACCTACGGCACCAATAACGAGTTTGGCTTCGACTATTTGCGCGACAACATGGCATTTTCGCCTCAAGATCGTGTTCAGCGCGACCTTTACTATGCGCTAGTCGATGAGGTTGACTCCATTCTTATTGACGAAGCCAGAACACCGCTGATTATCTCGGGGCCGGCTGAAGACAGCTCAGAAATGTATCGCAAGATGAACGAGCTGGTGCCGCACTTAGTGCGTCAGGAAAAAGAAGATACCGAGGAAGAGAAAGGCGACGGCCATTTCACCATTGATGAAAAGGCTAAGCAACTTCACCTAACCGAAAATGGTCAAGAGCATATAGAGTCGCTACTCAAAGAAAAAGGCATGCTGGCTGACGATGACTCACTGTATTCCGCTGCCAATATTAGCTTGTTGCATCACATTAATGCAGCGCTAAGAGCACATCACTTATTCCAGAAAGATGTCGATTACATTGTTAAAGATGACCAGATCATTATTGTTGATGAGCACACAGGTCGTACGATGGAAGGGCGCCGCTGGTCTGAAGGTTTGCACCAGGCGGTCGAAGCCAAAGAAGGTGTGCCTATTCAAAATGAAAACCAAACGCTTGCTTCCATTACCTTCCAGAACTATTTCCGTTTGTATGACAAATTGGCGGGTATGACAGGTACAGCCGACACCGAAGCCTTTGAGTTCCAGTCAATTTATGGGCTTGAAACCGTTGTTATTCCAACCAATAAGCCAATGGTTCGTGATGATCGCGCTGACTTGATTTACCTAACGGCAAAAGAAAAATACGAAGCTATTGCTGAAGATATCGAAGAGTGCCGTAAACAAGGACGCCCAGCGCTGGTTGGTACCGTATCTATTGAAAACTCGGAGTTGTTGTCGAGCCTTCTGAAGAAGAAGAAAATACCGCATGCGGTGTTGAACGCTAAGTTCCACGAACAAGAAGCCGATATTATCGCTCAGGCGGGCCGTCCGGGCGCCGTAACTATTGCGACCAACATGGCCGGGCGCGGTACTGACATCGTGTTAGGCGGCAATTGGATGGTCGAAGTAGAGAAACTGGAAGAACCATCTAACGAAAAAATAGATGCTATTAAAGAAGAATGGCAGAAAGTGCATGACAAAGTCATCGAAGCGGGTGGCTTGCACATTATTGGTACGGAGCGTCATGAATCTCGCCGTATTGATAATCAGCTTCGTGGTCGTGCTGGTCGTCAGGGTGACCCGGGTTCGTCTCGTTTCTATCTGTCACTGGAAGATCCACTAATGCGTATTTTCGCATCGGATCGCATCGGTACCATGATGAAACGCCTTGGTATGAAAGAAGGCGAAGCTATTGAGCACCCTTGGGTGACACGCGCCATCGAAAACGCACAACGTAAGGTTGAAGGGCGTAATTTCGATATCCGTAAGCAACTGCTTGAATACGATGATGTGGCGAATGACCAGCGCTCGGTGGTTTATGAACAGCGCAACGAGCTGCTTGATGAAGGCGATATCTCTGAAACCATTACTGCAATTCGCGAAGACGTTGTTAATGCGGTGATTGACGAATATGTGCCACCACAGTCGCTCGCTGAACTGTGGGACTTAAAGTCACTGGAAGAACGTTTACGCGCTGATTTCCATATTGAGCTACCTTTACAACAGTGGCTTGAGGAAGAAGAACACTTCCACGAAGAAGTTCTTCGCGAGCGTGTATTGGAAGAGCTGGTTAAGACTTATCAGGAAAAAGAAGAGTTGGTCGGCCCGGAAGTTCTGCGTCGCTTTGAAAAGTCGATTATGTTGCAAAGCCTTGATCAGCACTGGAAAGAGCACTTGGCAGCAATGGATCATTTACGTCAGGGCATTCACTTACGCGGTTACGCACAGAAAAACCCTAAGCAGGAATATAAGCGCGAAGCGTTTGAGTTGTTCAGCGAAATGCTTGAAAACCTGAAGTTGGATGTTGTGACTATTTTAAGTCGCGTCAAAGTGCGCGCTCAGGAAGATGTCGATGCCGTTGACCAACAGCGTAAAGCTGCCGACAGCGCACCTCGTGAGTTTAAACACGAGCAGACAAAGCCAGCGACTCAAGAAGAGCAACCGCGGGAGCAGGGGCAGCCACAACCGGCCAGAACTGAAAAGAAAGTCGGTCGTAATGAGCCTTGTCCATGCGGCTCAGGTAAAAAATACAAACATTGTCACGGTAAACTGTAGGTTAATATGACCACCCAAAAACCTCCCGCTGTACATGTTGCAGTGGGAGTTATTGAAAACACGAATGGCGAAATCTTTATCGCGCAACGTCTGCCAGAACAGCATCAAGGCGGCAAATGGGAGTTTCCCGGTGGTAAAGTTGAGTCAGGTGAAAACGTTCAGGAAGCCTTAGTCAGAGAGCTCAAAGAAGAGTGTGGCATAGATGTTACTGACATGGCGCCACTGACGGTTATTGAGCATCAATATTCGGACAAACGCGTATTATTGGATGTTTGGTGGATTTTGTCTTATCAAGGCGAAGCTAATCAGCTGGAAGGACAAAAATGGTGTTGGGTTGATAAAAATCAGTTAGATGCCTTTCAGTTTCCTGATGCAAACCAACCCATTGTCGACTGTATTATGCAGTCAATGAATACTTACTGAATGTAAGGCTTAAAAGCCGTCGCCCTCGTTAATGTAGTCATCGTTGGCAACAGGGGCAGGCTCGCCTGGAATACTTTTTTCTTCATTTGCCCACTCGCCCAAGTCAATGAGTTTGCAGCGCTCACTGCAAAACGGGCGAAATTTCGAGGTCTCTTTCCATTCGACTTCGGCTTCACATGTTGGACAGTTGACCGTTAAACTCATTGTGCACACCTGGCTATTTCTAATTGAACTGACTGGATTGATTGATTGTTACTGACACCCGGTAACGGCATGAATCTTACCGTAAAGCGTTGTCTATGCCCACTAATAACCGGGTAAACGGAAGACTCTTTAGGGACTTTAATTCGTAGCATAGCTAACGGCTGTTCAGAGCTTTCCTGCATAAACCCACTGGTCAATGTCATCTCAGAGAAAGTGGACTGTTCACGCATTAAGGTGAGCTTTAGTTGCACTGCTTTTTCGATAGGCTGAAATAACTGACACCATGCATCGCATTGTTGCTGTTGGAGTTCATTCTCCTGACTTAACCAGAGTTGCAGTTGCGGCAGTTCGAAAAGGCCACTAATACCCGGTTGGCTAAAACGTTGTCTTATACTCGCCAGTAGTGCATCGTCTTTAATTTCTCGCAATACCTTAGGAATGTCCGGTAAAAATTGTTGGCAGTCGCCAATTTCTTCAATAGTGGTCCGCAACGCCTGTCTATCGACTTGCGGGTGCTGCTCCCATTGTTTCAAGCGCTGTTGCTGTGCATCGAGATCTTTTGAAAGTTCAGTGCGAATGTCGACCCTCTCAAGGAGATCGCTGAGTGAAAACAGAGACTGGAAAAAAGCATCGGGCTGTTGTTGAAACAACTCTCTACTGACATTGAGCTGCTCGAAGCCGTGTTCAAGTCGTAAATATGTGCGGACACGCTCCTGAAGCGGGTATTCATAAATAATGTGCTGGTTATCCGTGAACGCCATAATGTCAGTAGTTAAAGGGTAATGCGCCTATAATAGCGCATTAAGATGGGTGTGCAATGGCTGCATCCAGATACCTTTTGTGTAATTCCTGAACCTGAGTGTGAAGTGCGTTTAAAGTGGTGTCATTAACAATAATATTATCCGCTTTTCGGCGTCGCTCTTCACGAGTCATTTGAGCGTTTAAAATGGCTGCAACCTGTTCTTCAGACGTGTTGTCACGAGTAACTGTGCGTTCAACTTGTAATGATTCTGGTACGTCTATAACCAATACTTGGTCACAGTATTTATCCAATCCATTTTCCAGCAGTAATGGAGCGGATAAAATCACATATCTGGAAGACGCATTATTTAACTGAGCGAGTATTTGTCGACGAATTTCAGGATGCAATAACTGGTTCAGCCATTCCTTTTCGTCGTTATTACTAAAGACTTTTTCACGCAGCGCTTTACGGTCTAAGTGGCCGTCACTTTGAATCACATCTGGGCCAAAGTGGTGTTGAATTTCTTTTAGGCACACAGAGCCTGGCTCCACAACTTCGCGAGCAACAACATCTGCATCTATCACGTCAATGCCTAGACGTTGAAACTCGTCTGTGGCGGCGGTTTTACCGCTGCCGATACCACCGGTTACACCAACAACATAAGTCATGCTTACGCCCCTCCTAGCCAGGACCAATAAGCGTATAGCAACTCGTGCCCCCAAAAGTAGCTTATGATCCCTCCCCCAATTAGAAAGGGGCCAAATGGAATCGGCTGAGCCCGGCCGCTGAGTTTAATGTAAACAACACCAACAACAGCGCCACACAGTGACGCGGCCAATACGGTCACTGGCAATACTGTTGCACCGGTAAACGCGGTTAGTGCTGCCAGCAGTTTAAAGTCGCCATAGCCCATCCCTTCTTTTTTGGTCAGAAGTTTAAACACCCAATAAACTGACCACAAGCTGAGGTAGCCCACGACAGCACCGATGAGCGCCTGCTCTGTGGTTATGGAACTGTACTCGGACAACGACCAGAGTAAACCGAGCCAGAGTAGGGAGTAATTGAGCACGTCGGGCAATAGTTTGTGATGTAAATCGATGACAAAAAGGCAAATTAATAAGCTTGTGACTACGGCGTAAAACAGTGCTGGCACAGTGATGCCATATTGCCAGCCAATTAGCCCGAAACTGATGGCTGCGATAATTTCTACCGCCCAGTAGCTGATTGAAATTGGTGTTCTGCAATGGCGGCAGCGAGCTCTTAAAAACAGGAAGCTCAACAGTGGGATATTGTCATACCAGGCAATAGCGGACTGACATTTCGGGCAATGAGACGCTGGGAAAGCGAGATTAAAGGGTTCGATTTGATTTGCAGGTGTGCCGTTTGCCTCGGCACATTCCAGTTGCCACTGTCGCTGCAATTGAATAGGCAGGCGATGAATAACAACATTCAAAAAACTGCCAATAACAGCCCCCAGTATGACTGATAAGATCAGCATTGCGATTGTGTGAGCTGCAAATAATTCGGTCATTCGATAGCGTCCTGCTTAATTAAAATTGCTCGCCCAATGAGAATAAAGGCAAGTACATAGCCACTAAAAGAGTGCCTATAATGCCGCCTAAAATAAGCATCAGCAAGGGCTGTGAGTAACTTGAAATACGCTCAGAATAAAGAGTGAGCTGCTTTTGCTGGTACAACGCCAACTGCTTAAATGCTTGCGCCATACGGCCGGACTTCTCTGCTGACTGAATAAAGCTCATGGTTTTCGGCGTATTCAATGCCGACGATCTGAACGCCTTAGACCAGCCTAAGCCTTTTTCTAAATGGTAACTAATAAGGTGAAGCCGGCTTTTATAGACCGGGCAGCTCAGGTTATTTGTCGTAAGCTGTAGGGCATGAATAGCATCAATGCCTGCTTCTAGCGATAAACCAAGCTGATAATAAATTTGTTGTTCGCGTGAGCCAATGACTAACTCCCTATAGACCGGCAGCTTTAGCGTGCAGTGTCGCCAAAACGCAGGGAATCGGTGTCTAATCAGCCGGCAGGAAAGGTAGAGTAGACAAAAAGCGCTGCCGATAAAAACAGCGTGTTGGCTTACGAATTCTGAACTTGCGATAACCTTTTGAGTCAACAGCGGTAAGTTGGCATTCCCAAAAAGCTTTTGAAACTGGGGAAGTACCCAAGTCATCATGAGTAAAGCAACGACACAGGCAAATGCCGCAATAATAAGCGGGTAGCGAAGTGCTTTGGTGAGTTGTTCTTTTAGTGCCATTTGCTGCTGCTTTAACGTCAAAATATTGTGCAAACCACTGACCAAATGACCACTCGACTCGGCCCATTCAATGGTTTGTATGTCAGCAGCGGGCAGCCAATCTGAGTATTGCTTAAGCGCACTCGAAAGTGGGCGTCCCAACTTTATTGTTGCAAGGCAGTCATTCACTAGCCAAGTCATTGCCTTTGAAGAGTGCTGATTAACACTATGCTTTAATGCGTCGGGTAAAGGCAGACCGCACTCGAGCAGTTCAAGCCACTGCTCTATAGTTTGCAGCCATTCTTTATCAGCGGGCTTAGGTGTTTTTATAAGGTGTTCGCGCTGTACTGAAATACGACTCAACCCTCTTTCCGACAAAAGTCGAATGGCGTGCAATTGACCGTTGGCATGTATTAACCCAGTCTGTCCGTCACTTTTCCAGCGCCAACGAGTTACTTTTTGCTCAGTCATTAATGCTGACCTTGTGTCTTTCGTAATAGGCTCTTGCCTGCTCAAAAGTTGGCAGTTTTAGGTGCTCTAAATAATTGGCTTTATCGGTACCGGATGCTCTGGAGTTAAGCAGCGGGCTGGCCTCCTGTCCCCAGGGCAGCACCTCAAAAATCGCCTGTCTATGAGGCTGGAAGTTATTGTCAAACGCCGGAAGTAAGCGCTGACTAACAATTAGAGTGAGGGCGCTAGCAATATCCAGAGGATTAACGCCGAGCGACTTTAAACGAGCGAGTGTTTCCAACGACCCATTGGTATGCATAGTGGTTAAAACAAGGTGACCCGTTTGAGCGGCTTGCAGGGCTATTTTAGCGGTCTCTGCATCGCGAATTTCGCCAATCATAATGACATCGGGGTCTTGTCTTAGCAGGGCTCGCAACAGCGAGGCAAACGACAGTCCTTTGCGCTCATTTACCATGAGTTGTGTGCACCCGGCTAAAGGAGCTTCAATTGGGTCTTCCACCGTGCAGACGTTGAGTTTTTGAACATTAATGGACTGAAGTGCGCTGTATAACGTCGATGTCTTTCCGCTCCCGGTTGGCCCTGTGACAATAATAAGCCCCTGAGCCCTTGATAATGCCTGCTCGAAGCATTGATACTGGTACTTTAACAGTCCTGTATCTGCCAACGGTAAAATGTGTTCTGAAGATTTTAAGCAGCGCAGTACCAGTTTTTCACCGCCGAGGGCTGAACAGCAATTCAACCGAAACTCAAAGTTCTGATGGGTCGCTTTGTGTGCGACCGTTAAGCGGCCATCTTGCGGTATTGGTTGTTCGGTCAGATCGAGATCAGCCAGTACTTTTATTCGAGCAATAACTTGCTTGGCAAAAGACACCTGAAGAGCGTCTTTGGTGTCTAAATCGCCTCCTGAACGCGTCCTCACGCGATAACTGCTCTGGTAAGGCTCTATATGAATATCTGAGCCCCCGTTAAGTGCGCATTCACACAAGAGCTGCTCGACGTAATCGACAGCGGAGTTTTGTAAAGGCATATAGCCTGAAAGCGGGTGAGAGTTTCTAACAACAATCACCTTTTTGTCACTGAACAGGCTTAACAGAACGGGTTCAACCGGTTTGCACTGAGGATCCTGCGACAGCAATACCCACTGCTCATCTTCAGCAATCCGTGTTAGCCCGTGTTGTTTTAAAAAGCCCTCATTCTGGTTCGTCTCTGTTAGCTCGCTGTTTGCTAACAAAGCTATATCAACTTCAGCGGTAAGGCAGGTTGCGACGTAACTCATTATTCACCAATACCTTGCTGGCAGCCGCTAACAACACTTCGGCTTTGCTGATAGTCAGAGCAGCCAATGCTCCATTCCAAATGGGTGTTCGACGGAACTGGAGTCAATTCAACGGACAATGGCTGTTCATCTATGGTTACTGAGGCTAATTGAAGGCTAATACGAGCGTCCTCACCAATGCTGAGACTGGCTACGTCATCCGGTAGCGGCGACGGCACATTGGGCAGGCCGTTTTGGCCTGGTTGAGCACAGTCTGAAAGCTGCCCTTCGGTTTGCCAGCATAGCGCGATGGATAGCTGGAATGGTTGAGCATGTGCTAACGCTTTAGTGACTTTCGCTTGCTGTGTGTAATGGGTGTAGGAGGGAACAGCAATGGCCGACAATATCGCTATGATAGCGACCACCACCATCATTTCTATAAGACTAAAACCGTTGTACTGAGTATTTGCATCCTGCATAAGACAGCTCCTGATAAAAAGTCAGGAAACTGTCGTCTATTAAGCAGAATTTGTCGAATGTATTTATTTGTAAGTTATTGACGAATTTAGGAAATTCGCATTGAAAGATCAATGGCTTGAATGTTTTTGGTCAGTGCGCCAGATGAAATAAAATCGACGCCGGTGGCAGCTAACTCAGCCAAACGTTCGTCAGTAATGTTACCGGATACTTCCAGCTTGGCTTTATGTTCAGCCTTATTATTGGTCGCAACTGCCGACTCAATATCGGCTAAACTGAAGTTGTCCAGCATAATAATGTCAGCTTCTGCTGTCAGAGCTTGCTCAAACTCGTCTAAGTTTTCAACTTCCACCTCAACGGTTTTTCCGGGGTTAAGCTGCTTGGCTTTTTTGACTGCCTGCTCGATACCGCCGCAGGCAAAAATATGGTTTTCTTTAATTAAATAAGCGTCGTACAAGCCAATACGATGGTTTGCCCCGCCGCCACAGCGAACCGCAAACTTCTGTGCCAGACGCATGCCAGGAAGCGTTTTACGGGTATCCAGCAGTGTCGTATTGGTGCCTTCCAGAAGTCGGCTGTATTGGTGCGTTAACGTTGCGGTTGCTGACAAAGTCTGCAAAAAGTTCAAGGCAGTACGTTCGCCAGTGAGTAACACACGGCTTGGGCCTTCTAAATCACACAGCGTCGTATTCGGCTCGACCAAGTCACCATCTTTAACATGCCAGCTCAGAGACACTTCTTGACCGAGTTGTCTAAACACCTCGTTGACCCATTCCACACCACATATAACCGCTTTGTCGCGAGTGATAATGGTCGCTTTAGAATGGCTGGTAGGGCTAATTAACTGGGCGGTAATGTCCAGGCTGGCATCTTTTTCCGACAAATCTTCGACCAGTGCGTTACGAACACCTTCCTGAATGGCGAGTTGCAATTCGTGCTGACTCATATTGGCTTTACCTTTTTACAGACAATACGGATACTAGGGGGCAAACTTTACCGTTTTGTTGAGCCTGTGAAAAGCGAACAACTGAAAAACCATAAAATAACTCACGCTATACAGCATGCGTCGCCGCACTTTGACGAGCGACCTGACGAATCTGACATCAGTCTGCTGGTGATTCATTGTATCAGCTTACCCGAGGGTGAGTATGGCACGCCTTATGTCAAAGACCTGTTTATGGGGGAGCTACAGATCAATGCACACCCAGACTTTGCGCCTTTAGAAGGGCTGCGAGTGTCAGCGCATTGCGTCATTCGCCGGGACGGCACGTTAGAGCAATACGTACCTTTCGATAAGCGCGCCTGGCATGCCGGACAATCACGTTACTGTGGTCGCAAACGCTGCAATGACTTCAGTATTGGCATTGAACTAGAAGGCACCGACCAGAGTGCCTATACTGATAAGCAATATCAGTGTTTGGTGGAGGTGACGGAGCTTTTATTGACGCACTATCCAAAACTGAACCAGCGACGCATTATTGGACATGAACACATAGCGCCTGGCAGAAAGACAGACCCGGGCAGCGGCTTTGACTGGCCAAGATATTTGAATCAATTATAAGGAGCATTTGATGGTTCTCATCGCGTTGCTAATTGCATTGAGTATTGAGCGGCTTTACCACAGTCCTGACGCTTTGCATTGGCAGTTTTACCTGAGTCGTTGGCAGCATTGGAGTGCCTCAAAGCTGAGCGATGAAAAATGGCAAAGTGCTCCGGCTACCTTTTTGAGAACTATAGTACCTGCGCTTTTTGTGGGACTATTAATACAGTTGCTCGATAACTTGTTGGTGACCTTTTTAGTGAGCATTGCTGCTTTATTGTTAGCGATAAACTGTGAGCCCGCCCGAGTCTCCTATAAAGCGTATTTAAAAGCCGCGAATCGAGGTGACGATGAAACGTGTCAGACACATCAGCGTGCGCTATCGCAATATGCAGGACTGGGTGAAAAGACATCCGTTAATCAGTCTCTGATTTGGATCAATTATCGGCATTATTTAGCGGTAATGTTTTATTTTGTGTTGTTTGGTAGTGTTGGCGCGCTGCTTTACGCGACGTTCCGAATGGCCGCTGATGCTGAAAATAATCCAGAATCACAAGATAATTCAACGTCTTACTGGTCAAGGTTGCTATGGTTTTCTGATTGGGTACCGGCACGTTTGGCTGGTTTTGGATTATTAATTGTCGGACACTTCTCACGGGCTCTGCCGGTTTGGATTCAATTAACATCCACGCCTTACAGCGAGCCTAAAAGCCTGTTATTTGAAGTTGCAGAAAATGCAGAGGATACGCCACAACACCCGGATAACAAGACCGAGCACGCTATGTGCCAGCTAAAACTGATGCGTCGGCAGCAAATATTCTGGGTGGCTGTTATTGCAGTTCTGACATTATCTGGTGCTGTTCTCTAGTGGTTGTACCAGCCCAGAAAAATTTGGGCTGGCGCTATAAATGATTTAGAATGATCGCATCTTTTGGTCTGACCAATTTACCGCTATGTCTGAGTTGCCCATAAAACAAACGAAGCTATCGGATACTATCGTTGCTCATTTTGAGCAAATGATTGTGGACGGGCGCTTGCGTGCCGGGCAAAAACTACCGTCGGAACGGCAGCTGGCGCAGCAGTTTAATGTGTCTCGCCCGTCGTTGCGCGAAGCCATTCAAAAACTGGAAGCGAAAGGCGTTGTTGAGCGCCGGCAAGGCGGTGGCACTTATGTGGTGAATACGGTTAACGAACAATTGACCCAGCCATTATTTGAGTTATTGGCAAAACACCCTGAGTCGCAGTTTGACTTGCTGGAATTTCGACATGCACTGGAAGGCATTTCGTCGTTTTATGCGGCATTGAGAGGCACCAAAGCCGATCTAGAACGCATAGAAGAGAGTATAAAAGGAATAGTGCAAAGCCAAAGCGCTGAAATAAATGAGCAAGTAGACGCTTTGGTCGAATTTTACCACCGCATAGCAGAAGCCTCTCATAACGTCATTCTTGTGCACGTTGTGCAGGGCATGCAAGAGCTATTGGCTGAGAATATTCGACAGAACCTGGAAATAATCGGTAGCCGCAAAGAGCTGCTGGAAAAACTGAATCAACACCGTCAGCAACTGGTTAGCGCCATTGTTGATGGTCAACCGGAGCAAGCGCGGGATGCGTGTCACCAACATTTGACCTATATTGAACAGATATTGTTAGACTTAGGCAAAGAACAGTCTCGTATTCAGCGTTCGCTGCGACGTTCCTGAATTGATAAGAAGGTAAGGAATTGCTATGAGTGATCAATTAACACAAGATGTCGACACACAGGAAACTCAGGAGTGGTTAGACGCTCTTGAAGGTGTGCTGGATGCCGAAGGTCCGGAGCGCGCCCACTTCCTGTTAGAGCAGTTAGTCGATAAGGCCCGCCGAAACGGGGCCTACCTGCCTTATAAGCCGACGACGGCTTACTTAAATACGATTCCTGCAAGTCAGGAACCCACCATGCCGGGTAACCAGACGCTGGAATCGCGTATTCGCTCAGCTATTCGCTGGAATGCTGCCATGATGGTATTGCGGGCATCAAAAAAAGGCGAAGAGCTGGGCGGGCACCTTGCCAGTTTCGCTTCTTCGGCCATGTTGTACGATGTGGGCTTTAACCACTTCTTCCGCGCACCAAGCGAAGGTGACGGTGGTGACTTCCTGTTTATTCAGGGCCATGTGTCACCGGGCATTTACGGTCGTGCTTTCATTGAAGGGCGTCTGACCGAAGAGCAACTCAATAACTTCCGTCAGGAAGTCGACGGTAAAGGCTTACCTTCCTACCCGCACCCGAACTTAATGCCGGACTTCTGGCAGTTCCCAACGGTGTCTATGGGCTTAGGTCCTATTCAGGCAATTTACTTAGCCCGCTTCCTCAAATATTTGACGGATCGGGGTATTAAAGACTGCTCAAAACAGCGCGTTTACTGCTTCTTAGGTGACGGTGAAACCGATGAGCCAGAGAGCCTGGGTGCTATTGGCCTGGCCGCGCGTGAAGAGTTAGACAACCTAACCTTTGTTATCAACTGTAACTTGCAGCGTTTAGACGGTCCGGTTCGCGGTAACGGTAAAATCATTCAGGAACTGGAAGGTAACTTCCACGGTGCAGGCTGGGAAGTGATTAAAGTGATTTGGGGTCGCTACTGGGATCCTCTGCTGTATCGCGATACCGAAGGTAAGCTGCAACAGCTAATGGAAGAAACCGTTGACGGTGACTACCAGAACTTTAAAGCCAAAGGCGGTAAATTCACGCGTGAAAACTTCTTTGGCAAGTACCCTGAAACCGAAGAAATGGTCGCCAACTTGTCTGATGAAGATATCTGGCGCCTGAACCGTGGTGGTCACGATCCGGTAAAAGTCTACTCGGCTTACCATAAAGCGGTAAACACCAAAGGGCGTCCACAGGTTATTTTGGCGAAAACTGTCAAAGGTTACGGTATGGGCGCAGCAGCTGAAGGGAAAAACATTGCCCACCAGGTTAAGAAAATGGATTTAGACGCGGTTAAGCACATGCGCGACCGTTTCAATATTCCGTTTGAAGACAAAGAGCTGGAAGACCTGCCGTACTACAAATTTGATGACGACAGTGATGAAATGAAGTACCTGAACGAGCGTCGCGAGAAGCTCGGTGGCTATATGCCGGTGCGTCGCCCGGAAACGGACGTGGAACTGGAGTTGCCTGCCTTGAAAGCGTTTGATGCGGTACTGAAAGGGTCAGGAGATCGTGAAATTTCTTCTACTATGGCCTTTGTTCGAGTTTTAACAGCGCTGTTGAAAGACAAGAAAATTGGCAAACGTATTGTGCCAATTATTCCGGACGAAGCCCGTACTTTTGGTATGGAAGGTCTGTTCCGTCAGGTGGGAATTTACTCTCATCATGGTCAAAAGTACACGCCGCAGGATAAAGACCAGGTGGCCTATTATCGCGAAGATAAAAAAGGCCAGGTTATTCAGGAAGGCATTAACGAATTGGGCGCAATGGCGTCATGGGTGGCAGCGGGTACCAGCTACTCGTTAAACAACGAGCCGATGATTCCGTTCTACATATACTACTCTATGTTTGGCTTCCAGCGCGTGGGTGACTTAGTCTGGGCCGCAGGGGACAGCCAAACTCGTGGATTTTTAGTGGGCGGTACGGCCGGACGCACCACGCTCAATGGTGAAGGTCTGCAGCACCAGGACGGACACAGTATGGTTCACTTTGGCACGGTGCCAAACTGCATTAGCTATGACCCGACTTACGGTTATGAAATTGCAGTTATCGTGCACGATGGCCTGAAGCGCATGTTTGGCGACCAGGAAAACGTGTTCTACTACATTACCGTCATGAACGAAAACTACCATCAGCCGGAAATTCCGGAAGGCGTCGAAGAAGGCATCATCAAAGGTATTTACGAGCTAGATAAGGTAAAAGCCAAGAAGAAAGCCAAAGGCGATGTGCAGCTCTTGGGTAGTGGTACTATTTTACAGCAGGTGCGCAAAGCGGCTGATATTCTTGCTGAGGACTACGACATTAACTCAACGGTATACAGCGTAACCTCGTTTAACGAGTTGGCGCGTGATGGTCTAGACACCGACCGTTGGAACATGCTGAATCCTGAGAAGAAAGAAAAAGAAGCCTACATTACGCAAGTGATGAAAAAGGCGAAAGGCCCTGCGGTTGCAGCAACCGATTATGTGAAGTTGTATGCTGATCAGGTCCGTGCATGGGTACCAACCTCATACCGTGTACTGGGTACCGACGGTTTTGGACGCTCGGACAGCCGCGCTAACTTGCGTAAGCACTTTGAAATTGACCCGCAATACATTGTTGTTGCGGCGTTAAAAGAGCTGGCAGACCAAGGTGATATCGATAAGAAAGTGGTAGCGAAAGCTATCAAAGATTACGGTATCGACACTGACAAACTTAACCCACGTTTGGCGTAAGGAGGTACTGAGATGGCCGATCAAATCGAACTCAAAGTCCCCGACGTGGGCGGTGAAGAAGTAGAAGTCATTGAAATTCTCGTCAGTGAAGGCGATACCGTTGAGCAAGAAGACGGTGTTGTTACTGTCGAGAGTGACAAAGCGTCAATGGATATTCCGGCGTCTTCGGGCGGTAAAATTACCGAGCTGAAGGTAAAAGTTGGCGACACCATCAGCGAAGGCGATGTGCTGGCGCTGATGGAAGCTTCCGGCGGATCCGACGATTCCGATGAGTCTGACAGCGATAAAGACGCTGAAGAGAAAACTGACGAGAAAGAAGCCGAGGACAAAGCTGAAGAATCGGAAGACAAACAGGAAGAAGAGAAAGAAGAGAAAGACGAAGACTCTGAGCCTGAGAAAAAATCTTCTGGTGGTGACAGTAAAGTCATCGATGTTGAAGTCCCGGATATTGGCGACGAAGAAGACGTCGAGATCATCGAGATTCTGGTTTCCAAAGGCGATTCAGTTTCAGCCGAAGATGGCTTAATTACGTTGGAGACGGATAAAGCCACCATGGATGTGCCTTGTCCACAAGACGGTGAAATTGAAGAGATGTTAGTCAATGTCGGCGATAAAGTGTCGCAGGGCTCTGTCATTGCCAAACTGAAAGTCTCTGGCGGTGCTGACGATTCTGAAGAGAAAGACTCGGCGAAAGAAGATAAGTCAGAGTCTGAGAAAGAATCTGACAGCCAATCTGATAAAAAGTCAGATGACAAAGGCGACAACGATCAGGAGAAAGAAAAAGGCAGCAGCGTTAAGCCAAGTAGCGAACGCCAGCCTCCGGTGCCTGATCATCCGAGTCAGCGGAGTGACCGTAAAGAGGGCGTTCTTCATGCGTCTCCGGCGGTACGCCGTGTTGCGCGCGAGTTTGGTGTTGACTTGTCTCAAGTCAAAGGCTCCGGCCCTAAAGACCGTATACTCAAAGAGGACGTGCAGGATTTCGTTAAATACGAACTGTCCCGTCCGAAAGCGGTTGCAGGCGCAACTGGCCAGGGTGGCGGTGGCTTGCAAGTCATCGATCCTCCTAAGGTCGATTTCAGTAAGTTCGGTGAAGTGGAAGAAGTTCAACTGTCACGCATTCAGCGTAAGTCTGGACCGAACCTACACCGCAACTGGGTGACGATTCCGCACGTGACACAATTTGACGAGGCGGATATCACCGAACTGGAAAAATTCCGTAAAGCCGAAAATGAAGTGGCGAAGAAGCAGGATTTAGGCTTCAAGATAACGCCGCTGGTGTTCATCATGAAAGCTTGTGCAAAAGCGCTGCGTGAATTCCCAACCTTTAACTCATCACTTTCTGAATCTGGTGAGTCGTTGTACATGAAAAAATATGTGCACATTGGTATTGCGGTAGATACACCTAACGGCTTAGTCGTTCCGGTTATTCGTGATGTTGATAAAAAAGGCATCTACGAGCTGTCTGAAGAGCTGGTTGAAATTAGTTCGAAAGCTCGCGACGGTAAGCTGAAAGCGTCGGATATGCAAGGTGGCTGCTTCTCGATTTCAAGCTTGGGCGGCATTGGCGGTACAGCATTTACGCCAATTGTAAATGCGCCGGATGTGGCTATTCTTGGCGTTTCTCGAAACGAGATGAAGCCTAAATGGAATGGTCAGGAGTTTGAACCACGCTTAACCTTGCCATTGTCATTGTCTTACGATCACCGTGTTATTGACGGCGCCGAAGCAGCGCGCTTTACCGCCTACTTAAGCGGTGTGTTGGGAGATATACGAAAATTGGTGCTTTAAGCACCAATTTGGGCAGGAAATACGAATTAATTCGCGCTACAATAGCGCCACATTTAGCGTTGATTGACCTCGGCTGGTGGCTCAACCGGCCGTGACAAAGAAGGGGTTAACATGAGCGACAAAATTAAAACGCAAGTAGTAGTGTTGGGTGCAGGGCCAGGCGGTTATTCAGCTGCTTTCCGTGCTGCTGACCTGGGTATGGATGTAGTTCTGGTTGAACGTTACAACACTTTGGGCGGTGTTTGCCTGAACGTTGGCTGTATTCCATCAAAAGCACTATTGCACTTAGCTAAGCACATTGAAGATGCAAAGCACTTGGCTGACGAAGGCATAGACTTCGGTAAGCCCAAAATTGACCTGGATAAAATCCGTAAACACAAAGAGAAAGTCGTGGGTCAATTAACGGGCGGTCTTGGACAAATGTCTAAGATGCGTAAAGTAAAAGTGGTTAATGGCTTAGGTAAGTTTACCGGTAGCAACACCTTGAAAGTGGAAGGTGATGACGGCGCTACTGAAATTGAATTCGATAACGCGATTATCGCAGCGGGTTCTCAAGCCATTAAACTGCCGTTTATTCCTCATGATGACGAGCGCATCTGGGACTCTACGGACGCATTGGAGCTTAAAGAAGTTCCTGAGAAAATGTTGCTGTTAGGCGGCGGTATCATTGCTCTGGAAATGGGTACGGTATACAGCGCTTTAGGGTCTAAAGTTGATGTTGTAGAAATGACTGATCAGCTTGTGCCACCAGCAGACAAAGACATTATTAAGAACTTCAACAAGCAAATGAAAGGCAAGTTCGAAAATGTCATGCTGAGCACTAAAGCAACGAACGTTGAAGCGAAGAAAGACGGCGTTTACGTGACTTTTGAAGGTGACAAAGCGCCGAAAGAGCCGGTTAAATATGACGCCGTATTGGTTGCTGTTGGCCGTGCGCCAAATGGTAACAAGCTGGATGCGGACAAAGCTGGTGTTAACGTTGATGACCGCGGCTTTATTAAAGTCGACAGCCAAATGCGTACTAACGTTGATCATATCTTCGCTATTGGCGACATTGTGGGTCAACCAATGCTGGCGCATAAAGCGGTACATGAGTCTCACGTTGCGGCTGAAGTTATTGCTGGTAAGAAGCACTTCTTCGAACCAAAAGTTATCCCTTCTATCATGTACACAGACCCAGAAGTTGCATGGGCTGGTGTTACTGAGAAAGAAGCGAAAGAGCAAGGCATTGAATATGATGTTGTGACTTTCCCATGGTCTGCATCTGGCCGAGCTATCGCTTCAAATGCACAACAGGGTATGACTAAGCTTATCTTCGATAAGAACAACCGTATTATTGGTGGTGCTATGTGTGGTAGCAACGCTGGTGAGTTGTTGGGCGAAGTTTGCTTAGCGATTGAAATGGGCTGTGATGCAGAAGACATCGCGTTGACAGTTCACGCTCACCCAACCTTGCATGAGTCTGTTGGCTTAGCCGCAGAAATTCAGGAAGGGTCAATTACCGATATGCCGAACCCTAAGGCGAAAAAGAAGAAGTAACATTTTGTTACGATAAATCATCGGTAAAACGGCTACATTCACCGCGAATGTGGCCGTTTTTTTTGCGCTGAATTTCACAATGCGCTAGTTTAATGGGGCTAAAATAATGAACACTATAAAAAGGTGACGACCAATGAAAAAATTGACCGCTGTAGCGCTAGGCGTATCTATGGCACTGACTCTGGGAGCCTGCTCACCGCAGCAAGAGCAAAATAACCAGCAGTCTCAACAAGCAGAAGAAACCCAACAGCAACTGACGTCGGGCGTTATTCTTGAAAACTTTGATCATAGCGTGAAACCACAAAATGACTTGTTCCGCTATGTAAACGGCAGCTGGATCGAGAAGACAGAAATCCCTTCAGATCGCTCTTCTATCGGGGCGTTTTACGATTTGCGTGAAATGAACCAGAAGCGTTTGCGCGACATTATTGAAGGTGCTGCAGCAGCTAACCCAGAGCCAGGTACTCCTGAGCGTAAAATTGGTGATTTCTTTAATGCTTATATGGACACTGAAACGCTGAACGAACTTGGCGCTAAGCCAATTGCCAGTGACTTAGAGGCGATTCAGGCACTAGATAGCCATGAAGCTGTCGCTGAGCACATGGCGCGCATGTTCCGTAGCGGTGTGTCTATTCCATTTGGTTTCTATGTGTACCCGGATGCGAAAGACCCGCAAACCAACGCAATGTATATGTACCAAGCGGGTCTTGGCTTGCCGGATCGTGACTACTACTTAAAAGACGAAGAGAAGTTTGAAGACATTCGTTCTGAATACGTCAGCTACATTACAGATATTCTGGGAATGGTGGGTTTGGAGAACACGGATGAAGCCGCGGAACGTATCCTGGATTTGGAAACTAAGCTTGCTGAAGTTCAGTGGAGTCGTGTTGAAAGCCGCAATGCCGACAAAACCTACAACAAGAAAACGGCAGACGAAGTATCGGGAATGTTCGCCAACTTTGACTTCAAACGTTTTATAGAAACGTCTGAGTTGTCACATGTTGAAGAAATGGTCATCCGTCAGCCGTCATTCTTCGAAGACTTTGGCAATATGTTTGCTGACGTCGATTTACAAACCTGGCAGGACTACTTAAGTCTGCGTTTGGTTAACGAATATGCGTCGGCTCTTAGCGAAGAAATCAGCCAGCGTCGCTTTGATTTCTACGGCACGGTTTTACGGGGTACACCAGAGCAAGAGCCTCGCTGGAAACGTGCGGTTGATGCTACCAACAGTGTTCTTGGCGAAGTTTTAGGTCAGGTTTACGTTAAGGAATACTTCCCGCCAGAAGCGAAAGAAAAAATGGAAGGTCTTATTGAAAACCTGCGTGATGCGTACGGCGAGTCCATCAAGAACCTTGAGTGGATGACCGAAGAAACCAAAGAGAAAGCGTTAGAAAAACTCGCTAAGTTTGACCCGAAAGTGGGTTATCCAAACGAGTGGCGTGATTACAGTGAGTTAGACATCTCAGCGACTGACCTGGTCAGCAACTACAAAGCTTACGCTGAGTTCAACTACCAGGAAGAAATTGCCAAAATTGGTGGCCCAGTTGACGAAGAAGACTGGGGTATGACACCACAGACAGTCAATGCTTACTACAGCCCGGTACGTAACGAAATCGTATTCCCGGCGGGTATTTTACAGCCTCCGTTCTTTGATATGGACGCTGAAATGGCCGTGAATTACGGTGGTATCGGTGCGGTTATTGGTCACGAAATGGGTCATGGTTTCGACGACCAGGGCTCTAAATACGACGGTGACGGCAACCTGCAAAGCTGGTGGACAGAAGCTGACCGTAAAGCGTTTGATGAGCGTGGTCAGAAATTGTCTGAACAATTTAGTCAGTACGAACCTATTGAAGGTTTGAACGTGAATGGTGACCTGACGCTAGGTGAAAACATTGGTGACTTAGCGGGTCTGACAATTGCTTATGAAGCCTACAAAATGTCACTGGACGGCGAAAAAGCGCCCGTACTGGACGGTTTCACTGGCAGCCAGCGCGTGTTCATTGGCTGGGCACAAGTATGGCGTGGTAAATACCGCGAAGACGCTATTCGTCAGCAAGTTATGAGTGACCCTCACTCGCCGGCTGAATATCGTGTCAACGGAACTGTTGTTAACGTACCTGCGTTTTACGAAGCCTTTGAAGTAAAAGAAGGTGATGAGCTGTATGTAGCACCGGAAAATAGAGTGACTATCTGGTAATATTCACTTTATGAAAACGCTAACGGTAATTTTGACATTAATAACTGTGCTTTTGGTGGGGAACTATTCCTCACCAATGGCACATGCTATGCCAATGTCGGATGCCGTTAGCGCTTCTTCAGAGGATACTATGTTGCCGTAACATAGCATGCAGCAACATGACTGTTGTGATGACGCTGATATGGATATGGCCGAGCAGCAAAAAAACTGCGACGAGGAAAGCTCATTTTGCCAGCATTGTGAACAACACTGTGCTGGCCAAATTGGCTTAACGAATGTCTTTAATTTTATTGGCAGTACACATCCTACTCAAAACTACTCAATGAGCGAGCTACCCCTGTGGCAACGCACTGAGCGCTTAATCAGACCGCCTAGACTGATAACTGTATAGATTTTTATACCCGCTTTATAAAAAGGATTATTGTTGTCAGAGTTTTTAGGTGGTAACCCATGAGAATTTTATTATTAGCCTTTATTGTGCTGGTTTTTAGTACATAAGATAATCCTCATAATTAACTTTTAGTTAACATTGAATCATGACTTATTATCTTCTGCAAACTCGCAGTTTTCTTAATCTTACCCTCAGTATTCTGGTGTGAATGTCATGCAGACATCGTCAGGCAAAACTTTCCCAGATGGCATTGGCAGCAGGGCCTAAAGTACGGTTCGCAGAGCGCACTAGGTGTATCTCCAGACTTACCTGTTGGATGAATCCGGGAATGGTAATTTCAACCAGTTTGCCCTGCTTAATGGCATTATGTGCAATGTGTTTTGGAATAATTCCCCATCCAAAGCCTGCCTTTAACAGTTCAAATTGAGTATTCACTTCATTCACTCTTATGCGCTGTTGGCTGGGCAAGCGTAGTACTGCATCTAAGTTAATGCCAATTTCTAAGTTTTGGGGCACTAGCATGGGCAGTTCAAGCAAGTCCTGTCGGCTTGAAGGTATACGTTCGAAGTCATCCACTAAAGAAGATGCAATGGCGACAGTAAGCTCAAATGGTGCGACAGGTAGAGTTTCAAAGTCGCCATACTGACGAAATAAGGGCAGCCACGGGCATAATGCTAAATCAGCGGAGCCGTTATCTATTCGTTTTAGGGCCCGCATTTGCGACTCGCCGTCAATGTGAACTTCGGTGGCGGGGTAATGCTGCTGTATGTGCTCAATACTCGGCAACCATAACTTACTGTCGCAGGTGTGGTCATAGCAAAGGGTTAATAAAGGCTCTGCGCCGTATTTCAGTTGTTCGGTCAGTGACTGCAGTCGCTCCTGCTGGCGTACAACCTCTTCGGCTTGTCGTAAAAAATGTTGACCTTGCTCGGTAAGCTGCAGGCGATATCCGCTTCGATTAAACAACGCAAAGCCGGCACTGTCTTCCAGCTTTTTCAGCGCCATACTGACAGCCGATTGAGTACGGCTTAAGTGATCAGCTGACTTTTGTAAGCTTCCTAGCTCGGCGACAGTGATAAGCATTTTTAGGTGTGATAAATTCATTAAATTATACTGATTAAGTTTTTAATTTTAATTCAATATAATTGTAACTGTACGTGCAGTAAACTAATTATCAATTCATAGTTCGTCATTAGGAAAATGCGCATGCGTTGGTTTGTTGTCACATCCCTTGTGTTATTCATGGTTGCTTGTAGCGAAGCACCAGCAGAAGCAGAGAAAACTGATGAGGCTCGTCCGGTTAAGCTACTTACAGTGACCGAAAATAACGGCGCTAAACTGCGTGAATTTCCCGGTGTTGTGGAAGCCGCAAAAGTGGCGCAGTTGACGTTTCGGGTTGCCGGTGAAATTACCGAACTCCCGGTAAGACCGGGTGCCGAAGTTAAGCGGGGCGATCTTATTGCTCGTCTTGACCCGACCGATTACCAACTTGCTGTGGATCAGGCGAAAGCTCAATATGAGCTGGCGGCATCGCAGTATGAAAGGAATAAGGTGTTGGTCAATGAGGGCGTGATGTCAGAAGCGCAATTTGACCAAATTGAGTCACAACGGGCGGTGGCTAAGTCGAACTATGAAACGGCTAAAGCAAACCTGAAATACACTGAGTTACGGGCCCCCTTCGATGGCGTGATAGCGAGTTTAGCGGTTGAAGCTTATGAAAATATTCAACCGAAACAACCCATAGTCACCTTGCAAATTAATAACGCGATTGATGTCAGTATTCAGGTACCGGAGAAACTGTTCGCCAGAGTCAAAAAGCAAACTGACTATGAACCTATGATTCGCTTTGACGCAGCTCCTGAGTTTCAATTCAGGGCTCACTTGAAGGAGTGGGACTCGCAAGCCGACCCGGCAACCAATACGTATGAGGTGGTTTTTACTCTGCCTAAACCCGACAACCTGAATGTTCTTCCGGGCATGACTGCAACGGTCATTGTGGATATGGCTCAAGTTCTGCGCTCAACAATTACCGGTATGTTGGTACCGACAAAAGCGGTGTTTACTAATGGCAGCAATACCGAGCAGCCGCCGTCTTATGTGTGGGTAGTGGCGGAAGACATGTCCGTTGAAAAGCGCAAAGTGGTTGTCGGTACCGCGACCAATGATGGCCTGACAATTGTCAGTGGATTGAAAGAAGGCGAAACCATTGTTATTGCGGGAGTCCATCAGCTTCGTGAAGGCCAGAAAGTTCGTGAATGGCAACGCGAACGGGGGCTGTAATGGATATCGCCCGCTATAGCATGACCCGCAAAACAACCAGCTGGATGTTTCTTCTGCTGTTGTTGGTCGGAGGAATTGTCGCATTAACTCAGTTGGGTCGCCTGGAAGACCCTAAGTTCACCATAAAACAAGCGATGGTGATAACCCCGTATTCGGGGGCGTCGGCTCAACAAGTGGAAGAGGAAGTCACGTATCGTCTGGAGAATGCGATTCAGGAACTGAGCTACGTGGATAATATCCGCTCGATATCGAAGCCCGGGCTGTCGCAAATTACGGTGGAGATGAAGAGCACTTATAGAGCGGATGACCTGGAGCAGATTTGGGATGAACTTAGACGCAAAGTGAATGACACTAAGCGTCAACTTCCTCCGGGCACAGGCGAGCCTATTGTTCGTGACGACTTCTCTGATGTTTATGGTGTGATGCTGGCCATTACCGGATCCGATTATTCGTACAAAGATATCGAGCACTACGCTGACTTTCTGAGAAGAGAGCTGGTTCTAGTTGAGGGTGTTGGCAAGGTCTTGTTGTCAGGAGAGCGTCAGGAGCAGGTTATTGTTGAGGTCTCTCGGGCGCAGTTGAGCAATTTTGGTATACCGCCACAGCAAGTCGCCAATTTACTGCAAACACAAAATGCCGTCGCAAATGCAGGGCGTGTGACTATTAATGAAGAATCGATGCGCATTGCTACCAGTGGCGAGTTCTCCTCTGTCGAAGACATGGAAAAGTTGGTCATTAGTAACCCCGGAGCAAGTGAGCGTATTTACTTGCGCGATGTCGCCAACATTTATCGTGAGACAAAAGATATTCCTGATCATGTTGTTCGCTACAATGGTGAACCTGCGCTTTGGTTAGCATTGTCGTTCGCCGATGATGTGAACGTCGTGGAAGTTGGTGAGCGTCTTGAGCAACGTTTGAATGAGCTTTCCTATGCTCAGCCAATTGGTATGAACGTTGAGCGTATTTACGATCAGCCCCACGAAGTTGAAAACTCCGTTAATACCTTTTTGCTGAATTTAGTCGAAGCGGTCGCTATTGTCGTTGTAGCGCTGCTGCTGTCTATGGGTTTTAGAAGTGGCCTGCTGATTGGCTCTGTGCTGTTATTAACGGTGCTTGGTACCTTTATTTTTATGCGTCTTGGCGATATTAACCTACAAAGGGTGTCCTTAGGCGCACTGATTATCGCTCTGGGTATGTTGGTCGATAATGCCATTGTTATTGCTGACGGCATTATGGTCGGCATGCGTCGTGGGCAGAGCAAAGTGCAAGCCGCAACTCAGGTGGTCAAACAAAATCAATGGCCGCTGTTAGGGGCTACTGTCATTGGCATTATCGCTTTTGCACCAATTGGTCTTTCGTCTGACGCCACTGGCGAGTTCGCTGGTAGCTTGTTCTGGGTCTTGCTGATTTCCTTGCTGCTTAGTTGGGTGACGGCTCTAACCTTGATTCCTTTTTTAGCTGATAGGCTATATTCGGAAAAAGACATTGGCGATGAAAACGACGATGCCTTTAAGCACCCACTTTATGTAAAGTACCGCAGTGCGTTGCGTGTTTGCCTGAGACATCGCGTGATTAGCATGCTGGCCATGGTCATTATGTTGGTTTTAGCTGTTGTCGGTTTTGGTCAGGTAAAACAGGCCTTTTTCCCGCCATCTACTACGCCACTGTTTTATGTGGACTTATGGTATCCACAAGGAACCGACATTCGTCATACCGAACAGGATTCAAAACGCCTCGAAGACTACTTGCTCGACAAACAAGAGGTGGTTTCGGTCGCAACAACCGTCGGCCAGGGAGCACCGCGCTTCACACTGACTTATTTGGTCGAAAAAAGCTATGAAAGCTACGCTCAGTTGCTGGTGCGTGTAAACGACAAAGAGGCGATGTCGCCACTTATGGCGGATATTCGAAAACGTATAAAAAACGCTCACCCTGACGTTGAAGACAAGCTGATTAGGGTCGAAATAGGACCGGCAACGCCGGCGAAAATTGAGGCACGCTTTTCAGGACCGGATATTCAGGTGTTACGTCAGTTGAGCGAAAAAGCGCAGGCGATAATGCGTGACGATGCAGGTGCCGTCAATATTCGTTCTGACTGGCGACAGCGCACTAAGTTATTGCAGCCGGAATATGACGAAGCAGCCGGGCGACGTGCGGGCATTACTAAAGAAGACGTGAATAACGTTTTGCTGGGTAACTTTGTCGGCCAGCAAATTGGGGTTTATCGCGACGGAACCGACCTTTTACCAATAGTGAAGCGAGCGCCGGCGGCAGAGCGTGTTGATCTTAACAATTGGCAGGAACTGCAAATCTATAGTCCGGTACTCGATAGGTTTATACCGCTGGCGCAAGTGGTTAGAAGTATTGATACCACCTGGGAAGACCCGTTAATACTGCGTCGCGATAGAAAGCGCACACTGACGGTCATGGCTGACCACGATATTTTGGGTAGCGAAACCGCAGCTCAGGTATTTGAACGTGTGCGCCCGAAAGTAGAAGCTATCGAATTGCCGTTGGGCTACGAGCTCAGCTGGGGTGGTGAGCATGAAGCATCAAACAAGGCTCAGAAGGCGTTATTTGGGGCATTGCCGCTGGGCTTTTTGGTGATGTTTATTATTACCGTGCTGTTGTTTAATAGTATTCGTCATGCCGCCGTGCTTTGGACAACGGTACCGCTGTCGATAATTGGTGTGACGGTTGGTTTATTGTTATTGAATAAACCTTTTGGCTTTATGGCACTACTGGGTTTCTTAAGCTTGTCAGGCATGCTGATTAAGAACGGGGTTGTGCTTTTGGAGCAGGTCAATGTCGAGCTCGAGTCTGGTAAATCTCGCATTGATGCGCTGGTCGATGCCGCTGTTAGCCGTGTCAGGCCGGTCGGTATGGCGGCAGCGACAACCATCCTGGGTATGTTGCCGCTGCTGTTTGACGACTTCTTTGCCAGCATGGCGACGGTTATCATGTTCGGCCTTGGTTTTGCCACAGTACTGACGCTGTTTGTGGTACCGGTTATGTATGCCATTGTGCAAAAAGTGGAGCGCCCTTAATCAGGGCGCAATCAGCCAGCGCATTCATCTTATTTATACCCTGAATTATCTGATTTATAGTCCTCTCGCATGGGAATTTAAGCGCAAAATCCGTATAATGCGCCGCACTAGTGAACCGTCTTGAATTCATGCAAGCAAATGAGAGGTAATACGAGTGCTTAAAGAATATCGTCAGCACGTGGAAGAGCGTGCCGCAGAGGGCATCCCTCCGAAACCACTAACGGCAGAACAAGTAGCCGATCTTGTTGAACTACTGAAGAACCCACCAGCAGGTGAAGAAGAATTCTTAGTAGAGTTATTGTCTGAGCGCGTACCACCAGGTGTTGATGAAGCCGCTTACGTAAAAGCTGGCTTTTTGAGCGCACTGGTAAAAGGCGAAATACAAAGCCCGGTTATCAGCAAAGAAGACGCCGTTAAATTGCTTGGCAATATGCACGGTGGTTACAACATCGTGACTTTGGTTGAGTTATTGGACAGCGCTGATCTAGGTCGCTTAGCGGCAGAAGAATTAAAGCACACCATCTTAATGTTCGACGCCTTCCACGACGTTGAAGAAAAGATGAAAGCGGGCAACGAGCTGGCTAAAGAAGTGGTTGAGTCATGGGCCGAAGGTGAGTGGTTCACCAGCCGTGACAAAATGGCAGAGCAAATTAAAGCGACTGTCTTTAAGGTTACCGGCGAAACCAACACCGATGACTTGTCACCAGCACCTGACGCTTGGTCACGTCCTGACATTCCACTGCATGCTAAAGCCATGTACAAAATGCCTCGCGAAGGCATCACTGATGCAGGCAAGCAGATTGAAGAGTTGAAAGAAAAAGGTCACCCGGTTGCTTTCGTAGGTGACGTCGTAGGTACTGGCTCTTCACGTAAATCAGCAACCAACTCTGTCCTGTGGAACATTGGTGAGGACATGCCGGGCACGCCGAACAAGCGTGCGGGCGGTATCTGTATTGGCGGCAAAGTCGCGCCTATCTTCTTCAATACCATGAAAGACGCTGGTGCGTTGGTATTTGAAGCTGACGTCGAAAAAATGAATATGGGTGATGTCATTACCATTTACCCATACGAAGGCAAAATTGAAAACGAAGCGGGCGAAGTTATCGCTGAGTACGACTATGCGTCACGCGTTATTCTTGACGAAGTGCGTGCCGGTGGCCGTATCAACCTAATCATTGGTCGTGGCTTAACCACCAAGGCGCGTGAATCACTGGGCTTAGGTCACTCTGACTTATTCCTGACTCCAGAGCAGCCAGAAGACAGTGCTAAAGGTTACACCCTGGCACAGAAGTTAGTGGGTAAAGCCTGTGGTATGGAAGGCGTTCGTCCTGGCACTTACGTTGAGCCGAAAATGACCACCGTAGGCTCGCAGGACACCACCGGTCCAATGACCCGTGACGAACTGAAAGACCTGGCTTGTCTTGGCTTTAACGCTGACCTGGTTATGCAGTCTTTCTGTCACACGTCAGCCTATCCGAAGCCGGTTGACGTTGAAACTCAGCATACACTGCCTGACTTCATCATGAACCGTGGCGGCGTTTCGTTGCGCCCGAACGACGGTATTATCCATAGCTGGTTGAACCGTATGTTGTTGCCGGATACCGTCGGTACTGGTGGTGACTCGCATACACGTTTCCCGCTGGGTATTTCGTTCCCTGCAGGCTCTGGTTTGGTTGCCTTCGCAGCTGCAACCGGTGTTATGCCGCTGGATATGCCAGAGTCAGTACTGGTGCGTTTTAAAGGTAAAATGCAGCCGGGTATTACTCTGCGTGACTTGGTTCACGCAATTCCTGCGTTTGCTATTAAAGACGGCTTATTGACCGTAGAAAAACGCGGTAAGAAAAACGCGTTCTCAGGTTGCATCCTGGAAATCGAAGGTCTTGAGCACTTAACCGTAGAGCAAGCGTTCGAATTGTCAGACGCATCGGCAGAGCGTTCTGCAGCAGGTTGTACCATCAACTTGTCAGAAGATTCAGTCAGTGAATACTTGCGCTCTAACATCACCATGTTGCGTTGGATGATCAACGAAGGCTACGGCGATGCGCGTACGCTTGAGCGTCGTGCTCGTAAGATGGAAGAATGGCTTGAGAACCCATCACTGACGCGTGCCGATAAAGATGCGGAATACGCAGAAGTTATCGAAATCGATTTGGACGAAATTAAAGAGCCAATCGTTTGTTGCCCGAACGACCCTGACGACGCTAAGTTCTTAAGCGAAGTTGCCGGCGATAAGGTTGATGAAGTGTTCATTGGCTCGTGCATGACCAACATTGGTCACTTCCGTGCCGCAGGTAAACTGTTAGAGAAAAACTCTGACCCGCTAAACACGCGTTTGTGGATTGCACCACCAACGAAGATGGACAAAGCACAGCTGGAAACCGAAGGCTATTACGATATCTATTCGCGTAACGGCGTGCGTACCGAAATGCCGGGTTGTTCACTGTGTATGGGTAACCAGGCTCGTGTAGAAGCTGGCGCAACCGTATTGTCAACGTCGACTCGTAACTTCCCGAACCGCTTAGGTGATGGCGCGAACGTTTACCTGACGTCGGCAGAGCTGGCAGCAGTTGGTGCTATTGTAGGCCGCTTGCCAACTCCGGAAGAGTACCTGGAGTACGCACAAGACATCAACTCGATGGCTGGCGAAGTTTATAAATACCTGAACTTCGACCAAATGGATGCCTTCCGCGACGCAGAAAAAGCGGCCAAGGAAAACATCATCCCAACCATCAACGTGGCTTAATGAGTGCTTAGGTTGCAAGGACTCTTTACGAGGACGCCCGCAAGTACTTCCCTGTAGGGCTTGGGCAGCGCCCTCCATGGCGCTGCACACCTCGTTAAGAGTCCTCGCAACCGTTGAGCGCACTCATTAGCAACTTATAAAACCGCTTCGGCGGTTTTTTTGTGCCCGATGTTCAGTAGCCTGATGTTCACATCAGGTGAGATATTCTAGCTTGTAGGTGGTCTGTTTATAGTCTATATTTAGACTGTTCAGTCGGGAGGGAGCTATGCAGATAAAAACCATTAGTTACATTAAGCAAAATGCGGCGTCACTGAATGTCGAAGAGCCTATTGTGGTCACTCAAGGTGGAAATCCGGTATATCGTATTGAGTCGGAAGCTAGTGCTAGACAACGGGACGAAGCTATTGCGACACTTAAGCTGATGAATTTGGCTGAAAGGGATATTCGAAATCAGAATATTCTATCTCTTAGCGAAGCAAAAGAAAGGCTAGAGCGTGAAATCAGTACAAAGAAGTTTGAGCTTTAGTTCTCAGTTATGAACTACGATGTTAATTTTACCGAGCTCAGTTATAAGACTCTGGCTGCTTTAACCCGCTATATGGAATCCTTTCTGGGTCAGGAAGAAGCTATTAGGTTAGGTCATCAACTTCTTGATTTCGCCATCAATAAACTCGGCGATAACCCTTTGCAATTCCCCATTTCTCATGAACTTGAGACGTTAGGTATCACTGACTATCGAGTGGTGCTAGTAGATAATTATAAGATCTTATTTCGTCTGGATGAGAAAGATAAAACGAGTTACGTCATGGCTTTTCTTCGACAGAAACAGAATACCCAAGAGCTGCTTTATCAGATAACGCTTTGGTAGCGAGATCTCTGCGCAATAAAACTGATACGTCATCGTTATGTGTTGGTCAGCGATGTGTTCGTAAGTCGATAGGGCAGGTTCTTCACTTATGAGCGTTATGAGTGTTGAGTACTTCTGTGGCGGAGTGTCGAAGGCCATGGAAGGCCTTCGTCAAGCCCTCATGGATGAGCTCGTAGCGTCTCCGTCACAGAAGTACTCAATGCGCAAGCGAAATAAGTGAAGAACCTGCCCCTACCTGATAGCGGGGTTTCTGTTCTATTTCTGCCCAGCAATCCAGTTGTTGATGTGTTGCTCGAGTACTTTCAGTGGCACGCTGCCGTTTTCCAGTACCGCATCGTGGAACTCACGAATGTCGAACTTATCACCTAACTGCTGTTCTGCTTCGCGGCGTAAACGCTTAATAGTCAACTCGCCGAGCTTGTATGAAAGCGCTTGCGCAGGCCAGGTAATGTAACGGTCAATTTCGGTTTTCACGTTATGCAGTGACAATGCGGTATTGTTGGCCATAAAGTCCATCGCGCGCTCGCGGCTCCAGCCTTTAGCATGCATACCCGTATCCACCACTAAGCGTGCCGCACGCCACATTTCGTAGCTTAAACGACCAAAGTTACTGTAAGGGTCTTCATAAAAACCCGCTTCCAGCCCTAAGTACTCAGAGTAAAGACCCCAGCCTTCACCGAAAGCTGAAATGTATGTCTGTTGACGGTATTCCGGTAAGTCTTCTAACTCACCCGCAATGGCGTTTTGTAAATGATGACCCGGTACCGCTTCGTGCAGCGTCAGTGCTTCCATCTGGTAGAGCGGGCGGCGGTCTAACGCGTAGGTATTCACCCAATAAAAACCCGCGCGATCATCTCGGTTGGTTCCTGAATAACGGCCGGTTGTGTACTTAGGCGCAATTTCTTCGGGAACCGGCGCTATACCATAAGGCTTACGTGGTAAGGTTTTGAATAGCTTCGGCAGTTCACCGTCCATTTTCTTGGCTATCCAGGCGGCGTACTGCAGCAACTCTTCTGCTGTTTCCGGATAGAATTGGTCGTCAGTACGCAGAAACTCAACGAATTCGTCAAAGTCACCATCAAAGCCGGTTGCCTCAATGGCTTCCAGCATTTCACCGCGAATCCGAGCGACTTCCTGCAAGCCTATCTTGTGAATTTCGTCAGCGGTCATATCCAGCGTGGTGTAATGCTTAATACGGTTTTGGTAAAACGCATCGCCGTTAGGTAGTTCACTAGCGCCAACGCTTTCGCGAGCATTCGGTAAGTACTCTGTTACCATAAAGGTGAAGTAATCGTCGTACGCAGGCATGACTTGCTCGTCAATCGCTGTCATTGCGTCTGCTTTTAGCGCTTCCCACTCAGTGTCATTGACAAAAGCAGGTTGTTTGGCAAAAGGAGAGAAGTAAACACTTTCACTGGCTTCCTGAACAAGATAAGCCAGAATACTTTCTTCGAAGCCAGCCATAGCTGCGGCCGGTTGCGTGTAGCCTTCCTCAATAGCTTTTCTTAGCCAATGGGTTTGTTGCTCCATGTAGCGCGGAATACTGCGCAACTTCGAAATATAGTTTTGATAATCTTCAACCGAGTTAAATGAAGTATACGACGGCATAAAGGCCAACGAACTGTGGAAGCTACCCTCGGCCGTTAGTGGCATGTAATGCGCATTAAAACGGTATTCGTCGACACGGTTTTTCAGCGAGTAGCGAATCATAGCGTGGTTAATTTTATCTTCGTCGCTCAGCTGGTTCAGTTTTATCGCGTCCAATTGCTCCAGCCATTTTGACTGTTTTTCATAGCGAGCTTTCAAGGCTTCCGGTGACATGTCCGTTAGCTCGGTATCGCTGGACTCATTCATACCTTCCCAAATGGTGTCTGCCAACTGGTGAAATTGCTCAGCAACACTCTGTTGTGCAACGTTTTGTTGGGTCGGTTGTTGTGACGTTGTCGTCGCACAGGCCGTTAACCCCATTAAACTTCCAATAAGAATCAGATTACGCATGATTTTTCCTTGCGGTGTCATAACGAATACAGGCATTCTATAATGCCTTTTGCATGAGTTAATGTAAAAAGCAATGCAGCGAACTCACAATAATAATAGTTAAACGGGAGAAAAGGGTGGATAAAGCGCAATCAGGGATATACGCCGAGCCAAATTTGCACGGCTTAACCTTGTTTTGTCATGTCATGAGTGACGATGTCGAGAGTTTACGTCGTAAACTGTCTCGATTCCCGGCTATCATTCAGGACTTAGATGCACGCTTTTCTGAAGCCATGCTGACCGGCTTTGTCGGAATTGGTGCTGAATATTGGGATATCCTTTACCCGCATAAACGGCCGCTGCACCTGCAGGCATTCCCTGAGCTAAGCGACGCAGACCGGGAAGCGCCTCGTCATCCTTTTGACTTAGTCTTACATATACGCTGCGACCGCTTCGATGCCAATTATTTAGCGGGCAGAACCATTATGGAGTGGTTTGGTTATGACATTGAAGTGGCAGAGCAAATCCGTTCCTTTCGCTATTTAGACGGCCGCGACCTGCTGGGCTTTATTGATGCCCCTGATAACCCAAGAGGTATGCGCAAACGCGAAGCCTCGCTAATAAACGCAACTGACGACACTGCCTTTGTTGACGGTAGTTACTTGTTTGTTCAGAAAATTCGCTATGACTTACGGCGTTGGGACTATTTAGGCCCGGAAAAGCAGGAGCAGATTATGGGACGAGAGAAAGTCTCCGGCGAGCGTTTACCAGAGGCAATGATCGACGGCGTCACTCATGCTGCTAAAGCGAAACTAATGGATAAGAATGAACAGCCAATACCTTTGTTACGACAAAACATGCCTTGGGGCGACTTGCGCGAGCAAGGATTGTTAGGGATGTACTTTTCTCATGCGCCTAAAAGTGTTGTCGAGTGGTTAAAGGCACGTTATTACGCCGATGAGCAGGGGCAATACGACCCGATACTCGATTACTCTCAAGCCGTTTTGAATTCCAGTTTTTTTGTTCCATCAACGCGTTTTCTCTTAGAAAACAGAGAGCTACCCGTTAATCAGGAAGGCGGCAGCACTGACTGATTGGCAAACAACTCTTTGACTTTCCGCAGCGTAAAGTCAATGTCTTGTACTTTTACCGGCGCAATAAAAATAGTGTCGTCGCCGGCGATAGTACCCAAGACGCCTTCTTTCTTGCCAACCGAGTCGAGTAAACGGGCGATAAGCTGAGCGGCACCAGGGCTGGTTCGAATAATGACCATGACATCATTATGCTGAATATCCAGTACAAGCTGGCTTAATGGCGCCTTAGTTGAAGGGACGGCTAAATCAGGTGGCAGACAGTAAACCATTTCCTGCTTTGCGTTACGGGTTCTGACTGCACCGTACTTACTAAGCATACGCGACACTTTCGACTGGCTAATGTTCTCAAAGCCTTGCTCTTTCAGTACGTTAACTATCTCGCCTTGCGAACCGTAACGTTCTTCACGAAGTAACGTTTTGAAGGCGTCAATTAATTGATCTTTCACCATTATCGTGCCGCTTCCTGACTGTCATTTTATGCTATAATGCGACCAGTTTACTGCATTCTGTGACGCTATTCGAGCTTTGTTATAAAAGGCTCGTCAGTTGTATTTAACAGCGTATTCAAGTACAGTTTTGCACCAAATTCTGCATGTTTATGCAGTTCTAATCGACAAACAAAACGGAGTCTGAGATGAAAGTAGCCGTATTAGGTGCGGCCGGTGGTATCGGCCAGGCATTGTCATTACTTTTGAAAACACAACTTCCAGCAGGTTCAGAGTTATCTTTGTATGACGTTGCGCCAGTAGTTCCAGGTGTTGCGGTTGATCTAAGCCATATTCCTACCGACGTAAAAGTCACAGGCTTCGGTAAAGACGACCTTGCGTCAGCATTAGTTGGCAGCGACATCGTATTAATTCCAGCCGGTGTGCCTCGTAAGCCAGGCATGGATCGCTCTGACCTGTTCAACATGAACGCAGGCATCGTTAAAAACTTAGTACAAGGCGTTGCCGACAACTGTCCTGACGCTTGTGTCGGTATCATCACCAACCCGGTCAACACCACCGTTCCAATTGCTGCTGAAGTTTTGAAAAAAGCAGGTTGCTACGACAAACGTAAGCTGTTCGGCGTTACCACTCTGGACGTTATCCGCTCAGAAGCATTCGTTGGCGAACTGCGTGGTCTTAACCCTGAAAACGTAAACGTGCCAGTTATTGGTGGGCACAGCGGTACAACGATTCTGCCATTACTGTCTCAAGTTGAAGGCGTTGAGTTTACTGAGCAAGAAATCAAAGACTTAACTCACCGTATCCAGAATGCAGGTACTGAAGTCGTTGAAGCAAAAGCCGGCGGCGGTTCAGCAACCCTGTCTATGGGTCAGGCAGCAGCACGCTTTGCATTGTCATTGCTAAAAGGCCTGCAAGGTCAGGATACTATTGAGTGCACTTACGTAGAAGGACCAGGCGACAACGCTAAGTTCTTTGCGCAGCCAGTACGCTTAGGCAAAAATGGTGCCGAAGAAATCCTGTCTTATGGCAAGCTAAGTGCATACGAACAAAAATGCATGGACGAAATGCTTGACGGCCTGAAAGGCGATATCCAAAAAGGCATCGACTTTGCCAGCTAAGCTTTCAGCTATCCGCTCTTGAAAATATTGGGGCAGGCCAGCATTGGCTGGCCATTGCAGGTTATCTTCCGAAAGACGCCTGCAAGTACGTCCCTGTAAGGCTTGGGCAGCGCCATCGTTGGCGCTGCACACTTTCTCCAGATAACCCTGCAATGACTTTTCGCCAATACTGACCTACCCCAACATTTCCACGCTACTTGCTGAAAGGTATGTAGCCTAAAAGGGGCAGGCTGTTGGGTTGCGAGCGTTACGAGTGTTGAAGGTTTCTATGGCGGAGTGTCGAAGGCCATGGATGCTTATTAGAAATGCCTAAAGCGGGAAGGGTTCTGTTTCGGAGGTGTGTAGCGCCATGGATGGCGCTACCCAAGCCCTACAGGGATGATGGGATGGACACCTCGCTTTACACGGCGTCGCAATGCGCCATTATTAAAGTGATGTGTTCAATAATCTCAAAC